>Ga0247608_10001718_pt1 | contig 29227 bp, 20 predicted proteins | sample 176DNAGHGlowgp2_FD_193490 | JGI IMG/M metagenome (GOLD analysis project Ga0247608, IMG submission 193490) | Sheep rumen microbial communities from Palmerston North, Manawatu-Wanganui, New Zealand - 1766 DNA GHGlow gp2 | ecosystem: Host-associated > Mammals > Digestive system > Stomach > Rumen ... | reverse complement strand
GCCATAGACGGTTTGGCCGTTGAAGGTGATGAACGCCTTGTAGGTATAGCCCGTGTTGGCGGTCAGACCGGTGAGGTTGTAGGTGAGGTTGTTGCCCGTCACCGTCACAGGAGCGTAGGTGCCGCCAGCGGTGGCCTTCCACTCGAAGCCCTTGGCCGTGATGGTCACGTTGTCAGGATTAGTGATTGAGCCGTTCAGCGTGGCGGTCGTCTGTGCGATAGCCGTAGCGGCGGTGGTGGCCACCGTCGGGTCGGTGATCGCAGGACCGGAGCCGCTGCAATCAGTGGTGAACGTGTAAGTGGTGTATTCTTCCATGTCATCGGCTGAATATAATAATGTGCCGTCAGGACCCGAGATGGAGAATCCGGCCTCATCGTCAAATTCGCCGTAATGCCATACCAAAGAGGTGGAAACGTTGTCGCAGAGGGTCACCGTGACTGTTTCGGAAGAGGGCTCATCGTAGTTGTCTGTAGCTTCTAACGTGGCCACGACATTGCCGTTTTGTTCCACGGTGAGGTAACCGTCGTTCCAGCCATCGCCGAAGCCGTCGGTGAGGACAAATGTGTAGATGCATTGGTCAGCGATGGCACATGTCGTGGTGGTGAAGGAAACTGAAACATACTGGGATGTTTCGCCGCCACCACAGTCGGCCTGCACGCGCACATCATAGGTGGTGCCTGCAGCCAGTCCAGTGAGCTGGTAGCTGGTGGTAGAAGCCGTGGCTGTGGTCCAATCGTTGGCTGAAGCTTCTTTGTATTCCACATTCCAGGAGATTTCGTCGCCGCCGGCAGTCCAAGTCAGGTTGGCGGAGTTCACATCAATGTTAGATACCGTCAGGTTGGAAGGCTTCGGACATGTGGAAAACTCGTTTACTGACACATTGTCGATGTGCAGGTCGTTGTCACCATTACTGGAAACTGTTGATTCACCGTAAAAAGCGATGCGGATGGTTTGGTTTGCATATTGCGCTAAACTGATGGTGACTTCCTCACCTGTGGAAGAAATCTGGTTATAGACGTGATCGCCGTTTCCAGTGTTATCCCAAATGATAGCATTGGCTTCCGTCCACGTGGCGCCATGGTCAGTGGAAATGGCCACGATGAACTTGTCGTCTGCTTGTGCCGTGGTGTCCTCAATGGGATTCGAGTTGGCGTAATCTGTCAAGGCGAGATCGAATGTCAGGGCAGGATTGTTCAAGGCACTCAAATCAATTTCGGGCGTGACCAACCAGTAGTTGATACCTGTTCCGTAAATGTTAATCTTGGCATGGTAGTCGTTAAACACATTCGTGTTGTTAAAATACCAGTTCGTGGAGTTGTAGGGTTCAAGGGACGCTCCATTGAACACATTGGAAGCCAGGCCTCTGTAGGTATCCCAACAGGAAGGTTTGGACGAAGAGGCATTGAAGTTCTCGGAGAAAGGAGCCAAATAGGCAGTGCATAGGGTCGTGAATGAAGCCGTGGAACTCTGCAGGTTGGTGTCACCGCAAAGAGCCACCACATACCAGCTGTATTCCGTGCTGGGTATCAGGTTGGTCAGCGTGTAGGAGAGGTCGCTCACATTGGAAATTTCTGTATATTCTGTGTCAGAGGCGGCTTTGTAATACACGTTGAAATCAGAACCTGAGGAAAACCATGTCAACTCTGCTTCGGTAGCAGAGGCGGAAGCCACTAAGGTAGTGGGCTTGGTGCAGTCAGGCGCGTCCACACAGGTGACGTTGGCCACGAAGCCGGGATACGTCACGGAGTAGTCGGAATGGAACAGCAGTGTCAGCGGACCGTTTGTGGAGGTGAGAGGTCCGAAAGAGATTTGCGTGCCGGTAGATCCTCCGTTCATAGAAGAATAAATCTTTTGGATCAGGGCGCTGTTGTTCGTGGTGGTGCCGTCGAAGACACTCAGGTAGTCGGCACTGCCCTCGCCGGCAAAAGTACCGGAAACAGTGACCACCATATTCTCTTCATCGGGATAGATAGTGACGGTGTATTCGCAGTTGTTGGAGTAATTGTTGTTGATACCACCATCGTCCGTGATGGTCATGCCACAACCCGTAATGGTCAAACTGCCGGTAATACCCATGGCAATGGTGTTGGGTGAAACGGTGGCCACATTGGACCAGTCACTCATATCACTGCCACAATCGGTGCGGACATAGAAATCGTAAAGTATCCCAGAGGGGAGATCCGTAATTTGGGTGGTAGTCTCTGTGATGCCTGAAATCAGCATGGCAGTGTCGGAGTCGGGGTCAAAGCCGGAAGGACCGTAAGCAATTTCCCAAACAGAACCGTTTGGGTCTGTCCAGCTGAGGGTTACGGTGTCGTTCGGGCTGATTCCAGTCAGACCGGTAGGCGTTATGCAAGTGGGGATTTCGGCAATCTTGACATTATCAATGTGCAGGTCGTTATCGCCATTGCCGGATATCGTAGATTCGCCGTAGAAGGCAATCTTGACGGTCTGGTTGGCGTAGTCGGTCAAGGGAATCAACACGTTCTCGCCTGCGGCGGGAATCTGGTTGTAGATGTAGTTGCCGGTGCTGTCATTACTCCATACGGTGGAATTTTCCGCACTCCAGGTCGCACCGTTGTCGGTAGAGACCATCACGATAAATTTATCATCTGCTTGTGTGTTGGAGGAACTGATGGGGTTGCTGGAATTATAAGCAGTTAAGGCTATGTCAAAGGAGAGTGCCGGATCCACTAAGTTGCTCAGGTCGATAGAAGGAGTCACTAACCAATATCTGCAGTTTTCACCATAGATATTGAGCTTGGGATGCCCTTGACCAAAGACATTGCTGTTGGTGAACATCCATCCGGAAACGGTTTCGGTAGGATTTGTGCCGTTAAAGGCGTCGGAGGCGAGTCCAGTGTATCTTGCCCAGCAAAGCGGCATGGTGTTGCTGAAGTTTTCGAGGAAAGGTGCTACGAAAGCTTCACACTCTGTGATGAAGGTTGACGTCTCACTGGCTACAGTGCTGCCATCTTCGCACAAGGATTCTACGTACCAATTGTAAGTGGTGGCTGGAACCAGATCCGTAAGGGTGTATTTATTGTTCTCATCCAGGCTGATGCCTTCAATTACCGTATATGCGGAATCTTCGGATGTCTTGTAATAGAAGTTGAAGGTGGTTACGTCCGTACTCCAAGTCAGCGTGGCAGAATTGGAGGTCGAAGACACCAGGGTAAGACTCATGGGACGCTGGCATTCAGGAATTTCCTCAAAAGAAACATCGTCAATGAAGACCAAACCATCGTTGTCGGTGCGGCGGAAGCCCACATAGAAGCCCATGTCGGAGGTGTAGTCAGTGAAAGGCACTTCGTACAGGGTCACACTACTGCTGGGGATGATGGTTTGGAAAACGGTGAACGTGGTGGAGTCCATCGGGTTCACATACACACCCACTTCTAACTTCAGTGTGCCGTTTCCTTTGGCGTAGAAAGAGAGTTGGGTTTGGGTGAAGTCAATGTTTTGACTGATGGGCGGGAGGGCGAGGGTGTTCTTGTAGTAGAAGTAAACGCCGTTAGGGGTGGAATGGACATTGGAAGCGGCAGGAGTATAAACTTGAGGATAGCTGCTATGATAGTCGCCTTTGGTCCAACAGGTAGGAACGACACCGGTGGTCATGTCGTCAAAGTTAGTGTAATAAGGCAGAGTCTCAATCTCGGCACAAGCCGTGGTGAATGTCTTCTCGGTTGTCTGCCATGTGGTGTCAGGACATTCTGCCGTGAGATACCATTTATAGGTGGTGGCGGGGGTCAGCTCTTCCAAAAGATAAGGGGAAGTGACACCGCCCACTTCTATATATTCACTGCTGGAGGATTCAGCATAGTACAACGTTACGTTGTCAGAGTTGCTGATCCAAGAGAGGGTGGCGGAAGTGGATGCGGGTGTTGCTACCAGGGAGCTGGGTTTTGAACAAGAAGGAATCTCCTCCAATGTGATGTCATCTACATAGATGTAATTGTAGGCGGTTGAATTTACCATGTTGCGGAGGGCAATGTAATTGCCCGTGCCGGTGTAGTTGTTGAAGGTCACCTCGTAAGGTTCGCCGTCAGCAGGATAGTTGTCTGTCAACGAAATCTCTTCCACTAATGTGAAGGTGCTGGCATCATCGGGATTTGTCATCACACCCACTTGCAAGACGGGAGAAGAGGAGTAGCTGGATGCCTTGGCATAGAAAGAGATCTGCAGGTCTTGCAGGTTCAGTTGGTCGCCGTCAAGCCACGGCAGGACTGCGATGGAGCCGGTGTAATAGTTGTAGAAATATAAGGATTTGGAACCACTGTGTGCTACAGCATAAGAATAAACGTAAGGATAGGGTGTGGATGAAGTGCTTGGAGAGAGGATACGGCTCCAGCAGGTCGGTAGCGGATAGCTGCTGGTACCGGCCGAGTTGTCATTCTCAAAGTCCCAAGTGTAGGGGATTTGGCTCAGGGCCGTACAAGCCGTGGTGAAAGAGGAAGGCTCGCCGGCCACGGTGCTGCCATCGTCACAGACGGCTGCCACATACCAACTGTAGGTGGTGGCAGGGGTCAGCCCTGTGAGCGTGTATTCGTTGTTCTCATCCAAACTGATGTACTCGAATTCAGTGAATTCGGTTTCTTCGGATGTCTTGTAATAGAGGTTGAAGGAGGTTGATTGGCCGCCGTTCCAGGTCAGCGTGACTTCGTCTGACAAAATATTGGTAACAGCCATCTGGGTCGGTTCTCCACAAGCGGGGATATAATCCACCATGATGTTATCGACATACCAATACCAGTTTGAACTGCAGTCATATTTGTAGGCAATGCGATAGATGGTGTCAGGAGAGAAGGTTCCGTCGCTGAAATTGACCGTCACCTTGTGGTAGTCGTTGTCACCATAACCGCTGCTGGATACGGAAGTGAGTTCCACAAAAGTGTTGGCATCCGTCGGGTCACTCATGTAGCCCACGGAAAAGGTGCCGGAACTCACACCTTCACGACGGGTGTAGAAAGAGAGCTGAAGCTCCGACAGGTCCGTTTCGAAAGGAGGCATGATGGCATATTGGGTGGTGCCGGCGCTATAGTTGTTGCGGAACTCTAAACTGTGGGCACTTCCGTTGTAAGGGTTACTGGAGGACACACTCGGGTAGCCGTTGTAGGTGTTGATGGCCTCCCAACAGTTCGGCAGCACTCCGGTGGAATGTGCCTCAAAATCTTCAAAAAACGGCAGAATGGAAATAGTACCGCAGTCAGTGACAAAAGAGTCTTGTCTCCATGCGGACTCCAGACCATTGCCACAAACGTTCTTGACTCGAACATTATAGAATGTGGAGGGCACCAGGTCGGTCAGATCGTAGGTGCTTTCCAAATTGAGGATGTATTCTATCACGTCATTATCCTCCCAGCTTTGGGCTGCGGTCTTGTATTGCAGCACAATGTAAGAGGCATCGTCACTGTTAGTCCAAGAAATGGTGGCAGATGTCTGAGTGATGTTGCTGGCTGTCACATCGCTTACTGGTGCGCAAAAGTCACCTCCCGAGGTGATGGTGAGTTTCACATCGGGAAATTGGGGCTGGATGTTGCTGAAGTCGTTGCTGGAGCTGAACGGATTGTCGTCGTTCATGTAGTAGAGGCTGCGGTTGGGCTCGTTGGTGGAAAGCCAGTATCTGCTGTTTCCATCATAAGTACCAGTGGCGTCCACAACGGTGATGACCAAATTGTTGTTTCCAGAATACTCGAACGGGATGTCTAAAGAGATGGGAGACCAGGTTTTACCTACCACGTTCCACGTCCCTTGATACACTTCTGTCAATTGAGTCAAGGGGATGGCATCGCTTGCGCTCGAGAATGAACTCTCGCTGGTCTCACCCATATAAACGGTGATGCTTTGGTTTGAGTTCAGCCCGCTGTATGCGTTATAGTAGCTGATTTGGGTGATGGTGCCGCTTGTCCCGATGTCACCGGCGAGGTAAATGGTCTGGGACGCACTGTTGTTGAACCATAGGTGTACAGGTACACGGTTGTTCGATGTGCTGTCGTTACCCAAACCTACAGTCACTTCCGTTTGGGCGAACCCGCTCATGCAAACCATAATGGCGATGAGCCAAAAAAAGAATTTTTTCATACTGTTTGAATTTGGTTTAAAAATATATAGAAACAATCAAATAGTTTATTTTTTTCGCTAAACAAAAATTGGCGGCAAAGGTACAATTATAATTTCATAAAAACCGATTTGTTGATAACTTGTTGAAAAAACAAAAAAGGCCGTTGCGACGGATGGCAACGGCCTTTTCGGGATGATAAAATTAGTTGGTTGATACTGTAATGTTTAGTATCCGAATATCGTTTGCGCCTCGTCCATCTTTTCTCTCACGGGTACGCCGAAGGGGCAGCGGTCTTCGCATTGGCCGCAGCCGACGCAGTCGCTGGCATGGTGCTCGAGTTTCTTGTATTTGGCGGCGATTTCGTCACTTACCACACCGCCGTTCTGTTGCACCTCGTCGAGCAGCTCGTTGACGGCGGCGATGTCAATGCCTACGGGGCAGGGGGCACAGTGTTTGCAGTAGGTGCAGCCGGTGCTTCCGCCTTCTGCTTTAGCGGTTTGCTTGCTGAGGACGGTGTTGTAGTCCTTCTCCTCGTCGGTGGCCTTGAGGTAGTGGAGGTCGGCTTCGAGCTCCTCGATGTTGTCGGCTCCGCAGATGGCCACGGCCACGCACGGTTTCGCGAGCGAGTAGGCGATGCACTGCACGGGGGTGAGGGCGACTTTCAGGGGCGACTTGTCCGCTTCGAGCAGCTTGCCGCCGCCACCGAAGACCTTCATCACCGTGATGGCGATGTTATGCTGGGCGCAGTAGTCGTAGAGTTCCACGCGCACGGGGTCGATGCCGGGCAGCATGTGCTCGTAGCTGGCGGGATCCCACGGGTTGTTGCCCGAGAGCACGCGGTCGAAGGCGGGGTTGAGGCTGAACATGATGACCTCGAACAGACCGCTCTTGGCGGCTTGCAATGCCACTTCCGCATTGTGGCTGCTGATGCCCAAGTGCTCGATTTTGCCCTGCTTTTTGAGACTCTTCACGTACTCAAGGTAGGGACTTCCTTCCAGGGCGTTCCAATCTTCCATATTGTCGATGATGTGGACCATACCCACCTCAATGTGGTCGGTGCCGAGGCGTTCAAGCAGGTCGTTGAACCCGATCTTGCACTTCTCCACATCGCGGGTGCGTTCGTAGCTTTCACCGTTCCACCAACAGCCCACGTGGCCTTGGATTACCATCTCGTCGCGGCGGCCTTTGAGGGCGTAACCGATGTTGCTGCGCACCTTGGGGTCGGCGTCGTAGATGTCGATGTAGTTCACGCCGTGGTCAAGGGCGTAAGCCATCAGTTTGCGCGACTCGGCAGTGTCCAACTTGCCGAAGGCACCGCAGCCAATACCGATTTCGCCCACACGGATGCCCGTGCTGCCGAGTGTGCGATAGTTCATGTCGGGGTTCTCTTTGAAGGTCTGTTTCGGATGGCAGGAAACGAAAAATGCGGCCACCAAAACAATCAAAAACGGAAGGAAAAATCTTTTCATAACAAACGGATTTATTGAAAAGGCAAAAATACGAAATTTATTGAAAAAAATGTATTTTTGCGCACTTGTTTGACAGCATTTAAAAGATGGAAAATCAACCCAACCAGCCCGCGAAAAAAGGATTTGTCCTGCTGCTCGGTGTCATCATCGGACTCCTGGTCGGCCTGCTCGTCGCTTTCGTGCTGGTACAAAAGCTCGATCTCAAATCCCCTCAAGAGGTGAAGGTCCTCCCGATGCCCTCGACACCTGCTGGGAAAGATACGGTATATCAATATATTGTACATCAATATGACCGGATTCCGGGGGATGAGGTCGTATATCCGGACTCCGATTCCCTGTCGGCGGATTCGGCTTTTGTTGAGGATTATTCCATGGATTACATGTTGGATGATGACGATTATCAGGCTCACAATTGGAAAGAAGAGACCAATGTCACATCCGAAAAGTTGATATCCAAATATGAGGCTCCTGTCCTATATTTTGATGCCAACAGAAATGCGGTGGCTGCCTCCGCCAATGCGCCGAAACTAATGGAGGTACAGTTCTGGAGCACTCCTTTCCAAAATAAGATTGTATATCAGTTTGACGGTAATGTTTTGAAAATAAAAGGATTAAAGCCTAATGAGGTCTATTTGATCCATTATAACAAACACTATTACCTTCAGAACGACAAGCATGTATATCAAATTCAACCCTCATCGGAGTACATAAGGTTGGTTGAAATTCACGATGTTTCATTCTTTTGATTAGGTTTTGCGGTGCGGCCATGGAGGTATCTTCGGGACGCAGATGGTCGTAAGCCGTTTTCTCCTGCTCTTGCGAGTCCGAGGTTCCGTTTGGCCAATTATCGCGTCACTTTTTAGTTGTGGTGGTCGGTTTCGGAATTGCGTGCTGTTTTCGGTAGGGGAGGGAGGCCAAACGGTGCAATTGCTGGTCTTTATTGTTTGTGCTGGCGGGTTGCGCTGAATCCATTCTCTTTAATTTTAACAGTTAATTATTAAATAATATTCGTAAAAAATATTTTAATTTTTTTGATTAAATATATCGGAAAAAGTGTATTTTTGCGGCGTTGAATTTATCGTATATCAAAACCGACGAAGATGAAAGAGACTAAAAACACCTGTTCAATCGAGGAGGCCCGGCGATACGTGGCCAACGCGGAAGATGTTATCAAAAAGGCGAAATATGACCCTGAAACTAAGTCTTATATAGACAGCAAGTACGTCAGAACGGCTGGCAATATCCTATGGAGCGGTTGTCTCATTGCCCTCGAATCAGTCTTCCATTTGCGCAAAGGCAAAGGCCGTCCGTCAATAGAGAAGTATCGTGATGTTGTTGCAAAAAGGGACGGAAAGTTGCTGAAGTTTTTGAATCTAGGCTATGAAACTATGCATCTGTTTATGGGCTACGACGGTAGCAGGGAGAAAAAAGTCTGTGATGCCGGTTTCGAAAGAGCCAATGCTATCATCAACCATTGCGCCACGCTGATGCCGAAGCCTGTGTGCGCGTGATTAGTAACGGTTAGTGGTTTGTGATTACGGGCGTGGTCGGAGGGGCTTTTTCAATTATGAATAATGAATTATGAATTATGAATAATGAATGATTTTCGATAATTCGTGGTTGATTCATGGTAAGTTGTGTGCATATCAGGGTTGATTCCTGCGCTGCCGGGGAGGTGTAGAGACGCAAAATTTTGCGTCTCTACGGGTCGGGGGACGTTATTCTGTGCCGTGGCCGGGATCTGCCTGACATTGGAACGGATAGCCGTGCCGGGGCACCCAAATAAAAAAAATCCGAATGCCAAACAACATTCGGATTTTAAGTCAATCACCTATAACCAATATTTGCAGGGGCGAATGGTTATTCGCCCCTACTTAACGACCTTCAGAGCTTTCTCGGTGGCGTCGAGCAGCGGCTGGGCGGAGAGTTCGCTGTTGAGTGCGCGTTGCATCCATAGTTTCGGAGTCACGCGGCCTTGCTTGTACATGCGGATGACCTCCGGCCCGATGGTCTTGCCGTTGAAGTAAGCCTCCAGCTGATAGTCAATAAGATGGCCGATGGGGTAGGCGGCGAGGTAGAGCGGGTCGATGACCGCGTGCGAATAGACCGCCAGAATCGTTTGGTTCGACACTTTGAACACAGGTGCGTAATACTGGTTCCAGACCTCTTTGGCGATGCGGATGTTCGCTTCCTTGAGCTCGCCGACGGATGTGCCTGGATGGTCATAAAGCCATTGCCAAACCTTCAGCTCCGTAAGGGCAACACCCATGATTTCGTAACAGCTCCAGAAGAGGTCGAGCGCAGCCAAATCCTCGCAGTTCCGGTCGGACTGCTGTTTGACCCCCAGCAATTCCACATCCTTGCCTTGGAAGACGAAAGCCAGCGCCTCGGTGAAGGCGGTGTTGGGCACGCCGCTCAGGAAATAGTTCGGCACGTTGTAGAGCGTGATGGTCTGCTCCACATTGTGCCCGAATTCGTGCACGCCGATATTGTAGCCTTTATAGTCCATGCCGTTTTCGCCGATGCGTGTGCGCAACATGCAAGGGTCGCCTTTCATTCGCGATTCGATGGCGTGGCCCGCACCCACGGAGGCATCCACGTGAACGTTGTTGCATACTAAGTCGATGGTCTCTTTTGGAAATCCTAATTTCTGCATGATATTGGGCAGATCTTGCGCAAAAGCCTCCTTTGTCGGGTATTTCTTGCGGACAATATCGTCCAAGTAGTTTTGGTCGAGGCTGCTGCGGTTCTTGAAACCATCGTACCAAATGTCAAACGGTTGCAATTTCCTTCCCAACCGTTTGGAAATCAAATTGCCCACCTGTTTGACCAGCGGTGAGGAAAGAAGGTCGGTAAAGAGCTTTTCGGCCTCCTCCACGGTGATTTCGTAGTCATCCTCAAATCTCCGTTCGATGAAGTTGCGTTTGCCGAGACAGTACTCGTCAGCCGCTTTTTCCGCACGGAAGAAATCAAGGATGTATTGGTAGCGCAACGGCTTCTCTTTTCCTTCGGATAAATATTCTATTGTGTTGAGCATGAGTTGGTTGGTGGATGGATGCCAATTAAAGGAGATGTCGTTTGCGATAACTTCTTTAGGAACCTCACATGCGATGATGCGGGTCATGGCATCATAAATCACCTCCTGCTTCTTTACCCCGTTGACTGGGTCGGCGTAGGCAGCCTTCAGTTCGTCGCGCAAGCCCCAGTGGGTGATAAGGGGTAGGGACGAGTTCCAGTAGAACTGGTTGGTGAAGCTGCCTACCTGTTTCATGTCTATGTTGTAGTTGTCAATATATTGGTTGGCTGCGGCTTCCACGTTGCTGATCCGCTGCTGCACCTCGGCGGGGATACGGGAGGTGAAGAGGTCGCCGAGGCGTACGAAGCCCCATTCCAGCTCCGACCATTTCTGTCCGTTGTTGTTCTTCTCCTTCAACGTGAAATGCGGGAAATTCAGCATGATGACAAAGGCGGCTTTGCTGGCGAACATGTCCTCTTCAAAATGGGCCATGCTGTTGTAGGCGCTGAACATGTCGTCCACCATCGTCTTGGCATAGCCTGTCACCTGGTCGGGACGTTGCAAGTCGATGGAAATCCGATTGTTATGGCCGTAGATGATTTCAAAATCCTGACACAGCCGTTCGAAAAGAGCGGTTTTCTCATTGAGGTCTTTGCAGTAATGCTGCTGGCAGAATTGGGCGAACTCCTTGGCCGTCCCGTCCTTCTCTGTCCAGAAGGATGCTGCCTGCTGCACACCGCGTTCGATGATGTGTTTCGGAATCGAGGAGTGTTGGCTGAGATACTGGATGGTCTCCTGTCGCGCCGCCTCAGGCACGTTGCTCTGTTGTGCCCAGGCCATGGCGCTGACACCAATGATGCCGAGCATAAGGAATAGGTTTCTTCTCATAATGGTTTTGGTTATTAGAATTTGACGAATTTCTTGTTGAACACTCGGTCTCCTGCCGTGACCTTGACAAGGAAAATGCCTGCGGGTAAGTGGCCGATTTGCATGGAAACCTCCTCATTGTCAGTTGTTTCACGGTATAGCAACTCGCCTTCTGTCGAGAAGATTTCCACCTGTTGGATGGGAACTGAATGCGAAATGCGGACTTGGTCTTTTGCGGGGTTCGGGAACAAACGCACCGCCTCGCGGGACAAGTCTTCGATGCCCACATGCCCGCCCTCGTAGTCGAGGGAGAACCCGTCCGCCGTTCCTTCCTCGTCGGTCTCCAGAACCATCAGTAGGCGTCGGGTTTCAAACATGTAGGCGGAGTTGGACATGTTGCCTGTCAGTGTGAGCAGGTGGTTTGTCTCACTCACCAGGTTGTCGTAGAAATGGAGAAAGTCTTTGCCCTCTTCCAAATCCAACGTGTTGATATTGACGTGTATGACGTAATTCGACCCTAACACAATCTTGTACTTGCACGTTGTCAGATTGTTGTAGTTGTTTTCGCCACTGCCATCTTCAATTTGCCCGGTTACGTTGGTGAACAGTTTCGTACCGCTGCAAAAACTGTAGCGATGAGCCGTGTATTGCGCTCTGAAACCTTCGCTGGTCGAAGAATGGGTAATGAGGTGGACGGTCAGTGTTGGCGTTCCCCAATCAACAGCCAGAGTGCCCGTGTCAGCCGTCCGCATCTCGAAGGTGTTCACGGTGGGATTGGTCACGTAGAGCGTGTCGCCGGCGGCGAGGCTGAAGTTGATGTTGAGGGTGACTTTTTCCAGATTGGTCGGCTCTGGCTCGATGTTCCAGGTGAAGTCCATGCCGGCAGCGCAATGCTCGTAGGTTGGACTGCCGTCGGTGAAGGTGCCTTCGTCGGCGGTCAGCAACATGTTTCCGGTCAGCGGCTGCGGGGTAGGGTAGATGTATTGTGTGGTATCAGGATATGCGTTGATGATCAGCTCCTGTGCGAGGTTGAAGTTGCTGCCGCCCACAATTAAGGAGTTGGTGTAGAAGTAGTTGTCCATGTAGCCGCCCCACCCGAAGTTGAAATGGAAGTAATAGCTGCTGTCCATCGTTTTATATCCGTCGCAGATGAACCCGTGTCCATTGATGTCTGGGAGGCTCCAGCCTGCGTAGTACAAAGGCATCCTGCGGTTCAAGTGACTGACTATCACGCTGTCCCAGTTGAGGTCGGTGGAGTCGCGGTAAAGATATTCGGTTTCGGGGGAATACTTGAAGTAGGTACGGAGCACTTTCGCTGCGCTGTGGTTGAACATGCCGGAACCATCGGGACCGTAGTGCATGTCCACGCCCACGCCAAAATGGTAAATAAGCTTGGAAATCTCTGTGTTGATGGACGTTGGGACATCGCACATAGCATTATAGTTATAGGTGGCGTTTCCGTAATCCACCGACTGCACACCGTAATTCTCGTCGGTGTAAGAATAGCTGCCAATGCCGGTTTCTGGGAATCGGTAGTAGTAGATGAGCTGTGCCATGGCGGTGGCCACGCAGCCCGTCACCACACGGCCGTTGTCGCCACCAGGGTCCCGCGGGCAGTAGTAGTTGTAGTACTCGCCTTGGTCCCATTTCGACAGTATCAGCGGCTCCACTTCGTCGCCCGAACGGAAGACAGGAGCACCCGACAGGAGTGCTTCCCACTGGCCGACATATTGTGGCTGAATAATTTGTCGCTTTTTGATCTCCTTTATCTGGTCAGCATAATGATTGATCCACATCTCAAAGGGAGGAATCACGTCGCTGTCGTTGTAGAGCTGTTGGTCGGAGAAGGAAAGCACCGGCGGCGCACTCTTGTCACCAGCCACCACCACAAAACCGTTTTCCGCGTTGAAGATATATAGCAACGGGTCTTGCCCGTTTTGGATGACTTTGGCGCAACGCTCTAAGGTTTTTCCTTGTGTCTCGAAAAAACGGTTGGCGGCACGAGCTGCCTCTTCTTGGGAAACTGACTGTGCCCGTCCTATGCCAAAAAACGAGATGAAAACAACAAACAGGTGTATTTTTCTCATAAGAATGATTATTAAAACGGCAAAGATACATTTTTCTTGATAAAAAATAAGTGGAGATTTCGGTAATTTTGCGTATTTTTGCCGATGATTTTGATAACTCTATTGTCAATTATAACTGATTGTTTTTGAAATGAATAGAAGCGAAATAGAAGAAAAAGTGAACGCCTTTTTGGTGGAAGAACTGGAAATTGACGAGGAAAAGTTGAAACCAGAGGCGCGCTTGAAAGACGATCTGGGTATCGACAGTCTCGATTTTGTTGATATTGTGGTGATTGTGGAGAAGCTTTTCGGCTTCAAGATCAAACCCGAAGAAATGAAATCGGTGAAGACCCTCGCCCAATTCTATGATTATGTAGCCTCCAAGATGGCGTAAAACCTCACCCATGGCGCAGGAACGGGCTTGGCAAGGCGGTACCGACGGAACCTCGTGGATGCACAGGACGCTCGTGCGTATCGTCCGCCACGTGCCGTTGCGACTGATGTACGGTTTTGTGGCTGTTTTTGTAGTACCATTCTATTTCCTGTTTTCAAAGGGCTATAAGCCTATGTATCACTATTTTAACCGTCGCCTTGGCTACGGGCCTTTGAAAGCCTTTGTCGGAGTTTATCGCAATTTCTCCCGCTTTTCGCAGGTCATCCTCGACCGTTTCTACATGTTCGGCGGTGGCAAATTCGATGTGGATGTCGAAAACTACCATCTTTATCAGGAATTGGCGGAGGGAGAACCCGGTTTCATGATCTTGAGCGCCCATGTCGGCAACTACGAACTGGCCGGCTTTTCGTTGGTGGCGACGAAAAAACGCTTCAACGCGCTCGCTTTCGGCGAGGAGGCCGAGGCCATCGTGGAAAACAGGCAGAGGCTGTTCAACGACACCAACATCCGCATCATCCCCGTGAAAGACGACCTCTCGCACCTCTTTGCCATCAACAACGCCCTCGACAACGGTGAAAGTGTCAGCTTCCCGAGTGACCGGCTTCTGGGCAAACAAAGGACCGTGGAATGCGAGTTTCTGGGTGCGCCCGCAAAATTCCCGATGGGTTCTTTCGCACTCGCCGTGCAACGCGACCTGCCCGTCCTCACTGTGAATGTGATGAAATCCGCTGCCAAACGCTATAAGGTGTATGTCAACAGGTTAGAAAAGGATGGCGCGACAAAAGAGGAACGCATCAACGCCTACGTTCGCCAATATGTCGGACATCTGGAAGAGGTGCTGCGCCTCTATCCGGAGCAATGGTTTAACTATTATGAATTTTGGGGTGATTGAGACTTAAGACTTGAGACTTGAGACTTGAGACTTAAGACTTAGAACTTAGATTTGAAACTTGAAACCTGAAACTAAAGACATGGTAAATATACAGCAGATAGACATTCGAACACTTCTGCCGCAACAACCTCCGATGTTGATGCTGGACCGACTGATTTCCGCAGACGAGAAATCGGCCTCGACGTCGTTGCTGATTCGGAAAGATAACATTTTCGTGACAGAAGGCCGTTTGAATGCCTACGCGCTGATTGAAGTGATGGCGCAGACCTGTGCGGTGCAGTTGGGCTATGCGGATGTCTATGTCAATGGACATAACGATGTGAGAATCGGATATATAGGTTCAGTCAAGCGGATGCAGATTGATGCTTCCCCTCGTGTGGGGGAGACGTTGCGCACCCGCATGGAGGTGGTAGAGAATTTTGGAGACCTGAAATTGGTGACCACAGAATCGTATGTGAACAATCGTCGGATTGCCGTGGCAGAGTTGACGATAGCCTTGTCAGGAGAAAGGAGAGAAGCATGATAGTCAAGAAGATAGGAGAAAGCATCGTGTCACCACTCGGCTTTTCGGTCGAGGAGAATTTCTCGGCAGTGATGGCAGAGAAGTCTGCTCTGCGTCGTTATGAGTTGCTGTGGGGGATGCCATTCCCCTGCTTTGTGTCGCTGATTCCCAATGAACGGTTGGATGCGGAATTGAAGCAAGAAGTGAACGCTTCCCAGCTCCCCTCATTACGCACAAAATTTGAGAAAATAGCCTTTCTTTCTGCTTTTAAAGCAGTGAAACAGAGCGGTATAGATGCCAAGTCAGAGCGCGTAGTGTTCATCCTTTCTTCCACCAAAGGCAATGTGGAATTGCTGGCGGAGGAGAACCCGGATTTAGAGTGCGTTACCCCTGCCCATACCGCAAAAAAGGTGGCTGACTGTTTCGGGAATACAAATATGCCTTTGACAGTTTCAAATGCCTGTATTTCAGGGTTATGTGCGCAGATTGAGGCGTTTCGTTGCCTGATGTCCGGACAATACGATACCGCTGTGGTTATCGGAGCGGACGTGCTGTCACCGTTCATCGTGGCGGGATTCCACTCGTTGAAGGCTTTGTCGGACGAGCAGTGCCGACCGTTCAGCGCGAACCGCAAGGGACTGAATTTGGGCGAGGCCGCCGCCACTGTGGTCTATCAGGTCGCGGACGATCATGCAGGCGGCTGGCGGATGTTGGCCGGAGCTGTCCGCAACGATGCCAACCACATCTCCGGACCGTCACGCACGGGCGAGGGCAGCTACCGCGCCTTGATGACGGTACTTGCCGATAGTGGCTTTACCGCTAACGACTTGGCCTGCCTCAACGTACATGGAACTTCTACGATGTATAACGACGAGATGGAGGCTATTGCCATCAACCGCGCCGGACTGAATGCTGTCCCCGTGAACGCCATGAAGGGCTATTACGGACATACGCTCGGTGCAGCTGGTGTTTTGGAAACGCTGCTCACGATGCGTGCCTTGGAAGAGCGAAAAGTGCCTGCCACCCGCGGTTTCGACGAGTTGGGTGTCTCTATGCCGGTGCAAGTTTCAGCGGAACATCTCGATACTGGGAAAAAAGCGTTCGTGAAATTGTTGTCCGGTTTCGGGGGCTGCAACGCCGCAGCTGCTTTTTGTAATGGTTATTGATGTTTTTTCCTTGAGCAGTCCCGGTAGGGACAAGAGCTTGGTAGCAAAAAAAGAATGTTTATAGAATATAATAGATCAATGTACGGAAAGAAATATGGAACCGAAGGTAACACATAGGGTTAAATTGACGCCGAGGAGCTTGATGCTGGACGGGAAGTGCGTGGCGGAGGCCGTCGCGGGGGAATCGTTTTTGACGCACCTTTACCGCAAGTACAAGATGGATTACCCGAAGTTCTTCAAGATGGATGTGTTGTGCAAGGTTGGGTTCATCGCGTCGGAGATTCTGTTGGATGCCGAAGGGGCCGAACGGTTCGTGCCTCGTGCCGACCGTGCCGTGATCCTTTTCAACCGCCATTCCTCGCTGAATGCCGACCGCACGTTCCAGCGGACAATCGCTGATCCCGAGGAGTTCTACCCGTCGCCGTCGGTGTTTGTCTATACGTTGCCCAACATCGTCACTGGCGAGATCGCCATCCGCAACAAATACCATGGCGAAAGCAGCTTTGTCCTCCTGCCCAAGAAATCGGAAAAAGCGATGAACCAAGCAGTTGAACGCGCCTTTATGGACGGAGAGACCACCAGCGTGCTGACCGGCTGGGTGGAGGCCGTGTCTGAAACGGAGTACGAAGCGGATTTTTTAATTCACAATGAAGAATGTAGAATGAAGAATGTAGAATAATACGGTCGAAGGACCATTCCCCCCTTTAGGGGGGATGCCCGCAGGGCAGGGGGGTAAAACCCCACACAAGCGTAGCGCAATGTGGGGCTTGAAGCAGGGGTAAGACGCGGACTGCGGGAGTAGCGATAAAAGTCAAAGGAATAAAACCAAACAATATGGAACTGATAGAAGAATTAAAGACCAAAATGATCGAGGCGTTGAACCTCGAAGAGATGACCCCGGCTGACATCGATGATAACGCGCCGCTGTTCGGCGACGAGGGCCTCGGCCTCGACTCCATCGACGTGCTGGAGCTGATCGTGCTCTTGGAGCGCAACTACGGCATCAAGATCGCCGACCCGAAACAGGGCAAGGAGATTTTCGCCTCTGTGCGCACGATGGCTGACTACGTGGCCGCGAACCGTACGAAATAATGCGTCCGAAAGTCGTCATAACCGGTATGGGAGTCGTTTCCGCGCTCGGTGTGGGTGCGGAGGCGAATGCTGCAGCCCTGATGAACGGGATTTCCGGCATCAGAGAGGCTCGCTATCTGCCTACGGAACATCGCGAGTTCCCGGTTGGCGAGGTACCGGTGTCTAACGAAGAGCTCTTGCAAACGTTAAGGCTGCCTTCCAGACGTTTGTACTCGCGCACGCATCTGCTCGGTGTGGCGGCATTACGGGAATCATTGGCACAAGCCAAGTTGCTCGATTACAAAGGTCTGGCATTGATTTCCGGCACCACCGTCGGAGGTATGGATGTCACCGAACACCTTTATCCTGAGCCGTTACCCATGGGAATGCCTGATGTTCACGATTGTGGCGTATCCACGAACGATATTGCCGACTGCTGTGGCGATTTCGACTTTACCAGTACCGTTTCCACGGCTTGCTCGTCGGCCATGAACGCGCTGATAATGGGCAAGTTGCTGATAGAGAGCGGAGAGCGGGATGTCGTGGTGGCGGGCGGCTCGGAAGCGCTCTCGCTGTTCCATCTCAATGGCTTCAAGTCGCTGATGATCTTGGACCGCGAAAGGTGTCGTCCGTTCGACCAGACCCGGGCGGGACTGAACTTGGGTGAAGGCGCAGCCTATTTGGTGCTGGAGAGCGAAGTATCGGCGTTGCAGCGCGGCGTGAAGATCCTTGCGGTGCTCAGCGGGGGCGGGAACGCCTGCGACGCACACCACCAGACGGCGTCTTCGGAAGACGGTGAAGGAGCTTACTTGGCTATGATGCAGGCTGTTGCAGATGCTGGGGTGTCCCCATCCGACATTGGCTACGTGAATGCGCACGGTACGGGAACACCTAACAACGACGCTTCGGAGAGCACTGCGCTGAGACGCATGTTTGGCGAAAAACTGCCGCCAGTCTCCTCCACGAAATCCTATACGGGCCACACGACCAGCGCGTCAGGCTCCATAGAGGCCGTTTTCTGCCTGTTGGCGATGCGTAATGGTTTTCTGCCATATCAATCTGAATACCAAAATCTTGACGATCAATGTTTGGCTCCAGTTTCCGGAGAGGTGTGCCCGCGTGCCGATCTGCGTCACGTGATGTGCAACGCCTTCGGGTTCGGGGGCAACGACTCGTCCATAATCCTGTCTCGCTATGAATAGAGTGTATGTCACCGCTATTGTGAAAGATGTGCCGGCGGAGGAATACAGCCGTTATTTACCGCCGATGAAGGCGCGCCGCATGGGCAAGTTGCAGAAACGGGCCTTGGTGACTTCGCTCAAAGCGATGGAAATCAGCGGGATAGGGGAGCCTGATGCCATCCTCAACGGTACTGCGATGGGCTGCATGGAGAACACTGTGCAGATGCTCAACGGTCTGGCGGCGGAGGGCGAGGCGATGAACATGCCCACCTGTTTCATGCAATCGACTCACAACACCGTGGCCTCGATGATTGCGATTTACACGAAAAACCACGGTTACAACACTACCTACTCGCATCGTACTGTTTCCTTCGAACTGGCGTTGCAGGACGCTTTCCTGCGGCTGCGAACGGGCAGGCTGCGTACTGCGCTTGTATGCGCGAACGACGAACTGACGGAGTTGCAGTTGCAGTATCCGACCTTTTTCGGGCAGTTGGAAGTCCGCGACCGTTCCGAGGCGTGGATGCTTTCCGTCGAACCGGGCGAACACCCAATCTATGAGATTGAAAACGTGAGAGTTATTCACCAAAAAGGCATGGAGGACCGTGCCGAAATCATCAAAATAACGCTATGAGACTAATCGTTTTGGCTGTTATCCAGTCGGTTCTTTTATGTTCCGGACAGGTGTTTCTGAAATTCGCGCTCCAGAAAATGGGCACATTCGCATGGAAGGGCTCGTTTTTCCTGGCGCAGCTCACCAATTGGTGGTGGCTGGGTTGCGGCGCGGCCTACGGTGCCGGCGCCGTCCTCTGGATGTACATCCTCAAGAACTACCCGTTTTCTCGCGCCTACCCGCTCATTTCGCTGAGCTACGTTTTCGGGATGATTGCCGCCGTGCTCATCTTTCACGAAACCGTGCCCGCCACCCGCTGGATAGGAGTCCTGCTCATCATGGCAGGATGTTATTTTGTGGCGCAATGATGAATTATGAATGTTGAATGCTGAATTATGAATAAGATAGGCGAATCTAACGATCGAAGCACCATTCCCCCCTTTAGAGGGGATGCCCGCAGGGCAGGGGGGTATCAAAACATATTCCTTAAGCTGCCCCGGAGGGGCAAGACGCGCGAAGCGCTAATAACCCCACACAAGCGCAGCGCAGTGTGGGGCTTGGTGCTGCTTCTACTTGTAACCTCGGCTTCCGCCCAAACCCTCAAGAAGGCCGCCCCCGAGCAAGCCAAGAAGATGGTGGAGACGGTGGGGAAGGCCACCGCCGCCGTGAAAAGCATCCAGTGCGACTTCACGCAGATACGGCAATCGACCATGCTCAAGGAGAAGCAGACCTCCAAAGGACAGATGTTCTTTGCCGGCAAGAACCTCAAATGGGCCTATACGTCGCCCAACAAATACGCCCTCGTCGTGAAAGCCGATGGGCAGGTCTATATGCAACAGGATGGCAAAACACGGAAGGCCGACGGCCAGAGCGGGCAGCTTTTCAAGGGCATCGCGCAGGTCGTCATGAACAGCGTCACTGGAGCGGCTTTGTCCGAAAATGGAGACTTTACCGTTGAGATGTACACTCAGGGCAACCAATGGGTAGCCAAACTTACCCCGAAGCAAGCGAAAATGAAGAAGATGTTCACGAATATCTACCTCTATTTCAATGACAAACACAACGCTGTGACCAAAGTGGAGATGAAAGAGGCCAACGGCGACACCACCACGATCACGTTTGCCAATACGAAGTTGAACGAGAAAATCCCGGATTCGGTGTTTAATTGATACGATGATATTACAAAACGAATTATACACGATAGTCGAGACAGGCGATAATGTCGCGAGAATCCGCTTGTTGCCGGAGTGCGCGATATACCAAGGCCATTTTCCTGGCAATCCGGTGACGCCTGGTGTATGCCAAGTGGGAATCGTGGAGGAATTGGCCGAGAAGATTTACGGATTTGGTTTGGTATTGCGTGAAGTTAAATTATTGAAATATACTGATATATTACGTCCATCTAAAGAAATAGTTGAAGTGTGTTTTGACAAGTTGGAAATGGATGGAGATACAGTGATTGCGAAGGGGACGCTTGTGTCAGGTGGACAAATATTCACGAAGTTCTCACTTGTTTTTGGTAAAGAAGCTTAATGGAGTGGCAGAAGGTTTTTGAGGATGAGCGCATCTGCGTGATCGTGCCGACGTACAATAACGAGCGGACGATTGTGGACGTGCTGCGCCGTATTCGAGCCTATACCCGTAACATCATCGTGGTGAACGACGGCAGTACCCCTGAGACGTTGGCGGCCCTTACTGCCGCTTTCGATGCTTCGGAACTCCCTGAAATCGTGGATTATACACCCAATAGAGGTAAGGGTTACGCATTGATGCGGGGCTTCCGAAGGGCATTGGAACTCGGCTATCGCTATGCCGTCACCATTGACTCCGACGGACAACACTTTCCGGAAGATATTCCTGCCATAATGGATTGTCATTCAGCAAACAAGGATGCTCTTGTGGTCGGTTCTCGCAACCTCACCGCCGACAATATGCCTTCGAAAAACACTTTCGCCAACAAGTTCTCCAATTTTTGGTTCCGCTTGCAGACAGGCATCCCGTTGGAGGACACGCAGAGCGGCTATCGGCTTTACCCTTTGGAAACCATTAACTTACGATGGCCCATCACCCCGCGTTATGAGGCGGAGCTGGAGTTGCTGGTCTTTTCGGCGTGGCGGGGTGTGCCGGTGATTTCGGTGCCCGTGCGCGTCTATTACCCGCCCGAGGGCGAGCGCGTGAGCCATTTCCGGCCGTTCTGGGACTTCTTCCGCATCAGCGTGCTCAATAGTGTGCTTACCTTTGGCGCTCTGTTCTACTATCTGCCTGTACGGTTGTGTCGAAGATTGACGATGAAACGATGAGATGCGCGGGTAGAGCTTCTCCACATTTAGAAATTTTGTGTATGTTTGCAGCCTTTTTTGAGAGAAGGCTGTTTCTTTTTTAATGGCTGTGGTTTAAGCAGATATCATTGTTGAAAGTTTAATGACTGAATTCTTTTTGCGAATATACGACTTTCTGGAGAAGCGACGCGGGTTGACCGTCGCTTTGGCGTTGATTCTCACTGCTGTTTTCGCTTTCCTCGCTTCCCGCGTGCGCTATGAGGAGGACATCGCAAAGTTCCTGCCCCGCGATGACGAGAGCAGGAAGTATCAGGAAGTGTATCAACAATTTGCGGCGCAAAACCGTGTCGCTGTGGTCTTTTCCGCCACCAACGATTCCATTGACACGGAAACCCTCCAGACCGCCATGCAGCAGTATGGGGATCTTCTTTCTGAAAGTGATATGGTTGATAATCTGAGTTTTACAGTTGACGAGACTCAGATCTTCGACCTTATGGATGCGGTATATGCCCATCTTCCATATCTTCTTGAAGATGAAGATTATGCACGTGTGGATTCGTTGTTGCGAACTCCGGGGTTCATTCAGGAACGGTTGGCCCAGGACAAGCAACTGCTGATGTTCCCCGTGGCGGGCACGGTCATGCACACTTTGCCCGTAGATCCGTTGCAGCTGTTCACACCGTGCCTGCAGCGACTAAACTCCCTCAAACTCAATGATGCTTTTCAAGTTGTTGATGGATACCTGTTTACCGCTGATGGCAAGCATGGCATCATCACTTTTGACAGTCCCTTTGGAGCGAATGAGAGTTTTAACAACGGAAAATTGTCTGAATATTTGGAGAATAAAGCACTGCAAGTAGAGCAGGAAATTCCTGGGGCGGAGATTGTTGCCGTGGGTGCGCCGTTGATTGCAGCCACCAATGCCGCCCGTATCAAGCGAGATTCCATCACGGCGGTGGCCATCGCTATCGTGCTGATTCTGCTCATATTGTTGTTGCACTATCGCCGGCTTTCGGATATTTTATGGGTGGGTGGTTCCATCCTTTTCGGCGCGCTTTTTGCCCTGGCAGGGGTGTTCGTTTTCAGGGGCGGAATTTCGATCATCGTCCTGGGTATCGGCTCCGTCATCATCGGCATTGTGGCGAACTATCCGCTGCACTTCCTCGATGAATACAAGGAGGTGGGTGACCGGCGCGAGGCCCTCCGCGAGATGGTGTTGCCGCTTTTCATCGGCAATCTCACCACCGTTGCCGCTTTCTTCTGCCTTCTATGGCTCGATGCTCGCGCCATGCAGGATCTCGGCCTTTTCGCATCCCTCATGCTGCTCGGCACCATCCTCTTTGTGCTGGTTTTCCTGCCGCAGTTTATGCGCAGCCGGCCGTCACCATCAGAGCATTTGTTGTTCGAGAGATGGACGGGCCGTCATCTGTCGCGCAGCAAAGCACGTCCGTGGATTCTTTGCATCGGACTGATAATCACAGTGATATTGGGCTATTTTTCGCAAAAGATCTCCTTTGACAGCGATTTGTCGCATATCAACTACATGACCCAAACCCAACGCGACAATCTGGAGATTTTGTCGCAAGTGCAGTCCTCCGACCAGATGTATGCGGTGGCGGAAGGGCGCACCTTGCAGGAAGCGGTCAACCGCAACGATTCGTTGGTGACGATATTGCAGTCCAGCCCGGCGGTGAAGGCTGTGAGCGGGGTGGGAGAGATGCTGCCTTCGCAAGCCCGGCAACAGGTTGCCGCTGACCGCTGGAACGACTTTTGGAAGGAGGAATCGCGTCAGACTTTCCTGCGTGATTTCCTGCGTGAGGCGAGTGCGCAAGGGTTTGCCGATGAGGCTTTCAAACCCTTTTTAGACTTGGTAAGTAAAGGTTGTGGAATTGCTGATATTGAGGATTTTAGCGATGTTATTGAACCTTTTACTTTAAGGTATATCTATCCTCTGGATGAAGGATATAGAATAGTGAATTATGTGAAGACAGAAGACCCGGAAGCGGTACATGCTTTGTTGGATAATGGCGATGCGAGTACCTTCGTCTTTTCCGGAAATGATGTGGGAAACCAACTGGTGAATATGCTGCGCGGATCTTTCAACTATATCGGATGGGTGTGCGGCTTAGTGGTGTTCGTTTTTCTGCTGATCTCTTTCCGTCGCATTGAGCTGGCGCTGATGGCTTTCTTGCCATTGGCAGTCAGCTGGATCTGGATACTCGGATTCATGCATCTCACCGGCATACAGTTTAATATCGTCAATATTATCTTGGCTACATTCATCTTCGGTCAAGGCGATGATTATACGATCTTCATCACGGAAGGATTGTTGTACGAATATTCGACGGGCAAACCGCGCCTGGCCTCCTACAAACACAGCGTGGTCATATCCGCGCTCATCATGTTTGCTGGCATCGGCTGCCTGATTGTGGCAAAGCATCCCGCCTTGCGTTCGCTCGCACTGGTCACGATCATCGGCATGGTCACCGTGGTGATGATGGCCTCTTTCCTGCCGCCTTTCGTTTTCGACCTGCTGACGAAGAAGAACGGGAAGCCGCGAGAAACTCCTGTGACACTCAAACGGTTTGCGTACACGTTATTTTGCGGTTTCTGTTTCCTGTTGCTCTTCCTGTTCCTGATACCCTTCACGGCCATTTTCTTCTTGATAGGCAAGGAAACGGAAGAAAAACGACTTCGTTATCACACGTTTTTGTATAAAATGGCGGTGTTCTTTGTACACCATCTCCCTCATATAAAGTTTGTTATGAATAATACTTCAGGTGAGAATTTCGAGAAGCCTGCGGTTATTATTTCGAACCATCAGAGCCATTTTGACTTGCTGTGCATGATGGCGCTTTCACCGAAGATAGTTTTCTTGACGAACGACTGGGTGTGGCGGAATCCTTTCTACGGACTGGTCATCCGCAAGGCCGAATATTATCCTGTCAGTGATGGGATGGAGCGTAACTTGCAGCGTTTGAAAGATTTGTATGAACGAGGCTATTCCGTCTGTGTGTTTCCCGAAGGTACGCGCTCCCCGAATTGTGAGATTCTGCGTTTCCATAAGGGAGCCTTTGCTTTGGCCCGCGAGCTGGATGCCGACATCCTGCCTGTATTCCTGCACGGAATCGGTCACGTGCTGCCCAAGGAAGAGTTGATGTTCCGCGCCGGCGAAATGTATCTCGAGGTGGGAGAACGGATGCGCCCCTATGAGGAGGTGCACGCGGATACCGATAGTGAATGCGACCGTCTGGTTACCAAACAGATGCGGCACTATTATCAGGAGCATTACGCTGCATTATGCGCCAAGATTGAAACCCCGGAATACTGGCGCTTCATCCGGAAATATCAGGAATACTACAAAGTGACGTGTGATGTGTGACTTTGGTGTTTTATACGAGTGTTTAGCCAAATAGCCAAGTTATAGTCATTAGTCTAAGTCTAAGTCATTAGTCTAAGTCAAATCTTGCCGCGATTGATGTAACTGTTTTCTGTTCACTGCTCACCGATCACTGTTCACTAAAAAAGTGTACCTTTGCGCCCCGAAAAATTGAGATATTATGATGAAGAAAGATGTGCCGGTGTTACTGCTGACGGGCTATTTGGGAAGCGGAAAGACAACGTTGGTGAATCATATTCTGACGAACCGCAAAGGTATCAAATTTGCGGTGATAGTCAATGATATAGGTGAGGTGAATGTCGATGCTTCGCTGATCCAGAAGGGTGGTGTTGTGGCTGAGAAGGACGACAGTCTGGTGGCCCTGCAGAACGGCTGCATCTGCTGCACCCTCAAGATGAATCTGGTCGATCAACTGTCCGATTTGGTCAAAACACAACAGTTCGACTACATCGTCATCGAGGCCAGCGGCATCTGCGAGCCCGAACCCATCGCCCGCACGATTTCCACGATTCCGAGAATGAACCCGAAATACACGGAGGCCGGCACCCCGCGCCTTGACTGTATTGTTACCGTGGTGGATGCTCTGCGGATGCAGAGCGAGTTCTCCTGCGGCGGCGATCTCGAACGCGAGGATATTGACGAGGAGGATATTGAAAACCTGCTTGTCCAACAGATAGAGTTCTGCAACATCGTGCTGCTCAACAAGGTGTCGGAAGTCACGGAGGACGAGATTGAGCGTGTCAAGGAGATTATTCGCCATCTGAATCCCGGTGCGGAGATTATTGAGACCGACTACGCCCAAGTGGACTTGGACCGCATCGTGGGCACGAAAGCCTTTGACTATGAGCGTGTTGCTGTCTCTACGGGTTGGGTGCGCGAATTGGAACGTGAGACCACCGAGGAGGAAGAACGAGAAGCTCGCGCCGACCATCATCATCACGACGAGGACGACGATGATCATCATCATCATGATCATCATCACGACCATGATGATGACGAGGAGGATGAACATGGGCATCACGGTCACCATCATCACCACCATCACGACCACGAGGGTGGGGAAGTGGAAGAGTACGGCATCTCTACGTTCGTGTATTACCGCCGCAAAGCATTTAAGATCAGTGAGTTCAATAAGTTTCTGTCGAAGAAACGTCCGAAGAACATCATCCGGGCCAAGGGTGTGTGCTATTTCAAGGAATATCGCGACATGTCGTATCTTTACGAGCAAGCAGGCGTGCAGCAGAAGCTCACGGAGGCTGGCTTGTGGTACGCCACCGCCCCGCAGGAAGATCTGGTGCAGCTGATGCAGGAAGACCCCTCCTTCATGCGTGACTGGGATCCCGAATACGGCGACCGCATGATCAAAATCGTCTTCATCGGCCAGCACATGGACATCCCTCAACTCACCCGCGAATTAGACAACTGCCTCGAAGACTGAACCTATTCTACCAAGCTCTTGCCCCTTCGGGGCTGTTCAAGGAAAATATTTTTATAATGACTTTTGTGTTTTGAAACTTGAAACCTGAAACTTGAAACTAATATCATGAGCAGCATCCTCCTTATAGGCGACATTGTCGGTTACGGCAACTTGGGCATGTCGGTGATGACTCCGATTCTGTCCCACCTTGGATATGAAATATACCGGCTTCCTTCCTCCATGGTCTCCAACAATTTCAGCTACGGCAAGTTCGCGGTGCTGGACACTACGGAGTATATGCGCCAAAGCATTGACATCTGGGAGGAGCAGGGCTTCAACGTGGATGCGGTCTGCACGGGCTATCTTGTTTCCGCGGAGCAGACGCGGATAGTGACGGATTATTGCCAAAAACTGAAGTCGCGAGGCACGTTCATCTTCGTTGATCCCATTATGGCGGATGATGGAAAACTCTACAATGGCGCGACGGCCGAAACAGTAGAGTACATGCGGAGCGTTTGCCGCATTGCCGACTTGATAGTGCCGAATGTGACGGAAGCTAAGTTTTTGGCAAACAAGTATTTGGATAAAGAATCTCTGACCTTTGATGAGGCTGAGGATTTGATACAGACCTTACACAAATTAGGGGATAATTCGGTGATTATCTCCAGTATGGTGATGGATGGGCAGACCTGCACGATGCTGTTCGACAAAGGATTAGGCAAGACGATTGTGCTTCCTTACCGTCAGGTGGCGGCGCAGTTCTCCGGTACGGGCGATGTGTTCTCTTCCGTGACGATCGGTCAGTATTTAAAAGGCAATACATTGGAAGACAGTGTTTTGAAGGCCATGGGATTCGTGGCTCATGTCATTGAAGCCAACCAACACTCTCTCAGACAGGACAATGGCATTCCTATAGAGCGCCACTTCGACGAGTTGTCTCGTTAATTAGTCTATTGCCTTTTGCCTATAACCTATTCCAGCCAAAATTGTTTAAGGTCTGGAATCACCCTCTAACCATTCCAAATTGAAATTATAAAACACCATTTCGTAATGATCGCCGCCCCAGGGGTCTTCTTCCACGTACAAGCCGATGGTGCCGTCGGGGAGGAGGCAGAGGGAGGAATAGGCGGAGTTGTAGGGCACGATTACACGCCCGATGGACCAGCTTTTGCCCTCGTCATAGCTGAGCATCACCGCCACATTTTCCCGTTTGTCGCCTAAAGGCAGGGAGTGGAGCAGTACGCTGGTGCCATCCTCACGGTCATAGCGGATGATGTCACCATTGCAGGCTGGCGATGCGGGAAAATTCGTCGCGAAGGCAGTGTCGCGCCAAGTGACGCCGCCGTCCTCGGAGATGTTGAACCACCGCTCGCCGTTGTGGCGGATGCTCATCAGGATACGGCCGTCGCGAAGCTCCACCACCTTGGCCTCGTCGCCACCTTTGCAGGCGCGTTGCGAGCATTGCCAGGTCTCGCCGTTGTCGTCGGAGTATAACACGTAGTCGTTGGCCGACCAAGCTTCGCCCTCGCGCACAGCGGCCACGAACATAATACGACCCGTGGAGGTGAGCAGCCCGTTGCCGGAAGCGCAGAAAGCCCCCCACCATTGACGGCGTACGGAATCCATGCAGTCGGGGCCGTAGAGGTAATGGGTGATATCGACGGCTGGCGACCACGAAAGGCCGTTGTCGGTGCTGCGCCGGCAGTAGATGCGGAGCGGCTCGTCGGGTCGCGATTGCCAAAAGCCGACACCGCCCGGATAGACGGCGATGAGCCCGCCCTCGTCGCGGGTGTGCGCCAAGGCACAGTCGCCGAACCCTTGCCTCTTGCCTCTTCCGATGGCGAGGAACTGCGGTCCCGACCAGAATCGGCCACCGTCAGTGCTGCGGTTGAGGATGATGTCGATGTCCTCGGGGAGGTCGGCGTTGCTGTATTTGCGCCGGTCGCAGGCGGCCACCAAACTACCGTCCTTGGCAGTGATGAGTGCGGGAATGCGGAAAAACTGCGAGTCGAAGTCGCCGGGTTGGTAGAGCACCTTCCGGCGCAGCAGAATCTCTTTCTCGAACGTTATGTCAATCGGGTAGATCTCTTTGTCGGTTTGTAAATCTTTTAATGTCAAGACTATACGATTGCCTTCTTGGGCGGTGTCGGTGATGTCGGCGGTGATCCAGAGATAGGTGGTGTCCGTGGTAAGACGAAAGCGCAGCGGGATGTGGACGTCCTCGGCAAGGGTAGCATCCAAGTCGCGGACGAGCACTGTCTGGAGGGAGCGGGAACGGGGAGTTGGAGCAGGGTCGTAGGTGGTGCTCTCCTGATAGAGACTCCGCGGCCCGATATCTTTGGCTTTCGGGGAGTTTCCTGTTGAGAGGACTTCCAAGATGCGGACATCTCCCGCCTTGGTGCCTTGAAGGCTTACGGTCAAGGAGTTAAGTTCCGCTTTCGGTGTCTCCGCGCCGCGCACCACCTGTATGCGCATCAGCACCTCGCGGTGGTTCGACCGGCCGGTCATGCGCGTGTCGGGAGTGACAGAGATCTGCAGTCCGCCGCCGGGTTGCGCCATACCGGTCCAGCAGGACAAGATGAGCATCAGTGCGAGTATAAAAGGGTGTTTCCGATTAGACATTGACATGATATTTGAAAATGCAAAGATAAAGTTTTTCCCGTTGCATAATTTCGCACCTTCTGCAAGGTCGTGGCGGTGGTATAGAAAACTATCGTTTCTTGGGGATTCCGAGCTGTTTGCAAATCGCGTCTGCCAGCTCCTCGTCGATGTCGGCATGTCTCGGAAGGGTCGTTTTCACTTTTGTCTCCGTGTTGATGTAAACGTCATGTTT
>Ga0247608_10001717_pt1 | contig 29235 bp, 29 predicted proteins | sample 176DNAGHGlowgp2_FD_193490 | JGI IMG/M metagenome (GOLD analysis project Ga0247608, IMG submission 193490) | Sheep rumen microbial communities from Palmerston North, Manawatu-Wanganui, New Zealand - 1766 DNA GHGlow gp2 | ecosystem: Host-associated > Mammals > Digestive system > Stomach > Rumen ... | reverse complement strand
ACCCGTGCGCCGGTCGCCGACAAGGTTAGCAAGCTAACCTCTCGATGCCCCTCGACTTGCATGTGTTAAGCCTGTAGCTAGCGTTCATCCTGAGCCAGGATCAAACTCTTCATTGTATAAATATCCTTATCCCAATAACGGAATGTAATCTGTCCCAGAACGACTATCCTATTCCAAGAATCAAACGGTTCGTCTCTTACACCCAACATACTCAAGACAAGTATGTCGCTTCTTGTACTACTTCTGTCTATGTAAATCTTTCAAAGAACTCTCTCTACGGCTGACGCGCCTCATTTTTTGCGCGAAAGCGGGTGCAAAGGTACGAAGAAAAACAATACCAACCAAACTTTTTCCCAAAAAAATTCCCAAAAACATGAAAGTTTTCGGGATTGTTGACAAATTTATCGCACACCTTATATATTATATATAGGGCTATTCTCGTCTTCCGAAGATTCTCAAGAGGTAAATGAACAAATTAACGAAATCGAGATACAACGACAGAGCTCCCAACAAGGCAAGTTTCTGAGCACCCTCTCCGGCATCTGGAGCAGTCTGCAACATCAGCTTTATCTTCTGAGAGTCATAAGCCGTCAACCCGACAAAGATTAGCACACCGAGATAGCTTACAATCATTTCCAGTCCGGTACTCTTCAGAAAAATGTTCACCACTGTGGCAATGATAATGCCAATCAAGGCCATTAAAAGAATCTTTCCCATCGACGTCAAGTCCTTCTTTGTCGTATAGCCAACCACAGCCATGACGGCAAAGGTTCCTGCCGTGATGAAAAACACGCTAGCAATACTTGACATTGTATAGACTGCAAAGATGAATGACAGCGTGGCGCCGTTAATTACCGAATAAAGGATGAACAATAATGTCGCAGTTGTCAAAGACAGCTTATTAATGGCTGCGCTGATAGCTATTACCAATCCGAACTCCGCAATAATCAATTCCCAAAACAGCAACTGATTCGTTGCAATTGTCATCATCAGTCCGGGACTAGTGGCTACGCCATAGGCTGTTGCGCCTGTAATAACCAAAGCCAAAGTCATCCATACATACACTTTCCTCATCAATATAGGAAAGGCAGCAGACATCGAGAGTTCACGCTCCCGAGTCATCGTTCCATAATTCAATTCGTTATAATTCATACTCTAAAATAAATACTTAACATGATGCCATAAAGCAAATAATATGCCACAAAGGTAAGCAAATACTTTTAATAAAGCATAAAATAAAGGCATAAATCACCGATTTATTAGTAAATTTGAAGTTTTTTCACTATATTTGTACCCATGAGTAACTAAAATCATCATAATAATACACGAAAAGATGAAGATTGGATTATTTATCCCCTGTTATGTTGACGTGGTTTACCCAGAAGTGGGTATTGCCACTTATAAGTTGTTAAAGCATCTGGGTCTTGATGTAGAATACCCACTCAACCAGACTTGTTGCGGACAGCCAATGGCCAATGCAGGCTTTGAAAAGCAAGCCATTCCTTTGGCCGAGAAGTTTGAAGACAAGTTCAAGGAGTTCGACTATATCGTAGCCCCCTCCGTAAGCTGTACAGCCTTTATCAAATTAAACTATCCCCGTCTATTGGAAGGCAAGCATGAGTGTATGACATCTGGAAAGATCATGGATGTTGTGGAGTTTCTGCACGACATTATCAAGGTAAGCCATCCCTTAGGCACCTTCCCTCACAAGGTGAGCCTGCACAACTCTTGCCACGGAGTGAGAGAGCTTGGCCTAAGTTCACCCAGCGAAGAACATGTAACACCATTCAACAAGATCAAAGATCTGTTGAACCTAGTGGAAGGCATTCAGGTACTAGAACCAGAGCGCCCTGACGAGTGCTGTGGCTTTGGTGGTATGTTCGCCATCGAGGAAACGGCAGTAAGTGCACAAATGGGTCTGGACAAGGTTCAGCGGCATATGAAGACAGGAGCGAGATTCATCACAGGTCCCGACTGCTCATGTCTGATGCACATGGCTGGTGTTGCTAAGAAACAAGGTCTTGACGTGCAATTCAAGCATGTTGTTGAGATTCTGGCAGCAGGACTATAAAATTACAAGTTAAGAATTTAGAAGTTAGATTTATGAGTACTGGACATAGTAAAGCAGCGAAAGAGTTCTTAAAGAACCAAACCTACTCCAAGTGGCACGATGCTACGTTCTGGGCCGTCAGGTCGAAGCGTGACAATATGGCATACGGTCTCGATGAATGGGAACAGTTGCGCGAGAAAGCTTCACAGATCAAGCGCCACACAATCACCCACTTAGACGAGTATCTCGACCAGTTTTCTACCAAGGCCGAGAAGAATGGCTGTATTGTTCACTGGGCTAAAGATGCCCATGAGTTCAATGAGATTGTGTACGGTATCCTGAAGAACCATGACGTTAAAAAAATAGTGAAGTCAAAATCGATGCTAACGGAGGAATGCGGCATGAACCCCTACTTAGAGAAGCATGGCATCGAAGTAGTAGAGACAGATTTGGGTGAGCGCATCATCCAGTTGAAGGGTCAGGCACCCAGCCATATCGTGATGCCCGCCATTCATCTGAACCACGATGACGTGGGCGAGCTCTTCGAGGAAAAACTCGGTAGTGAGAAGGGCAACCACGATCCCACCTATCTGACCTACGTTGCCCGTCTGAGTCTGAGAAACGAATTCCTGACGGCTGATGCGGGCATGACGGGCGGCAACTTCGGGATTGCAGATACTGGTGATATCGTGGTGTGCACCAATGAGGGCAATGCTGACATGTCGACTTCCTGTCCTAAGCTACACATCGCAGCTATCGGTCTGGAGAAGATTATTCCCAATTACGACTGTCTCGCCGTTTTTCAGCGCATGCTATGCCGAGCAGGTACAGGTCAGCCCACAACCACCTTTACAAGTCATTTCCGCAAGGCTCGTCCGACGGCCCACCCCATGCACATCGTGCTAGTGGACAACGGTCGTTCTGAATGGATCGGCAACCCTGAACACTGGGAGGCACTGAAGTGCATCCGATGTGGTTCGTGTATGAATACTTGCCCTGTTTATCGCAGAAGCGGCGGCTACTCGTACAGCTACTTTATCCCTGGGCCTATTGGCATTAATCTCGGCATGCTTCGCGACCCCAGAAACCACTCTGGCAACGTCAGCGCCTGCTCACTCTGTAATTCATGCCAAACGGTGTGCCCCGTAAAGGTAAACCTTGGCGACCAAATCTATCAGTGGCGCCAACAGCTTGATGATTTCGGGACTGCCAACCCTCAGAAGAAATTAATGTGTAAGGGCATGAACGTACTCTTTGGCAGCAGCAGTATCTATAACACTGCTACGGCCATGGCTCCGATGGCAAACTGGGTACCTTCACCACTTATGAACCTGAAGCTGAATCCCTGGGCCGATGGACACGAGATGTTCAAATTCCCCAAAGAGACCTTCCATTCGATGTGGAAAAAAGGAAAAGTAAAATGATGCGTGAAAATTGAATATTATGAGTAACAAGGAAGATATACTGAAAAGATACAGGGCGAACGTCAGGGAGAAGTTCGACATGCCCGATTTGAGTGACATCAAGGCTATCACATACCACGACCCTCTGGTACAGTTCATCAAGATGACAGAGAGTGTTGGTGGTCATGTAATAGAGGTGAAGGAAGGCCAGGACATCAACCAACTTGTGAAGGAAATGTATCCAGATGCCAAGGAGATTGCCTCGAACTTACCAGAGATAACCATTGCCACGAGAAATCCTGATACAGTCGGAAGGGCTCGCGACCTGAATGGTACCGATGTTGGCATTATCCGCGGGCAGTTTGGTGTGGCTGAGAATGCGTGCGTATGGATTCCTCAGACGATGAAGGAGAAAGCAGTCTGCTTCATCTCGGAGAATCTCGTCATCCTCCTGCCAAAGTCGCAGATTGTGAACAACATGCACGAAGCCTACAAGCGCATAGAGTTCGACAAAGAGTATGACGGCTATGGCACATTCATCAGCGGCCCGTCAAAAACTGCTGACATCGCCCAAGTACTGGTAATGGGAGCGCAGGCAGCCAGAAGTGCCACCATCCTTCTATTACCCGAATAACACAACATAAGAGGCCGGCTAATGATAGCCGGCCTCTTATGTTATAAATCCCATTCGTACCAATCATAACAAACGCTTCGTCCACCGAAGCCCTCCTTCTGAAAAATCAGTGAGGTATTAATCTCATTAGACGTCCCAATAGCAGATGTACCGAAGTCAAAATACTCTGTCTTAAAAGGATTCTCATATAACAGATGTTGAAATATCAAATCGAGAGCTCCTACTTGTCTTCCTTCGAGTGATGCCGATATATACTGGGTGTGTACCACCTGAGGTGTGAGATATAAAATCGTACCTCCTACGGGTACATTATTCATATATGCCATATATAGACGGATCTCATCAGGGAAACGTGATTTCAGCAGTTTCATCTCCTCAGCCGTATGGACAGGTGTGGCACCATACTTCTCATACAAGTTTGTAGACAATATCTTCCAGAAGGCATCCACATCATCACTTTCCCTCACCGTTACCCCAGCACGAAGCGCTTTTCTTATCCCAGAAAGTCGCGACTCCCTGAAAGACAGGCGACGGCTCATCTTTATAGCCGCTGACACATCACGTTCAATGAGTCTCGCTTGACATCTGACAAAAAGTGCATAAACATCCTCCTCCGATGGTATCTGCTGGTAAATCCATGGCACAGGTTTGTAGACCACTTTATTGAAACCATTATCACGAAGCCATGCGTTAATACTCATAAAGGCCTCGCAGACTGTCTCCGCCGTTGCCTGAACATCCGTGATAAGTCCACCGTACGTTAGTCCCTGATGAGAGAAGAATGTATCACCTTGGATATTCCCTGGTAAAAGTGCAAAAAGTCGATTCTTACGATAGAGCATCAAAGAACAATCCTGAAACCTGTAACTATGATAATCCATATAGCGACGATCCAAGAGGAAAGTGCCTTGCCGTGAGTTTGTCACGAACTTATTCCATTCGTCGGCCTTATCGGATGTATATCGCCTGATCTCAAACATCTACTTCACCAATTGCAGAAATTCATCGTAATCATAGATGTATTCTGCCTCATCAAATAATTCCGAAGCCAGAACCAGACAGACAGAGCCACTAGAGAAATCCTCTAGTGTACGCCACACGTTCGTACCAATATACAAGCCTTGATAGGGATGATTCAGATGAAACATCCGCCGCTCCTTTCCATCGAACACATCAACATTGAACGAGCCGCTGAGAGCAATAACAATCTCCTCACATGTACGGTGAGCATGGCCGCCACGGCGCTCGCCTGACGGGACATCATACGTCCAATAGACACGGGAGATGCCGAACGGGATGTTCTTCATCTGCTCCGCCACAGTCAGATTGCCGCGCGGGTCCACAATCTTCGGAAGATCTATGACTCTAACATTATCCATACTTATATAACGTATTTTATCAGAGATGCGTATATTTTATCCACAAAAAATATTTTCGTCAGCCAAGCCACCAACACAAGCAATCCCAAGCTGCTCATAACCATCAGCCAACCTTCCTCAATCCCCAAGCCCGCTAATAGACTATTTGCAATCCTGAGTACAAGCATGTGTAGCAGATAGATCTCCAGACTGATACTACCAAGCCATTGCAGCGATGGGTGCTTCAGAAGGCGAGTGACAAAACCATGCCCCTTCTCAGCCATCGTAAAAAACAAGAGAAAAGGAGGAATGACCAACCAGAAGAGGGCCACACTATGCAGCCGTTGCGGCAATATCGGATAGACCAGCAACGAAGCCGCCAGAAGTGCCATCGCCAGAAGTTCAGAAGCGGTCACACTGTGCCCTGCCATCCTCTGCGCCCACTGCCGCCCTGAAGCAGAACAATAGAGCCGACACAGGAGTATGCCCATGCTGAAGTCTATCAGACGCATCCATGGAGCAACATAAAGAATACTATTGACGGAATCCGGCGGAATAGCAAAAGCAAACATTAGATAGGCTACTACAACAACGACAAGGAGCCAAGCCAAACTAGTCCGTGTCAGACGATTGAGCCACAGATAAGCCTTGCTGAACAAGACATAGCAGAACAGAATATCGCAAAGAAACCATGACGGCCCGTTACCTGCGAAGTTGTACTCGTTGAGCGGAATCCAACTTTGCAGCAGTAAAAAAGCAGGCATCAGATACGGCCAGCCACAGAAATGGCCTGAACGGATATCCAGCACCACGATGGCTACCAATGCCAACAGATGCAAAGGGTAGAACTTAAGCAACTGCCGCATGAGAAAGGCATTCGTATCAAACTGTCCTTGCTCCACCCTGCTTCCATAACCCAGTGAAAGCACAAAACCGCTGAGCATAAAGAAGAATGAGACACCGCACTCTCCTCCGAAATCGAACTGCTCGCCGACGATGTGTGAGGTCACTATCAGCATGATAAAGACGAAGCGGAGAGCGTGCAGTGTCTGGATCATCCCTTACCGCAGTTTGTCGTAAGGATCAGTACCAAGCACAGTCTTGGCCAGCCGTTTGGCCTTGTCGCGGAGAGCCTCCACATCATCGCCCACTTCGCCGTAGCAAAGCACGACGCCCATGCGACGCCCCTTGTGAGCCTCGGGCTTGCCGAAGATACGAATACGGGTGCGGTCTTCCTTCAAGGCCTCCTCGAGGTTGTAGGGCAGCAACGAACGGTCTACCGGTGTAGAAGCCTCGACGGGAGAGAGGATGACGGCCGATGCTCCGGCATGCTCCAAGTGAATGCCCGCGATAGGCAGACCGAGGACGGCACGCAGATGGAGTTCGAACTCGGAGAGGTTGGTGGTGTGGCCGAGGGTCACCATGCCAGTATCATGGGGACGTGGCGAGAGTTCGGAGAAGATGACCTCACCCTGCTTGGTGAGGAAGAACTCCACGCCCCAGATGCCGGCACCCGTGAGGGCCTTCGTCACCTTGTCGGCCATCACCTGGGCCTGTTTAAGGGCTTCATCGGAGATCTTGTAGGGCTGCCACGACTCACGATAGTCACCCGACTTCTGCACATGTCCGATGGGCGGACAGAAGAGCGTGGGCCAGCCGTGCTGTTGGGTGACGGTGAGCAGCGTGAACTCCGACTGGAAGTCGATGAACTCCTCGATGATGACCTCCTTCACGTCGCCGCGCGAACCCTCCATGGCCTCTTTGAAAGCCTGTTCCAGCTCATCATCGTTGTGCACATAGCTCTGACCGTGACCGGAGGACGACATCAGGGGCTTGACGACACAGGGGAAGCCTATTTCGTCGGCAGCCTTCTTGAACTCCTCGAAGGTCTTGGCATAGAAATACTTCGCAGTGCGCAGGCCCAGTTCCTTGGCGGCCAGGTCGCGGATGGCACGGCGGTTCATGGTGTAGTTGACGGCACGGGCTGAGGGGACAACCTGGATGCCCTGCTCCTCGAACTTAAAGAGGCGTTCGGTGCGGATGGCCTCGATCTCGGGCACAATGATGTCGGGCTTGTGCTTGTTGACTACGGCCTCGAGGGCATCGCCGTCGAGCATCGAGAACACCTCGCGCTCGTCGGCCACCTGCATGGCAGGGGCATTATCGTAGCGATCACATGCAATGACATACTGGCCAGCCCTCATGGCGGCAATCACGAACTCCTTGCCCAGTTCTCCTGAACCTAAAAGCAATATCTTTTTCATGACAATTATCGATTTGAGTACATATTATCATAATACTTCTGATAGTCACCAGAGGTCACGTTATCAAGCCACTCCTGATTGTCGAGATACCAACGGACAGTCTTCTCAATGCCTTCCTCAAACTGGAGACTTGGTTCCCAGCCCAATTCCTTCTGCAACTTTGTTGAGTCGATAGCATAGCGTAAATCATGACCAGCACGATCTGTGACGAAGGTGATGAGATCCATATCTTCGTCTTCTTTGCGGCCCAAAAGACGATCAACGGTCTTGATGACGACTTTGATGATGTCGATGTTCTTCCACTCGTTGAAGCCACCTATATTATAAGTATCAGCAATCTTCCCCTCGTGGAATATCACATCAATAGCTCGAGCATGATCCTCTACATATAGCCAGTCACGCACATTCTCACCCTTCCCATATACCGGTAGAGGCTTGCGGTGACGGATGTTGTTAATAAAAAGAGGTATCAGCTTCTCTGGGAACTGATAAGGTCCATAGTTGTTTGAACAGTTCGTCACAACCACAGGCATGCCGTAGGTATCGTGATAGGCTCGGACAAAGTGATCACTCGATGCCTTAGCAGCACTATAAGGAGAATGAGGATTATACTTCGTGGTCTCCAGAAAAAACTTGTCGCCATAGGCAAGGTGATGCTCGGCAGAAGAAGCTGTTGTGGTAAACGGAGGCTCGATGCCCTCAGGATGTGTCAGCTCGAGAGCGCCATACACCTCATCTGTAGAGATGTGATAGAAGCGCTTGCCCTCATACTTCTCTGGCAGAGACTCCCAATAGAGTTTGGCAGCCTGAAGCAAACTCAAAGTACCCATCACATTGGTCTTGGCGAAAGTGAAGGGATCCTTGATGGATCGGTCAACATGCGACTCTGCAGCGAGGTGGATGATACCATCGACCTTCTTATCCTGCATCAACTTATAGAAAGCATCGAAGTCGCAGATATCCATTTTCACAAACTCATAGTTGGGCTTGTCCTCGATGTCCTTGAGGTTAGCCAGATTACCGGCATACGTCAGTTTGTCGAGGTTAATGATGTGATACTCAGGATACTTGTTCACGAAAAGGCGCACCACATGGCTTCCAATAAAGCCAGCACCACCAGTTATTACAATTGTACGTTTCATATAATATAAAAAATAATTAATCAAACAAATGTGTATGATTCATCAGGAAAGTCATTACAACAGAGAATAATAACCAATGAATCGTTTCTTCACCCCAATTCATATCGTAATTCAGCCACATCCCTTTAACCAATGCATTGAAGACCAGCGCTAAGATTGCCATAAACAGGAACACTTTCAAATCCTTTTTAATTTGCGCCTTATTCATTTCTCACTTAATGTTATCACTTCCAAATCCTTGAATTCCTTGCCGTCGATGATTAGTCGGATGAGCGTGCGTTCCTTATGCCATCCTTGAATGCCGGCAGCTCCAGGGTTGATGTGCAACAGCCCCAGTGTCTTATCGTATTTCACCTTTAGGATATGCGAATGACCTGCAACGAAAAGCTGCGGCGGGTTGGCGAAAAGAGTCGAGCGCACAGAAGCATCGTAATTACCAGGATAGCCACCAATATGCTTGATAAGAACATCGACATCCTCACACTTGAACCTGTTTAATTCACGATACGTCAGTCGCAGGTCTCCGCCGTCACAGTTGCCACAGACAGCACGGAACGGTCTGAATGCAGCGAGTTTCTCTGCAACTTCGACACTGCCAATATCTCCTGCGTGCCATATCTCATCACAGGGTTCGAAATAATGTAGATACTTGTCGTCCCAATAGCTGTGGGTATCGCTCAAAATGCCTATCCGTTTCATAATTTGAACCGTTTACGTATAAACTCAGCTATAATCTTCTCAGTCTCCATTAACCCTAATTTACTAGAGTCTATGCAGAGGTCATAACTCTCAGAATAGCCCCACTTCTTACCCGTATAGTAATTGTAGTAGGCAGCACGGTCAGACTCTTTCTGTTCGATGTACTTCTGGGCTTCGTCATGTTCAAGGTGTTGTTTGTTCATGATTTGTTCGATGCGGTACTCTATTGATGCGGTGATGAAGACATTCACAGTATTCTTGAAATCACGCAAGACATAATCGGCGCAACGTCCCACAAACACACAGTTCCCCTCTTTTGCAGCCTTGCGGATAGCATCGCTTTGAAACTGGAACAGACTTTCCTGTGAAAGATTCGACTTATAGAGATTTCCACCACTAAGATGGGAAGGCTGTAGATTGAAGAACCCTTTGAAAAATCCTTTTTTCTCGTCGTTCTGTTCAAAAAATTTCTCACTGAATCCACTCTCCTTTGCCGCTAAATTGAGTAGCTCGCGGTCATAGTACTTTGCCTGAAAATCAAGTGCGAGCATTCTTCCGATGTCATGACCACCGCTTCCCAACTGTCTTCCTACGTTAATGATAATAAACTCCATGACTTCTTAACTCCTTAAACTCTTCAATCTTCTCATATACCACATCAGCATGGGAATCGTCATAGCAAACGAGCCAAAATCACTGGCTGGCATAGAATACCATACGCCATCGAGGTCCCAAAACAATGGGAACACATAAGCCATCGGCAACAACAGAAAAAGTTGTCGCGACAACGAGAGGAATATCGACACCTTCACCTTTCCTATACATTGGAAGAAATTGGTTATCACTGCCTGTGAAGCCACAACAAAGAAAACGAGCATATCGAGTCGGATGCCCCGTGCGGACAAGTGAAGCAGCGTCTGATCTGTCGTGAAAATGCGAGCAATGTATTGCGGGAAGAGCATCGACAGCCCCCACCCCACAAGCAGAATCACAGTAGCTACAGCGATGGTCAGCCACAGACAGCGGAACATACGGTCATACTTCTCAGCACCATAGTTATATCCTACAATAGGTTGCATGCCCTGATTCATGCCCATCACAAACATGAAAAACACCATTACCACAGAGTTTGCAATCGAATAAGCGCCTACAGCCATATCGCCACCATAACGAACAAACTGATTATTCATAAAAATGACGATAACACAACTCGTGACATTCATCAAGAAGGGCGAGATTCCGATAGCAATAATATTCCTCACCAACTGTGACTTCAAACGATAGATACCACGCTTCAAGTGCAGCAGTTCCTTCTTGTCGGAGAAAATACGCATCTGCCAGCAGAGTGCCAGCGACTGCGATGTGACAGTAGCTAATGCCGCTCCGCGGATACCCCAGCGAAACCACCACACGAAAGCCACGACTAACGCAATATTGCATGCCACAGTAAACAAAGTGGCATACATGGCATGCTTCGGCTTCCCAGCGGCACGAAGCACGGCATTCATGCCAAAGTACATGTGCGTCACCATATTGCCGAGCAGAATTACGATCATAAATTCCCTGGCATAAGGTAGCGTCACTTCTGAAGCGCCAAAGAACAGCAGAATCGGATCAAGGAACAACAGACAGACCACCATGAACAGAAAACCGATAATCAAGTTCAGTGTCACAGTGTTACCCAACAGATGCTCCGCAGTTTCGTAGTCCCTCTGTCCCAGTTTAACACTGATACATGTAGAAGAACCCACACCCACTGCAGCCCCAAAAGCGGCGCTCAGGTTCATGAAGGGGAAAGTGATACCCAAACCCGCAATAGCCTCAGGGCCAACAATCTGCCCGATCATGGCACGGTCGATAATATTATAGAAGCTCGATGCCGTCATGGCCACAATGGCTGGAAGGGCATACTGCCAAAGCAATTGTCCCACAGGCCTCTGTCCTAACTCCAAAGCAGCTTGTTTGTTGTCCATGAATTCGTGCACCTTATTATAAAACGGTGCAAAGGTACGAATATTTTCGGAGATAAGCGACAAATTCAAAAAAAACTTTGTACCTTTGCAGCCGTTATGCATTTCAACAATTGGCTCAGAGTCTTATTATGTCTGTTTCTTGCCATGGCCTGCCTAACACAGGCAGATGCTGGCAGCAGCCCTAGGAAGAAATACCCTGGGGGCAAATATTACATCTGGCGTTTCACTCTGAAAGACAAGCAAGGTTCAGCTTTCTCAATCGACCATCCTGGCAGGTGGCTAACCCATAAGAGCATCGAGCGGCGAAAGCGACAAGGATTGTCCATAGACTCTACAGACCTGCCTGTAAGTTCCAAATATTTGAGACAGATTGAAAACACGCTCAACGATAAGACAATTAACAGAGGAAAGAGTAAATCGGAATGGAGAGTCATTGGCACCAGCCGCTGGAACAACACTGTACTCGTCCGTTCCAACGACACCATTCTGCTGAACCGTCTGGCTAGCCTCGAATGCGTCTGCAAGGCTCAATGCGTATGGATATCTCCCGATTCCATCGACCGTATGGTAAAACATACCTACCATGAAACTTTCAACCCATGGGACAGCGTTCCTGGCATCCTCTACGGCAACGGGAAAGAGCAGTTGGAGATGCTCCAAGGTCAGAGACTGCACAACATAGGCCTAAGGGGCAAGGGCATGACCATCGCTGTGCTCGATGGAGGTTTTCAAAATGTCAATGTCATACCCGCCTTCCTTCATGCGAATATCGTTGGAGTCCAAGACTTCGTTTATCCTAACAGCCAGTATTTCTATCAGGAGACCGATCACGGCACGAAGGTGCTCTCTGCCATGGCTACCAACGAGCCGTATGTTCTCATCGGCACTGCTCCTGAAGCACGCTACTGGCTGCTGCGCTGCGAAGACCAGCAGACAGAGCAACCCGTAGAAGAGGACTACTGGGCAATGGCTGCTGAGTTTGCCGACTCCGTAGGTGCAGACATCATCAACTCCAGCTTGGGCTACAACGAATACGATATGCCAGGTTACTACCACCAGCGCGACCTTGACGGTCAGACCTCACTTATCAGCAGAACAGCCTCCCTGCTGGCTCGAAAAGGTATGATTCTTGTAAATTCGTCAGGCAATAGCGGTATGGGACCGTGGAAAAAAATATCCTTCCCCGCTGACGCTTTTGACATCCTGACCGTCGGGGCGGTCAATACTGACAAAAAAAATGCCCCGTTCTGCGGTGTAGGACCAACGCAAGACGGACGGGTGAAGCCCGATGTAATGGCTCTTGGTTCACCCGCCCAACTGTTATCAGGTCGCGGCTTTATTGTCAGAGACATGGGTACATCCTTCTCTACCCCGTTAATAACAGGGTTAGTTGCCTGTTTATGGCAGGCTCTGCCTGAAAAGACGGCTTTGGAGATTATCGATTTGGTACGCCAAACCAGTAGCCAGCATCAAGAGCCAGATAACATCTTTGGTTACGGCATCCCTAACTTCTGGCGTGCCTACATGGTTGGAAAAGCGAGAAAATGAAGAGTGACAGACACATAACTCTCTACGAGCTCAACAGTCTCCTACGCGAGGTCATCGAGTGCGAGATGCCCAATGAATACTGGGTAGAGGCCGAACTGTCAGAGTGTAGGGAGTCAAGGGGGCACTGCTACATGGAACTGATACAAAAAGACGAGCACAATGCCACTCCTATAGCCCGTGCCTCAGCCAAATGCTGGGCATCGAAATGGATGATTGTCCGACCCTATTTCGAACGCACAACAAGTCAGTTGCTACATGCCGGCATGAAGGTTCTCCTGAAGGTCTATGCCCAATTCCATGAGGCCTACGGATTCTCATGGATCGTCACTGACATCGACCCAACCTACACCCTCGGCGACATGGCGCGCAAGCGGCAGGAGATTATCCGTCAGCTCAAGGAAGAGGGTGTATTCGATTTGCAGAAGGAGCTGCAACTACCTCTCTTCTGTCAGCGCATCGCTGTCATCTCAAGTGAGACGGCTGCCGGCTACGGCGACTTCTGCAACCAGTTAGCTGCCAACCCCTATGGATTTCTGTTCCATACTCGTCTCTTCCCTGCCATCATGCAAGGCGAAAGCACGGAACAAAGCATCATAGACGCCCTCAGTAGGATTTTTTCCGAATATTCATCCTGTTCTGCCCAAGAAACACCCTTCGACTGTGTCGTCATCATCCGCGGTGGTGGTGCCACAAGCGACATGAGTGGCTTCGACACCCTGGCTCTGGCGGAAAACGTTGCGAACTTCCCAATACCCATCATCACTGGTATCGGCCACGACAGAGACGAGAGCATTCTAGACATGGTCTCCCACACCCAGGTAAAGACTCCCACCGCGGCAGCTACCCTACTGATTGAGCATCTGAAAGCCGTACTCGATGCCATTAACGATGCTCAGGATCGGCTTGCTCGCTACAGCTCCAACAAACTCTCAACTCTCCATTCACAACTGTCGGTCATCACCTCCTCCCTCCCTCACATCTTTACTGCCGTCAAATTGAGGCAGCAATCCCGTCTTGATGCCCTCAATAGCCGTCTTGCCAGCCACACGCAGCAGAAAATTGTCACTTGCCAGTCATCAATTGTCAATCTCGAGAATCGGCTGCCCATTCTGCTTGACCGAAGACTGACAGCCGAAAAGCATCGTATCCAGCTTATCGAAGAGAAAGCCAGAAGCTTCGATCCTGCCCTGTTGCTCAAACGTGGCTACAGCATCACTTTCAAGGATGGCAAGGCTGTACGCGAAGCCTCCGCTCTTCGCCCTGGCGACGAAATTGAAACTCACCTTGCTGACGGAATCATCCACTCCACCGTCACCAAATAATCACTTCACATGAAAATATATGTTTTTATGTCAAAATAAATAGTTCTTATGTCTAAGGAGATCAAATACGAAGAAGCTTTCACACAGCTACAGAACATCGTTCGCAAGATGGAGAACGACGAATACAGTATAGACGAAATCGCCATGCAACTAAAAGAAGCACAGCGGCTCATCAAGTTCTGCAAAGACAAGCTGACCAAGACAGAACAGGAAATCCGTCAATTAGAAACAGACGCCAACGGCGAATGACTTGAAGTCAGATCTTTGTTGTAAAAAAGCGCTTCAAAGGTCGTCATTTCACCATAAACAGACAATAAATAGAAGGAAATAAGCGTTTTTTTAGTCGTTTTGTTGCTTAAAAGCAAGAATTTGATTACTTTTGCAAGCAGAATTGAAACATTAACAACGAAAAGAAATATGAAGAATCTGGACTGGAGTAGTCTGTCGTTCGGCTACATGAAGACTGACTACAATGTACGTTGCTACTATCGCGACGGTAAATGGGGCGAGATTGAGGTCTGCTCCGACGAGTATCTGAACCTGCACATGGCAGCCACCTGCCTGCATTACGGCCAAGAGGCTTTTGAAGGCCTGAAGGCCTATCGTTGCCCAGACGGCAAGGTGCGCATTTTCCGTGTTGACGAGAATGCTGCCCGCCTGCAGTCAACATGCCGTGGCATCATGATGCCTGAGGTGAGTACAGAGCTGTTCACTGAGATGGTGAAGAAAGTGGTACGCCTGAATCAGGAATGGATTCCCACCTACGAGAGCGGAGCCACGCTGTATATCCGTCCACTGCTCATCGGTACAAGCGCCCAAGTGGGCGTACATCCCTCCAAGGAGTACTGCTTCCTTATCTTCGTCACTCCTGTAGGACCGTACTTCAAGGGTGGCTTTGCTGCCAATCCCTATGTGATTATCCGCGACTACGATCGCAGCGCCCCTCTCGGCACGGGTAAATATAAGGTAGGCGGAAACTATGCAGCCTCTTTGTTCGCCAATAATCTGGCACACGAAAAAGGCTATGCATGCGAGTTCTACCTCGATGCCAAGGAGAAAAAATACATGGACGAGTGCGGTGCAGCCAACTTCTTCGGCATCAAGAACAACACCTACGTGACACCAAAGTCAAGCTCCATCCTGCCATCCATCACCAACAAGTCGCTGATGCAGGTAGCCGAAGATCTGGGCATGAAGGTGGAGCGTCGCCCCATTCCTGAGGAGGAGTTGGACACCTTCGAGGAGGCAGGTGCCTGCGGAACGGCTGCCGTTATCTCACCCATCTCTTATATCGACGACCTCGACACTGGCAAGCGTTACTCCTTCGGCGAGAAGCCTGGCCCCATGTCGAAAAAGCTATTCGACACTCTGCGTGGCATTCAGTACGGAGAGATTGAGGATAAGCACGGCTGGACAACGGTGGTGATTGAATAATGGGCAAAGGCAAACTGGCGAAATTCGCCGACATGGAAACCTATGAGAACGTGTTCCAGTACCCTTTTTCGGTAATGGAACACGTGCCATTTGACATGCAAGGGCACTGGCGCGAGCAGTATTTCCACAACCAGAACCCGATCGTGCTCGAACTAGGCTGCGGCAAGGGGGAGTACACCGTTGAACTCGCCAAGCTTTACCCAAACATGAATTTCATCGGCGTGGACATCAAGGGAGCCCGCATGTGGACAGGAGCCACGCAGGCGCTGAACGAGGGCTTGAAGAACGTGGCCTTCCTTCGCACGAACATTGAGATCATTGATCGCTTTTTCGGCAAGGACGAAGTACAGGAAATCTGGCTCACTTTCAGCGATCCCCAAATGAAAAACCCACGCAAACGCCTCACGTCGACATTCTTCATGGCACGCTACAGGAAGTTCCTTGTCGACGGCGGCATCATTCACCTGAAGACCGACTCCAACTTTCTCTTCACCTACACTAGCTACATGGTGGAAAAGAATGGTTTTCCATTACTTGAACACACTTCAGATCTCTATGGAGATGCCCTTTCTCCTTCCTCCTTCATCCTTCCTCGAAAAGTCCAGACCTATTATGAATCGATGTGGATAGCCCGTGGTCTGAATATCAAATACATGAAGTGGCAACTGCCGCATGAGGGTTCTCTTGAAGAACCTGACATCGAGATTGAACTCGATGACTACCGCAGCTACCACCGCACGAAGCGAAGTTCACTAGAAAAAGCAAAATAATCAAAAAACTGGTTGATATGAAGAAGTTATTAGCCTTTCTTTTGGCAGCCCTGCCGTCGCTCATGATGGCTCAGGAGCCTGTCATCGTCAACGTCGACACTGTCGGCAAGTTAGAAACCAAGCTGGAGCTGCACCGCCGCTTCAAAGTCGCAGACCTGAAGATTACAGGTCATATGAACGGTGTGGACCTGAAACTGCTGCAGCAGATCGCCACTCGTACCAAGACCAACAAGAACATCCCTGATGAGTGCCTTCTCAGTTCGCTCGATCTCTCAGAAGTCATCATCGAGGGTGGCAAAGAGGGCATCAAGACCAAGGTGGGCGAGTTGCCTGACGGGCTCTTCAAGGGAGCCAAGGCCCTTACGAAGTGCGTTCTGCCACAGTCGGTCGTGATCATCGGCAAAAGTTGTTTCGAGGACTGTGAGAGCCTCGCCGAAGTGACCATCCCCGATGGAGTGGCTCAAATCAGCAACGGTGCCTTTGAAGGTTGTAAGAGCCTGAGGGCCATCCAGCTTCCATCATCACTCAATGTATTGGAGGCCAATGCCTTTGAGAAGTGCGAGAGTCTGGACTCCATCACCATTCCCGCTGGTGTAAAGAAGATTGAGAACGACGTCTTTAAGGATTGTAAGGTTCTGAACTCCGTCATCTTCTCAGACGGTCTGAGGGAGATTGGCAGCGAGGCTTTCATGAACTGTGAGATCCTGCAAAACATCATTCTCCCTGCTTCATGCGAAGAAATCGGCACCAGCGCCTTCAAGAAGTGCACAGCCCTGAGCAGCATCCAGATGGAAGGCGTTCAGAAGGTGGGCAACGGTGCTTTCGAGGATTGCAAGAGCCTGGCGACTGTTAGCTTTGAGCGCCTCGGCAAGCTGTCGAACAATGCCTTCCAGGGCTGTACGAGCCTTACCGACGCCGTTCTGAACGGCAACCTCTCTGAGATTGGCGACGATGCATTCAAGAACTGCACAAGCCTGGCTACCGTCAGCCTGCCTGCAACGGTCAAGGAGGTAGGCAACGAGGCCTTCAGGGACTGCAAGAGTCTCAAAGCCATCGAGCTACCCGCAAGCCTGACGAAGATCAGTAGCCATGCCTTCGAAGGCTGCACGAGCCTCCGCGAGGTAAGCATCCCCAACATGGTGAAGAGCATCGGTAGTAGCGCTTTCCAGGGTTGTGCAACTCTCGACAGCGTAGCCATCAACGGTTTCATAACTGAAATCAGCAGCGACCTGTTCCGCAAGTGTAGTGCTCTGCGTGCAGTGTCTATCCCCAACACCGTGAAGAAGATTGGTTCGAGTGCCTTCATGGAGTGCAGCGCACTGACGGATATCCAACTGCCTGTGGCGCTGACAGACATTGACGGTGATGCCTTCAGGAAGTGCAGCTCACTCACAAGCATCAAGATCCCAGTGGGAGTCACCTCCATCGGTGGTTCAGCCTTCGAGGAGTGCATGATGCTTTCCAAAGTCGAGCTCTCTGCCTCGTTGAAGAAGATTGGCGGCTCTGCCTTCTCCAAGTGCGCATCGCTCAAGGAGGTCATCCTCAACTCACCAGCACCTCCCTCCATCTCAAAGAGCACTTTCAAGGGCAGTTTCCCTGCATTTGTCATCCCACGTGGCAGCTTGCAGGTGTTCATTGCTCATAAGGACTGGAAGAATATCACTGGCTATCGCGAGAAGGAATGACCCTATATCCTAAACTCATCATGGACGCGCTGGCAACGGTGACGTATGCCGGCACGAAGAAAAACCTCGTGGAGAGCGGCATGGTGGCTGACACGCCAGCCATTGCCGCTCCCTCAGCTGAGGGAGAACTCTGGAAGGTGAAAGTGGTGTTGGAGTTTCAACGCGATACCGATCCCTTTCTGAAATCAACCGTCAAGGCCGCCGAGGCTGCAATCAAGTACCACTGCGGCCAAGATATCGAGGTCGAGATTGTCACCGAGTTCAAGTCCAAACCCCGTCCTGAAGTAGGCCAAATGCTGTCAGGCGTGGAGAACATCATTGCCGTGAGCTCTGGCAAGGGCGGTGTGGGTAAGTCTACCGTCTCTGCCAACCTTGCCATCGCCCTGGCTCGCCTGGGATATAAGGTAGGACTGCTCGACACAGACATCTTCGGCCCCTCAATGCCTAAGATGTTCCAAGCTGAGGATGAGCGTCCATACGCAGTAAAGAAAGACGGTCGCGACCTCATCTGCCCCATCGAGCGCTACGGTGTGAAGCTCCTCTCCATTGGGTTCTTCGTATCCCCTGACACAGCCACCCTATGGCGTGGAGGCATGGCCACAAGTGCTCTCAAGCAACTTATCGCCGATGCCGACTGGGGAGAACTCGACTACTTCATTCTCGACACGCCTCCAGGCACGAGCGACATCCATCTGACGCTGCTCCAGACGCTGCCTATTACAGGTGCGATCATTGTATCGACCCCGCAGCAAGTGGCTTTGGCGGATGCTCGCAAAGGCATTGACATGTACCGCAACGAGAAAGTGAACGTGCCCATTCTCGGACTGATAGAGAACATGGCTTGGTTCACGCCCGCCGAATTGCCAGAAAACCGCTACTATATCTTCGGAAAAGAAGGCTGCAAGAAGCTGGCCCAAGAGATGAACGTGCCTCTGCTGGCACAGATACCGCTTGTGCAGAGCATCTGCGACAGCGGCGACAGCGGCACCCCTGCCGCCCTCTCAAGCGACACAACTACGGGGTTGGCATTTATCAATCTGGCACAGTCTGTCGTCACCGTCGTCAACCGTCGCAATCGCGAGAAGCCCAAAACGAAGATCGTCGGCATGAAATAGAGAATAACCACCCTTTTTCAGCCCCTTAAGCCCCCTCAGAGTTTGGGCTATGTAAACTCCGACTTTCATTAGCCCAAAGTCCCACTTTACTTAGCCCAAACTCTTGGCTTGATATCACTCTGTAATTACAAATTACAGTTTTTTTCAGCGCCCCTGTATCTTGTAGTAGAAAAATGTATATTTATAATATATATTATTACCATATATTATTATATATATTGAGCTTTCTTCTAACCTACCTACCATCCCATTTTGAAACTGTAATCTGTAATTTGTAACGTTGTGTCTCACGCTTCCAGGAATAGACTGGGAAGAATCATCAACGATCCAAGTTGTCAATATCCTTCATACACTCCTCAAAGATAGCCTCGCGCTGAACAGCTGACATTTCAGACAATGGCATGAAGGTGGTGAAGAAACTGATTCTGACTGGGTCATCACCACTTATCGTCTCTTCACCAGACAACTTGAAGCAGAAGCCGTCCTGTGCCAGAAAGCCCTCACCTGCAAACTCACCATATTCCTCAATACGCTTGTTGATACGCTCATCGACGGGCATGATTCTCAACGTTCGGTTGCGCGAAAGAAACCTGACCGCTACTTCATTTGCCGACAATTCAGGTTGTTTCAGGAACCTTTCTTTATATCGCTGCAGGAAATGGCTTGTCAGAATCAATATCTCAGGTACACCCTTGTCCGTCCATTTGATGATATAGCGCTTACTGCCGTCAAAAAGTACAAACAGATAGCCAGACAGGACTGGAGCCAAGGGATGCTCACGATAGAAGTAGATGATATACTGGTTCTTGGATGTCTGTATCTGATAGTCATACATCACACTGGCAGGGAACTCCGTGCTTCTTCTGAGGATATTCACCGCCTTTCGTAGCAACGCATCGCGTTTCCAATCCAGTTTGCCCATCTCAACCATCAGGTCGGCATAGACCTCATGAAGATTCATGTTTGCTACAATCATGGGCGCAAAGGTAAGGAAACACCATGAGAACAAAAGAGTCTATTCCCCTATTTTATCCGATTTATATGGTAGTTTTTGACAAATATCAGTCGTACGAATGCAGTTTTCGCAATTTTGTTCCATAGTCAAATTTCCTAAACTATTTTAATAATTGTTGCAAAAATGGCAAATTTGTGGCAATTTATGTAACTTTGCCCTTAGTTTTACTTTCTGACGAACGTAGAAAAAGCCAAGGAAATGGAATTCCTGCATTGTGAGGTAGAAGAATAATTTTAATGACATGACCACAAAACTGATAATATTCGACTTCGATGGGACGCTGGGCGACACCAGACGGAACATCGTCACCACCATGCAGATGACCATCAAGGAACTGCAACTGCCAAGTCGCACTGAGGCAGAGTGTGCGTCCACCATAGGTTTGCCATTGGCTGGATGCTTCAGGGCTCTATTCCCTGATATTCAGGAAGGAATCGTCTCTCGATGTGCAGAGACTTACCGCAGGATCTTCAACGAGAATCTGCAGAAGATCATGCCTGAAGCCTTTCCTGGTGTCGTCAAGACTTTGGAAGCCCTGAAGGAACAAGGTTTCGAACTTACTATCGCTTCGTCCCGTTCACACAATTCCCTCACTGAGTTGACTCACAATATGGGTATCGCCGATAATATTTCTTACTTAATAGGGGCTGACGATGTGAAAGAAGCAAAGCCTAAGCCAGAACCTATATTGAAGACCCTCGCTGCCATGCAATTCGAGGCCAGTGAGACCCTCGTTGTAGGAGACATGGCCGTTGACATCTTGATGGGAGCCAGTGCTGGAGCTAAGACTTGTGGCGTAACTTGGGGCAATGGAACAAGAGAGGAACTCAAAGAAGCCGGAGCCGACTTCATTATCGACAAAATGGAGGGACTTCTTGAAATAGTAGATGAATCAAATGATAAGAGAACAATGAAGATAATAGACGACAACCTGATTAATGGCGTGGTGGAGCAAGCCAAGCAGTCACCACGACTGAGGATGAACTATAATTTCCATCAGAGTCTGAATGAGAAGTGCCACCGTTTCCTCAACTGTCTGGAGCCAGGAACGTTCATCCCCGTGCATCATCACCCTACTAAGGCCGAGACGTTTGTAATCCTGAAAGGCAAGGTCAGAGTCTCTACCTACAATGATGACGGCGAGGTCTTGGAGTCCTGTGTCATCAGTCAGGAAAGCGGTGCTTATGGTGTTGACATCCCTAAAAACGTGTGGCACGGGCTGGAGTGTCTGGAACCCAGTGTGCTTCTGGAGTGCAAGGAGGGGCCATTCGTAGAGCATGACGTTGACGGGATATTGGAGGTAAAAAAAGATTGATCATCTGGGGCATATTCGGAGGCCTGCATATTGCCTTGAAGTATTTCATCGCTTAGCTGATACTGATGATAATCCGCGCCAGTTTGACTTCAGCGATTGTCATTCTGGCACGTTTTCCATAGGCATATACTTTGCTGTAACTACTCTGTTCCCCTCCTGAGTAGTTAGATTAGTAAATAGAAATCATAATTATTCCCAAATTATTCCTCCGTATCGCAATGATGTGGAGGATTTTTCGTACCTTCGCCCTCTGAAAGATAGAATAGAACGATATGAATCCCGTTGCCATCCGACTTCTCAGCCAACAAATGGTTGCGCCTCAGTACAATGCCCCTGCCGAGGTGGTCAACTACATGGGTGCCATTCAGGCGCAGGAGTACCGTATGATGCGATGGGCTGTGGAGATGCGGACGCGCAGACCGTCACACAAGGCATTTAAGAAAGCTTTTGATGAAGGCAGGATCATCCGTCTGCACCTGATGCGAGGTACTTGGCAACTGTTAAGTGCAGAGGACTACTGGATGATGATAGGCCTCTGTGCGCCCAAGGCCATTGCCGTGACGAAAGGTTGGATGAGCAGCAACAAAATAGTCATTCCTGACAAAGAACTCTATCGAGTCCGCGATATCCTCGCCCAGACGGCTGCCGATTTGGGGAGTGCGACGAAAGAGGACTTTGTTCAGGCTCTGGCAGAGAAAGATATAAGGATGGACGACCACCGGCTGTCGTACCATATTCGCTTGGCCGAGATGTCAGGGGTCCTTTGCAGCGGAGAGCTATTGCCAATGAAAGCGACCTACGCGCTTACTGCTGAAAAGGTGAAACAGACAGCAAAGATGGATCGTGACGAAGCCTTGATATGCTTCACTCGCAAGTACTTCCAGAGCCGTCAGCCTGCCACGCTGGAGGATTTTGTCTGGTGGTCAGGCATGAACGTCAGCGACTGTCGCAAGGGGATTGAGCTCTTGGGTGATTCCATCCACGTTGAAAAGTGGAAGGATAGAGTGTTCTATCTGACCGACGATTGCCGCACACGCGGTTTCCGAAAAGGCAAGTTTCTTCTGATTCCTCCCTACGACGAATACCTCATTGGCTATAAGTCCAGAGACATAGTACTCCCTCCTGAGCACCGGCATCACGCCCACAACAACAGCGGTATCTTCCAACCCATTATCGCCTACGACGGCACCATCTGCGGCAACTGGTCGCCCTTCAAGGACGACTGCCAGGCGAAGTTTTTTGCAGGGCAAAGCGGCAGAGCCGAGCACTTCGTTGATGCGCCCAGCCAACAGGACATCAGCGAGGCATGGCAATCGTACATGAATTATCGTAAGAGGTAACCCGTTATGGAGAAGATCAAGTGTACCATACATAGAGCGCATTACGTTCCAGAACCCAGAGAATGGCTATTCTGTCCTTCAGGCCACTGTCAAGGGCTACAGGGACGAACAGAAAATTGCAAGAAAAACAAGAAGAATGTGAAATAATGCATCTTTTCTCATTTCTATTTCGTATCTTTGCCACAAATAAAGCAACTTTGTTTAAAATATGGTAGTAAACGCATTATTGATGAATCTCGCAGACAATGTAGTTACAACAGTCACCGAGATTGCAAAAGGAGATGATGTCTGCTTCATGAAAGGCAGTGAACACATTATTCTGAAAGCAGAAGAGGACATCCCATACTGTCACAAGGTCGCATTAGAGAATATTGGCAGGGGCAGTGATGTTATCAAATACGGTGAGAGCCTCGGCCACACCGTTGCAGCTATCAGCAAGGGATGTTGGGTAAACGATCATAACCTGAAAAGTGAACTGCGAGACTATGACAGTGAGTTGGCTGGCGATGACTGGCAGATGTGTGCCGAGCAGTCTGAAGGCAACCCAGATCAAGCCTCTTTCCAATTCTGGGGCTACCGACGCTCAGAGGGCCGGCCAGGCATCCGCAACCATATTCTGATATTGCCCACATGTGTCTGTGCCAGCGAAAGCTGCCGTATCGTGGCGAGTCAGATACGAGGAGCGGTTAACATTGTCTTCAACACTGGCTGCTCTGATGTTCAGGCGAACACTGATATGAGTCAGAAGATACTGACGGGTTTTGCCTGTCATCCTAACATCTACGGTGTGGTCATCATCGGATTAGGCTGTGAGACCGTCCCGCACAAGCAGCTGAAAGAGAAGATAGGCCGACTGACCATGAAACCTGTCGTGTCTTTTGGCATTCAGGAGGAAGGCGGTACACTGAAGACCATTGAGAAGGCTGTCCGTGCTGCCCGCGAGATGGCAGGACAGGCTGCCATGCAACAAAAGGAGCTGTTTGATGCCTCAGAACTCTATATCGGCATTGAGTGTGGTGGTTCCGATGCCACCTCCGGCATTGCCAGCAACCCGACGGTAGGCGAAATGAGCGACCTTCTGGTGGATATGGGAGCCACAACAGTAATGAGCGAGTCGATAGAATGGATCGGCGGTGAGCATATACTTGCCAAACGTGCTGCAACACCTGCGATTCACAATCAGATCATCGAGGTGTGCCGTGCATACGAGGCTCATCTTACTGCCGCTGGGCAAGACTGTAGAGCTGGCCAGCCTACGCCAGGCAATAAAGCAGGAGGACTGTCCACACTCGAAGAGAAGAGTCTCGGCTGCATCCGCAAAGGTGGCACTCGCCCCATCCATGAAGTGCTACAGCAGGCCGTCATGCCGTCAAAGCGAGGAGCCGTAGTGATGGATACGGCAGGCTTCGACATCGCCTCTGTCACTTCGATGGTGGCTTCAGGGTGTCAGGCCATCGTCTTCACCACTGGGCGTGGTACACCTACCGGAAATGCTATTGCCCCCGTCATTAAGGTCACTGCCAACGAACGTACCTTCCACATGATGGAGGACAATATGGACGTTGATCTCAGTGCCGTGCTGAGAGGTGAAAAGACCATCCGTCAGATGGGTAGCGAACTCATCGGTTTCGTCGCAGATGTAGCGAGCGGGCGTATGACAAAAGCCGAGACTTTCGGATTCTCAGATATAGCCGTTGACCACATGTGCCGATTTGTATAATTGAATTCATACAATATGCAGATACTTCTGGCTTCAGCAAAGATTATGAACGACAAGGTAAACTTCCTTCCCGACCTTACCTTGTCCACTCCTGCATTCCATAAAGAGGCTGAGTCGTTCGCAAGGGATATGGCCCAGTACTCCACTGAGACGATAGCAGAAATGCTCGGCTGCAACCATCAGATAGCAGCACAGAACCGTTTACGTTTTATGCGATTCATCATCGAAAACCGCATTGCCAGCCCAGAGCACCTGAATACGTTCAACTACGAAGGCTTCACATACAATCCTGCCCTTGGAGAGCCTGACTATCCGCATTTCATCAAATGAACAACCTGAAGAAAAAGGCCACGCTGTCGATACTGCTCATGGTGAGCATGGGACACCTGCTGAACGACATGTTCCAGTCGGTGATACCCTCCATCTACCCGATTATCAAGGAATGAATATGAAAAAGATACTTGCAATATTGTCTGTAGCCCTCATGATAGGATGCAATGGCAGCAAAACGAAAGAGCCACAGGCTTCTTTGAGCGCAGAGCCAGACAACACGTTCCTACCGAACGGCTATGACATGATTGATATTTTCAAGACGAGGACAGGCCATATCACGGCAACCATTGATGTCAACGGTAAACCCTGCGTGTTCAGGAAAAAACATTCTTCTTACCTTTGCAGCGACAAAAGTCGCAAACGACAGATTTAGAGCCCCTTGATAAGGGACGGCTATAATGCAGGTCATCATCGGCTTCCCCTGCAATCAGTTCAAGGAGCAGGATCCTGAGAACGATCAGGGGGACGGTTCTAATGATCATTTGATAGATACCCGTCCCGCTTTTCTCTCTGCTTTGTCTTGGCATATTATTCGACATTGGTTATCGTCTGCAAAGATAACGATTCCTTTTCACTTCACCAAAGCTTTTGCTGAAAAATGATCAGTGGAACCGTCCCGGTGATCACTGCAGCAGTAGCAATTGTAAAAGATGGATGAAAAAAAGATCAGTGGAAATCAGAATTCCCTCATATTTTAACCTTGAAGGTCCGTGTGCCATTCTTGATGATATAGACCTTACCAACTGGCAGTTTTATACTGACAGTGGGCAATATCGTAGGCAGATGAGCCACCTTCCGTCCGTCAACGGTGAAGATGTCGATGCCGCCGGGTTCTGCCTGGTCGATATTTAGTGTGCCACTATAGGCACGGACACGCAGCGGGCTGCTCGCCATGTTAGCGATGCCGTCAGGAACGCCCTTCTCGAAAGCGATGCTGATCTCAGCATCCTTTTCCAAGGGGCCCGTGGTCAGTATCCGATAGTCAGACAACTTGTCAGAGATGTCTTCGCCGTTCAGCGTGACGCAGTTCACAGTCCAGCCCTCATCAGGATTTACAGTGAACTCTACACTCTTGCCTTTCAAGACAGCCAACCTGACCACACCAAGGTCTGCCTGACGAAGCGTCACCTGCACTCTCTCTGGTTCAGTAGTCAGAGTACTGTAGCTGACGTGCAGGCTGATGTCACCATCTACCATCAGCGTGTAGACGCTGTCGCGGTGTAGGCGGAAATTCTCCCCATGGTTCAGGTTAATCCATGCCAGAGAGTCGATTTCTGCATACGGAACTTGTTTAATCTTAACGGTATCGCCCTCAGTAACCTCAATCCTCTCCTTGCCCGTACAAACCTTATCGTTCCACAACAAGCAGCCTACGCCCTTCACATATATGTCCGCATAGAACGTATAGACTGTCGGGGCGGCCTCCTCTATCTGCTTGAACTGTCCCCAGCCCTTATGCTGAGCGTAGATGTCCTTGCTGCCAGCAGGCACTACCAGCGTTGTCCTGTCATACAGTTCCGCAAACTCATCGGGATTCATCTCCAATGGCTTGCGGCTCTTCAACTCCAGCCGTTTCAGGCCTGTGGTACCGTCGACAATGCCCAGTACGCGCTCCAGTCGTAGTGGCAGGGTCAGCGACTCCAGATGCATGCATCCCCAGAATGTGGCAGTCCCCATCAATGTCAGCGTCTCAGGCAGACGGATGCTCTTCAGTCCGCTATTCATGAAAACCTCGGGTTCCATATCTTTGACTTGCGCCCCTAAGTCGATACTCTCCAGGCTACTACAGTCAAAGAAGGCATCACTGCCAATGAAAGCTACGTTCTTGGGTATGACGGCATTGCTCAGTGCGGTACACCCAGAAAAAGCTTCCCTTCCAATATTGGCCTGAAAAGATATTTCCTGATTCCTCGCAACAATATCACCCCTGAATTCTGCCGACTCTAATGCTGGGCTGTTCCAGAACATCCTCCCGGGAATTCCACTCATGATGTTGCCGTCAAGCGTAAACGATTTCAGGCTCTTACAGTTACGGAAAGCTCCCTCGCCGATTGTGACAGCCGAACTCTTCAGGCTGATTGAGGTGATGCCGCTATAGGCGAAGGCATCCCTGCCTATGGTCTTCAGTTTGGCGGGCAGCACGACATCCTTCAACGCAAGGCAGCCAGCGAAGGCATCTTCACCGATGGTTTGCAGACTGTCTGGCCAGATGTCTATCTGTAAATGTGGACAGCTGTTGAAGGCCTCATCTCTGATCACACGCAGACCATTGGGCAGATTGATCTGCCGGAGCGACTCACAGGATAAAAAGACTCTATTGCCGATGGTCTCGATGGTCTCTGGCAGTGTCACTCGCTGAACGACACTCCTGTCGGTATATAACAGCCCTCCGCCAATAGCTGTCACCGTCAACTGGTGTCCTTCGTATTCCACTGTTGCGTTCACTGTCACTTCTGTCCCCACTTTTTCTATCTGTTCAAGGGTCACTGTCGTAGGTGATGTAATGGTGTAATGACGGCCGTCTACTGTGAAGTCGAAGGCCTTTGTCTCACTTGCAGCCGTCAGCAACAGGGCTGCTGCATAGATATAGATTCTTTTCATGAATGCATCCTCCCTATTTTACATAATTGACCAGTAGTTTGGTATCCTCCCAGATGTAGTTGAAGTTGTAGAAGTCGCCAACCTTATTCCAATACCCTGACCAGTATAACTCTGGCAAGTCGTTAAAGAAGGCGTTAGCCTTCACACCCTCTTCTGGCTGGATGTCTATCAGCACAGATTCGTACATACCATAGCGGATACCTATACTGCCACCTTCGGCCTGCTGTATCATTAGCTGGCGAGGCATGATGCTGAAGGCTACATCGATGTCTATGTTACCTGCCAGATGGCTGATCACATAGCAATTGTCGTGCACGGTAAAAGGATGAATGCTGTCACCGTTGACCGTCAGCCGGCTCACCTCAGTCTCTGAATCGCTATAGGCCATCCCGATGACAGGGGTAAACACCAGTTTCAGATCGGTACCACGCTCGGCCTCCAGCCAAAGGTCTGCAGTATTCCCTTCTTGCCCTTTTACTCGTTTACCTTCGATTGTCACCGTGCCCAGATCGTTGCATCTCACGTGAACGTCAACCATCTCCTTGCCGCCGTTGTCTTCCTCAATGTTAACGAAGGTACTCCAGTCGGCGTGATGGCGATAGGCATTCCGGCTTTTTGAGGGCACACGGAGCACACCGAAGTATTTCATCGCGTTAGCGAATGAGTTGCCGTCCTTCATCCGGATGGGTTCAGGAATCCGGCAGTCAATCAGACGCAGTCCGTGACAATCGAAGAAGGCGCCCCCGCTCAGATTCTTCAGCGTGGCAGGCAACACAACCGATTCCAGTTTCTCACAATGTGAGAATGCCAAATGCCCAAGTACCTCCAAGCTGTCACCCAACGACAATTCTCTCAGAGAACCACATCTCCAGAATGCATCATCCTGTAACTCCTTCACCCCTTTCGGCAGCATCGCCGACTCCAGGGCTTCGCACATGAAGAAGGCGCCGTCGCCAATCACCCGAAGGTTAGCAGGCCACTTCACCTGCCTCAGGTACTTACACTTGTAGAAGGCACTCGAATTGAGCGTGGTAATAGCATCTGGCAGTGAGACGGAGCTGAGACGTGCCTCAGAAAAGGCCGCATTCACCATCGCGGTCACTTGATAGTACTTATCATTATATAAGATGCTGTCAGGAATAATGACAGTCCCCTGTGCCTCACTGTTTTTGGCAATCTGTGCCGTGCCTTCATCTGGATTCAGCAGATAGTTCACGCCTTCCACTTTGACCGCTGTTTGCGCCGCTCCCCAAGAGCATAGCAGGCTCAGCATTACTGATGATAAAAATCTGATCTTCATATTCATGATTATGTCTTTAAGTTTTAATTTTGTGACAAAGGTACGAATAAGCGCTCGAAAAACCAAATTATTTAGGATCAGGGGGACGGTTCCAGTGATCATTTTTAATCTTCATATTTTTTGTATTACCCCAAACGATACGCCTGTCAGCCTTGAGAGCTGTCGGATGCCAGCCCCGAATAACTTTGCAGACCTGAGCACTTCATCCCTCCGC
>Ga0247608_10001715_pt1 | contig 29257 bp, 38 predicted proteins | sample 176DNAGHGlowgp2_FD_193490 | JGI IMG/M metagenome (GOLD analysis project Ga0247608, IMG submission 193490) | Sheep rumen microbial communities from Palmerston North, Manawatu-Wanganui, New Zealand - 1766 DNA GHGlow gp2 | ecosystem: Host-associated > Mammals > Digestive system > Stomach > Rumen ... | reverse complement strand
TTATGACACATGTCTCCAATATGTTTGCTGCTTTATTCAGAAGTGAAAGAGCAAGGCTGCATATGAAATAGTTATAAATGGGCGTATGGCTGAATGGGGAAAGCGGCAGTCCCTAAAACTGTGTCAAGACGTGGGTTCGAACCCCACTACGCTCACTACGGCTTGGTGTATTCATTGAAATACTGAAATAGGTTAGACAAGCGCAAGCCACGTAAGAACTGGCAGGCAAGCAGTAATGTGGTGCGAGGATAAGCCCCTTGCCCTAGTTCCTTGATGGATAAGAGGATACCTTTACGGTGGGTACAGGTAAACCGAATATGGAGTCTGTAGCTCAAAATGGACAGAGCGGTAGCAAATGAAGAGGCTATTGCCGATAGAGAATCTGGAATAAGGTCTTGTATTTTTGCGGAAGCACCGAACACGATAGGAATATCAAGTAGGGAAGCGCATTTAGTGTGTCGGCTTAAACATAATGTGGGTTCGATTCCCTCCAGACTCCCAAGAAAGAATAAATTATAAACGTTAATTATTATGGGATGTCATACATGGTTTTTTAACAAGATAGCTGATATACCACCAGAGCATATCAAGATATACAAGGAGAGGGGAGCGTACACCATAAGGAACTCCCACATCTTCAAGTGTACCTGCAAGCAGTTCCTTGATGGTATTGGAAGAGACCTGGTAGACTCTAGGAAGAGAAAGGATAAAAACTGGGTCAAGATTCTCCAGAAAATGAACAGTAAGGAGTATTACGAGAGGTCTATCAAGAAATACAAGAGAAGGCTGGAACTCTTCGAGAGCGATGAAACTGATATAAGTAAGCTCATAAAGGCATTCTCAGACGAACACATCCTATTTGGCAAGACCTTGGATGACTACTACGAAGTCCCAGAGTATGGGGATAACTTCAGAGTCTACGGCTACCCTCCAGAGAAGTTCTACGATGCTGAGTCAGCCATCAAGTTCCTTGAGGAGTACGATAACAAGAAAATCACATACGAAGGAAAAGAAGGTATGTGTGACGAGATAAGAGACATTATAACAGAGTTTTTCAACAAATACCCAAACGGTAAATTAGAGTATGGATAATTGTATTTTTTGCAATATTGATAAGAGTAGAATTCTGTTTGAGACTACAGAGTGGGTTGCCGTTTACGATGGTTATCCTGTAACCCCTGGACATACGCTACTCATTCCGAAGGAGCATCACGAAACCTTCTTTGACCTCCCAGACAGGCTGAGGGAATCATTGAGTTTCAGACTAAATGATGTGAAGAAGATACTGGATGATAAGTTTCATCCTACTGGTTATAACATCGGTACTAACTGTGGGGATAGTGCTGGTCAAACAGTTAAACACTGTCATATCCACATTATTCCAAGATACGATGGTGACTGTGAAAATCCTCGTGGTGGTGTAAGGGGTGTTATTCCAAGCAAACAACAGTATTAAATAATTTATCTATGATTAGTGTTAAAAAATTCTGGACATGTGTCTTAATAGGGTGTGCGCTATTACTTTCTATGTGTATATATGTCGAGAGTACTAAGGCAGAAACACCTTGGCAACAGCCTATATATAAGGTTAATTCCGATATACTCAATTTCAATTACAACGAAATGGCATATCCATCTAGTAGTGTGTCAATCGGGGTTAAACCAGAAATTGAGAAGAAGAATATGCCTCCGAAGAAAAGACTACCAGCACCAAAATCAGACAATGATGAAGTTGATGAAATACTCAATGGTATGCTTAATGGGGTATTTTCAGTTCTGTTTGTTGCCCTTTGTCCAATACCAGTTATAGTACTGCTTATGGTTGTTTACTTAGCTGTTGAAGCACATGGTAAGAAGAAAAGGAATAAACTAGCTAAGATGAGACTTGAGGAAAGAGTTAACGGTATCAGTGGGTTAAAAATGAGTTAATGTAAAAAATTCATAAAAAGTATCTAAAAAATTTGGTTATTAGGAAAAAAATATATATCTTTGCACCGTTGAAACAATAGCACGTTACAACATAAAGCCGAAGAGAGCCTAACATAGGACTTTGTTATCGCCTCTACCAGACAGGGGTTAAATAATATTGGAATTGTGGTATCAATATACGATTTCACACAGAATTAACCAGGAAGTTCCTTCGGCTATTTTTTTTACTGAAAGCGTTCTTTGAAAAGTGGTAAAGAAATAGATAATTATACTACTGGTAAAAAATATTGCAGTAAAGAATGCAGAGATACCGATAGAGGTAGGACGGTTATAAAGTATAGTGAAATAATAAAAAAATACGATGAAGTTAAATCGTGGGAAAAAGTTGCCAAATATTTTAACACTACTAGAAGGGTTATCCAGCGCATAAGAAGATTAAATGAATAAAACGGACTCGTAGCTCAGTACAGGTTAGTAGCGGCGGCCTCATAAGCCGATGGTCGTGGGTTCAAATCCCTCCGAGTCCACAAAAGTAATAAATACGGTATATATGGATTTTAAAGAAGTATATAAGCCACCGTTTAGAGTAAATATGGGTATTTACGGTTTTAGTTCCAATGGTACTACAACATTTACTGCGTTTGGTTCTGTGTCCCAGAAGAATTTGGCTAAGGTTGTCGAATTACTGAATGGTGAGAGGGCTGACAAGTTCAAGAAAGATGACATCATTGTCAAGAAAGACAAGTTGTTTATTGAAGGTGACGTAATACTCGTGCGTGGATGGGGTAAACTCATCGGTAGTGGTGGGCTTAATTTGCCACCCCAGGAGGCTGCAAAGCTCCAGGACGATTTTATCGCATGGGTCGTTGAGAATATCACGGAATAAACGTATACAGTGGGGAGGATTCTTGTGGCTTCATGCCTCTCTACTTCTTCGAGAGAAGTCACAGCCTGGGTATACGCTAAACGTGCCTTAGTCGGGTTATCGGAATAGGACTATGTGGTGGAAAGTTAACCGTTCGGTCAGTCCACGTCAAGGATGTCGCTTTTTTCGGGAGTTGTGCGACGCTAGCAAAAACATATTCCCAATCCATACCTCCTTCGTCTAATGGTAAGGACACCTAGGGGAGACTCACATGGGAAACGAGGTTCGATTCCTTGAGGGGGTACATTTGACACTATGACGATATTTATTGTAAATATTCATATGGCACTGTAAAGCGTAATGGATGACCGCCTCAGTTTCCTAAACTGATAATCAGCAATGGTTTTGTGGGTTCGAGTCCCTCCAGTGTCACTAAACATGTTTTTGTTATGGTTAAAAATAGACAATACGAATCTGAGTTCCAGAAGTATCTGTGGAATATGCACTGTAATGGTGATATATTCGCAGAATATTGGAGACCGTTTACATATGATGAATGGATTAAAAATGGTAGACCAATAGATGACGGTGGCGTAAAATTGGATGATAAAACAGAACATCTAACAACATTTCGCTATTAGTTCAAAAATTCATATTACTAATGGAAAAAAGAGGTAAAGCTTACAGAAGGTGGAAAACCTTAACGAAGTATGTATCACGCATCAAGAAGAGACTTTACTATATGAAAGTCCAGTATAACGAGATTGATGCAGTTACCAACGACGGTATAGTATACAAGAAGAAACTCTGGAGGTCTCCAGAAAGTTGGAAGGAGGCAGACAAGACTGATTCTGCTGGGTCTAAACTACTGAAGAAGACACCAACACCTTACAAAGACCCTTGGAAGAAAACTTACGATAAAAAAAACATCAAAGAGTTGCGTGAAAATAATAGGCGCATAATTGATGAAGAACTAAACGAACTTTTAATGTAACCTACATTATGATTATCTGTGATATTTCATGCCCAATATTCTTTAAATGTGAATACATTAGAGAAACATATCCCTGTTTCTATGAGCAGGGTATAAACGGTGAAGCGGATACAGATGAGGATGACGAAAAGTTCATAGATAAGTTGACTTTGTAACAATAACTTTTTAAAAGACTATCACTTATGGATAAAGAGACTCAGAAACACTTCAACCAGAAGATGAGAATTTGTCTATTAGGTGAGCCATCAATGATGACACAGAGCCAGGTAATAGAGCTTTGCAAGAAATTCTTCGTCTATGGTATAGAATACAACAAGAAAAATAACAAATAATTAATAAATAACATATAACAAAATGAAGAAAATTGTTTTATTCATGGTGTCAATCCTTGCATTTGCATCTTGCAGCAAGAATAATTTTGACACAATCACACCACAAGAGGTAAAGGAACAACAGTATTCGGCTGCGTTCGAACAAGTGATTGGAACTCCATCTCCTACGCAGACATGGGGTTTTGGCAGCAATGCATTAACACGTACTGCCATGCCTAACTCAAACGAGTGGGGTACAGCAAACGGTGTTGGATACCTTGACTTCCCTAAACCAGCTGACATTACTGCTGAAGAGCTTGAGGCAGTATTAGCGGTATTCAATGAGAAGGGTGATACTACTTACACATCAATCCTCGACATTGACAGTTTCTTTGTTCAGCAAGTCTATTGCGGACCGAATGGTCATAAGATGACTGAGCTTGCAACCACTGTCAACTACACACGTGAGAGGAAAGTAATTTGTTGGTGGCCTTATGAGGACGAAGTTGTTGAAACAACTGTTGACCCATATGATGACATTATCAATAACTTCAACAACGGTAAGTATAGTGATAATGCAGAACAAGGTTGTATGTTGATGTATAACTCTGCTACAAAGGACTTTAGTTTCAAGACTACTCAGAGTGGTGGTGAGAGAATCTACAACCATTGGCGTATGGAGAAGATTAACGGTAACTACTACGTTGGCTTCGACCATGAGGCATGGAGACAAGCTCCTGCTAATGCCAACGAGGAGGATTTTAGAGACTACATCTATAACGACTGGATTGTGAAGATTGTTCCTGGTAAAGGTTACTCTGAGGAAGAGGATAAAGTAAAGGAAAGCGGACGTATCATCTGTGAAGACCTTGGAGGAATTGGTGACTTCGATTTCAACGACGTTGTATTCGATGCTACTATCTACGAAAGTGGTAGAACCGTTATAACTATCTTGGCTGCTGGTGGAACTCTTCCAATATCAGTTGCAGGTGAGGACATTAGTAGTGTGATGGGACACATGGTGAATACCATCAAGGGTGGAGCAACGCATGAGCCATACACATTCACAGCTGCTAATACATACAACTCTTTGGTAGACATTCCAATTGTAGTTACCAACAAGGACAATGCTAACCAATTGTACCAGTATGAACTTAAGGCTAACATGGGTGAAGCACCTCAGAAGATTAAAGTTCCCACAACATTCAGATGGTGTCAAGAGTACAAGGAGCACTCAATCGATAAGGCTTATCCAGGATTTACTGAATGGGTAACTGGAGGTACATTCTGGGATGGAGAAGTAAACGAAGAGCACCTTTATTAAAGTCACTGGATATTTATTATATATTATGGGATAATGTATAGTAAATAGAAAGTGAAATGAAAATAGGTTCTAATAATTCATTAACATATCTTGAGCCATCCTCGTGGTGGCTCAAGATATTCAAAATTTTTACAAGGCATCAGCGTAGAGATTATGAATATCAGTATAAGTATTGCGGTGTTAGGTACTTCGATATTAGAGTTTCCTACGATAGAAATAACCGCATGGTGCTGAAAGATAAGAATAGCACATACAAGGTATTCTCTATGTATGAGATATTCGACTTCTTTAACAAATTCTGCGACGTAACGGTATCCTTTACTTTGGACAAGAGTCTAGAGGAACGTATGAGGGAGGTAAGCGACAGGCTTGACAACAGATTCAAGGAAAGCTGTAAGATAGCTGAAACTATATACCCGTGTATAAACTTCTGCGGTGGATACAGGAGATATGACAAAAAGAAAATATACGAGTTTAAGAATGGTGACCCTCATGTGATAGATGTGAATGAGCAATCTAGATTCTACAGTATTGTTAGCAGACTTTTTCCATTCATGAGGAAAAGACTTAATAACAAATATATCGAGAAGTTTAAATATGAGGAAGGATTCTTAGTATTGAACTACGTAGATTATAAAGCGTAATGCCAGAGAGGCCAATTGGGGCGGTCTCATAAGCCGTTAGTGGAAACACTGCCGCTGGTTCGAATCCAGCTTACGCTACAGTGGGAACGTACAGCAAGTTTCTTCGTGGAGGAATGGTACACTCATTGGACTACAAATCCAACGTCCGTAAGGACTTCCAGGTTCGAATCCTGGCTTTAGTTCCCTTGGTGGTCAAAGAGCCTACAAAATTGTGTGTTTTTCATAGTATTAGATTTAAGGTTAACTAGTTTTATTTTTTTATTTTTATTATTTCTGAACACCCTCCGACCACCAGGGTGTTCTTTTTTTATGTGAATGATATAAATCAAGATTAGCCCTAAAATCTTATATTTCCCTTCTGTTTATTTGGAAATAGCATAAAAAATATATATCTTTGCACTGTTAAACGAAAACGATGTGTGCGCACACATGGCAGATTGATGTACATCAAAAATATCTGGCATATTATCAAATAGTGCAGTGAAATGCTTGTGAAAGCGTAAAAATAGAATATATATTAAGTGAAGTGAGTGTTTAACAAGTCAACGGTTTGGGAAATAACCATGCTGTACTAAAAAGATAAGTAAGTGCCGTTTGGCGTTGCTAATGTGGGGGTAGTGACCCGCATTTCAATGCCGAACATTAATAAGAAAAGTAAGTGAAGTGTAATAATTAATTTTAAAAGGGAAATTTATTATGAAGAAAGTAATTTTTATGTTGGTGATGTTGTTCACCATGAGCGTTAGTATCTTCGCAGAAGACAACAACGTGACAGAAGTAGAGAAGTATGAGAAGTATGACTTCAATGTCAATACCAGGAAGCTGGCTATTTACCTTGGTCTATCTTCAGACCAGATGGAATCAGTTGAGGAAATCAACAATGAATTTGAGCGTGACATGAAGTTTGCTTATTATGAGAACACTAATGAGGCACGTAAGAGAATCGTAAAGAATTCCGTTGAGAAGAACATCAACTATATGGCTTACGTATTAACTCATGAGCAGTATCGTAACTATCTCAAGGTATTGAATGTTACTCTTGTTAACAGGGGTTTTAAATTTTAAAGGGAAGTTAAAGTGATGAAAAAGATTAAAAACAGTTTAAAGAGCTTTGGAGTATGGTATATGAACTCTTTATCCAGGGCATATAATTTGGACAGAACGTATAAATACTTAAGAGTATAACTACATAAAAGGCATAGGTTGCTCTCAGCAACTTATGCTTTTTTAACAAAAAAAATTTTGATTTTTCATTTTTTTTATGTATCTTTGCACCAAAATTCTGATATGGAATGCAATGCACTATATAAAAATTGGGTTCATTATCTAAAGGCTATAGGATATTACAGGGATTATATGTATGTTATAGGTAGGACGGTTGATAACAATTTCTACCGTCAATTCTCACCAGAAAAAAGAGACCCTGCCGAGAGGATACTATTTATCCCAAGCCATAAAAAATATGGCTGGGGTTCATTTCCAAGCCCAACAACTGTAACTAGAGCAACTCTTCTAATATGGATGAGTAATGTGGATAATAGAGTTAAAACTCTCAATAACCTGTATATATTCTATCACGGTGGAAAGAAAATGTTTGATAAAGACATTATATGGCATCATGTTGCACTAGACTTTGTAAAACAGAATATTGAGAATTTTCACGGTAAAGATGCAGCCAAGAGAATTTTCAAGAGGTGGGAGGCAAGGAAGGAAGCCATAAGGAGAAAGGAATTGGAGCATTATAGAGCCAGTCTCTATACTGATTGTGACTCAACTATAACATATACAACTACTGGTAGAGTATACAGAGCTAATCCCGAAAGAAACGAAACTAGAGTTGTTAGATACAGAAATAGAGATATTGGTGGTCAGTGGTATGACCAATTTAATAGAGTAAACAGAGAAAATAGATGGAGAATCAGAAGATGACAAATCGTCCGTGTTTGGACAAAGCATTAACAGCTAAGCTCATTAGCGAGTACTGTAAAGAATTTGGCGCTGATGACAAGGGACTCTTGGAGTTACTTGACCAAGCATTCATTGGCTGGTACAGCCGTTCTATAGCAACAGCGTTGTTTGTGTTCTGCAAGAACAAGAAAAATCAGTGGTGTGTGCTGGCTTCTGAGCGTGGCGAGGAAGCTGCTGACTTCAAAGGATTCTGGAACTGTCCTTGCGGATACTTGGATTTCGATGAAACTACCAAGGACTGTGCAAGACGTGAATGTTTCGAGGAAACAGGAGTTGACATTAACTCAAGCCTTATAACGTTCGTGTCATATGAGGATGACCCAGTTACAGCTAACAGACAGAACGTGACATTTAGGTTCTACGCAAAGGTGGAAGATAAGTTAGCTGAGGACTTCACCTTCTCTAAGGATAATAACGAAGGTCTTGAGGTCGGAAAGATTTCATGGATACCCATCGAGGACATTGATAAATATGAATGGGCTTTCGGACATAAAAAGCGTATTACTGAGATTTTCGAACAGGATATTGACCCAGAGGGTTGTTACTTCCAGAAACTGAAGATTAAGAAGTTTTTCAAGTCCATTGGTGAAGTAATTAAGGGTATTTTGTGGGCTTTATAAAAAAAAGTTGCCAAAAAATTTGTTTTTTACAAATATTTATTATATCTTTGCACAGATTTTTTAAATAACATTATAAAATTAAAAGTAAAAGAGAAAAATGAAAAAGTTAGTATTTGCGTTCTTGGCTACTGTAGCCATGACGTTTGCAGCTTGTGGCGGTCAGACCGCTGGTACAGCTAGCACATCAGATTCAGACAGCGTGGCAGTTGATTCAATCGACTCCGTAGCAGTTGATTCAGTAGTAGTTGCTGACAGTGTGATTGCCGAGTAAATTACTAGAAAGTAAAAAAAGTTTTCAAATAACGTCAACCAAACTATTACAATAGCTTGAGTTGGCGTTTACTGGTTTTAATAGGTATGAAAGTCATAGACAATAAAAAGGATTATTACGATTATCTGCAAGGAATCCTGGGCATGGATGAGAAGGTTACGTATGACAGACGTGGTTCAACGGTGATTGAACCATCGGAGTTCTATGATTTCAATTTTCCTAGTGGATATGACCTTTATTTTAGCAAAAAACCATTCAAGTGTGATGAGCAAAAGAAACTCATACGACACTGGGAATCCTCTACCTATGAGGAGAGAACTAAGAGATTTTCTGGAAAGTGGAAGTATTCTGATAAAATAGAGGAAGGTAGTATTTATCACCTACTTCTTGAAGTTGGTTACCACCAATTTATATTCGAGATTGAGCGTTATCTTGACAAAGATGGTAGACTGATAATTGATACACGCCTTGTGGATGAAAGAACAGTAGGAAAGGATAAGAAAGAGACTACTGCCCCACTATTCATAGCACCACTACATTTTAAATACTGCGACGTAAAAGATAAAGTTAATGGAATAGATAACCCTATTCTTACTAACACATGGATTCCAGGATATATACCAGCGCAGGATATGTGGAATATGCTTTACGAGTATATCTCGTCTCTTAATGATAAGGAGTTTACAGATACAAGAACAAATGAACAGCATATAGAATCTCATGGATTCGATAAAAAAATTAGTTTCAGAAAAAGAAAGTAATCTTGAGACATTCAAAATTGTATCACACTTTCTAAAAACTATGGGATGGTGGTACTATTGGAAAAAATATACGAAGACACAGGATTATAGTCATCATGCCTATGACTTCCCAAATCATAACTGGGTAGAAGTGAGAAGCCCTTACAATGTGTTTGGATGTACCAATTTCAGCACTTACCTTAGAAAAACCTATGGTATAGATGTCTATATTGTTTTAGATTTCTTTATCGTATATACGTCAATATTACACCCATCATTATTTGAAAAATGTGATTATGACATTAATCAGAGAATCGTAGATTCATTAAAAAGAAAAGGTATATATCAAAAATGGGAAAAAGAGTTGCAATTAGTAAAGAGCAGAGAATCGGAGTGACAGAGAGTGGTGAAATTGCTTTTAACCTAGAGGCATTCGATAGGTTATACAACGGCAATATCATCATCACTAAACGTCTTACCGACAAGCTCATTGAGAAATTAGTAGAACACCAGGATAAGATTATTCTACACCTCACCGTAACAGGCATGGGAGGCTCTAGAATCGAGCCGTTTGTACCTAGAGCTATAGATACCCACAAGGGGTTAATGAAGCTGTTAGAGACGGGTTTTCCAGTATCTCACGTTGTTCTGAGAGTTGACCCAATAGTGCCTACGGAACGTGGAATGAACACAGCACTTGATGTAATTGCAGCATTCGGTGGTATTGGGATTAAGAGACTTAGGTTTTCTTTCCTGGATAATTACAAGCATGTTAAGACAAGGTTCAAGAACGAGGGAATAGGAGAATTGTATAACGGCCAATTCCATGCCCCTCTTGAGATTAGACAAGTGTTTGCGAAAAAAATAGAAGAAGCTGGTCACGATGCTGGTTTCGAAAGCGTTGAAGCTTGTGGAGAGCCAGGAATTGAGAGTATATCCTGTTTATCACAGAAGGATATTGATATTCTTGGACTAACAGGACAGATAACCCTGGAGGGTTCAGCAGGTCAGAGGACATCATGTCATTGCCCTGCGAATAAGTCAGAACTTTTGAAGGTAAAACCACATCAGTGTGAGAATAAATGTTTATATTGTTATTGGAGATAAGTTATGAAAGTAAACATCGAATTACCAAAATCAGTATGTGAACACATCTTGGAAAGATGTGGATATGCATCTGAAAATGTCACTCTATACTTCGACCCTATGGAGGATGTTAGAATAGATGAAGTCAAACCAGAAGAACTACGTGGTGTACAGAAAGTTGTGTGCTATCCAAAGGAAAACAGACCAGAAGTTCTTGATGAGGAGTACCCTCTCATTGAAGACTGTGAGGATATTATGTATGATACTGTAATAGAGAGTCTTTTCAATAGTTGGTTGTTTAAGACAATATTCATGCATGAACCTTATTAATATTTTTTAACTTAAAAATGAGAAGTCATTATTTTGATTTCTCGTTTTTTTTATATATCTTTGCCCCAAATTACAAATTAAATTACTCATTATGTTTAAAATTATTGCATGTATTAATAAGAAAAGGGCGATTGGTAAAGATGGTAAGCTTCTTTACTCCATCAAGAACGACCTTGCCAACTTCAAGAATATGACAGTTGGTAACGTTGTTATCATGGGTAGGAAGACGTTCGAGAGTCTTCCAAATGGTAAGCCATTACCAGACAGAATCAACGTCATTATTACCAGTGACACTGAATATGGTGTAGAACCCGCAGACAATGTTTACATCACAAACTCCATAGAGGATGCGATTGAGCTTTGCGAGACGCTATTCTCAGACAAGGAGTTGTTTGTAATTGGTGGTCAGTCGATTTACCAGGAGTTCATGGACAGAAACCTGGTGTCTGAAATGCGTCTTACCGTAGTTAATGATGATGCAGACGGTGATTCGTTTTTCCCAGAATATAATGAGGAAGAGTGGTCTACCTATTACAGGACTATGGTACAGCCTATTGATTCATTGAACCCCAACAGTAGGACATTTTGTTTTCAAATTGTTAAGAAGATTGTATAATGGAAGACAGGGAGTATTCTGAAAATTACCTGTCGCATGATACAATAGTTAAGAAAGCTGAAGCTAATTGGAACTCAAAGGATGAAAAGAAAAGAATCCATGCTGGTAACAAGTATAAGCATGTGTTTCTCAAGTTCAACCTTCCAGAGAACGATTGGAGGAACGAATTCTCAGAGTTGACACAAAGCCAGAAGAATATCATTATTAAAGGAGAACTGATTAGAACATACGACGGGTTGTCAAACCATTGTAAAACTAGTGTAAAGAGGCACTTCGGTTTGTCCTCTTTCTCTACTAAGTGGTTTACACTACCATCAGCTGATAAGAAGATATTACTTACTTCTGTACTAAATGAAGAAAAAAAACTACGCAATTGATGTACGTGACATCTGTTATTTCGTCACCCATGTCAAGAATTTAGACCTAAGGGTAAGCCTTATAGAGTCCCTTGGTTACAGGATTGGAGTTGACGTTGCAACAAGTTATTGTCATGAGAAAATGATTACGATAGGTAAACGTAAGGAAGTAAGGATACAGATAACACCAAAGACGAATAAATCACCGTTAGTTAAGTGTGCTATCATTGATTAAGTGTTAAATAAGTGTTAAATTATTACATTTGTTTGTTTTTACGAAAAAAGAAATATATCTTTGCAGAAATTTTTTAAATTTATAACAAGATGATTGACTCAAAAGACTTGAATGAAAATGCCAGCTCTGTAGAGACAACCCCACAAGAAGGGGCTGCACAGAATCCAGAGGCTGCTCAGTCTGTTGAACATGTGGTTGCTGGTAAAGTCGTATCTATTGTGAATGAAGAGGTTAAAATCAGTCTAGAATCATCAGAGAGTGATGAGGATAACGCTGCATTTATACCTGTTCGTCAGTTTAAAGATGGTGTTGCCGTTGGCGATACTGTCAAGATACGTCTGGAAGAGAAGAATGGTTCTACTACCATTACTGAAATCGTTAGTCACGAGAAAGCTGCTACTAGCAAACCTAGTGAAGCTCAGCAGGCAGTTATTAATTCTGATGTGCCAAATCCAGAAGAGGAAGAGCACCCAACTGACGATGAACCATGTGATGATATTAAGGCTACTGTGGTGGCTGTTGAGAAGTGCGGTGTTAGAACCGATGTACTCCTCGAATTCCGTGACACTAAAGAGCGTGTAACTGTCCCACAGAGTGCTATTGGTAATTTCGATGTTGAAGCTGGTTATGTTCTCAACCTTGAAATAGAGCAAGTTGGTGATAAGCGTACCATTAAGGCAGCTCAGATACATTCTAAGCCAAAGGTAGAGGACTCTGTCAATAACGCTGACAATGTAGAGGATGATACCCAGGAAGAGCCAGAGGACGAAATTAAGCTTGACTATATTGATAAGGACTTCCTGCTTGAATGTATGGCTGTACCAAGTCATAGCAAGCTGGAGTATCGTATGGTAGCTTTCATTATCCTGTGGGCTAGACGCAATAACGTCAAGTATGAGTTTGATAGTTTTGGTAACATTTATCTCACTAAGGGTGAACTGGATAGTGGGGAGTATTACCCATGTGTAACCTCTCACCTTGACACTGTTCAGACCAAGCACGACCCATACATCTATGCTGGTGTACCTTTGAAACTAAAGGTGGAGTTAACCAAGGATAAGCAGCACAAGTTGTCAGTTGACAACGAGGATGGAAACCTTGGTAGTGACATTGGTATTGGTGCTGACTGTAAGTCTGGCATCTGTATCTGTCTGTCACTGTTCGACCATGTAGACAAGTTGAAGGCTTGTTTCTTCCTTGACGAGGAAACTGGCTGTAACGGTAGTGACAAACTTGATGAGAACTGGTTTAAGGATGTCGGTTACGTAATCGGATTCGACTCTCCAGACCTTTATCGTGCTGCATGGTCTTGCCAGGGTACAAAACTCTTCAACTATGAGTTCTACGAGAAATACATGAAGGAGGTATGTGACACTTGGGGTCTTACCGAGGGTTGCTTCTTCTCAGAGCCTTATACCGACGTAAAGAACATTCGTGAGAAGACTGGTATTATCTGCATGAACTTTGGTAACGGTGGTTACTATGCCCACAATATCGGTGGCACTGAGTTCTGTATCATGGAGGATATGGACCAGGCTTGCGGTATGGGTATTGACCTTATCGATTTCATCGGTACGACACGCCACTATCTCAAGCACAGAGGTAAGACATGGGGAACTACGAATACCAGCTATATTCGTTCTAACGACGGTACGTACCTACGTGCTAACGACGATGAAGAGGACAATCGTAAGCTTGAACTTCTTGGTGATAGAGCACGTATGAGGTCATTTGGTGGTAATAATTCTACCTCACATACCAGCACAAACACATCTTCATCATCTTCATCTAGCAGTACCAACAAGCCTACTGTTAGTAAGGAGGATGAGATTAAGTTCGAGACTGTCAAGTACATTGCTGACAGATACGATGGTCATATCAAGGCTATCAAGGAAGAGGTTCTTGATAGTGTCAAGGAACTTTGCGAGGCAAATGGTATTGCTTTCAAGCCATTTGAGGAAGCAATAGCTAGCAAATTTAGTAACGAGATTAAATTCTAAACTAATATGATAGGAACTAACATTAGGGGTGTCAGACATCTGTATAGAGTAGCTGACGCCTCTCTTAGAGACGCTTTAATCTTTTTCAGAGAGGGTATGGGATACCATTTCTGTAAGGTTATCAAGGCTGACACCAGCAGTATATTGTTTGGGGGTTCTGAGAGACTGTTTATTTTCAATAACGTTCTGAATAGCAGTGGCTGCAACATTTCGTCGCTGTTAAATAGCAGGATGTTTAAGTCACAGGATGCGAACATGATTGCTAATAAGTTCTCCAAGGTACTTATGTTCAGCTCTGGTGACCCACGTATGAACGATTATCCTCACATAGGGGAGATAATCCTGCTACCACCTACCTTTGAGAAAGACTATAACGACTTCCTGTCATCGAACGCTAAGATGATTCGCTCGCTTACTGACAAGTATGGTTACTCTCTACAAGACCAGGTAAGCATGAGAATCTTTATGTACACTGAGGGTTCTAAGAACTTCTACATGTGGGCTATCAACACTTATTTCCAGAACAACACGTCTTTGTCAACAATCAAGCGTATTATGTCTTGGAATGAGTCATACAGTCAGCTCATTAAAAAGTTGGGAAAAAATACCATTACTGCATACACCTCTGGAAATGATATGCTGGTTCTTTCAGAGGAGATTTCTAAGCTTAGGAAGGAAAAGCGTGTCAATGACGTAATTAATTCCTTCAATACAGCCCAAAAGAGACTCCTCAAGAACGTTGAACTCAGTGAGAGGGATAAGTCTACCCTTGCCAAATTTTATCGTCTCTCAGAGGCTAAAAAGGTAAATTTCATCCGTAAGATGTCAACTATCGAGGACTTCGATGAGCTGATGAGACAGATGAGGCACATAACCAGTACTCACTTCGAGTGGAGTAAGGAGTCATTCATGGACTTCTTGCGTAATGTGGAAGGTATTAGATACGAAATAGTGTTTGAAGACAGTGATGTTGTACTGCTGAAGGTTGTTGACTACGAGACAATCAAGCACCTTGCTAAGACAACGAACTGGTGTATCTCCAAGAACAAAACATATTGGAATCAGTATGTTGAGCAGCAGAGCGACACCACTCAGTACATGGTATTCGATTTCTCCAAGAAAGAGGATGACCTGTTGTCTATCATTGGTTTCACTACGAAATATAACAGAGGTATTACACATGCTCACGATTTTGCTAACAACGATATGGTGAAACAGTCTGCTCAAGATGAGAGAGTTTTCCTTAACTCATTTATTTCTCAGTACAAGAGCGGTAACGGTATCTACAAAGCACTTGATAACTGTGGCATCGATATTACTCTGGTTGCACACTATGACAAATCTTTGTTTGAGTGGAATAAGGAGGCAATGTACACATACCTTTACGAGTGCGTGAAGAAGGATAATGTTGATGTATTGTGTGACGAGGGTAACATGGTTGCTTTGTCAGTTGTTGATAAGAACCTCAGATATTTCTTGGGCGACACATATATCGATGCTATAGGTGAGAACCACTGGTCAATGCAGCACATAATCTTCATGGATTTCTCAATGAGTCAATATGACCCCAACAGAATACAGTTCGGTATCATTGTTGGTAATGACGCAAAGTCAGAGGAAGCTTACTGCATAGGTATGTTTAATGAGCACTGCCAGAACCCTGGTATTGACTTCAATACAAAACTTGCACAGTTTAATCTTCCTTACGACATCATAAGAAGGTCAGACAATCCATACGATAGAATCAAGAACGCCTTCATATCCTTTAATACACCTATGCTGAACGATGCTATCAAAGATAATGATATGCTTGTCCATGCAATCTATGACTTCATAGGAGAAGATACGGCTACTGATTTTATAACATCTAGTGTCGTTGAGAGTATGTCATTCGACTACCTTGACCTGTTCTATTCTAGAGGTATGAAGATTCATGAGGTTCTTGGTGTTGGCGCTGTATCGACGATTCTAAAGAATATCCTCAACGTGTTATATAATAACGGACGTTCTAGGATATTGGGTGGAGAGTTCAATAAACCTACTGAGGATGAGATTACCGCTTTCTTCGAGAATAAGCTGGAATCTATTGAAAAGACGATGTATGTTGGTGCTTACCTCGCAATCGTGAAGATTATCGACCACGAAGGAGGAAAGAACTTTGATACCAATTATATCTATAAGAAGATTATAACATCAATACTCTTATACCATAGGGGTGGAGGAGTGTTTGATGACCTTATGGAAAAGTTGGCAATGGTTCTGGACTTCACGAAGAGGCACGATGCATGTTCATCTTGGGTAATATATGCCCATCAGTATGGAGGTGAAAGGTTGAAAGAGCTTCTGAAAGAAATTACAGAGAAGAACGAGGCTGCTATGCAGTCATTGAAAAACATAGAGGCAAAACTCCGTACAAGGGAAGAGGAAGCACGTGTTAATGCTCAAGTCCAGGCAGAGCCAGACAATCCATACAGAATAGAGGCTGCTACATTGGAGAATGCTAGAATTAATCCATTTGGTAGAGTAGATGAACCTGGAATACCAGTATATCATGGTGTCGGAGCTAATCACGTAGCTGATGATGACGGTGATGATTACATTATCGACCCAGCGTACAACTAAATAAGTGGGGTGCTACGCCAGCACCCCACATTAAGAAACAAGAATTATGAAAGTAATTGTTTTATTTTCTGCAATTTTGTCTAGTCTCTTCTTTGTTAACTACAAATATAGTAAAGCTATACGTATATTCGCATATGGTGAGGAAGAGACAAACAAGGATGCTTTTCTATCTTTCGGGAACATGATTCTGGTGGCAGTTTTATGGACAATATATTTTTACTGCTTTTAAGGTTTATTAACATAAGATATTTGTTTTTCTGACAAATTATCTATATCTTTGCACCATAGAAACGAAAAACAATTAATTTAATTTTAAATTGCAATGACTTATAATAAGAAACAGATGCAGCCTTTGATTGAAAAGTTCCAAATCAATCCAGAGACTAACAGGCTTTTTATCAACATCATTGAAATGTTCGATAATCAACCTAACTATCAGATTTGGGCTGTCAAGGGTGTGTTTAGTAAGACGTTCGAATACGAAACACTTGCTAAGATTCATGATTGGGCAGTGACCAATCAGACGATGATTAAGCTCCTGGAGAAGAAGAACATCGTGTCTTATTCTACGAAGACGCTTATCACCCAACTTCTGCGTGAAATGAGTGCTCTGGATAAGGTGGCTATCATCAAGGACATTATCTCTCACTTCAACACAGACCAGCGTAGGATGCTGACATCAGCTATCCTTCCAAGAGAGCTTAACGGTCTTGAAGCTGCTCACGATGCTAAGGTTAAGGAATGGGGTGACATTTTCACCAAGTTTAACCGTTTACCATCGTCTCGTAAGAACAACTTCTACACCAAGGCATCTGGTATTCGTAACGTGGATGAACTTCAGAAACTTATCAAGGAGTCACTGGAGGCAACCTATGCATGGGACAAGGAAGACCTTCTTGCCTTCGTTGAAAACAACACGAAGGGTTGTGAGATTGTCTTTAACCAAGGTCCTTACGTCATTATTCGTATCCCTAACTTTGAGACAAGTAAGAAGCTTTGTGGAGGTGGACGTACACAGTGGTGTATCACTATGGAGAGCCATCACTGGAACGACTACGTAGGACGCTACAATAGCGAATCTCATGATGCAAGCAGGAGTCAGTACTTCCTGTTCGATTTCAATCGTCGTGAGACAGACCCATTTGCACACGTTGGTTTCACTATCCAGAAGGGTAGTGGTATTGTCGAGGCACAGAGCTGCGATAACAAACCAATGACTGTAGACCTTAGCAATGGCCGTGAGACCTTCAACATCCACACACTTCTGCAATCTGTAGGTGCGAAGATGGGTACGTTTATCCACCTGCCAAAGGATTCAGAGTTCAAGTGGAATACAGAGTCCATGCTTAAGTTCATCAAGGACAACCCAGGATTCTACGCTATTGCACTGGAGAAGGATAACCGTTACATTATCAATATCCTTGCACGTGAGGGTCTTAGCAAGCTTATATCTCACTCACTTATCAACGGAAGAAACATTCCAGTTGACCAGAACAACAAGGTTTATGTCCTTTTGGATATGAATCTTCCAGTCAACGATGATAAGGCACTTCTCGTCATGAGGTATCAGAAAGACCAGTACGGTGATGTGTCTCTTAGAAACATCTTCGACTTGTTCAATGCTGATATGACATCAAGCAAGTATCTCAACGAGATTGGTATATCTCCTAACGACTTCTTGAATCGTGAGGCTATTGACCCATCTATTCTTCTTCACAAGCTCATTGATGAGAACGACGAGATTGGTGCTATTGCCCTTATCGAAAAGGAGAAGGAGAACATCAATGTGAGCTATGAGTTCAACATGAGGCTTCCTATCTTCTCAGTTCTTAACAACAAAATGTTCAAGCTTTTTGGACATATGGTTGCTCACCCAACCTTCAACGCAAAGATTGAGGATGGATTTGGTGAATCACTTCTTGAGAGTCTTCTTTACATGTACGGTGCTGATGAGGTTTCATCATCACAGAAGGATGAGAAAGACCTGGAGACGATGATTAAGGCTGTTCTGGATAACGAGAACTTCGACCTTAACACTAAGGATTTGAACGGTGATACGTCACTCACAATCGCATGTGAGTATCCTAAGATGAACTGGGTTGCTAAGGCTCTTATCGCAAAACAGAGTGTAGATGTCAACCTTCCTAACGACTTTGGTTTCTCACCATTGTCAATTGCCATAACTCATGGCAACATGGATGTGATGGAAGCATTGTGTAAGCGTCCAGACCTTAAAGTAACTGAGGATGACGAGAGAGTTGCCAAGGGTAATAACATCAACCTCAAGGATTACGTTAAGCCAGACGAAAGCGTATTCACCACAACTGAAGCAAATTCAATGGCTGACCTTCTGAGTGAGCTTGAGAGTGCTGCAACTGTGATGGCATAAACAACATCAAGTGGTGTAGCAAGGGTGTTACACCACTTTTTTTATATATTTTTTTCCTAAAACTTGTTTTTTTAATAAAAAATATATATCTTTGCAGTATGATAATGGAAACTATTAACATTTAAACTCAACCGTAATGAAGATTTATGATTATCAAAAGTTCAGTAATGTATACCTTGGAGGTAGTGTGCTGAACAACGAGGAATCTCTCATTTCCGTAATATCTGGTAGGCTGTCCTCAGTGGGAGACTCTGAGGTTCATCCAAAGGAGATAGAGAGACAAGAGAGGCTGAGAAAAAGGAGAAAATTGTCTTCCCATCATGGCAAGTCATCTTATATGCGAAAGGGTGACGGGTCATTCAACAACAGTGTTATAATTTTCTCTGGAAGTACTGGTTTTGGTTCGAAGAGCTTTGAACATTTCGATGAAATTTTCAAGAAGCTCAATGAGATTTTGGAAAAGAACAACACGCATGTTATTTTCATACGTGGAAATAACGATGACCCATCGTATTTTACTGGCGACAAGATTAACTATAGTAACATAAAGGCTATAGAGGACTATTCTATTGTCAAGTTCAATGGCTTCAACTGCTTGTGTGTTGGTGGAGGCATTTCACTTGACAGAAAATGGAAGCAAACCCAAGGTAAGAGACTAAAGAAGAATCTGTATTGGGATGGAGAAGCCACCACATTCAATCCAGAGGAACTTGAGAAAATACTCTCAGAAAACTCTATTGCATGTGTAGTGACCCATGAACCACCGTCTTTCATTGGTAACGACACTTCGTCTTATTCCAACAGTAAATGGACTTCAGATGACAAGGATGTTATCAATGATGCTATCAACGAAAGGGTTATCATGGATAAAATTTACACTGAGATTGTAAAGGCTAACAAAAAGCCCTACGTATGGGCATTCACTGGAAACTCAGTAAGTCTTCATCTTAACAACATCAGATTTATATCCGTAACCTCATTGTCTAATATCTTTAGTTTGAACGACACGGTGGAGGGTGCGTTTGGGTTTCGACTTGGGAATGATGAATTATCCAAGAATAGTAAGGTGTTTAGTAAGTTCCTTAAAAAGGCTTCGCACAATTTTACATACCAGATTCACGAGGAAGAGACATTGGACGATTTATTGGACGGAAATGCAGAAATGACCGACGAACAGGAAATGGATGAAGAGCCAGCTAGAGAGGAAGAGGAACGTCCACGTGAACCAGATGGTTTTCATCATTTTGAAATGCCTGCTGGATACGGAGTCAACCTTGCGGCAGAGCGTGGTCAACAACGGCTAATAAACCCAGCCACTATAATGCCAGCAGTAGACTACATTGATAGAATTGGAGAAGATAATGGAAGACCTTACGTTGCGAATCTAGACTATAATTTTGGGGAATTCGTAAATAGAGTGAATGCAATAGGTAGACCAGCTAATGATGATGGAGAAGGACACGGATAATTATGGCACAGACAAATAGTAAATTCTTTTCAGTTATGGTTGTTGGGGATGACCCAGCAGCCATACTTGATAACTACAGGATAGACAAGAAAGTCGAGCCTTATGTCAAGTTTAAGTTCCTGCAAGCAGATAAATACAAAGAAACCGCTATAAAAGTTTCTGAGAAGCTACTTGAGGACGGTGCTATAGCAATGATTACACCAGAGGTAAAATCTGCCCTGGAGACTAGTCTTAAGAACCTTAGGGCTATGTCTACATTCGACTATTACAGGAAACTAACGGAGGGTATGTATTATGACGAGAATGGTGATGCCCTAACCGATAAAAATCCTAATGGTAAATGGAAGACAGCCCACATAGGTAGGAATTTCTCACTTCCATTAATACTAAAAGATGGAAGAGAGGTTTACTCTGCTAAGTGTTCAGAGGTCGATTGGGCTAGAATGCACCTAACTAACCAGGAAGTCTATATGGCTGCTTGGGAAATGGTCATGGAGGGAAGAGAACCAGCCACAGATGAGGAAAAAACCATATACGAAGCCATGAAGGATAAACAGGTTTATTTCTCCAAGTTTCTCAGCAAGGAGCACTATGTGAAATATTCCACAGCGTATTGGAATTTCGGATATGTGGATGATAAGAACTGGTTCGACATGAATGGGATTGATGAATCTGCGTGGATTGAACATTTCTACGATAGGTTCATAACACAACTCAAGCCAGATGACATCATTTCGATTTACGAATGTACAACAAATGATGACGATTAACAAAATTTAACGTGGGATATTTTGTTATCTCACGTTTTTTATGTATCTTTGCACCAAAATTTAAATTCGGTAGACCAATAATGAACGAAATATTGTTTAAAAACGCAGACAAGAAAGTTATTGCGGTGACCAAGAAGCTTGAGGAAATGATTAAAGGAGGCTTCTTGGAGGGTAAAGTGTATTATGTCGGTGGCTGTGTTAGAGATATGATTCTTGGACAGCCAGTAAAGGACATTGACATCGTTGTTGAGGAAAAGAACGGTGGACTTACACTTGCCAATCTCATTGCAGCCAAGGACAAATCTTACAGGATTGGTTCTAACCCTGTCATATTCGAGACATACGGTACTGCCGATGTGAGGTTCTACAATGACCCAGAATGCGAGGGTATTGAGCTGGAATGTGTACAAACAAGGAAGGAACAATACCACAAGGATAGTCACAATCCAGAAACGTGTTATGGAACAATCGAGGAGGACGCAAAAAGGCGTGATTTAACAATCAACTCGTTGTACTATAATATATCTGATGGTAAAATATACGACTACAACGGTACTGGTATGTACGATATAGCCAACCAGATTATTAGGACCCCTACAGACCCAGATATTACATTCTCTGATGACCCACTTAGAATACTTCGTGTAATCAGATTCTCATGTAGACTTGGATGGGGAATTGCTAAGGAAACATGGTTCGGAATGGTTAAGAACGTTGGTAGGATTAGTATAGTATCACAAGAGAGAATAACCGAAGAGATTATTAAAATCCTTTGCACCAAAAACGCAAGTGTTGGTATACGCAAGATGCTCTATTGCGGTCTCCTTCAAAAGGTACTACCAGACATCTACGACATGCGTCACTCCTTTGAGTCAAGGAATCCAGTAGTTACAACGTTCGACCATACGATGAAAGTGCTAGATGCTGTAGAGGCTTATCCAGAGCACAGACTGGCAGCATTGTTCCATGATGTTGGAAGACTGCTCACTGACAAGGATAGAACGATTTCTCCTAACCAGTTTAGTGCTGAAGTTGCTGAAGGAGACCTAAGGAAGATGAAACTTCCTAACGATGTTATTAAGTCAGTATCTACTGCCATTAGACATCACGAGTGGTTTTCAACTTACACTGACGGATTTCTTCCACCAGATAAGAAAATCAGAAAACTGATAAACTCATGTGGCGATGACCTAAGTGCAACTCTTGACCTTATGCACGCTAACAACGTACATAAGACGTTCAATAAGAAGAAGACACAGGTGCTTCAAGTTCTGAGGAGAATTGAGGAATTAGATGAGCTGGATAAGTTAATCAACCTCAAACTCCCTATCAACGGAAACGACATTATGACGGAGTTCAAGATAAAGAAAGGTCCTCATATTGGAGTCTTGTTAGAGGCAGTTAAAGATGCTTATCTGGAGAATCCAAACATGAGTAAGGATGATTGCTTCGAGGTTGTAGAGGCGAAGCTTAGGACTCTCACCTACTAAGCCTCTATAATATATTAGTAATATATAAATTATATATTATATAATATTATTAATAAGATATAATAAATATTAAAATAGATTTAAAAATATATAACTATGGGTAAATTAATGTATTTGGGTATCGATAACCAGGATGGTTTTCGTGAAGGGGGTAATCTCGCAGTAAAGGGAGGTACAAAGTGTGGAGACCTCCAGGCTGAATACCTTTCCAAGAATGGAAGCAAGTATGCGGCAGTAGGTGAAACCGTTGACTGGCATCCATCAACACACTGTTCATTCAAGGAGAATGGTGGAATATGGCCTAACCACTGTGAGCAGTTCACAAAGGATGCTGCAATTTACCAGCCTCTGTATGATGTTATGAAGAGCTGTCCTAACTTCACCGTATTTACTAAAGGATGCGACGAAGACCATGAGGAGTATTCAGTATTCAAGAACGAAGAGTCACGCAAGAAGATTCTTGATATCGTAGAGGCTCTTGGTATCGATGAGATTCATATCGGAGGTATTGCCTACGACTACTGTGTGGCTGAGACTGTCAAGGATGGTCTGCGCTATTTGCCTAATGTGAAGTTCGTGGTATTCAAAGATTTTTGTCCAGCCATTGCAGAGGAGACTGCACAGGAGTTTACCAACTTCATTACTAACAGTGAAAGAGTAGAACTTGTGTAATATGGCTAGAATAGAAATACCTATAGAAGAATACAAGGGAATGAAGGAGAAAATCGAATCTCTGGAAAAATCCCTTGTAGAGTCTAATAAGAAGGCTGAACTATACGAGCAGAAGTATGATAATATCCAGATAGAGTTGGAGAACATATTAGAAACTGGTATTTTGACAAGAATGTTTGGCTGGAGGAGAGCATTAAGTAAACTGATAGAGTCAGATGAAGATTGAACGACGTATAGCTGATAATAATAATAACATTGGGTACAGCAGGAAGGGACTTGATGCAAATGCTAGTGAAGAATCCAAGCAAGTGGTAAAGGATACATACCTTGCACTAAAGAAGAGGAAGAAGTTCTTTAACTTTCAATTATCCTTCAATCCGATGCAAGGTATTATTCCAACATCCATAACCCATTACAAGGATTATGTGTGTGAATTGTATCACTTTAAGCTGGATGAAAATTTCTGTGGGCTGAGGTATCAAGCAAAGGACAACTCATCAACGAAAAGATTGTTGAGCGTTGTCCCTTTCCTAAGAAACCTAGTTATTCTGAAGGAAATGTTATCAGAAGTGAGGTATAGCAACACACCAGACTGCGACAAGATTAAGAAACAGTATGTAGTGGATGCATACTCTGAGGATTATTTCAAAAACTACAGTAAGAATCACAAGATACTTCCGAACCCACTGATGGTATCTTGGTTCATCGGTATCGCTCTCACTTGCATTTTCTATGTGTTAATGATTATTGGACTATATCAGCTGTCTCCATTTATTACCTTTTCAATGCTGGTGTTGCATGCATCTGTGTTTGGCGCATTCGGTATTTACACTTTCTTTAACAAGTTTTAACCGAAACAATTTGGTTATTACATAGTTTTTCTGTAACTTTGCACCCGTAAACAAAAGATAACGAAAATGGAGATAGAGAATTTCAGAGAAACTTATGAGAGACAGGTAGCTGCTCTTGAGTTCAACATCATTGCTAGCATGGCAATCATAGTATCAGAATATGGTCTGGTACACTTCAAAAGAAAGAATTCCATTAAGTGGAGAGACAAGAAGATAACAGGAGTTTTATTCATGAACGAAAGCATGTTCATACGCATGGGTGATGAACTTGCGGAGGTTGATGATAATGACAAGGTGTTCTCTGAAATGTGTAAAGACCCATACACTCTTATCAGTATTTATGAAAGTTTGGTGAAAGAGCTTGAACTTGACAAACCAACAGCGAAGATAGTTAGCATGTTTGATAACGAATAAAACAAAGTAATATGGAGACATATACAAAGATTAATACCCTCTACAAGAGGTATCAGTTTAAGGGTGACGAATGCCCTAACCAGAAATGGTTGAAATTTAGAAACAAGATTATCCTTGGTAGTTTCTCTAACAAGGAGGCTGAATATCTATTCAATTGCCTGTGGGAAGCTTACAGTAAGATTGATGGTACTAATTCCAAGATTGCTTTCTATCCTTCTACAGGAGAAATCAGAGTCGGTGGTAAAACAGATGGTGCTGAATCTCAGCATGGACAGTTCGAAATGCTTCAGAAGATAGCTGACCGCATAAAGCCACAGCTTCGTGCAATGTTTCCAAAGGACACTGCCAAGTTCATCCCAGTGAAAAGCAAGGAGACCAACAAGGTACAATATTGGGATGCTACAGACCCTCTTGGCATTGACATTGTAACACCAGACAAGAACGGACAGTACATCGTTCAGTTGGAAGAGATTCCTGTGTATATCTATGGCGAGTATTTCGGAACTGGTGTTCAGAAAGTCGGTGGACGCTATATTCAAAATGGTAATGGTTTCTCTGTATTCGACATTCGTCAGCAGGGCTGGTGGTTGCCCAAGGAGAATCGTGATGCCATCTGTCAGAGCCTTGGTCTTGAGACAGTTCCTTACATTGGTAACATGACTCTTCGTGATATTGAACAGATGGTTATGAGCGGTTTTAAGACAAAGTTTGAAAGAGCTGCTGACCCAACACTCATCGAAGAGGGTATCGTAGCAAGACCAGTTATTCCTATGTGTGATGGGCGTGGAGAACGTGTCATCGTTAAGGTTAAGTACTGCGACTACGTTGAATACCAGCGTGTACGTAATGAGTTCACAGATGAAGAATTTGAAGAGTTTAGCAAATGGTACAGGGAGACTATAGAAACGAATCAATAACGAGAGATTTGACGAGGACGTTCTTAAAGACCGCCCTCTTCATTCTTACTTTGGTGGGATGTACTCAGAGCGTTACATGGCTTGGGGAAGTAAGCGGTTCAGCGCATAGGAGAGCACCAGCAACCTATTATAGGGATGCTACGGTTGATGTGAGTCCAGTAGAAGACATAGATGGGGTAACTGGAGACCCTTATGATACTGTTGCACATCAAAATGAGTCTAGATATTATAACGATTATGACTACTAAACAGTTATTTAAATACAAATTTGGAAATGGGCTAATTAAAGAGTACTCATTCAGACCAGGAGACATTGTAAGCGTTAAAGACTGGGGTGAACACTATTGTTCATATACCAAAGCTTTCAAAGCATTTGGGTTTGGAGAACAAATAAATCATGGCTTCAATAGCGGTGGTATGATGTATCATGGGGAAAAGCCTAAATTGTATAAATTAGTAGCAGTGTTGCAGCATGAAAATATGAATGATATAATATGCCACATAAGGTCAAGAACTGGTCATAATTTTGTTATGGGTATTGACGGATTAAAAGAAGAGAGAGTTTATCCGTTAAGAATTGGAGAGAAAAAAACTATAAAACTTAAAAAATTAGGTAGAAATTAACTATGAAAGAAATTAAAAGAATTATCAATCATTTTCTAGATGATGACCTGTACAAACTCACAATGTGTTTAGCTGTCCTGGTCAATTTTCCACGTGCATGGGTTGTCTATGAATTCGTAGACCGTGCAAAGCTCGTTTATCCCAAGGGTTTCGCTGATGAGTTGAAGAGACAAATCAAGATGCTTGAGGATATTGTTATTACAGAAGAGGAGATTGGTTTCCTCAAGAGTATGTGCTACTACCTACCAATCTGGTTTTATTATTTCCTGCGTGGTTTCCGCTACAATGCTAACTATGTAACAGTTATGCAGGATGAGGAAGGTCATTTGAAGGTAAGGTTCGAAGGTCCTTGGTGGCATACAATACTTCTGGAGGTGAAGGTTCTAGCTATTATATCAGAGCTTTATTACATCATGACGAAGAAGGATATTGCTTTCGATTATGAGGCTTACTACAAGAAGTCATACAAGAAGGCAGTTAAACTGCTTGAGGCTGGTTGTACGTTCTCTGACTTCGGTACTCGCAGACGTAGCTCATTCGATACCCAAGAGACCGCTGTTCGTGCATTCAAGGATGCCTACGAGTCTAGGAATTGGGCTGCTCTTACAGGAGGTAAATTCGTTGGAACTAGTAACCCATACTTGGCAATGAAGTATGACCTTGTACCTGTTGGCACAATGGCGCACGAGTTTGTATGTGGTATTGCTGGTATGAACGGAGGACCTACCAATGCCAATAAGCTGGCTATGGAGGCTTGGGATAAGGCATATCATGGAGCACTTGGCGTATACCTGTATGACTCCTATGGCTTTGACATCTTCCGTCTGAATATCACTGAGGCTTACGCTAACCAGTTTAAGGGAATGCGTGTTGATAGTGGTGAAAACTTTAAGCAGCTGGAGAAGATTATCCAGATGTACAAGGACTTTAACATTGACAACAAGAGCAAACAGGTTATCTTCAGTAATGCCCTTGACACTGACCGTGCAATCCAGATTCACAACGTGGCTAAGAATGTGTGCCTCCCAAGTTTCGGAATTGGTACGCACTTTACTAACGATTGGGCAGGAATTGCTGAGGACATTGACCCGCTGAACATCGTCATTAAACTGGTTGCCATTAAGGAGAATGAGACGTGGCCGTTCTACAATGATACCTGCAAGCTCTCAGAGGATGAAGGTAAGCATACAGGCAAACCATATGTAGTAAGGCGTTTTATGACACAGTTACCTCAATACTTTGGGGAACTACAAGAGCAAATGAAAAAAGGTGGGGCTTAGTTCTCCACCTTTTTAAATGGTAACGATATACTTGTTGGCTACAAAGTGTGTAAATAAGTTAAAAATGAGGAGGTTAATGAAAAAAGTTACTTAAAAATTTGTTTTTCTCAAATATTTTTCGTATCTTTGCGTTGTAAATGAATATATTAGAGACATTTTTAATTTGTAAGAGTATGAAGCGTATGTGGTTTACTGCAACAGTCTTAGAACTTATTGCTTTCGTGATTTTCTTAATAAAGTGGTATCAACTTAGGTAATAGTAGAGTTATGACACAAGAAGATAAAGAACTACTGTTGAGAGACCTTTGTGCAAGGTTGCCATACAAAATTATGGTAAAGGTTAATGACACACAAGGTATAATGGATGAAATAGATATACCTAATGAAAGAATTTTCGTTAGTAGTTTAAATCCTTTTCTGTATGGCAACGCAAAGGCTAGTTGGTTTACTGTCAATGGAGATAAAATTTATCCATATCTCCGTCCAATGTCTAGTATGACAAGGGCTGAAGTGCTTGAATATATTAGTTTAAAAGAAAGTATTGTTGCTAGTGATGGCATAACTTATTTTTTCGAAACATATAAATCTATAGATTGGTTAAACAAGAAAATGTTTGATTATCGCAAAGATGATGAAGACAAAACAATGATTGAAAAAGGTCTTGCTTTAGAAGCGCCTGAAGGAATGTATTAATTTTTATTAATTATGGAGATTACAATAAATAATTTGAATCAAGCTATTACAGCTTTACGACAATGTGCAAAAGAAAATAAAGGCCGAACCACTGATACAAGTAATATTCGTGTGTCTGACCTATGTAATGACGTTGCAACATATCTTGAGAAAGAATGGAAAAGCATAAAACAAGCGTCAGAAGAGTTAGAAAAATATGGCAAAAGGTATAAAACAGAATAAAGTATGACACAAGAAGATAAAAAACTCCTTTTAAAGGATTTGTCAGCAAGACAATTATATAAAGTGGTTCTATTTTGTAAGAACGATAATGAGGATATTCGTATAGGTAGAATGACAGATTTTTGTTGTGACCTTCCATATACTCCAACCATCTGGATAGTAGATAATAAAAATAATCTACCATATGAATATAGTCCTACATATGAGATAGTTAAACCATATCTTCGTCCAATGTCAAGTATGACCGAAGAAGAGAAGAAAGATATACTTCAATTACTTAATATTCATGGAGATATTGATAATGAAGGTAATCTTCTATTAGGTGTTGAATGTAATATAGTTACATTGAAAGTTTGTAAAAAGTATCTCGGAGAATTAAACAAACGTATGTTTGACGTTTGTCACATGATTGAAAAAGGTCTTGCGTTAGAAGCTCCAGAAGGAATGTATAATATAACAAAATAGAAATTTATGAAATGTATTAAGTGTGGAAAGGAAATTCCATCATATTGGTATTATAAAAATGACGAAAGAAAATGTGGTAACTATACTTACA
>Ga0247608_10001714_pt1 | contig 29258 bp, 20 predicted proteins | sample 176DNAGHGlowgp2_FD_193490 | JGI IMG/M metagenome (GOLD analysis project Ga0247608, IMG submission 193490) | Sheep rumen microbial communities from Palmerston North, Manawatu-Wanganui, New Zealand - 1766 DNA GHGlow gp2 | ecosystem: Host-associated > Mammals > Digestive system > Stomach > Rumen ... | reverse complement strand
CCTTATTTGCATAAAGCCGCATTTATATTCATTCACCATTCATTTCAGAAGGAATATCCGACAGTCATGAGCACTTGGTGGCGATTGAACTTCACATTAGTGGCGCCCACACTCTGACCGGGCTCGAAGGCCTGCATAGGATAGAAGTCACCACTGACCGTGCTGTACTGATAGGCGACGTCGAAGTTCCAGCCACTCACCTTGTAGCCCATACCGCACGTGATGCGATGGGTGTCTTTCCAGTTCACGTAGTCTGTCGTCGAGGCGTAGGCCACGCCAGGAGAATCGAGGAACATATCGCGCACGCCGTCCCTCTCATAGGCTGACGACACATAGTTGTAACCGGCTCGCAACGACAGATCGGTGTCGGGTTTGAATTCAATACCAGCCTTCAGCAGGTGGACGGCCTTCAGGGATTTCTCCGTATTAGGCTCCATCGCCTCATCACAATACGAGCGCTCGGTACCATAGTAATTTGTATCGTCAGAGATAATGCGGTTCATCGCCGAACTATAGTCAGACACCTCATAGCCTGCACCCAGAGCCACATTGGTGCCGATGGTATGTCCGAGGCTGACACCGAACTTCCACGGGGTATAGTAACGGAACTTGTAACTCTCGCCCGAGTACCACGAGTCTTCGAGACCATATTCTGAGTCATTGTTAAAGTCAGTCGAGTTGTCCGACCTCAGTTCATACCACGTTGGCGTTGAGACATATAGACCGATTCGGAAAGGTGATGCTTCTACAGGTCTGAAGATGATGCCTGCCTTCACGTCGATACCCGTTCCGTCTATCTCGCGACTGTCCAAATAGTCCACATAGTCCTCATTGCCGTCATTGCCACCAGTATTACCTTCACCATTTACCAGTCGCTCGGTATAGATGGAGAAGCCCTTGTAGTTCACGTCGTGGATGCCGACGGTCACACCCCAGTAGAACCGGTCGTTCTGGTTACCGCTCACGTTGAAGTCGAACTCGCTGATCCATCCCCGTTGTGAACGGTCGAACATATAGTTGTCGGCAGTATTGTAGAACATCGCATAGCCATCACCGTCTTTATCGAGGTTCAGGGCATTCAGGTTCAGATAGTCAGCCTGGCTGAAGGTCTGAGCCCGGTAGTTACTCTTCTCGTTCTCATAGCCGATCACCTCGTCGTTGTTATTGAAATCCCAATAGTATCCACCCTTCCTGACATCCTCGAGATCAGCCTTGTGGTACGACAGATAGTTCTGCGAGGTGTTACGCAGGCTGTTGGCTGCCGAAAGGATCTGGTTGAAGTTGCGGCTTTTGTGGAAGTTGAAGCCCACATTGACGAACGAACGACGGCTGACGCGTGAGGAATAGACTATTCCCAGTTGGTCGAAACTCATCTTCGTACCATTCTTTCCGTCGAACTCTTTCGCACCAGACTGTGTGACGACACCGAACGAGCCACTCACCGTGGAATGGCGGAACAGGCCGATACCAGCAGGGTTTGTAGACATCGTCGAGATTTCAGCGCCCAGGGCTTCCATAGCGCCACCCATACCCACATAGCGGGCCGTACCGTTCAGATCACTGCCCAACACGCGGGCACTCTCATAAGTATCCTGTGCAGAGGCAGGCAGGACTGCTGCCAGAGCCAATGCTGCAATATATAACTTCTTCATCTTCATGCCTTAAATATATATTATGAATTATATATCGTATATCATGTAATCAACTGTAAACTGTAAACCGTCAACTGTAAACAAAAGAACTACCTTCTTCCGCCCATACGGCTACCGCCACCGCCGCCTCCACCACGGGAGCCACCGCTGAAACCGCCACCACCGCCGCCGAAACTGCCACCGCTACGAGAGCCACCGCTGAAACTGCCGCTACTGCGCGAGCCGTTAAAACTGCCCGAATTATAAGTACGGTTACCATAATTTGAATTATTATAGGTACGCGACGAGCGATCCACCCGACCATTGCGACTGTTGCCATTGACGGTTCTGTTGCGCAACGTACTCACCCGGCTACTGTTGGCATAGTTCGACGAGAAACCGCTCCTGCGATAGCCTGCGTAAGTCACGCCGTCGCGACGGATAGTGCCTGCGCCGATCCTGTTGGCATAAGGCCGACTCACACTACCGCCATACCATACCACACCACCATAATAGCCCCAGCCACGATAATACCAGGGATCATACCAACTGCTATAGTAGCCGTAATACCAGGGATCATACCAGCCATAATAGCCCCAGCGGCTATAGTACCAGGGGTCGTACCAGCCCCAGCGACCGTAATACCAGGGGTCGTACCAGCCATAGCGAGTGTAGTACCAGGGCGAATGCCAGGCCCAGTCGTAGCGTCCGGCATTGTAGCCAGCCCAGAAGGCCTCGTTGTCCGTGAGCCTGTAGTCTTCAAAACGGCTCATCCGCTTCGTCAACTTGAAGTCCTCGTCAGAGACAGAGTCGCTGGCCAGCGAGTCGCTGGGATAGACACCCTTCTCCGGACTGAAGACGATGATGTCGTTCGCCGTCGTATCATTGTCAAGCACCTCAACAGTACTCCTGCCCCGACGGTTATATTCATCAACACTACGGTCGCTGCCTGAGTAGTATACCTCACGCGGCAGACCGTAATTGTCCGTCACCTTCGTTGCGCTTTTCTTCTTTGGCACGAAGTAGAGGTCATCGACCTGTGCTGCCATAGACAAAGGCATCAGGCCAAATAACACCGAAATCAGTAACAGTTTCTTCATAATTATCCTTCATTTAATTGGTTCTCACTGCAAAATTACAGTGAATTTGAATGCAAAAATACGGAAAAACCCTAACTTATCGTAGGATTTTCCCTATTTTTTGTAATTTTGCCCCAAAATTAACATCCTTATGAAGTATTTTGAGGTAGAATTCACCATATCGCCCTACTCTGTCGATGCCAGCGACCTGCTTGCTGCCCTCGTCGGCGAGGTGGGGTTTGAGTCGTTCGAAGAGTCACCCACAGGGCTCCTCGGCTATGTCCAGCAATCTCTTTTCTCTGAGGAAGCCCTCCAGGAATCCCTCGCCGACTTCCCCTTCGAGGGGGTCAGCATCCGCTACGACATCCGCGAGGCTGAAGACCGCGACTGGAACGAGGCCTGGGAGAACGAGGGATTTGAGCCGATCGTTATTTCGAGGAGTGAGGAGTTGTTTTCGAGGAGTGAGGAGTGTGGAGTGTGGAGTGAGAATACATTGGAGGGGATTGTTATCCATGACGGGCGACATCTGCCAGCAGATGTAACCTCACTCCTTGAGATCGAAATCGACGCTCGACAGGCCTTCGGCACTGGCACCCACGAGACCACCCGCATGGTCTGCGCAGAACTATTCTCACTCCTCACTCCACACTCCACACTCCTCGAAAAAGTCCTCGACTGCGGCACGGGCACGGGCATCCTCTCCATCTGCGCCCTGAAGCTGGGAGCCAAAGAGGCTGTGGGCTACGACATCGATGAGTGGAGCGTAGACAATGCCCGCCACAATGCCGTCATCAACCGTGTCGACGACCGTTTCACATCCCTGCTCGGCGATGCTACTATATTAAATAAGGTGGAAGGGACGTTCGACCTCGTTCTGGCCAACATCAATCGCAACATTCTTCTGGCCGATATGCCTGCCATGCGTGAGAAGATGGCTCCAGGCGCCCGTCTCATCCTCAGCGGCTTCTACACCGCCGACGCTCCCTTGCTCATCGGGAAAGCCGCCACCCTTGGACTCACCCTCGAACAGCAGAAAGAAGACAACAACTGGGCTTGCCTGATCTTCAAGTAACTTTGGCCTCTGATTTAAATGATTATAGGTATTATGTATCATGAAAATGTAACAATGTAACAGTGTTACAATGTTACAATCTATAACTGTTACAAATCAAAAGTGTAAACATATTTCATTGCTTTCTTTTTGACTGGGCATTTGCAGTATATATCTGATTGTCAATGCTTTATGTTGACAATTTTAGGGCTAAGGAAACTCCGACTTTACAGGCATGAAACTCCGATTTTACAGCCACCTTTCTCCCCAAAAGGTGGCTGTTTTCTCCAAGAAAGCATACACGACAACCGCTTGTAAAATAATTTCGATTCGTTCTTTGCCTCGTTTTGACTGAATTTGTAACAGTTTTGTAACAGTTTTGTAAAAATTTCACCATTTTTGAATGTAACATTGTAACACTGTTACATTGTTACAAAATGGCGGCCTCTTCGGGGAAACCCGGAGAGGGTTTTTATAATAAGGTTGTATAGTCAATTAAACGGATTAATGATGGAACAAAAATCTACAAAAATCGAACATAAATGATCGTCGCTGGCGACGATGGGAAGGATGATCGTCGCTGGCGACGATGGGAAAGATTTAAGTTAGATTCATGAAGATTTTTGTTCAATAGAAATAATAGATATGCCGGATCGGCCGTAGGCATTGACGTGATCATCGACAAAAGGGTTAGGGATCACCGGGATCCCTAACCCTTTACGTATCATTGTATCATTGTATCTTTGTATCTTTTGCTACTTTCTACCTGATGCGATCCATGGAACGGACGAGTTTCTCGTCGGCACGGATGGCATGCCGCGCCATCAGATAGAGTATCAGGGCGACGGCTGGCAGGGCTGCAGGCCACGAAGGCTTGAAGCCGACCATGCCCCACGACTCGTCGCCGACGGTCTTGCCCACTACGAAATAGCATATATACCACCCCACGATGAGCAAGGCGTTGAGCGCACAGAAGAGCGCCTGCACCTTACGGTTGTGATAGATGAAGATGGTATAGGCACCTAAGGCGGCCGTCGGCAGGAGGATGGCCATCAGCGGCCATGTGTCGAAATGCCGATTGCCCAGAGGGTCGGTGTACCAGAGATTGAAGACCTTCCCAACGCCGATGCCGACAGCCTTGAAAGAACCGATCTGCATGGAAAGACAGACAACGGTCAGGATGACGGCCAATGCCAAAAAGATAGTCTGTTTACGCTGCCACATAATGACTGTTCAAATCAGTTTTCCTCCTGGTTATCCTGCGAGGGATCGCGCCAATACACCTTGTCCTCAATAAACTCCTGGGTGGCCAGCAGAGTTGGCTTCGGAAGCTTCTCATAGTAGCGTGAGATCTCGATTTGCTCACGGTTCTCGAACACCTCTTCCAATGAGTCGTTGTATGAGGCGAACTCAGCCAGTTTCTTACTCAGGTCATCCTTGATCTGCATGCTGATCTGGTTGGCGCGCTTGGCGATGATGGCAACGCTCTCGTAGATGTTCTTTGTATCACGGCATAGATCCATGATGTTACGTGACACGGTATTTACCGGTGCTTTTGATTTCTTGTAATCCATATTCTATTTTATTTCAATCTTTAATCACCTTCTTGCACTTGGCAATGTATTTCTCTGCCAACGAGACGTTCTTCGAGTCAGGGAACTCGTTGATGAATCCGTAGCACTCGTCCTCGGCATCCCTGTAGCGGTCGATGCGCTTTTCTTCCGTACTGTTCTCTGCCAACTGGAACTTGCTTTTCATGATCAGCAACATGAAGTCCTCGCGAAGACTGCAGTAAGGATAGTTCTTGAGCGTATTCTGCGCCGTGATGATCGAGGCTGTGTAATTGCTCTCCTCGTTGGAGTTGATATTGCCGAAATAGTTGCCCAGATTGTAGTAGAGCTGAGCGGAGAGGAACTCCTTCTGTATCAGTTTGTCGGTAAGCTCATAGAGCCGCTCCTGAGCCTTCGGGCGCAACGGCGAATCGGGGAAGAGATCCATGAACTGCTGGTAGGCGGTAATGGAACCATTCGTGGGCGACTGGTCGAGCCTGGGTTCTGGCGATCCTTCGTAAAGCGACTGTCCGACATAGAAATAGGCGGGTTCAATGTATAGACCACGCGGATAACTGGTGGTATATTTCTTGAATGTCTCCGAAGCGGCCTCATAGTCCTGATTGCAGTATTGCGACATAGCGAGCATATAAAGACACTCCTGGGCCTCGTCGCTACCCTTCTTCATCGTCACCAGCTCCTGCAACAGATTCTGCGCCTGCATGAACTTCCCGATTGCGAAAGCCTCTTTGGCGTACTCGTACTTGGCCTCGTTGTCGCCATACTTATACACCTTGTTGAACTCTGACGTGCAGCTGCTCATCAGGAGGGTTACAAAAGACATAAAAACTACTTTTTTCTTCATATCGGGGTGCAAAGTTACACATTTTCCATCATACCACCAAACATTTTAATGTTTTTAGCGAAAATTAAAGGGCTCCGCGATGTCATTTTTTTGATGCAAAATACGTTGAAATCAAAAAAAACATGTACCTTTGCACCCTATGAGCAAATATCACTTGATTTCGGAGTATCAGCCTACGGGCGACCAGCCGGAGGCCATCCGCCAGCTGACGGAAGGGCTGGAGCGCGGCGACAAAGCACAGGTGTTGTTAGGCGTGACGGGATCGGGCAAGACGTTCACCATGGCCAACGTCATCGCGAACTGGAACCACCCCACCCTCATCCTGAGCCACAACAAGACCCTGGCTCACCAACTCTACATGGAGATGAAGGAGTTCTTCCCGGAGAACGCCGTGGAGTATTATGTCAGCTATTACGACTACTACCAGCCCGAGGCCTATCTGCCTTCGACTGATGTCTATATCGAGAAAGACCTGGCCATCAACGACGAGATAGACCGTCTGAGACTTGCGGCAGTATCGAGCTTATTATCAGGCAGAAACGACGTCATCATTGTATCATCAGTTTCATGCATATACGGTATGGGAAGCCCCGTGGCTCTGCAGGAGAATGTCATCGAGCTACAGGTGGGACAGAAGCTGGGGCGTAACGCGCTGTTAAGAAAATTGGTACAATCGCTCTACGTCAGGAACGACTTGGACCTGCAGCGCGGGAACTTCCGTGTAAGAGGCGATACGGTGGACATAGCGATGGCCTACTCGGAGGTGGTGCTGAGAGTGACATTCTGGGACGACGAGATAGATGCCATCGAAGAGGTGGACAGCGAGACTTTCGACCGCATCGCGCGATTCCAAGACTACAAGCTATATCCCGCCAACCTCTTCATGACCTCGCAAGAGCAAACGAACCAGGCCATCCACGACATTCAGGACGACCTGATGAAGCAAATAGCCTTCTTCGAGGAGCTGGGCGACAGCGAGAAAGCACAAAGGATCAAGGAACGTGTGGAGTATGACATGGAGATGATCAAGGAGCTGGGGCACTGTTCTGGCATCGAGAACTACAGCCGCTATTTCGATGGACGGAAAGCGGGTGAGAGGCCTTACTGCCTACTGGATTTCTTCCCCAAGGACTTCCTGCTCTTCATCGACGAGAGTCACGTGAGTGTTCCGCAAATAGGTGGCATGTACGGCGGTGACCGCAGCCGCAAGCAGAACCTCGTGGAGTATGGCTTCCGGCTGCCTGCGGCCTTCGACAACCGTCCGCTGCGCTTCGAGGAATTCCAGGAGGAGGTGAACCAGGTGATCTACGTGAGTGCTACGCCCGCCGACTACGAATTGGCAGAGGCCGAGGGTGTGGTGGTCGAACAGGTGATACGCCCCACGGGACTGCTCGACCCGGAGATAGAAGTCAGACCCAGCGAGAACCAGATCGACGACCTGATGAACGAGATTGTCATGCGTACAGAACGGGGTGAGAGGGTGCTTGTGACGACGCTGACCAAACGCATGGCCGAGGAAATGGCCGAATACCTGCTGCAGCACGGGATAAAGGCCAATTACATACACAGTGAGGTAAAGACGCTGGAACGCGTACAGATACTCAACGACCTGAGGTTGGGCAAGTATGACGCCCTGATCGGCGTGAACCTGCTGAGAGAGGGTCTCGACCTGCCCGAAGTGTCGCTGGTGGCCATTCTCGATGCCGACAAGGAGGGATTCTTGCGCAGTCACCGCAGTCTGACGCAGACGGCAGGCCGTGCAGCCAGAAACGTAAACGGCAAGGTGATCATGTATGCCGACACCATCACCGCCTCGATGCAGCTCACCATCGACGAGACCCTGCGCCGACGGGAGAAGCAGATACGCTACAACGAGGAACACGGCATCACGCCCAAGCAGATCGTGAAGAACATCAGCCAGGCAGCCCTCCAGACGGAGAACCGTGCCGACACGAAGGAACTGCGCAGGGAGTTCGGCATGGGTGCGACGACGATGGTTGCGGCTGATCCTATCGTGGCACGAATGACCCGAGATCAGTTGGAGAAGAGCATCCAGGAGACCACCCGTCTGATGAAGGAGGCCGCCAAGCAGCTTGACTTCCTCCAGGCAGCACAGTATCGCGACGAGATTCTACGACTGCAAAAGGAACTGGAAATGAAGTAAAGAAAAAAAGAGGAAAAAATCTTAAAAAATCGACACAAATCGCCAGTCAAACTGCATCCTGATTAAATTTATGTTAGATTAATGAAGATTTTTGTTCCTAAGTCCAAAGATTTTTGTACTTTTGCACCCATAAATTATAATTTAAGGTAAAGATGAAACAGTTTTTAATCGTCCTGCTGATGCTGATGCCTCTGTTCGTATCGGCTCAGGATAACACATGGGAGCGTATAGAAGTGGAAGAACAGCCGAAGGACAATCCTGACGCCAAGTATCTGGCACCAGATGCCGTACCTTTGGTTGACGGAAAGGTGAAGTACCAGACGACCATCAACGCCAAAGGGAAAAGTGCCGACGAAATCTACGACATCCTTCTGAAGCAACTCACGAAGATGGTTTCTGAGCCAAACCAGATTGCAGGTAGTGCAGTGGTCGTACAGGACCGTGAGAACCACGACCTTGGGGCCGTCTTCCACGAATGGCTTGTCTTCAAGAACAGTACCTTTTCCCTCGACCGTACACAGTTCAACTTCCTGCTGCACGTGAAAGTCTACGACGGCAAGGCCGATGTCGTCATGGACGGCATCTCCTACGACTACGACCTGGAGCGCCACGGCGGGCACTACACCGCGGAAGAATGGATTACCGACAAGTATGCGGTGAACAAGAAGCACACGAAGCTCTATCCCGTATCCGCCAAGTTCCGCCGCAAGACCATCGACCGCAAGGACTTTATCTTCCAGAAGTTCGACAGCCTCCTAAACGACAAGTAGATGAACAAGGACAAGATACGCAACTGGCTGAACATCATCTTCATGGTGTTGGCCGTCATCGGAGTCATCCTCTTCCTTTCCAAAAACGAAGAACGCCACATGACGGGACTGTACATCATCCTGATCTCGATGGTGATAAAGATTGCCGAATCGTCATTACGCATGATGAAATAAAAGCGAAGAGTGATGAGTGGACAATTAATAATAAGGTGTAGAAGACTTTGCTGGCAGAGATGGCTGCCGCTGGTCTTCGCATTTCACTTGTCACCTTCAGTCGTTAAGGCCCAGGACGTCTACAACGAGATAGACACTGAGGGCAACATCACCCAGCGCAGCGAGAATTTCAACAAGCACAACAACGACACGACCAGGAACAAGGAAATTCCCAAGGGATTCCACACGTGGACCATCGACCGCACTACAGGCGACATGACACCCGTGGAGCCCGACACCGTGCACCACCTCTTCATGAACACCACCTTCAACAGCGGGCGTTACGGCGAGTACAACCACACCGGCAACAACTATTCCACACGTCTCAGCCGCATCTTCTTCAACCGTGAAAAGACCGAGGAGTTCTTCTTTGCACAACCCTACGGCTTCGTGACGAAACGGCCAGACACCTTCCACTTCATGAACACCTATTCCCCCTTCACCAACATCCTGTACGACAACTGCGGCGACAAGACCAATGGTGAGGACCATATCGATGCCAAGTTTGCCGTCAACGCCAACAAGAACACCAATTTCGGCTTCGACCTCGACTATACCTACGGCCGCGGCTACTACAGCAGCCAGGGGATCTCACATTTCAACGCCACACTCTTCGGTTCCTATACTGGTGACAAATACAACCTGCACGTGTTCTTCAACACCGCCCACCAGAAAGCCACCGAGAACGGCGGTATCACCAACGACAATTATATCACCCACCCGGAATCGTTCCCTGAGGACTTCTCCGAGAACGAGATACCCACCGTGCTCAACAGCAACTGGAACCGTAACGACCACCAGCACCTGTTCCTCACCCATCGCTACAACATCGGTTTCTACCGGAAAGTGCCGATGACGGAGGAGGAGATCAAGGCCCGGCAATTTGCCAAGGAATCCAAGAAGGAGAAGGAAGAGAAAGAGCTGACTGGCGATATGCGCTCACCTGACACGCGAAAGAAACCGGATGCCATGCCCATGGGGCGCCCCGACGGTGCGAAGATCATGGGGACAGAGCCAAAGGCCGTCGCTGACTCACTGACACTGGCTGCCGACACCACCCGCATCAAGATTGAAGACCAGGCGACTCTCGACAGCCTGACGAGGGCACAGGCCATCCAGGACTCCATCGACGCCACGATGAAGGATGAGTTCGTGCCCGTCACCAGCATCATCCATACCTTCGAGTTCAACAACTACCGCCGCATACACCAGGCTTATCTCACCCCGACGGACTATTACAAGGACACCTATTACAAACAGGGCACCACCTACGGCAACGACTCGATCTACGACCAGTTCAACCACCATCAGATCAAGAACGTCCTCGGCCTCGGACTGCTCGAAGGCTTCAACAAATACATGAAGGCAGGCCTGAAGGCGTTCATCAGCCACGAATACCGTACCTTCGAGATGCCCGACACCCTCAACAGCGTGGCCTATCAGTCGAAATGGAACGAACACAACGTCTCCATCGGCGGTGTGATCAGCAAGACGCAAGGACGCACCCTCCATTTCAACCTCGCTGCAGAGACATGGATAGCAGGAGCCGATGCCGGACAGCTGCACGTGGACTTCAACACCGACTTGAACTTCCCGCTATGGGGAGACACGGTGCGCTTGGCTGCCAATGCCTATTTCCACCGCGACCTGCCGGTGTTCTTCCAGACAAGATACCACTCCAAACACCTGTGGTGGGACAACGACCTCTCGGCCGAGACGCGCACCCGTATTGAGGGTGTCTTCTCCTACGAGAAGACAAAGACCACCCTGCGCGTGGGTATCGAAGAGATTCAGAACTACACCTACTTCGGCATGAGCTACGACGCCACGACCAACGGACGCACCAAGATGACTGCCAGCGTGCATCAGGCCTCAGGCAATATCAACGTCATGATGGCCCAGCTGCAACAGAACTTCCGTCTCGGCCCGTTGAACTGGGAGAATATCATCACCTACCAGAACTCCAGCAACAAGGATGCCCTCCCGTTGCCGCAGCTGAATGTATTCTCGAACCTTTACCTGAAATTCAAGATCGCGAAGGTGCTTGGCGTAGAGCTGGGAGCCGATGCCGTCTGGTTCAGCAAATACTACGCCCCTGACTTCTGCCCGGCGCTCAACCAGTTTGCCATTCAGCAGAACAAAGCCAGCCGCATTGAGCTGGGCGGCTATCCCTTCGTCGACGCCTATGCCAATTTCGTGCTGAAGGGTGTGCGCTTCTTCGTCATGATGAGCCACGTGAATGCCAAGTCTGGCAGCCGCATGCAGTTCCTTACTCCCCACTACCCCACCAACGGTTCGGTGCTCCACCTCGGTGTGTCGTGGAATTTCTACAATTAGACAAGCAACAGTCCGATACTGACGCAGAGACCGTAGATGAAGATGTTTCTCGCCGTCTCGCCAAGACACATGTTCAGTGCCTTGCCCTGATAGATGCGCTTGATCTTCAGATAGGTGAACACATGAAGGACAAAATACAGCAAGGGGAACAGTGTTGCCAGCAGATGACCGTTCATCCAGAAGGTGCCGCCCAGGATCATGGCGCCTACCCCTACCCCCAGATAGAGCTGCAGTCCGGCCTCCGGCCCCAGGCGCACGATGATCGTCTGCTTGCCCGATAACCGGTCGTTATCGCGGTCGCGGAAGTTGTTCACGATCAGGAGCGCATCGATCACCAGTCCGCATGCCAGCGAGGCGAGGAACACCTGCCACGTGACCGTGTGCAGCTGGACGTAATATGTACAGCACACCGGCACCAGTCCGAAGAACACGAGCACCAGCAGGTCGCCGAGTCCCTGATACGAGAAGAATGTCGTATATAGGAAAGCGAACACCACGCACAGTCCCCCGACGAAGATCATCTCCATGCCTCCGTACCAAGCCAGCGGCAGGCCGATGATACATGCCAGACAGGTGGTGGCGGCAATGGCCCGCTTCATCGCGTCGAGCGTCACCCATCCCTGCGCACAGGCACGGCGAGGCCCCAGACGGGTCTCCACGTCGTCGGCACCATTCACGAAGTCGAAGAAGTCGTTGATGAAGTTGGCATCGATCTGCATGGCAAAGGAGAACAGCAGACACAGAAGGGCTGCCGTCCAGCTGAACACGTCGCCATCGTACATCCTGGCATCAGTCCATGCCAGTGCCACACCTATCATCACCGGCACAGCAGCCCCCGACAACGTCTTGGGTCGGGCTGCCAGCAGCCACGCTTTCAGCGAATTTGTCTCAATTCTCGTCTCTTCCATCACATTTTCTCGTTTTTATTTGCAAAAGTACGCAGAATTTCGTACATTTGCAAGCATAAACCCAACTTTTTATGATACAAAACACCCCAAGCCTGGATTTAGTAGAGTTCATTGAGACGAAGATCCTGCCTCAGTACGCTGCCTTCGACGCCGCTCACAACATGGAGCACGTCACCCGCGTCATCCGCCACTCCCTGGAACTGGTCAAGACCACCGGTGCCGACATCAACATGGTCTACGCCATCGCCGCCTACCACGACCTCGGCATGTCGGGACCCCGTGCCGTCCACCACATCACCGGCGGCAAGATCCTCGCCAGCGATGCCCGTCTGCGGAAGTGGTTCTCAGCCGAGCAGATCCAGGTGATGCGCGAGGCCGTCGAAGACCACCGTGCGTCGGCATCCCACACCCCGCGCAGCATCTACGGCAAGATCGTGGCCGAGGCCGATCGCGACCTCGACGTCGGCATCGTCATCCGCCGCACCATCCAGTTCGGGCTCGCCAACTATCCGGAGCTCGACCACGAAGGGCAGTGGAAGCGCTTCAAGGAGCACATGGACAACAAATACTCGAAAGAAGGCTACATCCGCCTGTGGATACCCAACTCGCCCAATGCCAGGCGCCTGAACGATTTGCGTAACCTCATTGCCCAGTCTGCCGAACTCAGAAAGGAGTTCGAGAGGATCTATGCAGAAATAGGCCCGTCTTAATATGTGTGACCTTTAACCTACCTGAGATACATATAATAGATGTATGCCAGTACGGCGATCAGGACGATTGTCACTACCGATCGCACCACACACGACACCACCCTCTTGATGATCAGGAAGGCGATGACGATCGCTGCGAGCATCGCAGCATAATATCCGAGATTCTCCATCATTTGAACAGTTTTCTGAATGCAGTTGGTACAGGTGTCTCAAACTCCATAGGCTCTCCGGTCACCGGATGGTTGAAGCATAGGAGCCAGGCATGCAGGCACAGCCGGTGCAGCGGGTCGTCACCATTGCCGTATTTCGGATCGCCGCAGACGGGATGCCCCATGTCGGCGGCATGCACGCGTATCTGGTTCTTACGGCCGGTCTCAAGCTTGAACTCCACCAGCGAGTGCTCTGTCGTGCGAGCGGTCACGTGGAAGTGTGTCACAGCATACTTCCCGCCATTGTCCACCGGCGACGAATAGGTCACGTAGGCCTTGTTGTCCTTCAGCCAGTTGGCGATGGTGCCTTCGTCCTGCTCCATCTCACCCGAGCAGACGGCCACATAGCGGCGGTCGTAGACGATCTCGTGCCAGTGGTGCTCCAGCACCTGCTCTGTCTCCATGTCCTTGGCATAGACCATCAGCCCGCTAGTGTCGCGGTCCAGCCGGTGCACGACATGCGCGCTGCACTTCTGCCGCGATTTCTTGAAATAGTCGTCGAGCACCGACTTCACGTTCAGGCTTGAGTGCCCGGCAGCCATCGACAGGATGCCTGCCTCCTTCTCCACCACGATGAGCCACTTGTCTTCGTACACAATCTTCAACCAACGGCTCTTGAAGCCCCTCTGATTGCGCTTGGTGTTGCTCACCGACACCTTCATCCCAGGCTTCAGCGCGAAGTCGAACTGCGAGACGGTCTTGCCGTTCACCTTGATGCCCCGTCCCTGCAGCGTGGCCTTGATCTTCGAGCGTGTCTGCCCGACATTCTTCAGCAGCCACTCCAGCAGCGGCATAGGCTCTTCCACCGTATAGTGCGAGTAGTCGCCCTCTTGCTTATAATCAGAGTTATATCTCATATTCATTCCTTATATAACGAATCAGTGTGCAAAAGTACGAAAAATCCCCGAAACGCACAAGCGTTTCAGGGAAATTCTTAGGCCGACAGGACTTTTTTGAAACAATCTTCTAGTTTCACTTTTTCTTCTTCAGCAGCACGACGATGTCGGCGGCGTTGCGCTTGCCGTCCTTGTTCAGGTCGGCCTTGAACCATACAGGATCATCGGGAGCCACCTCACCCATGACAACCTTCACGAGCAGCGTCAGATCGGTGTCATTCACAAGATCATCATCGTTCAGGTCGCCAGTCTTTATTTCGACGATCTCGTCGAAGTTGCTCCAGGGGGCCTTTGCATCATAGGATGGCTTGCTGCCCTCCGACACATAAAGGGTGACATGCTGGACGTAGGTGTCCTCAAACGTGCTGGCAGCTGCCGTCGGGGCATCCTTGGGAGCGCTGTTGAACTCCTGCAAGCCTGGGCAGTGGGCAAAGGCCAGTTCGGCAATGGTGGTCACCCTGCAGCCAATGCTCACGGAGGCCATGCTGCTGCACTGGTTGAACGTTCCCTCGTTGATCGTTGTCAGGTTGTCGGGAAGGATGATCTTGGCCAGACTGCTGCAGTTGGAGAAGGCGTACTGCCCGATGCTGGTCACGCTCTGGGGGATGTAGACGGAGGTCAGGTGAGTGCAGTCGGCGAAGGCATACTGTCCGATGCTGGTGAGGCCCTCGGGGAGGGTGAGCTCTGTCAGGCTCGTGCAGTTGGCGAAGGCTTCGTTGCCGATGGTTTTCACGCTGGCAGGGAATGATACAGACGTCAACGCTGTGCAGTTCTTGAAGGCACTGGCGCCGATGGTGGTCACGCGATACTCCTTACCCTCGAAGGTGAAGGTCTCAGGAATGACGACGTCGCCCGTGTATTTGCTCAGGTCGGCCACCACCTCTGCCGTACCCTTCTTGGCATCCAGCTTATAGTAGACGCCATCGATTTCCTGTCCCAGCTCTTCGATCTTGCCGAAGAAAGACCAAGGTTTAACGGGGCTGTACTTAGGCTTGCAGTCGGGCTTCACGAACAGTGTCATTTTCTCTATGTCGACACCGGAGAACACGCTTGCGGGGTCACCGTCGGCTACAGGAGCCGTCTCGCCATAGCAATACAGGTCGTACGACAGTCCCGTGCAGTTGGCAAAGGCCTCGTCGCCGATGGTGGTGACGGTCTTTGGAATAACCACGGTGCCCAGCTCGGTATTATCGGCGAAGGCGCGCCAGCCAATGCCTGTCACGACGAAGTCCCTGCCGCCGTAGGTCACACCTTCTGGAATTTCCAGGTCGCCCTTGTATTGTTTGGGGTGTATGCCGACGGAGGCTTTCAGCTCATCGAAATCCAGCAGATAGTACATGTCGTTGGCGTAGTAGGTTTTCTCCATGATATGGCCGAAACCCGACCAGGGCGTCTTCGACTGATAGTTTGTCGTGTAGCCAAAGGGCACATAGAGTGTGGCGCTGGCAACCGAAGAGCCGGAGAACACTTCCGATGCAGCATAGTTCACATTCTTCGCCAGGCAGTTCACCTCCTTCAGCTTGGTGCAGTTGGCGAAAGCCTTAGATTTGACATTTGACAGGCTGGACTTGCTCTCTGAGCCAATAGTGACATACGCAAGCCCGGAGCCATTAAAGGCACTGGCGCCGATGGTCGTGACGCTGTTGGGGATCTTAACAGACGACAGTCCTGTGCAGCCGGAGAAAGCCGACTCTCCGATCTCTTTCAAGCCTTCGTACATGTCCACCTCCCTCATTTTAGTACAGTTCTTGAAGGCGTTCTTGCCAATAGTAGTCACTGTTTTTGGAAAGTGTCCAATTTCAAGGCTGGAACAGCCGTAGAATGTCTCTTCGGCAATCTCCGTGAAAGCGCAGTTGGTGTGATGGCTGAAACGGGTCATTCCGCTGCAGCCGGAGAAGGCTTCACGGCCGATAGATTTGACGTTCATGGGGATGCTTACTTCTTTCAGGCTTTTGCAACCACGGAATGCTTCTGCGCCGATGGTTGTCAGATTGTTATCGTAGAAAATGGTCAGTGTGGTCAGACCGCTGCAGTTGCAAAAAGCCATGTCGCCAATGACCTTCACACTCTTGAGATCAAAACTGGTTATGCCTGAACATCCCTGAAAAGCCCATCTGCCGATTGTCTCCACAGTCGAAGGGATGCTGACGCTGGTCACCCCGGTGAAACCATTGAAGGCATTTTCGTCAATTGACTTCACAGTATAAGTCTTTCCGTCGTATGTCACCGTGCTGTAAATAATCACATTGCCCGAATAGGTATCGCGAGGGAATGTCACCTCGGCAGTCAGCGCATCGTCGTCCAGATAGTAATAGACGCCGTTAATCAGATAGCTGATTTCTTTGATAGTGCCAAGATTCTTCCAGGCTGTTGCCGACTTGTACGCCGACAGGCTGCTTTTCGGCACATATAAAGTACATAGGGTAGTTGAGAAATTATAGAACAAGTTTGCGTTAGCAGTCGGCGGGGTTGTGGCACTGCAATAGATTTTGCGCAGTTCAGAACACCCATAAAAAACATTGGACCCGAACTCGGTCACCTTAGCGCCAAATGAGATGGCTGCCAGATTCGAACAGCCGGAAAAAGAATAGCTCGCAATAGACGTCACGTTCTGGGGAATCTCTAAATAAGTGAGCCCAGTACAATTCTGAAACGCGCTTCCAAGAGTAGTCAGGTATGTGGGTAGTTTGACCTGAGTCAGCCCTTTACAATTCAAGAAAGCACCATCTCCTATTTTCCTTACCCCACTGCCTAAATTCAACTCAGTGATGTTCGTACACTCAGCAAAAACGTAATCTCCAATCGTTCTCACGGTATTGGGAATATTCACTTTAGTCAGAGCTGTACATTTTTCGAACGCCCTACTGCCAATCGTTTGTATTTTACTGCCGATAGTGATGGACGACAGTTCCTCACAACCGGAAAAGGCTTCTTCTCCGAGCGTCGTCACATTATCGGGAATCACCAGACTGGTGATACTAATGCATCCCTGAAAAGCCTGGTTTCTAATGTATTTCACACTGCTGGGAATGGTCAACTTGCTGAGTCTTACACAATTCTGAAAAGCCTGGTCTCCGATGGTCGTCAGATTCTGAGGTAACGACAACGTGGTGAGATACTTGCAATCCTTGAATGCTCCGGTGCCAATGCTCGTCACCGTTGAGGGCAATGTCAACTTGGTGAGAGCTGTATTCGCAAAAGCCTCTTTGCTGATGGTGGTCAGCTGACTGCCGCTGGCGAATGTCAAAGTCTGCAGATTCCCGCAATTCGCAAATGCACCGGATCCGATAGATGTAACGTTCTGGGGGATTGTTGCATTTGTCATATTGGCGCAATTAGAAAATGCTTCACTGGCGATTGATTTCACATGACTACCCAAGGTCACTTTCGTGATACCCCAATTGTTTTGGAACCAGGTACCCACATTTTCCACATCGATACTCACTGAGGTGATATCATTGCTATCGTCGAACACACCGTTGCCCACACTCACCTTACAAGTATAACTTGTACCGCTAACAGTTATTGTCACCTGATAGGGTATCACAATGTCACCACCGTAGAGAGCTGAAGAAGTGAACGTTTCGTCCCCGACAATTATCACTTTAGGTTCCGGTTGAATAATTGTAGCTTCCTTGGTAACGGTATTATAACTATACCGGATTCCATTTACTGTTGCAGTCCCAGTCACTGCAAGGACGCTTGCGATGGGCAATAATGCCAGGATAAGTAATAAAAACAGCTTCTTCATTATAAATCGATTTTAATGTTAGATATCTTTTAAAAGGTATGTGGTTACTTATTCGGCTGCAAATATAAGAAAAAAAATCCAAAAACAATCATTTTTGGAATAAAATCATGAAAAAAGGGCAGTTATGGCTGCCCTAAAGATTCGCGTCACAGGGAGAAAGCATGACACAGAAGGACACAGAAGTGCCTGACCCTTCTGTGTCCTTTGATCAAGAATGATTTATCGGCCCATTTGCTTCTTAAGCTTCAACACGCGGCGCACGCTCTCGTCGATGCGCTGCTCGGTGAGCCTGCCGTCCTCTACGGCCTTGACCACGGCGTCGAAGGCCTCGACGAGTCTAGTGATGGTGGGGTTACAGGGGCGTCGTTGTTCGAACACGCGGTAAATACACTTGAGCCGCAGATGAAGGTGGCGGCGAGCACCCAGTTCAGAATCTATCTCATCATTTCTTTCTTACCCTTACTAAGTCACAGCAGCACCATCAAGAGAGGGATGAACATTCCGTTCACCCCTCTTCGATGTAGCGCTGTTGACGACTATTTCATTTTAGCTTTTCTGCACACGCTTAATAGAACTTGAAGTAGCGGCGGGCATTGTTGTAAGAGATGTCCTCCACCATGCGACCCAGTATCTCCATGTCTGCGGGCAGCAGGCCTTTCTCCACGTCATTGCCGAGCAGGTTGCAGAGTATGCGACGGAAATACTCGTGACGCGGATAAGAGAGGAACGAGCGGCTGTCGGTGAGCATGCCCACGAAACGCGAGAGCAGACCCAGCACCGACAGGGCGTTCATCTGACGGATCATGCCATCCATCTGGTCGTTGAACCACCAGCCAGATCCGAACTGTATCTTTCCCGGCTCGCCGCCCTGGAAGTTGCCGAGCATCGTGGCAATGACCTCGTTGGCGCAGGGATTCAGCGTATATAATATGGTACGTGTGAGCTTGCCCTTCATGTTCAGCTTGTTGAGGAACTTCGACATGGCCTTGGCGGTGTTGAACTCACCGATCGAATCGAAGCCCGTGTCGGGGCCGAGCTGGTTGTACATCGCCGTATTGTTGTCGCGGATGGCACCATAGTGGAACTGCTGTGTCCAGTCGCTGTCGGCATCCATCTCTGCCATCACGGTGAGGAAGCAATTCTTGAACTGGCGCACCTCCATGCTGGACAACTGCTGACCACGCATAGCCTTCTCAAAGATGGTCTCTATCTGCGAGTCGGTGTACTCCTCGTCGTAGAACTCCTCGATGCCGTGGTCAGAGAGCTTGCAGCCGTTGGCGGCGAAGAAGTCGTGGCGCTTCTGCAGGGCGTCGACCATATCGGCGAACTTGTTGATCTCCGTGCCGCTCACCTGAGCCAGCTGCTCCACATACTTCGCGAACTCGGGCTTCTCGATGTTCATGGCCTTGTCGGGGCGCCAGGCTGGAATCATTATAGGATCATCCTGAGCCTTATGCTTGGCATACTCGATATGATTGTGCAGGTCGTCCACGGGATCGTCGGTGGTGCAGACGCACTCCACGTGGTAGTGCTTCATCAGTCCACGGGCAGAAAACTCAGGCTGCTTCAGCTTCTCGTTACACTCGTCGAAGATCTCGCGGGCGGTCTTCGGAGAGAGCTGCTTCTCGATGCCGAAGGCGGTCTTCAACTCCAGATGCGTCCAGTGGTAAAGCGGGTTGCGGAAGGTATAGGGCACAGTCTCAGCCCACTTTTCAAACTTCTCCCAGTCGCTGGTATCCTTGCCTGTGCAATACTTCTCATCAACACCATTCGTACGCATGGCACGCCATTTATAGTGGTCACCTCCCAGCCACAATTCGGTAATTGACTTGAAACGATGGTCGTTGGCCACCATCTCGGGGATGAGGTGACAGTGATAGTCGATGATGGGCATCTTGGCCGCATGGTTGTGATACAGGTCCTGAGCCGTCTGGGTCTCGAGAACGAAGTTTGCATCGTTAAACTGCTTCATAATTTTGCTTGTTATGTGATTTTAAGTTCAAATTTTTTGCAAAGATAGCCCTTTTTTCGCAGAATTGCACTATCTTTGCAGAAAATATGCACGTAAACGTTTAACTACCCATGCGCAGCAAAGTCCTTCTCATCTACACCGGCGGCACCATCGGCATGAACCGCAACCCGCTGACGGGCGCCCTTGAGCCCTTCGACTTCGAGCACCTGCTGAACCATGTGCCCGAGCTCCAGCAGTTCGACACCACGATCGACACCTTCCAGTTCTCGCCGCCCATCGACTCGAGCGACATGACGCCCGCCCGCTGGACCGACATCTCCCACTGCATCGCCGACCACTACGACGACTACGACGGCTTCGTCGTGCTCCACGGCACCGACACCATGGCCTACACCGCCTCTGCCCTCTCCTACATGCTCGAGAACCTCACGAAGCCCGTCGTCTTCACCGGTTCGCAACTGCCCATCGGACAGCTCCGCACCGACGGCAAGGAGAACCTCATCACCGCCGTCGAGATCGCCGCGGCGAAGGATGCCGATGGCCGAGCCCTCGTGCCCGAGGTGGGCATCTGCTTCGGAGGCCACCTGCTGCGCGGCAACCGCACCACGAAGCAGAGCGCCGAGGAGTTCAATGCCTTCGAGTCGTTCAACTACCCCCACCTCGTCGATGCCGGCGTGAACATCACCTACCACCGTGAGCGCATCTTGAAGCCCGACTGGGCCAAGCCGATGACGCCCCACTTCCGGCTCGACAACAACGTCATCATCTTCTCCCTCTTCCCGGGCATCCGCGAAGACCTCATCCGCCACATCATCCACACGCCGAACCTGAAGGCCATCGTCATGCGCACCTTCGGATCGGGCAACGCCCCGCAGAGTCCCTGGCTGCTCAACGCCCTCCGCGAGGGCACCCGCAACGGCAAGGTGATCGTCAACATCAGCCAGTGTCTGCAGGGCGCCGTCGAGATGTCACGCTATGACAGCGGCTACCACCTGCAGGAGGCGGGTGTCATCAGCGGCCGCGACATGACCGTCGAGAGTGCCGTCACCAAGCTGATGTTCCTCCAGTCGCACTATCCCGACTCGCCCGACACCGTCCGCCAGCTCATGGGCCAGTCACTCCGTGGAGAAGTGATGGGGTAAATCGATATGTTTTTGAGTTTTTGAGTTTCTGAGTCTTTGTGTCTTCGTGTCTTTGTCGGACTTTTCGTTATCGAAAGCAAACATGAGTATTAACGGATTCAGACTACACCGTCGATACTGGGATTACAGACCCCACCCCGCCCTACGGGCACCCCTCCCCTTGAAGGGAGGGGAGTTGCTGCGCACACCAATGGCGGTAGCCATGCCCATTTACCATGCCCATATTTACCATACCCATATTTGCCATGCCCATTTGTCTTGCGGCTTGTTCTCCGGCGCAGCCGCTCCCCGCCCCTCAAGGGGAGGGGTCAGGGGTGGGGTCTGTATCTTAGAACACAGAGACGCAAAGACGCAGAGAAACACTTTTCTATAACGGAACACAAAGACACAAAGACACAAAGATTTTTATTCTCTGCGTCTCTGCGTTCCATTAAAAGGATGCAGTTTCTATTCCTCCTCCCAGTCATCCAAGAACCGCGCCTTGGCGTTTTCCGTAGCGGCATCGCTACTGAAATCACCATCCAAGCCACTGGCACAAAGCATGCCGCAGAGTTTTAATTCTATGGCACTTGTCTCCGGCCTTTCATATATCTTTTTCATATTGAAGCCCTTTATCTTTTTGTCGTTACTTTTCCGTTATGAATGTAGACACCCTTCCGTGTCGGCTTGCTGATGCGGAGGCCGTTCAGGTCGTACCACTGCTCCGTGCCGTCGGCATCCTGGAGCCTCAGGGAGTCGATGCCCGTCGCCTCGTCGTCGAGACAGCCTGTCAGCATACGGGCGCCATTGGTAGATTCGATGTAGGCGCGGAACGGCGGGATAAACACGCTGCCGTTCTCCTCCACGACACGCCACTTGTTTTGGCTCTGCAGGATGTGCTTGCCCACAGCCTGGGCGTGCTTCAGGCCGGTAAACGTGCCGGTGAACGTGTAGCCGTCCTTGGTCGTGCTGTTGATTGCGGTTGAGGACACCACCTTGCCCGTGCAACTCTCTGCGATGTTAGTACTGCCCGTCACGGCGATGAGATACGGTGTGTTGGCGGCAGGCGTTGTCACCTCCTCGAAGCTGACCGTCTCGCCACTGACGCCGCTCAGCGTGTAATACTTGACGTCCGTGCCCGTCTCAGGACTGAAGGGCAGGCAGACGGTGTAGAGGTTGGCGGCTTGGCCACCGATGGTCGCCTCACCCTCGCCGCTGCCCGGAGGCGTCAGCGTGCGGCTGTAGGTCAGGCTGTACAGATTCGCATCGTCAGGCAACGTGTTCGCACTGCCCGTTCCTTCATCGAGGGTGACGGTATAGCCGTTCTCATCCTGAGTGACAGTACCGCCGGAATAGGCGACATCCTTCTCCCCGACGGTCAGCGTACCGGCAGCATAGCTGATGCTGTAGTTGCTGCTGGTGTGGCCGCTGGGCGTGATGGTATATGTGCCGGTATTGCTGCTGCTCGTATAGCTGCAGCTGAAACTGAGGCTACCGCTGAGATTGCTCTTCGACTCGCCGCTGACGAAGCCACTGTAGCTGGCAGTATAGGTAGGAGCGGCATCGCCGTATTCCACGCTCTTGTCGTCAGCCGTCACTGTCAGGCTCTTCTTCGTGATGCTGGCCGTGGCCGATGTCTGGTTGCCGCTACTGGCGAGGACGTAGTTGCCCTTATCGCTACCGGTCAGGCTAATGCTACTGATATTCACGGCCTTGCCCGTGCCAGCGCTCTTATTACTGAAGCTACCTCTGGCAGAAACACGGAGGACATCACCCGTCACCTTGCCGCTAATGACGGCGCTGCTGCCGCTGAGCGTGGCCGAGGTCGTGCCGTCGTAGGTCTTATTGCTCGCCGTGATGCCACTGGTCACGGTGACGGTCTTGGCGGCAATGTCGGCGGTGGCGGTGATGCCGGTCTGGTTCTCGGTGTCGAGCACGTAGTTGCCGGCATCGTCGCCGCTGAGGGTGATACCGCTGATGGTCACGGTCTTGCCCGTGCCGACGTTCTTGTCGGCAAAGGTTCCGGTTGCGCCGCTGATGCTTACCACGTCGCTACCGATGATCATGCCGGCATCGAAGGCGAAGGTGCCGCTGACGGTAGCATCAGTCGTGCCATCGTAGGTCTTGTTATCGGCTGTGACACCAGTGCCGCTGACGGTAACAGGTTTCGGGCTGATGGCAAAGGCTTTCGTCAACGTGGCAAAGCCTGCATCACTGCTTGCTGGCAACTTATAGTTCGAGGCCCTGTTGCCACTGAGGGCACTGGCTGTAGCCGTATAGTTGCCGGCTTTGACGTGATCACCCTCAACACTGACTTCCACGCTTACCTTTCCTGCATCGACATCCTCGACACCCGTAGCGCTGGCAGTAGGAGCCTTGGCCGTGCCGTCGTAAACCAGCGCATCGGTGCTCCAGCTGATGCCGACGGGTTTCGGGCTGACGGTGAAGGCCGTACTGGTTTGAATATCGTAGTTGCTCTCGGCTTTGCCATAGAGGAAAGCATAATAGATGCCGACATCCATCACGCTGCTGAGACTATTGCCATTGCCGTAGTCAATGACTTGGTTAACAACGTCATAGGAGACAATATTCACGGTGTACTCACTGGAGGCAATCACATTGTTGTTGTCGTCCTTCAGCTCTATTTCGGGAATGACGATGCCTCCGTTGTAAATAGCCTCGCCGACAAAGATTTTGTTCGAGCCATAGACGGGCTTCTTCTTGATGCTAAAGGCAATGCCGCTGGCAGTGCCCAAATAGCTGCCGACACCTGCGATGGTGAGCGAATAGTCGCCCGCATCGATGGCCTCGGTGACGGTCGTGCCGCCCTTGGTGATACCGGTCACAATGAAGTCATCGTCAGCATTCATATTAACGTTGTTGCCATAATATATCATGCTGGGCGTCTGGGCCGAACCGCTGTAGATGGTACCGCTGGCGGTGAGGCCGGTGACGGCGGTGGCGCTGAGCGTGACATCTTGGGCAGGCATGGCGAAACTACGCTGCGCGGGATAGCCCTCGACAGGATTAAGCGTCGTCCCTTCAGGCAGTCCGCCGAGCTTGGCGAAGGCCGTGCCGCCGTATTCGACGGTGGCACTGACAGGAGCCTCGGCGGTGCTGGCCTTAAATAAATAATAAGGTGTAGTCACCTCGCTCTCGGTGCCTGCATCTGTCGTGATGGTGAAGCCGGGATCGGCGGCGGTAAACGTCGAGCCGCTCAAGGTGCCGACGCTGATACCGTCAGCGACGGTGACGGTATAGCCGTCAAGAGGCCGCAGCCACTTACCGTTGATGCTGCTATAACGTTCAGAGTCCTTGCTGACACTATTGCTCAGCACGGCGGTGGCGGCAGTGCCTGTAGCAGCATCGTAGGCCACGAAACGCTTGTTTTCCTGCAGCGCGATGAGAGAGGCATCATAGATGCCGATGTTGTAGCAGTCGGTGGGCAGCGTCCAGCCGAGGTATATGCGACCGCGGCTGGCCACGAGGCTGCCGTAGCCGCTGTTGCTGCTGGGGATGGTCACCTGGCCACCGGTGATTATGATATTGTCAGAGCAGTCAATGACTTTACCTGAGGTGTTCTCGCTCCTGATAACGCCGCCAGTGATGGTGACGTCATTGCATGCGATGCTCTCGAAGTCTAAGCTGCCGGTACTGCCTTCCTGACCGAAGAGGGAGAGACTTTTACCATCACCACTTATAGACCCTTGGACGGTCATCGCCGAGCCGTCGGCCAAGATAATGCACACATCGCCGGCCAGCGTGACGTTGTTATTAAACGTGATACCATTGGACGTATTACTGACGTACCAGACGGTCTCGCCGCTCAAGCCGAGCACCGTCTCCGAACCGTCGAGCACATAGACCTTCATCTCCGTGCCAGTGTTGTTGGCCTTGCCTTCAAAGCCGATATAGTCAAGCCCTGTGACGTTGGCCTTCTCCGCGAAGGTGGCGCTGACGGTCACGTTCTCGCCGCCGCTGGGCATCGTAAATTGGAAGACGCCGGGGATGACGTTGTTGCTGCCATCCTTGACGGGTGTCACCTCGACGCTGGGGCCGATGCTGGGGCCGGAAGCATCATTGCCGGAGCGCGTGCGGGCCTCGGCGATGTTGAGACCTCCCGACTTGAAGGCGGTGATGCTTGTGGCGGTCATGCCAGCCAGGGTGTGCGCCACGTCGGGAATGGCCTTGATATAGACAGGCTCGCCCGGCACTGCCACGACGGCGGGGTTGATGCCTATCTCATCGGAGAGCGTCCCGTTTGCATTCGTCATATAGAACTTGAGCGTGCCGCCGTCTGCCTCAGTAGCATTACTGTTTACCACGCCCATAAACCGATACGTCAGATGAAGTGTCGATTCTTTCTGTATATTATAGTCGCTCAGCATATGGCCGTCCTCCAACTGCTTGCCAGCGAAGATCAGGCGCTGCTGATAGACAGGAATCCCCTCCTTTTCTTGTATCTTTTGCTTGACGTTATCAATACTTTCACCCGATTCCACCTCCAACGTGATGGTTTTACCAGTCAGTGTCTTGACAAATATCTGCATCGCCGAGGCGGGCAGAGCCATGGCGAGGGCAATGACAAGCATCAGTATATTCTTCATATATCTCTGTTTCATAGTTTGTTCCTCCTTTCTTTATTTGATCACGGTTTTCTGGCTATTATGGATGTAGAGTCCCTTCGTGGCGGGCCTGGCCTGGAGCCTGCGGCCGTCGATGGAGTACCATCCGGTGCTGGCCTGGCCACTGTTGCTGCCGCCGTCGCTCCCCGCCCCTTCGAGGGGAGGGGTCAGGGGTGGGGTCATCCCCGTCGTCTCGCTGCCGCCGTCGACGATGCCGAGCGAGCGTGCGCCGTTGGTGGTGGCGGTGCTGACGTTGAGCCAGCAGCGGTGGGCCGGGATGCCGCCCGTGAGATCATCGACGGGGATGAAGCTGCCGCCCTTCAGGATGTAGCTCTGCTCAGTGGCACCGGCCGTACCAAAGGGGAAGATGTACTTCGTCGTGCCTTCGTCGGTGAATGCCGTGGAGCCGGGATTGCCGTAGAAGGTGCAGCCTGTTGCTTCAGCCGTCTGTATGCCGTCGGTACCAGTTCCATGTGAAGAGAACACCGCGGTCACAGCAGCCGTACCAGCCGCTGCGCGATAGATGAGCACCGGCGTATAGGCAGGAATCACGTCGCTCACTTCCCCGAGCATCACCGTGTTATTTTCCACGCCGCTAACCGTATATACCGTCACGCCCTCGGGCTTTACATACTCATCCTTGTCACACCATGTCATCCACAGGTTTGTAGCCTCTGCGGCAAAGAGAGGAACCGTGAACGGATTCTCCACCAGCAGCGTACCGTCTTCTTTTACATGACCACTAGAAGTAACTTCGCCAGTTTCATCGATGGTAAAGGTGATGTCAGCAGGGATTGCGTAGCCTGTGGGGACAACGGTCTCGCGGAGGGTGTACTCTTCGCCTGTCTTAAGGCCTTCGATTACATGGCTCTCATCTGTAGAAGTCCATTCATCGACAACGTTCCCCTCTGAATCTATCACCTGGACGGTGGCACCTGACAACTCTTCTCCATCAGCCATGTCAACGACACTGAACTTGACGCACGTCTTGATGCTAAAGGCATTGGTGAGGGTGGCAGTGCCGAGATACTGGCCGCAGCCGGTGAGGACGACATTGTAAACACCAACTTTCTTTGCCTCAGTGATGCTGGCATCGTCGCCGTCCTGCTTGAAAGTCATCGTGTAGTTCGCGGCATCAAACACACTCTCGCCATTCATAACAGTGGGCGTCTTCGCAGTACCATCACAGATAAATTCAGTAGGGCTGAGGGTGAAATTGCTGACATCGACGGCAGTGGTGGTCAGAGCGACATCCTCGGCGGGCATGGCGAAGCTGCGCTCCATGGGCTTGCCGTCGACAGGATTAAGCGTCGTGCCCTCGGGCAGGTCGCTGAGCTTCGCGAAGTCTGTTCCGCTATAGCTGAGCGTCAACGTGACGGGGGTCTCCTCGGTGCCGGCATTATATACATAGTAAGGTGTAGTCACCTCGCTCTCGGTGCCGGCATCTGTCGTGATGGTGAAGTCGGGATCGGCGGCGGTAAACGTCGTGCCGCTCAAGGTGCCGACGCTGATGCCGTCAGCGGTGGTCGAGACGAGCAAGCCGTTGAAGCCCGCGAACGTCTTACCGCTGAGGGCGTCGATTTTACCCTGGCGGTTGTAATGCGGATCGTCGAGTTTTGTCTCAACCTGCTTGGGGATTGCGCTGAAGTCGCTGTAAACCACCACGCGGCTACAGAGGAATTCGAGAAGGGCACCGCTACCGCTGATTCTGACCTCGCCGTTGACAGTCAGGCTGCTGCTCAGGACGCCATCATTATCGTCAAAGTCGATGGTGGTGTGTTTATCGATGATAAGGTTGCCAGTGATAGTCACATGGCCGCTTATCTTATAAATGCCTTCTTCCCCCAGCCTTACATTACCGTCGTCGTCCTTATAGAGGTCGAGATTCTCTGTGAGATCCAATTGCGGCAGCGCCTGAAACACTGCCGTAAGGGTTACGTCGGCAGACGGTTGTTTAATAGACGTCTCCGAAGAAGCAGGGTTATCGAGAACCGCATCAGGCTCTCCATTGCTGACCAGCCATTCCTTGAATTTGTAGCCCCGAGCCGGTGTGGCAACCGCTTTTGCGCTGTAATCGTTAGCAATGTCAGACCACAAGCATGAGGTATAGGTTTTATAATCATGTTCGGGCCATCCTGTCCTGATCACAGCAGTGCCGCTTTCCACATTAGGCATCAGCGTCACACCGTCTACATCATACGTTAACACTTCCTCCGCTATCGTTATCCTCTGCGCCGCCATTCTTCCCGCGCCGCAGAAAAACATCACAATGACCATGGTCATTCTCATTAAATGCATCACAAAATCTTTTTTCATATATACAGTTATTTTTTTATCATTACTGTCCACGCCCCTTAATTACTGGCAACGCCTCTTAATTACTGGCAACGCCTCTTAATTACTGGCAACGCCTCTTAATTACTGGCAACGCCTCTTAATTACTGGCCCCGCCCCGCCCTACGGGCACCCCGCCCCTACAAGGGGTGGGGAGTTGCTGCGCGCAGCCGCTCCCCGCCCCTCAAGGGGAGGGGTCAGGGGTGGGGTCTGTAACTTCAGTAGAGGGATTACTGTCCCCGCCCCGCCCTACGGGCACCCCGCCCCTACAGGGGTGGGGAGTTGACACGCGCAGCCGCTCCCCGCCCCTACAAGGGGAGGGGTCAGGGGTGGGGTCTGTATCTTAGAACACAGAGACTCAGAGACTCAGAGATTATCTTTCTTATTATTGAACACAAAGACACAAAGACACAATGTTTTTTTCTCTGCGTCTCTGCGTCTCTGCGTTCCAATAAAAACACGTAAAGGATTACGCTGGAGTTCCCGAAAAAAAGTGTGATAATTTCATCATTATACTGAAATTGTTGTACTTTTGCACGCTCAGAATTGGCCTCACTGCCCATGAGGGCGGTGGGGCTCATATTATAAACTTTTTTAAACAACAAAAAACAATGAAGAAAGCAAAGTATGAATCGCAGCTGAACCTGCGCAGAGTGATGATGAAAAAAACGTAAGTGATGCCGAACTGGGCCGCCGGCTTGGCGTAAGCCGACAGACGATCAATGGCATAGTGAACGGACGCGATGACTTGACAGTACGACGGCTGCATCTGATAGCCGAAGCACTGCAAGTTCGCGTCCGTGAACTGTTTGACGAGTAGGGCCTGAAAGCCGTGGACTTGTCATTTCGCGCTGCGAAGCATATTCGTGGCGCGAAAGCTTGTATGTGCCATTACATTTCAGTAACTTTGCAGAAAAGACAGAATAACTATTTAAAGACAGAATAACTGAACTTTCGCAAGTGAATATTCAGTCATCAAGCGACTAATTTATACATTTGATATAGCTTATGGAACTTAGGATTCCCATCAATAACCGCAGAAAGCAGTTCACTGGCATCAGCAGAGATAATC
>Ga0247608_10001713_pt1 | contig 29259 bp, 24 predicted proteins | sample 176DNAGHGlowgp2_FD_193490 | JGI IMG/M metagenome (GOLD analysis project Ga0247608, IMG submission 193490) | Sheep rumen microbial communities from Palmerston North, Manawatu-Wanganui, New Zealand - 1766 DNA GHGlow gp2 | ecosystem: Host-associated > Mammals > Digestive system > Stomach > Rumen ... | reverse complement strand
CCGTCCAGGAAGCGGCTACAATGAGCCATAGGACGAGGTTTACGACTGCCTTGAAGCAATGCCACAGGATGCGGACTGCCCAAAGGATGGTGCGGAAGAGGAAGTAACCCATAACCGCTAATGTTGCTGTTGTACTGTTGTATGCCATAATCTTAATTTTTTATGTGGATCCAGGAGCTGTGAAGTGAAGTTCCTAATGAACTAATCCGTTTCCTCGAATCCACCGTTTTTTTTTGCGTCTCCTATCGCCGTTTGTTTGTTCCTGCGGCCCGATCAAAGGTTGCAGAATTGGATTCGCAAAGTTTTTTCGGCGAAATACTACCCCCTTGCGGGTGTGGAGATTTCCCCGAAACCCCTTGGGGCTTGAAACTTTGCCATTCCAATTTGCGTTTTACCTTTGCCACAGGAACAAGCAAACATCAGGCGAGAGGGGACAAAAGCGGTGCGTTCGGGAAACGGATTCGCACATTCAGGCTACTCCCGTTCCTCCTCTTCGCGAAAGCGAACTAAACTTTTGGCTGATTGGGATTATATGCTCGTAAAAGCAACCAGAACAGAGCGGATGAGAATAAGAAATCGGTTGTCCTCACCTGCAATACTGAATGCCCCCAGCGGTTTCCAGTTTGCAAGTGAGGACAGCCGTTTTCTCTCGTCCGCTGACAGTCGGGTGTGTCTTATAGCCTTATCAGTGTCTTGTACACCGACAAGGCTGTAAGAGTTGCCCGACGACATTAACGCTTTTACGACGGTCGAGTGTGCTTTTCGGTATCATACAACGGTGTCTGAGGCTGATGATTGACGATAAAGCGGATAGGCTCACGATGGAGAAGCATTTTTGGGTTCACTTCATCCTGACCATAGTGTGATATTGCGAAAGCCTACCACCAGAAAAAGGGGACAACCACAGATAAGTGTGCGCGTCGGCTGAAGCGAACATGTTCGGTCAGGCGGTGGTACTCTGAATTGCGGTTATTCCCCAGACAGTCCGAAAGTGTTATCGCTGTAGCCCGTCCTTCTTGAAGGATGAGCAAATGCTACAACTCTTTGGGGCGGTAACAACCGCTTTCGCAACCAGCCAAATTCTTTATTTCTAAGTTTATATTGTGATTCTGGTGTAGATTTTAGTTAAAAAACATAAAATAATATACTGATTTGAGTTGATATGATAATTAGTTAAATACTAATTAGTATCTTTGTATCGATTATATGTTAGATTCAGCAGAAAATGACTACAGTTGATTGCTGATTATTAATATAAGCAATAAAAAGAAGGCCCCCAATAATTGAATAAGCAAATGGCGATGGATGAATTAACTTTGAAAAAGGAATTTGAACAAGAATTGAATGGCGATAAACTATTCCTTTATCTGCCAAATGAATTACGTAACTCAATATGGGCTGAAAATTACGGGGATATACAGAAACAGTTACGTAATATAGATAATGTTGTGAAAGATGTTGTAATCTGTGGCTGTGGCTTGAAATGGGCAGATCCGTTTCCAATGCTCTCTTTGCTCATCAGTATTGCTGAAATTCATCTGAATAAAAGAATTTTCTTTCTTGTCCCATCTTTAAGTGACATGAGTGAGGAACAAAAGAGAGTGTATGAATTTCTGGAAAAAGAAGGGTTCTTGTCAGTAATGCAAGAATATGGCGTACATGTCTTAGAAAGAGATGTATTTGATGAATCCAATTCAAATGAGAAATTTAAAAAGTTGACAGAGAGAACGATACGTTGGATGCATGACAATCTTAATGGTTTCATTTACTTCAGTAACAGTACGATATTAAAAGCGAGGGTTGTCGATTTAGGCCATACCAAAAAGGAAAGTCAAATTGATAGAGATATAGAACTTGAACTTGAGAGTGTAAAGCATAGAATATCATCTTTTCTTAGACCAAGCCAGTTAAATGAGATTATTTGGAAAACTGGCTTGTTCCTCAAAGAAGCCATCAATAATGTATATGAACATGCCTATGGCAATAACCGCACGAAATATGTCGGGTATTATATACGGCATCGTACTGGGCTGACAGACAATACATTGTCGCCAACATCGAGGAAGGATTTGGAAAAATCTTTCAACTCAGAAATGAGGGACGTGAAATGTTTTGTCAAGAACTTCCCCATGACTACAACCAATTTTTTGGAGATTTATGTAATTGATGCAGGAATTGGATTAACCAAGCACTTTTCTCTTAAGAGAAATTATGTTAAGATGAGCTTTAGGGAAGCCTGGAGAGAAACTATTGGACTAGGCCAAAGGGGTATTGAAAAAGAAAAATACACGCATTTTGGAGGCCTTTATACACTTGGAAAATTATTAGATAAAGAGTTCCTCTTAGCAAGAGATTACGATTATTGGATAGGTGATGTCATTCCTGTTGTAGCAACAAATGGTTCATATGTTGCAGCATGTTCTAAAGGAGAAGACCATTACGTACAAGGTCTTTCATTGATGAGTCGTTTGGCAATTCTTCAACCAATGGATTATAAAGATTGGGTGCTGTCACCAGATTGCGGTGTTTGCTTCATTGAGGCGATGAAAGAAGAACGAAGTATCTACGAAAAGTATTTCCACTGTAGTTACAGCAAAATGCCTTTTTGTTTGTCATATATAAAGGACAATAGGTATGATGTGTCTTTTATGGATAATGTAAAGTATTTGGAACAGAAAGAAGGCGTAAAGTTTTGTTTTTTCCTTCCAAGCGAACATGTTTCCAAAAATGGTATTTACGACTACATTACAGAAATCAAATCGCTAGCGGGAATTAGCAATGACAGCAAGACCGTCATTATAGCAGATATTCCCGTCAACGAATGTGGACTCTATCAACAGGCTTTGAAAGATGCCTACTTTAAGAGCGGATTTACAAAGAGAGTTGAGAGGATTATCATGATTTCACAGCGTTTATCTGTCTATGTTCTTATTAAACAAGGTGAAACCTATGTGGACTCATACAGCGAAACTATGAAGTACATCCAGAACAAACCAAAGGATTTCTCTCCACATTTATCACTTCTTCATGCAGTGGAGTGGCTGAAAACCCATGACTCGATGCTAACATGGCAATATATTGCACAAAAAAACGCAACAGAAGGCTTTTATGTCAACCATAATGTTAGGTGGTACAAAGATGATGAAGAGAATGTTCTCAACGGATATCTTGACTTTGAGAAAACATTGACCGACACTTTCCTGAAAAAGATGTATCATAATGTCCTACAGCGAACACTCTGCCTTGCACCAGAGACAGGATGCACTTACACAGCAGACGATCCTCTCATGACTGGCATGGCAGACTACATGAACAACTTATTTTATAATAAGACATCTGCCGGGGAGAGTCCGCTGGTCGCGCTAGGAAGTGTCTATGTTTCGGGGGCTACTCAAACTCCTAATGTTACCTATAACATCAACTTGTACCTCCATAAAGACTCCTCACAATATGTTTCCAAAAATTCTGTAATGCACTTATTAGCTTGGCCCGAAAAAGACTTATTCCCCCGTAAGAAAGATAAGAGTATTTTAGAACAAAGTTATAGACGGGTAGGATCCACCTATGCGATAGCACCTTTTGGATGGCGCTATTTCCCGATACCGCGATATAAGGCAAGATTGATGAATGGGAATGGGGATATATCCAACAGGTATTTTTTTACAAAAGATGAAATGAATTATGTGGAATTCAAGCAGGTTTACAAGTGTGCACCCAAGGAAACTTATAATTATTGGCAGGGAAGAAATGGCATGTTTGTTGGCATTTCACATGTGGACTACGAGACAAAACATGACATATTGAACATAAATTTTCCATTTATTGTGAAGGAGAGTTTCCTTTTGGGTAGCGATCTTGCACGTTTCTTACTGGGGGAGATAATGGCGGCTTTTAATTTGAAGGAAGATGATATGAATTTCCATGAGAATATGAAGTTCAAACAAGATGTCCTGCAATACAAGAAGCAAGAAGAGAAGAAGTACGAACATCGGAAATGTTCTTTCTTGATCTATCCGTATCATTCTAATACAGAACGCATTGTTGACATTATTAAGGAATATCTTATTAATAATGATGTGAAAATTATCCCCCTCATACCCCTTAACAAAGAGCGTAATGGAACGAGTTTTCAACCTTCACCATTGACTATTGAGATGCTCAAGAAAACGATTTTAGTTCAACGTGTGAAAAACAAGGATGGAATAGGTGAAAAGGAAATCAATGCTTTACTTTTAGACGATGCCATCATCGACGGTAAGACAAAAGAAGAAATTAAACATGTGATGTATGGACTTGGAATCCGCCATATCATGTCGGTGTTTATCTTAGAGAGAAGGCGCATACCGTACAACACCTCGGATTGCAGAAAAACATCAGCCTTCTGGCGCTTAGACATACCAAGGCTAGGTTCGAAATACAGTTGTCCTTTATGTGCAGCCATCAATTCGATTTCCGACTTCTCATCACAAATAGTCTCGGAGAATGCTCGAAAACGTGTATTAGAATGGATAGACATATGGGGAGCTAGAACGGAGAATACGTTGGAGCGAGTACAGACGCTCACGCCTGTTAAAATACATCTGGAACAACCTGCAAAACGCTTTGGCATCTATTTTGAGGATGGATTGTGTAAACAATGCGGTGGTGAATCGAACAAAATAGAGTTGCTTACTTCGCTGGGATTGACACTGTACATGGGCGAATTACTAAGCATAACATCAAGGGATGACAAGATGCTACAATATTGCTCGGAAAGATTTTGCCTAGATAGCCTCACAATTCTTGAGATGCTTTGTACAAATCTGCTGCTCTATGGAAAAACTATCAGTAGAAAAGTACGAGAAAAAATAGTATGTTATATATTTGACCGCGCCAATTCTATTATCGAATGTAACAATCACACGGCATTTGCAGCATTGGTTTTGATGACTCAGGAGAATGAGGTATTGGCTTGTCTTAAAGACAAATATAATGAGATGATTAGAAGTAATGTGAGACCGAATTATGACATATTAATATTGTTATCTTATTTAAGCCAAAGGGCCAAAGAGAGCTTCGGTCATTTCGAAGAAGCCCGGAAACTAAGACAGACTTCTATGACAGAAGATAAGGCATACAAGCTGTTTCACTCTGAATTATTCAATGGAGACGGCAGGACACACACTAGGCCTATTGGTCGGTTGATAGAAGATGCCATCAGCACTACGCAAGATTTACGAAGGGTAGAAGATGCCATGGATTGTCTGAAATATGCCCTTGATTATATTTACGATTGGAATCTTTCTGATTGGTGCAAGAAAGACAACGACATTAGAATAAATGAGGCACAAGAGATGATAGGCAAAACAAGAAATGTGATTAATGGAATGACTTGGGAGGACTATGAGCCAAAGAAAACAAAATATATCGGAGAGATATCAAATCTTTCGATATGTCTGTCCAAAGTTCATGACAGACTATTCATCCCCTTAAACCTCATCAATGATAATAGACCTTATAAAGACGATTTTAAATTAAAAGACAGAATAAGTCTTTGGATGGGGAAATATGATATCGCATTACATCGTTTCGACCGAAAAAATGTGGGTTGCTCTAACATCTATGAGAGATGGATGATATGGGACATGACTGTTGACAATGAAATAGAATATCTTTTAAATAATGCCCAAACGCATTCTAAAGGTATAATAGGGAACGGCGAGAAGCATGCAATATGGATTTCGATTGAATATGCGGAAGATCTATCAACGGTTTCTCTTCTTATATACAATAAGACTAGTTCAAAGAAGAACGCTAAATATATCCGTCAAGAAACAGCAAAAAAGACGAGATATGGAAAGAATAGGCTTACAGAAGAATTAAGAATCAAAGTGGAGTATACAGACGTAGACAACAATATAATACAGACAAAAGTAACATTCCCATTATTATAAAAGCATTTGGTATGGAATTAAGAAAACGCATTTTAGTAGTTGATGATGATTTGCAGAACCGAAAGGGGAAATATGCATCTGCACTTCAGGGAAAGTATGAAGTGGAGTATACAGAAAATGCAGACCTGATATTTGATGTCATAAAGACGGTAAAGGCTGATTTGTATATCGTTGACTTGGATTTGAGTTCTTTCATAGATCCTAGGACAATGCAATCGATGACAGTTAATGCAATTTTGGAAACCATTGGGAAGAGTAAACCCATCATTCTTCTTAGTGGAACTTATAAGGAACTTATGGATAAAGAGAAACTTACTCCCATAATTAAAAATGCAGCAGAGGAGGGCTATAATATTTGCTCATTCTTTACTTGGGATGAAGTACTCCGAGTATGTGGGGATGACGGCCAAGGTTATAGGGATGCCTTGTATAGCAGAATTGACTTTTTTATAAACAAAGACCGTGCGCCATATGAATTTGGTATTGTATGCGCCCTTGAAGAAGAACTTGATCCGTTCATGGAAAAGGTCTTGCCAGATTCTATCAGGCAAGAGACAATAAATGGTATTCATTATAAGAAAAGTATTTTGAAAACACAAAATGGGCGGATGTTGAATTTTATTGCCGCATGCTCATCGAGTATGGGTATAGCAGATGCTAGCATTATTGCTACCCATATGGCAACTCAACTTGGTGTTAAAACAATTTATATGATTGGAGTTTGTGGCGGGAGAGAGGCTGCAGGTGTCAAAATAGGAGATGTTGTCATTCCGTCCGAAAGTATTGCGTTCCAAAGGGGTAAGTTGACAGAGGACGGTTTTTCGGCTGATATCGAAAGTGCAAAGCCTAAAGAGTCGGGTATAGTAAAAAGTAGCAAAGTGAAAGAAATTTTATCAGAACTATTTGATAAATATACTTCTGACTACCTTAAGAAAAACCGTAGCACACTACCCTTGCAAGAGCCGAATGTTCATTATTATGCGATAGCTTGTGCAGACTATGTGATTGATAAAAAAGATGAGTTGGATAGAATAGCAAAAACAACTGCACACCGTAAACTCTGTGCTGTTGATATGGAAAGTTATGCCATCTTTAGAGTAGGTGAGATTCTTAACGTGGAAACAATGGTCATCAAAGCTGTAATGGATCTTACAAATAATAAAAGTGACAAGTATAAACCCTATGCTGCTTATATGGCGGCTAATTATTTATATCAGTTATTATATAGAGAAGAGATTACTTTTAAAAAGTTTGACTAAAGTTTGATGTTAAATTATTATTGTTAATAATAACTTATTAATGATGAAATGTGTGGCAATCATATCGCGGGCTGATTCCTCCCTGTTTGGTGATGGGGTGACCCTGAGGATGGGAATCACGATGAGGTGGTTAAAAATGATTATAAAATCACAATAAAATTATGGTAAAACGTTTATTAGTATAAACAATTAATAATTATTGAATATGGCGCACAAAACATTTATATCATATAAATATAGTGAGGCAAGGGGTTTGAGAGACCGTATCATTGCCGCTATGGGTGACGACGCAACCTATTATAAAGGGGAAACATCTGACTCGCCGGATCTTACTGACACAACAACAGAGAATATCAAGAAGAACTTGAGAAATATGATGTTTGATACATCTGTCACTATTGTCATCCTCTCACCCAATATTAAGCTGAGCAAGTGGATTGATTGGGAAATAGAATACTGCCTGAAGGATATAACCCGTAAAGATCGTACTTCACATACAAATGGCGTTGTGGGTGTTATAATGAAGGTAAATGGCAATTATGACTGGTTCAAATATATGACAACAAATGCCGACGGCTGTAGGGTGCAGAATTTCAATAGTTATAAGCTTTTCGACATTATTAATAACAATCGTTTCAATCAAGATCCTAAAGTATACTCCTGCCCGAATTGTCACTGTATCAATGAAATGACAGGGAATTACATTTCTTTTGTTGAAGAGGACGCTTTTCTTGCTAACACAGCATATTACATTGATAATGCTTATGACAAAAGCGAGAACGATGCGAGTGGATATGTTCTGACAAAGACTAGATGAAATGAGTAGCTATTATCAATTTATATTATTAGGCGATACGGGATGTGAGGCCTGTCAGAAAGTAAAAGACCGGTTCTTTGAATTGCTTGCGGAACGTGGGCTTGACGGGTCGATAGTAGCTGTGTTGGATGGGGCACTAATGATGACACCTTTAGAGGCAGGTGGTTATGATTCGCGGAAACCAACATTTGCTTATTACTTTGGCAAACAAGACCATGGGGATAAGGACGTGGAAGCACTCCAGAAACTGATGGGGAATGGGGATGCTGTATTCCCGATCTTCTTTACAGACGGGCAGTTTCAACAGGAAATTCCAGCAGTATTACATCCTATCAATGGGAAACTCTATACAGACGGCTTATTGGACAGCATCGTAAACGTGGCCTTTGAAGAACTGAGGCTTCTAAGGAAAGTTCGACGTGTATTTATCAGTTATAAGAGATCGGATTCGGCGACGATAGCCAATCAGTTATATGATGTGTTGTCGCGGCATCAGTTTGATGTATTTCTGGATACCTATTCCATTCGTGGAGCTGCGGATTTCCAAGCGGAGTTGCACCATAGAATTACGGACAGTGATGTGCTGATACAGTTGAACTCGCCCAATTTCATGGATAGTGATTGGTGTAAGGAGGAGATTTCGGAGGCTAATGCCAGACAGGTGGGTGTGCTTCAGTTGAACTGGCCTGGAGCAGATCCAGGTGCAGCCAATCAACTGTGTGCGATAAAAAATATAAAGACAGAAAATTTTGGTGATGGGAACCAGATTGGAGATGATGCTACCCTGAAGGATGCTGTATTGGAAGACATTGCAATGAAGGTAGAAGCACTGCGTGCAAGGAATATTGCAGCAAGGCAGGACGGTCTAACGGCGGAGTTTGTGAAAGAGGCGGAACGCCAGGGCAGGGCTATCGTTAAAGAGCCGATGTTTTTAGTGGAACAACGGCAGAATGGGAAACTATGGTACTATATTCCAATTATTGGTGTACCACAGTCGATGGACTGCTATGAGTCGCAGGAAATACTGAAACAGTGGCTTCCAAAGGATAAGATGCCCGAGAAAGTGTCGCTAATTTATGATGATATGCGAATCTTGCCCAAATGGATTGCACATTTGGACTGGATGAGGGAATACCTGATAGTGAAAACCATCAAGAAACGGGAGTTTGAGTTATGGCTGAAAACGACAAAGTAAAGAATGTGTTCCTGTCGGCGAGTGTACCCAAGCCTGGCAGAGAGTTCCACGGAACAGAGGATGTGATAGCAATTCGAGATGCAGTAATTGCACTGACATCAACGGTGTTGGCAAATCCAGAGTATCACCTGATATGGGGAGGTCATCCATCGATTACACCATTGATAACATTGGTGCTGGACAGATACGGTTTGAAGATGTCGGACAGGGTGACGTTGTATCAATCGGAATGGTATAAGGACCGTTTCCCTGCAGAGAATAAGGATGTAGGGATTCGTGTGATTACTGAAAAGTTGAAAACGGAGGAAGTAAGCCTGGCTCTGATGCGTGAGAAGATGATTAAGGACAACGATTATAAAGCTGCTGTGTTTATTGGTGGAATGGGGGGCGTGTTCAAGGAGTATGAACTGTTTCGTGGGTGTCATCCTGATGCGCTTGTGTTGCCTATTGCATCTACTGGAGCTGCAGCAAAAGGGCTGTTTGACAAGTATCGCGGAGAGTTTGATGAGCGGTTGCTGACAGAGTTGAGTTATACATCGTTGTTTAAGGAGTTGTTAGGATTGTAAGAGGGTTCGATTATGGAATTAAAAGAAATTCTGACAAAGAATAGAATAGAAAAACTTGCTGACGAGTATGCGGGAGTTGAGTTGACGAGAGGTAATGTGCCGAAGGATGGGAAATATGATGTGTTTATTTCTCATTCGAGTCATGATATGAGCTTTGTTAGAAAGCTGATATTGTTTCTACGGCATAGTAAAGGAGTGGAAAATGCATACGTGGATTGGCTTGATCCTGAGATGGAACATGTAACAGATGCTCGGACGGCAGAAGATCTGAAGGACAGAATCAGTAAAGCTAGGAAGGTGATATACGTGGTTACGACGGAATCATTGAAATCGGCATGGTGTAGTTGGGAGATAGGTTATTCGGACTGTTCTAAGGGCGTAGATGATTTGGCTATATTGGCTGTAAAACCTAATAACGGTCGATGGAAGAAACGTGAATTTTTACAGCAATATCCGTGGATATATTATGATTTGAAAGAGCATTTGTTTATGGTGAGTAAACGGAATGGCGAGAGGGTTATGTTGTTTGACTGGTTAAATAGGATAGAGAAATGATAGAGGTATTTAGTCAAGGGTCGTTTTCGTCGTATAAGATAGAGGATTCGCGGTATAGCGGGCTGTTGACCGAGTCGCGGAGTTTTTCTGTGGGAACAAGACGGGCTACGAAACGGACGGTGTTTCTGTCGCACAAGCATTCGGATTTGGAAGATTTGAAAGGATTCATTGGCTATATGGAGCGATATTATAGTGTTGAGTGTTACATTGATGCCGATGATCCGGGGATGCCGGAAAAGACTTCGGGGGGGAGACGGCACAGCGTATCAAGAAGATGATTAGGAATACCGATATGTTTATACTGCTGGCGACGGATAATGCTGTGGCATCGAAATGGTGTAACTGGGAACTGTAGATGGAGTTGCAGGGGCGGGATTTGTTATAGTGGTCGTAGTTTATGTTACTATATGAGGAGAATTTAGGTGGCTTTAATTGTTTTTAGGGTAAGAAATATTAAAAATGTGGTTAAGAATAAGTGTAATTGAATAAAAATCTGTATATTTGCATCGTATAAACGATGCGAAGTTGCCCACGCTCGGCCATTCAAACAAATTTGATGGCTTGCTTAATCGCAACTTTGAGCCCAAAGCCATTGAGCCACAGGGTGAATCAGAGTGATGTGATGGAGACGAATCGAGATGGGAAAGGATTGGAATGCGATGTAATGGTGTGTGGGTGCCCCTAAGATTTTGTTTTCTGATGAGGGTGAAAGAGGTTTAAATATTGTTTTTGAATGAGATGCATTTGTAATGAGAGTGATTAATTTGTAGATAATTATTATGGCCGAAGAAAAAGAAATCAAGAATGTCTTTGTGAGTCATTATCATGAGGATGAAGACAGCATCAAGCAGTTTAAAGACTTGCTGAGTGCTGATTATTGCATCAAGAACTACTCTGTAACTTCAGAGAAGTATAATAATGCAACGAATGAGGAATATATCAAGAGTTTGTTGCGCCCGCTTATCAACCAGTCGAGTACACTGATATGCTTGATTGGGCCGGAAACTCATGATAGCAAGTGGGTGGATTGGGAAATAAGAGAAGCGGAGAAACTCGACAGGCAGATTATTGGTGTTTATATTCAGGGAGCTAAAGACTCTGACATACCACCTGCATTAGAGGAATTTGCAGATGCCATCGTGGGGTGGAACACTGAGAATATAGAAAACGCACTGGGCGGTGAAAGTGTTTTTGTGAACTCTGACGGTTCTCCTCGAGCATCGGTGACAGGAAGCAGAGGCGTATGTTAAAAGATTATGGCAAAAGCTTATTCATATATTGTGGCAAGGGATTATGGTTTTGCGCCGAATCCGTTTTTTGGGGTACTAACGCTGGCAACCTGTAAACCGGGAATCAGATACTCTGCTGAGATTGGGGACTTTATCATCGGTAATGCCAATAAGGCTCATGGCAACAAATTGATCTATATGGCTAAAGTATCTGAAATCCTGACTTTTGACCAATATTGGAACGACCCTCGTTTTCAAAGAAAAAAACCTGTGATGAACGGTAGCCTTAAGAAACTATATGGTGACAATATCTATCATCATGACTCTGACGGCAATTGGATGCAAGAAGACTCACACCACACCCATGAGGATGGATCAGTGAATATGGATAATCTGAATCGAGATACGGGAACAACCGATCACGTATTGATTTGCCAGGAATTTGTATATCTTGGTAAATCTATGATAGATGTGCCAGAGGAGTTTGAAGGATGTATTTATAAAAAGCGAGGTTATAAATGTGTCAATCTGATGGATGCCCAAAGACTATGGGGATATCTGATGGCTCAGTATCTAGGAGGAGGAAAGATTGACCAACCCAACCAGTTTGTACGATTTGAAAGATATGATGGTGTATCATAATCATAAGGTTCCCGTTCCGGATAAGCGCATCCTATATTACTACTTTTACTTTATGCAGGAGCGTATGAATATGTTTTGGAAGAAATGTGAAGATAATTGTTCGTCGCTTACTTCAGACCCTATTCTCAGCGAGTATAAGTTTACCAATGTGTATAGGGCCTGTGACCGTGTGAGTCAATATCTGATTAACCATGTTATCTATCAGGATTTGGATAGATTTACGCCGGAAGACGTACTTTTGAGAATCTTGGTTTTTAAGATATTCAACAAGATAGATACATGGGAATATTTGGAGAAAGCGTATGGCGATGTCAGAATTGAGCACTTTGACGTAGAAGAAATATGTAATCTGTTGTCAAGAAGGCAGAGGGATTGCCCCATATTCAGTAATGCCTATATGATGACAGGCAGTCACAGGCGTTATGATTATTTATCAAGCAAGCACGCCAAATGGCTACAGATGGTGAAGGATGAATTCATAGGAGAGGGTGTTGTGAAGAAAGTGTTGAAAGCTGATTCTATGGAGACAGTATTCAACTTAATGGAGCAGTGCTCGTTTATCGGCGGATTTTTGGCCTATCAATATACGGTTGATTTCAATTATTCACCCTATGTGAATTTTGACGAGAACTCCTTCGTGAAGGCTGGTATAGGGGCCATAAGGGGTATAAAAAAGTGTTTTCAATCATTTGGAGAAGATTATGAGGATGCCATCTGGTACATATACGATCACTTGGATGACTATAGAAAGGAATTCGGTCTGGATGAGTTTAAACCACTGCCTGGGAGAGAACCGCACTTGATAGATATCCAGAACTGTTTTTGTGAGACCGACAAATACCTTCGTGCCAAAATGCCGGAGTTGCTTGTCGGTAATGTGAGAATTAAGCAACACTATAAAGAGACGCCACAGCCAATAGACTATGCGTTTCCTCCTAAGTGGCATATTAACTCCAAGATACAATCACGATGTACGCAGAGACATACACAGGAATTAACTCTTTTCTGATAGGAGCCAGTCGGCTTCTTATATCTGAAGGCGTGAAACGGGAGACTCGGGGCTATGTGTGCTTCGAGCTACCCGAGCCAGCTATGTTTAAGATTACGAATCCGAGGGCACGAGAGATAACCATCCCTGAGAGGAAGTGGTTTAAGACATTGCCTTATGCGGAGTCGCTGTGGATTGCATCAGGAAGAAATGACATGGCATATATCGTCCATTATCTGCCAAGGATGATGGAATTCTCGGATGACGGGGTGTATATGAGAGGAGGGTATGGGCCTCGATACCGAGATTATAATGGCGAAATTGAGGATTATAGGATAGAGACCATCAATGTGAGACAGCCAGGTTCGGTGGATCAACTTAGGTATGTGACAGAGTGTTTTAAAGCTGATAAAGAGACGCGACGAGCGGTGATGAGTTTCGGTGACCCGATGAAGGATGATTTTGATGAAAACGGGGTATTGAAGATATCGAAAGATATACCCTGTACACGAGAACTGCATTTTATGAAGCAATCAGGAAGTGACAAACTAGACCTGATTGTGAGGATGCGCTCTAATGATCTTATATGGGGAGCGAGCGGTGTGAATATATTCAACTATACGTTTATGCTGGAGTATGTGGCTGCTATTCTCGGAATGGAAGTCGGGAACTATTATCATATAGCAGACAATCTGCATTATTATGAGCGGCATTCTGAACAAGTGAGACAGTTGGCGGAAGTTGGAGAATGGGAGGATGAGACTATTGATTATGACAAACGGTTTCGATCGCTTGAAGAATTTGATGAACTTATTTCAAGGCTTTCGAATGAGGAGGCTGCGATGAGAGACAATATGGGGGATTATTCTCGGATAGAGTTCGAGGATCCGTTTTTTGAACACTGGTATGAGGTGTTGTATCGGTTTAATGATAAGAGAAGAGATAATTAAAATCATATGGACTATGGCTGAAAACGAAAGAAACAACAAGCTGAATGATGATGAACGCCAGTATCTGGAGATGATGCAGGGCAACATCGAACGAATGGCAGCAAACAGTGCTAATTGCAAGACTTGGATGGTGACAATTGTATCGGCGTTGATGGCGCTCCAATGTACGATTCAGGCTCTGAATGGGTGGATATTGTTGGGAATATTGCCGACTGTGCTTTTCTGGTATTTGGATGTGTATTATTTGCATCTAGAGAGGGGGATGCGGAATCGCGAGACCCTTTTTGTTAATATGATTAGGGACAATAAGTTTGGAGAGTGTGAAGATGCGCTCTTTAACTTCCAGCCTTATATGATCAAGATGAAGGATTTGAGTGATGAGGACAAACAGAATGGACTGGTGGCTACTAATGACCGATGGTTTTCTAAATCAGTGGTGCCATTTTATGGGATGACTTTGATCGCTGTTGGGGTTGTGTCGGTGGTATTGATTTGGGGGACGATTGTTGGGTGGTTTAGGTAAAGGTGTGATGATAATATTGTGCTGCGAACTTGATTTGTAAGTTATTTATAGTATATTGGATGACTATCAGATAAGTGCTTCGTTGTGGGCCTTTCTGTACTATCATAGTCTTGATTTGTCATGTTGATAGAGGAATATTTTTTTAGTGTAGCCAGATGTTTATACCATTCAGTATCAAGAAGACTACTATAGAAGTAGTATGTGGTAATAATCAGTATGAGTATGATACTGATTACATTACCAAAAGTCTGAAAGCTAATATTAATCTTGACACGATTAAACAGAGCTTGATAAAAGGAACCAAACTGCAAGAAGAATGGTTCCCGTCAGAGTCATATGATTCGCAGTTTAAGGTGTTTATATCTCATTCTCATAAGGATTTAGATATGGTGAAGAACTTGGCGGGTTTCTTAAAAGAGCATTATGGAATTCGTAGCTTCATAGATTCTCTGTATTGGGGGTATGTAAATGATCTTCAGAAATCGATAGATGACTATTATGCTTCATATGAACGCGATAATAAGAAGTATTATGATTATGACAAACGTAACTTCCTTACGGCCAATGTTCATATTCTGCTCTCTATGGCACTGATGAAGATGATGGATGCTTGCGAATGTCTTATATTCGTAGATTCAGACAACTCGTTAAAGTATGAATTAGGGGCAAAAGAAACGCCATCCCCATGGATTTATGAAGAAATGGGATTTGCAAATAGACTCAGAATTAATGTGCCGTTAAGATTTAAAGAAAAGATCAAGGTAACACTGAATGAGAGTCGCGAAAGGTCTTCATATAGTTATATGATGTTTTCACAAACCGGACAGCGCGAGGCAAATTTTAGCTATGAGGTTGATATGAGGCATTTTAAAGAGCTAGAACGAAGTGATTTCCCAATATCAAAGGGTTATGATAGTGATGCTATACTGGATACATGGTATAAAAAGTATGGTGTAGGGAAATTGCTTAACCGTATAATTGGACACAAATAATTTGTTATGAGACAAGTTATTTATAGTTTTCATCTCTCAAACGATTGTAATAAATGATGAGTTTCATTTGGAAATATTTCTGGGAAAGAATGATACTGTAAGAATCTGTATTTTAAATGAGACGATATGAATAGAAACAAATTTTTAAAATCCTCCGCAACCATCCAGGTTGGGAGAATATGACAAGAAGGGGCAGTTCTGGCATTTCAGTATGTTATGGAAATGTGATTTTTTTATCTTTAGGGATGAAGCATCGCATTATTTAAGGGCTGTTCCTCAAGATTCAACAACTCTGGCGGTGGTAAGGGTATTTAACAACCTGGTGAACAGTTGTCGTAGAGAGTTGGTAGAAGAACTAGACCATTGGAACATGGTCAGGTTAATGCGGGATGACAACGAGGGGGATAGGCGAAATTATTTTAGTTTTTATTTGAGAAGATGATAGCAAAAATAGATGTGTTACCCGCTATAAGGCGATTCGATTGATACGAACTATTTTAACAATGCGCAGATTAGGTGTGTAAGATGCAAAGACTTTCATATTTTTAAGTACTCAAAAACTTTACACTTGCTGATGATATTTGACACACCCTCAACTCCCTGTTGTGCTAAACACCAGTGTTTTTCCTTAATTCATCCATAATATCTGCTAGTTCTTTTATAAGAACTTTTTTGAAATCATGTTTCAAATGTATCTCTTTTTCGATATTGGATCTCACTAATTCTATATCATTATTCCCAATTTCTTTGTTTTTTTATCATAATAGTTGTCAAAAATTATATCATTATTTTTTATTATTTCATTATAGCGATTCATTAATTCCTCTCTATCTTTTTTTCTAAGATATGGGGATAGCCTTTCAAGAATTTGCAAGGAATCTGCATTGCTCTCTATTATTTTTTCTCGCAATTTAGAAATGTTTTTTTGATGGTATACTTCATGGCTGTTAAGTTCAATGATAGCTCCTTTTATCTCCTTAATTATAACATCTAAATATGGCAGATTAGCTCTTTTTTCTTCTGATTTAATTTTTGCTTTGTTAGTTTTTATATTAATGTACGCGTTAATACAAGCGATAATAATACCAGCAATAAAGGCTATTAAAGCGGTGATAATAGCACTGTCAATAAAAAACGAGTTTACAATCAATTCTTTCATAATATTCATAATGTTTATGTAATTAATAATAATATATTAAAATATAATCAATAATGATCAACATTGCATCTATCCATCTGCGAAGAATCATATAGTGAAATACTACCTGTGGATGATTTTTTTTCTGATTCGTTTTCGGAGAACAACAAATGAAAGAGCCGTAATGGCGTAACCTAATTTTCTGGATTAAACATGATTATAATTGCCTTCTGGAGTATTTAGTTCTTTAATGTTGTATTTATCTCTTATACTTATCATTAGAGCTGTTAGTTCTGTAAGTGACACTTTATCAGAATCATTTAACATCTTAGTTTGAGATATTGCATCTTTAATTTCTGTGAAATCCCAAGAAGAATAAGGTACACAATCTTCTTTATCGGAAATAAAATCGTTCATAATATCCATTTCTAATGAACTAATATCGAATTTTTGGGCGGTCTTGCTTTTGTAGTTAATAATACCATCCCATACTTTTTCAAAAAATCGTAAAAGCATCGAGTCAAATCCTGACATTTCGTCTTTTCTTTCTTTTGCATCTTTCAAAAAAGTATTCCACTTTCTTTCACCCCCTTTAGTAACCTTACCTTCTTGAAATACAATAAGGAGTAACAGTTCTAACTTGGAGAGTTTGCAATATACGTCTTTAAAATAATGTGGAGTTTTGTTATCGCTATTATTATCGCATATCTCCATTTTTCGTAGTTTATCTATACTTACTATTGCTTTGCTACATGAAGCAATACATCTCTTGTAGTCTTTTTTTACAAAGAGTAAATGGATCTCATCATTTAAAGTTCTTAGTAACTTCCTGGCATACAACCTCTTCCATTCATCATCGTAGTTATTTGCTCCTTCGAGTGCTTTTTCATAATTGTCTTGAGCTTTTGAGTATTCTCTTATTGCATTGTTTGCATACTTGTCTTTTTCTTCATTGTCATTCTCATTGATATATTTGTAGCATATAGCTTTTGATAGGTGTATTTCTGCGATTTTAATAAAAATATCTGGCGACTCGTCTACATTTTTTATAGACCCAAAATCATTTTCTTCCATGATAAAGTAGTCTAGGGCAGTTTTGTAATTCCCCTTAAACATTTCATCAAGTCCTTGCTCATAATACCCCTCTCTCCTTGGATAAGGTGTTAGTTTGTCATTTGTGGTTGCAAAACCATGTCTGTCATTAAATATAGAGGCATCGCTAACATCAAAATAGAATTCCAATGCTTCCTTTATCTTAGTTTTGCAATTATGCGGAATAGTAATCTCCAAAATACTGTGGTCTTTTATACTGAAAGGCGGTAAACCAAACACGAACACACTATCCTGTCTTGCAATTCGATTATTCAGATTAGATGGTGTCCACATAAAAAAGGAATACTCCGTATTAGAGCAATAATTGGTAATATGCTTGGTCTCAACTAATAGCTCCTCTATTGGCTTTTCTAAATCTGTTTCTTTGATAATTTTCAAACTGTTTCGTTTAATAAGGTCATCATTAATTTCGTAACAATATAATTTCCCATCTTCTTCCTCTCTCATATTTCCACAAGCAAACCATAGTGAAATAAGAACATTTCTACTGAAGTCTACTAAACATGTACCTGCACCGTTATGCTGCAAATCTCCCAAAATTTCTAGATCACACCAATTGGCATAGTTTTCAGGATAATTTCTCTTAACATCAGTTATTAATCCGCGTATGTACGCCATATAGTCAGAATGAGTATATCCCATTTTCTGATTAGGGTCTAATCTAACTGCAGCACCTGAACGAATTAAAGAATTGTATTTTTTTATATTATCCTCAGTTGTGTAATCCTTTGAAACACCACGATAAAGGATTCTAGACTTTTTCCAATCATCTCCTAAATATTTTTTTATTCTCATAAGGATTTTACTTATCATTTCTAACCCTTCATCTTTTGCTTCAAAAAAATTAGAGCTGTTTTCACTTTCTTGTTTTTTAATAGGAGATTTAACTATATTACGCTGTTCCATATTAGTAAATATTTTTAATTAGTATTCGCTGATTAATCGACGGTTATTAGGTGGGAAGATCTCAGTCATAGTCTCCAGAAGGCCACCAAAGTTGAAAAACTCAATAAAACCAGTTCCGCTATGCTCTCCAACCTGTCCCGTTAACCCCATACGTCCACAGACACAAAACTCATTTGTGTATGTGTATTGGCTTTCGAAACTGAAAGACCATCGTCTTTCAGATGAACTGCACGCAACGCATATTGTAAACAATACCTCTCGCCTAAGCGAAATCTCCTCGTGAGTTCGAGGCACAGTGCCTCGATCAACTCCAACACTTTTGATTTTTCCATAACAAATAATAAAGACGGGAATTCCATATATTTGGTTTTATAAACTAATTTTGTTCATTTATCTGTTAAAACGTATTTCAATTGCAAATTTACGAATAATAAATATTTTAAATACCAATCAGTATGTAGTACTTAAGGATTATTAACTGTTAATCCGTTCTATTTTTCATCTTTTTGTATTTTGATGAAATAAAAATAGGCATTTATACATTTAATATTCTCGAATTTTAATGGACCTCAAAGGAAAGAAATTCTGCAAAATGTTTGTTTAGTTCAACTAATATTTGTACCTTTGTACCCGCAAATGAGGTCGATAAAGAGTTATTGATGTTTACGCAAATCGTGGAGAATTTCGAACTCCTGTATGTAACTAATTTGTAACCTCTCCAAAATATTGGTTCTAATCATTACTGAAAGTCAATAAGTTATCAAAAATCGGTGGTTTATAGGAAATAAGTAGCACATATCATTCGTTAAGACGGTCCTATCAAAATATGGAGGATATATGGAAGGAAACTCCTACTTTTTTTAAAAAGTGTGAAGACTATTTAGCTTTTCCTTCCAAGAATTTGGTACTTTCGTCTTTTCGTAATCTTGCTATTTGCGAGGTTACGGCTCGTTGAAAATAATGTTAATTTTGTTGTGTGTTATTGTAAAAATGTGTATCTTTGCACCATGAACCACAAGTTCTTGTTGCTGTTTGGACTGTCGGTGGTCAATTTGCTGTTTATGCACACGCAGCTGGCCATGACGGTGGAGTTTGAATACCCATTCAAGCCGGATGCCATCTGGAGCAATGTGTTCTCGTGTCTGATTGATGCGACGTTCTTCTTTGTGCTGTCGTTGCTGTTGACGAGGGGTAGGGTAAAGGGTGCGCTGTTGCTGACATTCGTACTGACGGCATTGCTCTCGTTCTGCAATGTGCTTTACGCCCGCTTTTTCGGCCATTATCTGCCTAACCTTGCTATTACCCAATTGGGCAATCTGAACGATGGGGACGTGATGCGTAGCGCGCTGACAGGGTTTCGTTGGCAGGATGTATATTATGTATTGATGCCGATACTTTTTGGATGGCTTTACAGACGCTATAATAAACAGGAACTGAAGCTAAGATACCTGCGGACTTTAGGTTGGACGTGGGGGGGCATGCTGGCTTCCGTATTGGCCTTCATTATGGTGTTGGGCCTTTTGCATGACCACAACTTCGAGACGTCGTTTATCCGATTCTCACCGATAAGGGTACAATATACCCAAGCTCCGAATAACATGCTGTATCGCAGTGGCTTTGTGAGAAGGGCATTTGTGTGTTATGAGGATATCTTCCAAAAAGATCTTGTATTGGACGGGAAACAGCAGGACGAGATCAGGCGCACGTATAGGGACTATCGGGAACGGACGACAGCGACGCCTACCGTGACGGATGCCAAGAACCTGATATTCATCATTGTTGAGTCGTATATGGCGGTGACTTCCGACCTGAAGGTAAATGGCAAGGAGATTACACCCTTCCTGAATAGTTTGAAACGTGACAGCACCGTGTATTATAATGGTCACGTACGTACGAACATCACCATTGGAGAATCGTCCGACGGACAGCTGATTTATATGACTGGACTATTGCCCATGAAGTCGGAGATTACCGTCAATATTGCCAAGGACAAGCGTCTTATCGGTCTGCCTGAACTGCTGAAGCAGGCTGGACGCGTGAAGCAGGCCCAAATCATCGTGCCGACGTCGCCCACGTTCTGGGAGCAGGACAAGATGAACGAACGGTATGGTATAGATACGATGTACTCTAAGTTTGACTGTCCGAAGGAGTTGCACGGCAATGAGGACTTGAACGATGAGCAGGTGTTCGACTTGGCTTCGCGCGTTGAGGCTAAGGCGAAGCAGCCTTTCTTCTCACTCGTTGTCACCATGTCGATGCACAACCCCTACAACAAGTGCGTGGAACATGGCTTTGCCATCAGCGACAAGAACTATACGACGGAATATCTGAACTATCTCGTGGACTGTCATTATACTGACCAACAGATAGAGAAATACATCAATGAACTGAAGCGACAAGGTCTCTACGACAACAGTGTCATCGTCATCGCTGCCGATCATCACGCCCATGCCGTACACCTTGGTATAGATGAAGACAGCATGAGCGAGGAACTGCCGCTATACATCATCAATGGCGGTATGGACATACGACGGGCGTGGATGGGACCTTGCAACCAGTTGGATGTCTATACCACTTTGCTGGATATGTATGGCGTGCGTTCAGATTGGCGCGGACTGGGTCATACGCTGCTGAACGGGAATTACAAGGAATATCCTTTAGACAGACTGTACATGGAGTCCGACTGGATTATCAGAAGCAATTACTTTGAGAAAGCGGGAGAATGAGCATTATTGATCGGCAAGTTCGGTCAGTATCTCTTCTGCCTGCACATTAGAACGCTCGCTGGTAAACATCTGGATGATGCGTTCCTTGCCTGCCGTGGCATATTGCATGTACAGGTCACGGTCGGATAGTAACTTGTCGACAGCTGCGGCATAAGCCTTCACATCGCCCAAAGGTACTTCCAGACCTGTTTCATTCTTGATGGATACCCAGTTGACACCGGAGCCCTCGATGGTGAAGGTAACGGGCACGCTACCGCAATACATGGCTTCAGCAAGAGCAATGCCAAAGGCCTCCTGCTTGGTGCACGAGGTGAATCCGAAAATGTCGGAAGCATAGTAGTAGCAACGAAGATATTCGTTGGGGATACGCCCGATGAACTTGATACGGTCGGAGGTGGTCATTGCTTTCAGCCGTTCGGTCTCAGGACCGCGGCCCCCAATGAGAATGATACAATCCGACTGGATGTATTTCTCAGCCTCAATGAGGTAGTTGATGCCTTTATAAGGAGCATGACGACCTACAAAGAAGACAATCTTCTTGTTGTGATATTTGTGACGGATTTCCTCAATAGTCTTCTCGTCGCCCGGTCGCCAGAGGAAATCTTTCCGGATGATGCCGTTGGGTACCACCTTCGTCTTGTCACGGTATTTGTAGATGGGACTCGACGGGTGGATGTAGTTCGGGCTGGTGGCCAAAATGAGATCAGCCTTTTTGAGTATCACCTTTTCAAACATCTTGACCATTTTGTAAAGAATCCCCTTACCCAGAATATCGGAGTGCCAAAGCAGTACGAGCTTGGCATTTTTGGGCTTCAGCTTGGCGGTGATGGGATAGAGGAAGGGGTTCGGGCAGTGGAGCAGAATGATGTCCGGCTGTTCCTCGTAGATGATTTTCTTCAAGTAATAATAGTATGAGAACGCTATGTCCTGACTGGCAACATTCATGGATGAGGCTATGCGGTAGACCTTCACGCCGTTGACCATATCTACACGGGTGATGCCGTCCTGACTGAAGCATACGACAACATTCTCAAGCGCGGTCAGACCCTCGCCCATGTATTTGGTGACAGTTTCAATTCCCCCTTCAACGGGATAATAGTATTTTGCAATCTGGAGTATAGTTTTCTTCATTCGCTAACTATTTTTATGAGTTGTACGACCAATTCCGCGGACTTCTCCCAAGAGAACCGCGTGACATTGGCATAGCCTTTCTGACGCATCGTTTCTTTTATAACGTCAGCATTGTTTAAATATTGTGTGATGGCATAAAGAATTTCACGAGGTTCAAGCGGATTGAAATATCGGGCGGCTTCACCGCACACTTCGCGGAGAACAGGAATGTCGGATACCAGCACGGGGCAACCGCAGGCCATCGCCTCGAGGGGTGGAAGACCGAAGCCCTCATAGATAGACGGAAAAACAAAACATTCAGCCTGATTATATAGCTTGACAAGTTCGCTATCACTGATACGACCGAGGAAGCGGATGTGGTCAGACGTGGGCTGCAAACTCTTCTGGTCGTTGAAGACTCTGTTGTGGTTTCCGACGATATATAGTTTGGCGTCTGTGAGCCCTTGGCAGGCTTCTGTCAGGCGTGCAAAATTCTTTCTGGGGTCAATGGATGAGACGCATAATATGAAACGTTCATCAGGGTGAGGAACATCAGTACGGGGCTTGAACAACTGCTGGTCGATGGCATTGTAGATGACGCTGATTTGCTCGCGCTTGAGGAAGGGATAGTATCGCAGTATTTCTTCCTTCGAGTAATTGCTGACGGTAATGATGTGCTTGGATGTTCTTGCCGCGAGTGGGGTCATCAGTTTATAAAGGCAATAATACGCTTTTGTATACCACGAGGGGTTCTTGATGAATGCCAAATCGTGAATCGTCATAATTTTGTGAGGAATGAGGACGGAACCTAACCCCATCAATGCCAGAACCAGATAATCTTTCTTGCCGATGAAGTAAAACGGAAGAACACATTGCTCCCATAGATGCGAGTTGCCCCATCCGAAACGCACGATACGGAAGCCCGTCGTGTCGTAGTCCGCAAGGAAAGGCTTGTTGGGGCAAATCAACGTAAATGAATGGCCGAGTGCGAGCAGCGCCTTGCAGATGCTGTAGGCGTAGCGATTGACACCCGTCATGGGTTGTGTCAGAAACCGGCCGTTGATATATAGTGTCATGTTCGGAGGAACTACTGTTTAATGAATGTGTAACCGGAACTTATAATAATAATAGGTGAAGATGGAACCATATCCGGCACTGCGCAGCATGCGGTATTGTTTCATGTTCAGTCGAAGCATCTGACCGAAGTGCTTCAGTCTGTATCCTAACGTAAATCGTGCACCATCAGTGGCGCCCACCGTGTTGTCACCATGATTTCGGTATTCCAGAAGTGATTCCGGTATGGCATAGACTACGCCATTCTCTGCAAAAGTGCGTGTAGTCACCCAACCGTCGTGCATCAGAGCATCTTTCCAGGGACGGTCCAGCGATACCTCCCTTGATTTCCTGTTGAACAGCATAGCGCATCCTAAGGTGATATTGATGACACACTGCTTGAAATTGGTGACTTTCTCCGGATAGATGTGGCCGTATTCCCTATATGACGGGTGCAGCAGGCGTAACTGGCCGTCGACGACCCTGACGTCGGTATGTACGATGATGGGCTTGTCGGGATGGATAGCTTCCTGCTGTTTCATGGCTTGATATGACTTCTCTATCTTAGTGGGATGCCATACGTCGTCTTGGTCGGAGAACATATAGTAGTCGGCTTCTACACGTTCTAGCAGACTCATGAAGTTTTGCAGGGCGCCGCCTTGCGACGGGTAGTCGAGGATGGTGATGAGGTGAGGGTGTTTGTCGGCATATTCTTTGAGGATGTCTGCGGTGCCGTCCTTCGAACCGTCGTCGTGCACGTAGAGATGCCACTGATGATTGGACTGGGCCAGAAAGGAGTCTATCTGTTCGCGGAGAAATTTCTCTCCATTATATGTTGCCATCAGTATGGCAATATGTGTATCTTTTATTTGTTCCATATTCCTTTTGCTTGTTTACTGATAAGTTTGCTGAATTGAATTCTGTTGGCGATGAGCCCGGGGATGTTGACCAGACACATGACGGCGATAAACCAAATGATGTCGTGCCGCCATTGGACGACGAGCCAAGCCAAGGGAATAAACAAAACAGCTGCTGACGCAGAGAAAATGAGTTGCAGGCGGAGTCTGCCGATGCCATTGATGAAATAGCTATAGCGCATGCTGTAGATAAGGATGAAGATGTAGACAGCTATCGCTATACTCATCTTGATGTCGATAGTGACCTCATCGCCTATCCAGACAGAATAGACAATATCCGAGAGAAGTATCATGACTGCAAAACACAGGAGAAGACCGATGGTCATGAGCCGCAATTTGCGGGTGGCATTGCAAATCCACTGCATGTCGCCACGCTCGTAGGCATCGGTCGTCGCATTCCAAAACGGCATGCAAACGACGGTGAACACCACCAGCAGGATGCTGAAGTATCGGTAGGCAATCTGGTAGGGTGTCACCATTGACGGCGTGAACAGATTGGAAATGAGGATGTTGGACGTCATAAAGAGAATGACACCCGACAACTGTATGACGAAAAATTGAACGCCCATTGTGATGACCTCTTTTGCCTCTTTCAGACTGACCATCCGGATAGACGGCCGCAGGTGTGGGTATTTATACCAAAAGGTGTAGGGGTAGGCTGTCACGTAAACGAGTAGGGGAGCAGCGGTGTTGACGAGTGCGATGTGAAGCAGTGAGTGACTGCCGCTTTTGTAAATTGCAAAGGTTCCGATAAGTGCCAGTGTCTGTCCCGTAGCAATCAGTATGTTACTGACGGCAGGGAGTTGCATGCCCATATAGAAATTACCAATAAGCTTGAGAATGAATGTCGTACAGACAAAGATGAGTGTTATGATCAGTATCTGGTCTAAACCGCTGACTTTGGCAGGGTCAACATTCAGCAGCTGGTAGGTGTCGCAAACCGTGAAAAAGGCTATCAATAAAAGAAGTGCAGGAATGATGATGATAGTCAGCATGGCAAATGCCGAAGATACTAATATACGGGCACGTTCCTCTTCGTTGTGTGCCAGATAGACGGCCAGTTTGTTTCTTAATCCATTGCCTAATCCGATGTCGAGATTATCAATCCATAGCATCACGCTGCTGATAGTCAGCCAGACACCATTGGTGTATTCGCCAAGGCAGTTTAGGGTGATGGGAACCATTAAGAACACGATGACAGCCGAGCATCCCTTGGCGACGAGGGAGGCGATAATGTTCTTCTTCAACATCGAAGAACGACGGTTGCTGACTGACTGCTGGTAATTCATGGGTGGACAGGGTTGATGACTAATCGGAGTTTTTGTTGGGTGAGAAGGACGGCAAAGAAGGCAAACTGAATGATGAATACCATACTCGTAAAGACGTTCTCCTGATAAAACTGGAGTACTAAGGCATAGACAGCGTAGGTGTACATGCAACAGCTTAGCTCGTTTCTGTTTCGATATAGCCGATAGAGCCATCCGGACAGAATGCCATAGCATCCGCCAATAAGTGCAACGCCCTTATAACCGAAGTCCATATAAAACGGCTGGAAACAGGTATAGACATTGGTTAGTACAGGAACCCATACAAACTCCTGTAGTTTTTCTTTGACCACAATGTCGGTAAAACCGAAGCGGGACAAAAAGAAATAGATTTTCTCGAAAGAGTTCACACCGAATTGCGGAATGACCTCTCGGGTCAATTCACCAAAAGCAACAGGTGGAGACAATGCATACATGGCAAAGAAATCGAGCAGGGTTTCTTCCTGCTGGTAGTCACTGTCCTCGACAGCTCGTGCTAGATTGAACAGATAGAAGAAGAGCACCAAGACGACTGACAGAACGAGAATGGAGCGTAGCTTGATAACTCTTTTTGCAAACAGGACGAAAACGACGCTGATGAATACGAAGAATATGGAGCCTTTCTCCATGATGGCAAGGGCATTCAATAGACATCCGACAGCGAGAGCGACGACCTGCCAAGTGGGTATTTTAGGATGAGCCCATAGTGCCACGACAAATAGGGACTGCGTAATGACCATGGAGTAGTTCAGAATGCCTTGTCCCTCACCGTAGAGTGCCAGCAGGCGGATGTTATTCATGAGGTCGTCGGTGCCGAACATGGTGACAATCTGCAATACTCTATAGACGTATAGTGGAGTCATGACCATAGCAATCACAAAGACAAACTGGAAGAACACTTTGTTGACGTAGAAACTATGAGGGGTTGCACTGTTACTATCGTGACTGGTAGTAAGATAATATGTGCCCAATGAACAAGGGATGAAAAAAGCAAGCCAAAGGGTCAGCGAAATATAAAATTGTTGGGGAATGGGATTCAGTTTTGTGTCTAATAAATAATACAGCCCCAATATAGTTGCCCAAATAGCTATTGTAATCGCCCAAGGAGAAAACAAGTCACCCCAGTCGATTTTCAACTGATGGGTGTTCCTCAGCAAACGATAGCGTTTAATGCTGCGAGTGATTAGTAGTGCGAATGAAACAAATACCAATAGATAACCGATGAAATAGTTGTTGGGCTTTAGAGGTACAGTATTGTCTTGTATGACGGCAAACGACAGATATGCGCGGCGTTTCAGGGCTTCTTGTCGGGCAACCTGTTCGGTGAGTTTGCTGAAATATTGATAATTCAAGGTGACTTCCTTCTCAAGTGTTAATTCCTGTTGCCTGACCTCTTGAGTATTGGCGTTTATATGTGAATCAAAGAAGTCATCGTAGGCTTTCTGTGCCTGATGATATTTTTGCTCTGCAATAGCCATATCGCGCTTGGCGTTCTGCAAGGCTGATTCTGCTCGTTTGCGACGAGTCTTTGTCACAATCTGTTGCAGATGGGTAGTCACGCTGTCAAGCATCTGGGAGGCTATTACGGCATTGCCATCAGTAAAACTGACAGTCAGCGTGGCCTCACTGGATTTGCAATAATAGCGAAGGTGGTCTTGTATAACTTCTATGGTATCTGATTCTTCGAGATATTCGCCATAAGTCATGCCTTTGTCGGGAACTTGAACGTGCGAGATGAAACGGGCAAAATCGTCGGTTTTAAGAAGCTTGGTATAGACGTTCATATCGTCGATGCCGATGTTTTCAGCATCCGTAGCAGCCTTGATCTGGGAGGCAATTTTATCAAGGCCGACAGACAGATCAACCTCCTTGTATTCATCGCTGAGCTTGGTGACGGCAGTATACTCATTAGGCACACACAGCCACACGGCTATGGCAAACAGTGTGGCTATGGCTACAGCGAGGATATAGGGATGTCTCTTCAATACGATAGGAAACTAAATATTGATAAACTTCTCGCGATTCTTCCAGAATAGCATGCCTGTTCGGAGCAGAAATCCCAATAACATCCAAATGATGAGGGTGACGACTTTCGGACGACTGCTATGCTTAATGGGGACGGAGGCCTCCTGTACGATGGTAAATGCCGGGGTGCGTTCCTGCACCTTAGCCTTGGCAAATTGCTGCTGCTCTACCACTTGTTGATAGATGTTGTATTTCAGCTGCATCTCGCTTTCCAATTCGTCCATTTTTGATTGCACAGACTGTAGCGCCACCTTGCTGTTGGCATCGCCAAACGATGCATATTTCTGACGAGCTTTTGCGTATTGTTGACTGGCCTCATCAAACAATTGGTTCATGTATTCAAGGTCGTTGCGGGCTTTTTTCGTGCGGTAGTCGGTGATGGCGTGCTGGAGATGCACTTGGATGGAATCGGCTAATGTGGCCGCAATCAGCGGATCCTGATCTTCTACTACAATGGTGATGACATTGGTTTTCTTATCTACAGAACAGTCTATTTTGCCAATGATGGCCTTTGCTATGTCGTATTCTTTTTTCGTCAGGTGCTTGGCGTTGACCTTATGTCCCGCTTTTGGGGAGTCTTCGCCGACAATCATGTTCTTAAGGGCATTCAGCCATTCCTGAGGATATTCGTGTAAGGCCGTTTTCTGGTGTTTCTGAAGATAGTCGAAGTAGGTATATTTTTCGCCGGTTTTGTTTTTGGTCACTTCTATGGGAAATAGCCCGACGATAAAGCCCATCGACTGCATCAGGTCAGGGTAGATCTCGGGATAAAGAGCATCACCGGTCTGACCGATTTTCATGTTCATACCAACCATCGATGCCAGTGACGAGATACTGCCTGAGAATCCGCTGCCCGATTCCTCAGGAGCCAGCATAACAGTAGATTTATATATTTTTGGGGTACCGAAAGCTAGCAACACACCGATAATACCCGCCACACAAGCGTAAATACAAATTTTACGTTTGTCGGCTATGAGCATCCTGATGACTGTCAGCGCATTGATATTGATAATTTTATTCTTCTTTTCTTCCATCTTCCTTTTAACTTCTTACTTCGTCAAATTAGCAATAGTGGCAATCATCGTACCGAGGGAGGCGGCGGTAGTGCCGAGGCTCAGCCATTGCTGGAGGCCGAATCCCTGACGTTGGCGCTTGGTGGGAACCACAATCTGGCAACCGGGCTTGGGTTTGTGCTTGCGGTCGGCTTTGGCCACCATGCCATTCATATAGATAATGATGGTCTGGCTCTTTTTGGCGGTCGATGTAGTGCCACCGGCTCTCTCAATATAGTAGTCGGCTTTTTCGCCTTCCCTGAATT
>Ga0247608_10001711_pt1 | contig 29274 bp, 23 predicted proteins | sample 176DNAGHGlowgp2_FD_193490 | JGI IMG/M metagenome (GOLD analysis project Ga0247608, IMG submission 193490) | Sheep rumen microbial communities from Palmerston North, Manawatu-Wanganui, New Zealand - 1766 DNA GHGlow gp2 | ecosystem: Host-associated > Mammals > Digestive system > Stomach > Rumen ... | reverse complement strand
GAACGCCGAGAAGGCTGCCGCCGAGGGTGACTGGTACACCGTCAACGGTGTGCGTGTGGCACAGCCCACCAAGAAGGGACTGTACATCCACAACGGTCGCAAGGTCGTAGTGAAGTAAGGAAAGGACAGACAATATGTTTTAAAAAGCAGACAGCAATTATTAAAATGGTGATAATTATTGTCTGAACATCAATGAAGGTGGGGCGCAGAAACGCCCCACCTTGTTTATTTATACTGAAAATTTGGGAGTTATGAAAATAATGTTTAACTTTGCAGCAGAAAGAATACAATAAATGCTATTCATACTATGTACGTAGAGAATAAATATGTACGTTTCGACTGGGCAGTAAAACGAATGCTGCGCGACAAGGCAAACTTTGATGTGCTGGAGGGCTTGGTGACTGTGCTACTCAATGAGGAAATTCACATCGTTGAAATTCTGGAGAGTGAAGGAAACCAGGATAGCGAGGACGATAAGTTCAATCGCGTAGACGTGAAAGCCAAGAACGAACGTGGAGAGATTATCATCGTGGAGGTGCAGTTGACCAGTCAGCTTTACTATTTGGAGCGCATCCTGTATGGTGTGGCCAAGGCTATCACTGAACATATTACACTGGGAAGCAAGTACGACCAGGTGAAGAAGATATATTCCATCAATATCCTGTATTTCGACCTTGGCCAGGGTTCTGACTATTTGTATCATGGCACGAACAAGTTTGTCGGTGTTCATACAAAAGATACTCTGAAGATAAATGTCAAGGAGGACAACATCATTAAGATGAAGGCCCCTGAGGAGATCTTTCCGGAGTATTTTATTATACGGGTCAACGAATTCAACGATGTCGCCAAAACTCCGTTGGAAGAATGGCTTGACTATCTGAAGAATGGACGTATCAAAGAAGATACTACCGCCCCTGGATTGAGCCAGGCTCGTGAACGACTGCAGGTGATGTCTATGAGCAAGGCTGAGCGAATTGCCTATGATCGTCATATGGATGCGATTATGGTTCAGCATGATGTCCTTGATACAGCAAAGCTTGAAGGACGTGCAGAAGGACGTGCAGAAGGTCGTGCAGAAGGTCGTGCAGAAGGTCGTGCAGAAGGTCGTGCAGAAGGTATTGCAGCAGTAGCCCAAAATTTAATGCAGATGGGAATGCCAATACCGGAAGTGGTTAAGGTAACAGGTCTGACAGAAGGAGAAATCAGTAAACTATAAATTGTTGGTGTGTCACTTTGAAGTGAACAACCCCGGCGGATTTAGTTAGTAAATATTATCGGCGTGGCCGGTGGTTACGGAATCCTGAGCCGGGGCGCATGCCTCTACCGTGACGTGGCGGACGGCTTGGCGATGAGCTGACAGGACGGCTGCTGACGTTGTTGGTAGGAATGACTGTGCCACCTTCGCTTTTCAGCAGGTTGGTAAGGGCACGAGTAGCAGCCTCACGGTGGCGACCGTTGGGGAAGCGTGTCAGATAGTTGTGGAAGTCTCTGGAAGTGACACTGCTGTAGAATGCAGCATCGTCGGCATTGGCTTCCGCTGAGCGTGACGTTTGACGGTGGATAGTGGATGCGTTAGAGCGTGCAGGGAAAGCCGTGGTGGTTTTTATCTCCACGTGTTCTTGGACGGGTGCCGTGGCCTCAGGGGTAGTTGGTGTCGTCGCTTGCTGCTGTTTAGTGTCCAACAATGCGTTGCCTTCGTTTTCTGCAGGCTTGAGGTCGGCAATCCGCTTGCGTGCCGTCTCAACGTAAGTAGACTTGGGATAGTTGGCAATGAATTGTTCATAGTCTTCAACCGACTGGCACGAGACGAAGCGTTTCTCCTCAAGAATGGAACTGGCGAAAGTACTGATGCCACCCGCTAGTATTGCAACAGCGAGCAGGGCACCAACTCCGGCAGCCATGTGCTTCCATGTCAGCCACGCAGGCAACAGTGAGTCTGAAGTTCCAGTGGCACTTGGGGTTGGCTGGCGGTAGCTGTTGTGCGAGTTTGGTTGCGTGGAATTTGCAACAGACGATGCATGTTGCTGCTGTGGTGCAACCGTAGTAGAGGTTACGGATTGTTGCTGTGGTGCAACCGTAGCGGGTGTAACGGGTTGTGGTTTTTGTGGGATTGTAATGGGCGAAACGGGATGGTTTGTGAGCGGGGTCAGCGGCTTGTTCTGCAGACGAGCGTCGGCGTAGGCATAGATCTGTTCGGCTGTTGGGCGGTCCCATGTCTGTGGTGCCAGACAGGCTGTCACCAGCTGTTTGAGTTCTGGCGAGTAGCGTTGGTCCATGGCCGGCACACGTGCTCCGTTGAGCTGTACGCATCCGCCCATTCCTTCCCACATGACGTCGCCGTACATGAGTTCGTAGAGTGTCATGCCCAGCGCCCAGATGTCGCTGGCCAGCACTATAACGGGTTTCTCGGAGAACCGTTCAGGTCCCATATAGGCAATGGTTCCTGACGAACCCGTATTACTGGTTGCGCTCATCTTAGTACGAAGATTACGGCTGATGCCGAAGTCGGAGATGACATATCGGCCATCAGCCGTAATAAGGATATTGTCAGGCTTGATGTCCTGATGAATAATCGGTGGCTGTTGGTTATGGAGGAATGACAGGCCGTTGGCTACATCGCTGGCAAACTTCCAGATGTCTGCTTCTGCCATTCGTCCCACCTGTTGGCTCACAGAACCATTAGCACAGTAGGGCATCACCAGATAGGGGCAGTTGTCGGACACATCAAAATGACTAATGTTCAGCAGGTTAGGATGGTGCAGCTTATAAGCCAGTTTGAACTCCGTGCGGAACTCGTCAAGACCCTTCATGTCGAATGCACCGTAGAACTTAATAGCCACATCAATATCGGCCAGCAGGTTGTGTGCCAGCCATACCTCGCCGAAACTGCCTCGTCCTAACTGTTTCAGCAACTTATAGTGCTCAGCAATGATGATGCCCTCTTGCAGTTTCATCAGTTGACGTTGTAGCCACCATTACCTCCGCAAGTATTACACTTGCCTGAGCCTTTGCATCGACGGCACATGTCGCCACTGATTCGTCCTGTTCCATTACAGGAAGAGCATGAACCCTGCCCGTTGCAAACGGCGCATTTCTGCCATTCGCCCTGCGAATAGGAACCTCCCATGGTGTCATAGGACGTGGTTCGGATATGTGTGTGTGATGCGCATGACACGGCAGCAATGGCCAACAGGGCGGTCGCTGCGATAGAAAGCATTGTCTTTTTCATTTTATCAATAGTTTTAATTTGTTACTTTGTTAATGATTTTATCTTTGTCAGGAATGGCTGCACATACTGGTTCAGCATGTTGTGATCGGCAAAAAGGTAAATACAGACGGCCGCTACTACCACGATGAGTAGCAGTAGTAGAAGGATATTGCGGCACCCGTGACGCTGTCTGACAGGCTCGTTGCGCAGTGTGGTGGCCAACTGTGAAGCATCCTCGTTTTCGACCTCGCTGTTTTGCTCGCTGTTTTCTGTGGCCGCGTCGTCAGTTCCGTCTTCTTCGTTCTCTTCTTCAGTACCGTCCAGACGTACTGTAGCCAGTGCCACGGTGACGTTGTCATGCCCACCACGTGAGAGAGCAGCACTGATGAGCTCGTCGCGGCACTGCTGCGGATTGTCGCGGAACTGCTGGATGATGTCGCCAATCTGGTCGTCAGTACACATGCTTGATAGTCCGTCGCTGCAGAGCATGATGACATCGCCGTTGCGCAGTTCATAGACACGTGTGTCAGGCTGTGCACGGTTTTCTTCGTTACCCAGGCAGCGCGTGATAACATTCGACAGAGGATGGTCGTGTGCATATTCTGGCAGTAGTTCTCCTTTGTCGATGAGTTCCTGCACGAATGAATGGTCTTTTGACAACTGCTGCAGTCCTCGTCTCTTATTGTATACGTAGATACGGCTGTCGCCACACCAGCAGATGTAGACCCTGGTGCCCAGCAGCCACGCCATGACGACAGTAGTACCCATGCCCTGGGTACTACTGTCTGACTGGCTATGGTTGAGGATGTTCTTGTCAGCAGTCTTCACCACCTGTTCCATGAACTGTTGGATAGCCTTGCTGTCATTGATGATGGGAGCAATGGCTTCAGGAGTGAACATCTGCTGGATCGTGTCAACAGCCATGGCTGAGGCCACCTCGCCGGCATTCATGCCGCCCATGCCGTCGGCGACGACGAGCAGTGTGCCGCATTCGCCGAGTGCGACATAGTCGTTGCTCTGTGGCAGTAGCCACTGTGATGATGCCAAGTCGGGACAGACAATGAAGTTGTCCTCATTGTTCTTTCTATATAGCCCGACGTTAGTGCCTGCTGCTAACTTGAAATCCACTGTAGCCATAAGCGTGTTTTTTTACTTGTTACATCTTGCAATGGGGACCAGTCTGTCTTCACCGAAGAGCTGTCCTATCATCACGCCAATGACGCGATAGGAGCCGTCCTTCTCTTTGAAGAAAGCAGGTGAGCCCAGATAGCCGGCATTGCGGTTGGCATCCTGCAATACGATGGTACCGTTTCGTGTGTCAGCACGCGAAGTGCTTGACTTGAAGTAGCTGATGTAGTTAGCTAGGTTGTGGATGTCTGGATTGTTTTTGAATCCGGCCACCTGAATCTCTGTACCGCCATCGCTTGACAGCGAAGCTCCTGCGTCATAGGGAATACCGGCACCGCCCTTGTGAGGCAGAATGGCGTAGCACTGTGAGCTGGGTGAGATGACCGTTATCTGCCGGTTGCGGAATTCACTGGAGCTAATCTTAAATCCATTGTCCTTGATAAGCACACGCACATCCTTGATGACTTCGTCAATCACCTCAGTGATGTCGCCAGCGCGGTCTATCAGGAAGTCTTGGTTGTTGAAGCTCAACTTACGTGCCGTTCCTGTCGTACTGTAAGCATCGTATTCTATCACGATGTTGAATCCCATTGCTTTATAGTTAGCCATGAGTTCGCGCCAACGTCCTCCTAACTGTCTCCAGAAAATCCACGGTTCAATGTTCTGACGGGCCGTTACCAAGGTTCCGTTACTCAGTACGAAGGCTGTACCGCAGACCACATCGGTCAGCGAGATGCCTGGGTCGAAAGCACGTCCGTCGCGTTCGCAGGTGATACGTCGAATCTTCAGTGAATAGATGTGGTTATAGTAGTCGCGAATGGTACCGCTGGCATCACCGTGAGCTGTCGGGTTCTCGTTCATCGCTCCTTCGTGGGCAGGTGCCTCACCGGCTATTGCAGTCTCAACACCAGCCACGTTGTGGTTGTCGTCAGCATTGCCGATAGATGCAATGGTAGCCGACGACTCGCCAGGAGCCGCGGGGTTCACCACTCCGCCTTCGGTATCTACGATACCACTGGCTGCTGCCTGTTTGTTTACGCGTGCCAGCTCACTTTCATATCTCCTGGCTTCGCTGGCCACGCTCGACAGTTGACGGTTCACATAGACAATACGTTCGCGGATGGCAGCCCGCTTCGAAGCGGGAGCGCTGGATAATTCCTGATTCAGCTTCTCTTGTTCCTGCAAGAGTCCTTGCTTGACAGACGACAGCGAGTCGAGCTTGGTCTGATAGGTCAGCATCTCCTGGCGTAAGGCTTGGTTGTCAAGACTCAGCTTGTAGTTCCAGGCGCCGAAGCCCACGATGGCCAGCAGCAAGAGTGCCGACAGGGCCCAGATGGCGCGGCGATAGGGTCGCAGTGCCTGTTGGCGGAACAGGTTCATGCGTTCGGTGAGCTTGATGCTCGATGTCAGTGACTGCTTGCCCTGCGGGACGATGAAGCCCAGGCGCGGTCCACCCACCGACAGCTGTATCTCGTCACCCGACTGCAGGTAGTAGCTGCCTTGCACGGGTCGTCCGTTGACCAGTGTGGGGTTTGCGCTCGACAGGTGTATGAGCTGCCAGTTCTGTCCGTCGCGCACAATGGCACAGTGTTTACGGCTGACCGTCTCGAACGATTCATCGAAGCGTACCTGACAGGAGGCGTCGCGTCCCAGTTCTATCTGGTCGATAATGATTTTCTGTGACTCACCAGCAGTGTGGTATTTCGAACTCGTTTTGTGTTCTAGGATGTAGTAGGTACGTCCTGAGCCGTTAAAGATGGCACCTACACCTGCTCCTACGGAGCCTGCAACGGTGCGTTTGTAATTTTGCTGTGACATAAGCTAATAATTTTAATTATTGGTAATTTTAGGGTTTAAGTAATTTTATTGAATCCTCTGTTTGTTTTTGTTTGAAGGGAAGCAGCGTCTTCAGAGACATCAGCTGTGCTCGAACTTCAGTGTGACGTCGCCGATGGTGATAATGTCACCCGGCGAAAGATAGTAGCCGGCATCAGACACCGGGCGCGAGTTGACGAATGTTCCGTTGCTCGAAGGAACCCACTGGCGGGCGTCGCGCTGCCATTGTCCGTCGCGGACCACCCACTTGCCTTCCCCGTTCTCTATCGTGCAGTGATGTCTCGACACGTAGTCGGAAGTCACAGACTTGATATAGATGGCATTGTCATTCTGCCGCCCTACCGTCAGCACGCCCTGCCCACGGCTGACCAGCTGTGTGAGGTCGTATAGTCGGCCGTACTCCTCGCCCTGCATGATGCGTAGGAAGCATCCCTTGCGCTGTGGCTGACAGGCGGGTTGCTGTGGTCTGTGTGCTCCTGCCGTTGGTGCCATGTCTAGCGGAAGCAGACGCAGTACGTCACCGGTGGCTTGAAGTCGTTGCTTGAAGTCTGGCACCAGACATCCCTCAATCACCTGCATCCACTGTTGCGAGTTAGGCACTTGGCGCAGAGCGTCCCTGTTCCATATTCCCTTTTTTCCTCGTATCTGGTATTCTGCCAGGTCGTTGTGCGACTCCAGTGTTCCGAAGGGCAGGATGCCCGTCAGCAACTGGTAAGCTAGTACGCCGAACGAGAAGATGTCTGTCGTGGGCAGTACCGTTGCACCGCCTCGTGCCCTGTTCACCTGTTCGGGCGGCATGTAGGCGTATGTTCCGAATATCTGGTTGGGTTTCCCGAAGATGTTGCGCTGGGTCATGCGGTGCGTACGGTCGCCGGCAATGCCGAAGTCCGTCAGTGCCGCTACGCCACTTTGCTTGAAAAGCACGTTCTCCGGTTTCAGGTCGCGATGCACTTTCCCCTGGTTGTGCAGTGCCGCCAGTCCTGTCAGGATGTTCTGACAGATGCGCGTGTTGCGCACATCGCCCTTGCCTAAGAGTGACTCCAAGTCCCCTCCCGGACAGAACTCCATGACGATGTAGGGATTGCCGCCCACCACGCCGTAGTCGAGTGACTGCACCAGGTTCTCACAGGGAATCTGTCCTGTGCGGAATTCCATCTCGAAGCGCTCCATCAGTGGTTCGCGAATCTCTGACGGCACTTCCCACAGCCGCAGCAGTTTCAGGGCCAGCTTCTGTCCGCCAGTTTCTGCCAGGTAGACCACACCAAAGGAACCCTCGCCCAGCACTTTCCGTATCGTGTACTGATTGACGGTCTGTCCGGGTTGGAAGTCACAACGGTCTACTACCTGGTAGTTGCTCATAACAGCCTTAATGTCTGGTTAGGGATAATGGCACAGACCACCCTGTTTCGGGAAGCCTATTCCACGGTAAACTTAAAGCGTCGGTCGCCCAAAACGATGACGTCGTCGGGCAGTATCTCTATTTTACGACCGGCCTCGACAGCTGTCGTGCACATCTCACTGTGATTCAGTATATACCACTTTCCGTCTTCACACACTATTTCTGCCTGCTCCTTAGAAGTGATGGAGCGGTTCTCCGGCTCTGTGTTGTCGCGGTTCAGCATGACGTGGTCGCCCTCGTAGCTGTTCTTGTGGGCCTCGGTTGTTTCGCCCTCGTCGGGGATTATAGTCAGTGCACACTTCGGCTTGGGCGGCGCAATGTTGTGACGTCGCACAAAGACCGTTTTCTGGCGAATGGGCTCGTTGCAGTAAGGACAGCGCGTGCTGGTGATGGGCACCTCTTTGCCGCACTTGTCGCACGTCGTCTTCAGGTCCAGTTCTTCCAGTTCTGCAGCAGCGCTCTTGGCTGGTCCTGCTGCGGCAGCACCGCCAGTCAGTGGAGATCCGCAACCCGGGCAGGTGGTAAATGTCCCCAATACTGGATAGCCGCACTTTGGACATGACTTCTGCGCTGCTCCCTGTGCGCTTCCGGGCTGTTGTGGCGCACCTCCGTTCATCACCACAGTGGGTCTTGGCTGGGGCTCGTTGGCATACGCTGCCCCGACCACCGTGGGTCTTGGCTGAGGCTCATTGGCATACGCTGCCCCAACCACCGTGGGTCTTGGCTGAGGCTCGTTGGCATACGCTGCCCCAACCACCGTGGGTCTTGGCTGAGGCTCGTTGGCATACGCTGCCCCAACCACCGTTGACCTTGGTTGAGGCTCTGCTCCGCCTGCTGGCTGATAGCCTCCACCCTGATAGGGGCTGTAGCCTTGCGCACCACCCTGCAACGGGTGCCCGCACTTGATACAAGCGCTAACACCAGGCTCGTTGTCATAGCCGCAATTGTTACATCTCATAAGTTTCGTTTTTAAGTTATTGGATTTGATATCTTCGTTTTGTCGTCTAAATGTATTGTGCTTTTGTGAAACTCTTTATTTGGAGCCTTTCTGCTTGAGTTTGATGTGCACCTCTGTGCTCTGGCTCTCCACGACGATGTATCCCGTGCGCTCACCCTTTGCCTTGTTGGGAGCCACGCGTACGCTCAACTCGTTAGGCTCCAGCGGTTCGCGCTTGTCCTTGTCCTTCTTGCTCTTGAAGACCTTTCTCAGGCCGGTGGCTTCTTTCTGCTTGTCGGGCATGAACACCACCCAGTCGGGCGATGACTTCACGCGCCACTTCTTTCCGTCCGAATACAGGGTGTCCGACACGCAGTCCATCTTCACCACCATCTCCTCACCGTCTGCGTCAATCTTGTCCACCTCTTCGGGTTCGGCATAGAGTAGGGGTGACTTGCCACCGCCCTGACGCACGGTGACGGTCTTTTCCACCTTGTCGTCTTCGGCATCTGTAATTTTGATTTTAGCCTCGCGGGGCACGGTCAAGTGGGAAGGCTCTGTCTTTACTATCAGGCTCTTCATGTCCTCCGTGGGTTCCAGGATACACCATGTGGCATCCTTCTCGTCCTCCAAGGCCGCCGTCCATCCGTCTTCCGAGGTCACGGTGATGACGTTGGCACCGGTGGTCTTGCCTTCAAACTCCAGATGGTTACGGTTCAGCGACAGTTCCACGCGTGCTGCCTCCTGCTTTTTCTTGCTTGTCTTGGGCTTCCGACATCTGGCTATCATGGTATTGCACCGCTTCTTGTTGGCAGCACTCGGGTCTAATATCTTAGACTCGTTGAACAGCCGTATGGCAGTCTGCATGTTCCCTTTTTTGTATTGTGTCATGCCCTCCGCATACTTCGAGTCGCCACTCTGGGCGTAAGCATCAGTGACGGGTGCCAAGCTCATCAGCAAGGCCGTGATAATCAAGAGTAGTTTCTTCATTGTTTCGTATTATTGTTATTCTGTTAATAGATGTTCCACGTATGGCTTGACGAAGGCAGCACGGCCAAGGAAATACTCAGCCATATCCGCAGAACCTATGCTGGCCATTCCGTCACCGCGGGTCTTCAGCTGCTTATAGATGTCCAACAGGCTTTTCTCTGCATCGGCCTTCACCTCATCCAGCTTGGTTTTCAGCGCAGCGTCGTTCAGCTGTGCGTTAGGTGTCATGGCAGCCTCGTCGGCATACATCTTGCACTGGTCGATGATGTCAAGATAATATTTCTCCACCATTCCGTTGGCAGAGTCAAGCTGATTCTCGCCATATTTCTCCTGAAAGTCCTTAGCTTCCAACGCTAAGTCCTGCGCAGTTGCAATCCTCACCAGTGCGATACTGTCCAGACTGACCTCTGGAACAGCGGCGGCTTCAGCCTGTGCGGCGGCTTCAGCCTCGTCGTTGTCGCTGCCTCCCGAGAAGAGAAAGAAGGCACCAATCAGCAGTACTGCGGCCACACCGGCAATGATGCCTACCAGCTTCTTGTTTATGCCGCCACCGGCAGCAGGAGCCGCTGGCATGCCCGTGCTCTGATAGGGATTCTGCGACCCCTGTACACTGTTAGGCTGGAAGGGCTGTTGGGTGCCCTGGAACGGCTGCTGCGTCTGCTGATAAGGATTCTGCGTCTGCTGGTAAGGGTTCAACGACTGCTGCATGGGCTGCTGTGTGCCTTGATAAGGATTCTGTGTCTGCTGATATGGGTTCAGTGACGACTGCATGGGATTCTGCGTCTGCTGGTATGGGTTCAGCGATGACTGCATGGGGTTCTGTGTCTGCTGATATGGGTTCAGCGACGACTGCATGGGTTGTGGTCCCTGATAGGGCTGAGGCGAGGGAGTAGGACTGTCTATGCCGTGAATGTGCTTGTAGGTCATTTCCTCGATGGCCGATGCCCACGGGCGCTTAGCTGGGTCTTCATTCAGACAGCTATAGATGATATCCTTCAGTTCTTGCGAGAAGCCAGGCTCGTCAATTTCGGGAATTTCGGCACCCTTCTTCTGCATCAGTCCGCCATTGTTGCCGAAGGGAGGCTGACCGCAGATAATCTCATACATCATGGCACCTAACGACCAGATGTCCGAAGCCATGATGGGGCGCGGACGACTGCTGAAGCGCTCCGGGCCCATGTAGGCCAGCGTGCCACCGCTTTGCTCCTCCTCTTCTTTCTTGTTGCTGCGTATGGTGCTACGTACGCGTGCGCTGATGCCAAAGTCAGTAATCATATAGGCACCCTCGTCGCTGATGAGTATGTTGTCGGGCTTGATGTCCTGATGAATCAGCGGCGGATTCTTGGCATGCAGGTAAGCCAGTCCGGCAGCCACGTCGTGCAGCATGTTCCAGCACTGCTCCTCAGTAATCCGCTCCTTGCCGGCCACATACTTGAAGGCCGAACCGTTCTGACACAGCGGCATGATCAAGTAGGGCTGGCGCTCCCAGCTGTCAAAGTAGGTAGGTTTCAGCAGGTTCGTGTGGTTCATGTCGAACACCATCGAAAACTCCTGCGTAAAGATGGCAATACCGGCCTCGTCCAGTCCCGTTCCCGGCGCATACACCTTGATGGCCACCTGTATGTGCGTCCAGTCGTCGTTGGCCAACCACACTTCCGAGAAACCGCCGCGTCCTAACAGCCTGACAAGTTCGTATCTGTCTTTATCTCCAAATTTCTGTCCTTCTTGCAGCATAACTTTATAATTCGAATCTTTCAATACATAAATATTATGTGACCACGTGCTTTCCTCAAACCGAAAAAGGCATAGTCGATTGCAAAGATAAGGATAATTTTCGAATCAGCAAAAAAAATCAGATAAAAAGTTAAATAAGTCGAAATGAAACCCAATCAAAACCGTCCGGTTGGGTAATCGCTGGCGTCGTGCAAGGTAATCACTGTCGCATTGATCAGCAAATTCGGCGACTTTGGTGAGTAAATTCAGTGAAAGTGGTCAACAATTTCACTGAATTTGCCACGTCGTTGCAACCAGACGATGAGTCAAGAAATGCTGTCTTGTCTGCTATTTCGCACTCTTTCTGTTTACTAATAATATCTTTTTTATCCGTTTTGGATAATCTTTTTTTGATAATTGTTTGGTTATTATATTATAATGGTGTATCTTTGCAAAACTTTTCAAACTGATGAAAAGTGGTTTAAGATATTTCTGTTTATGGTTGAGAATCCTTTTATCACATATGGTTATGAGTCGGCAGCATATTTTTGCGATCGTAAGGCTGAGACTCAGGAGTTGTCGACACTGTTGACCAATGGCAATCATGTAGCATTGATTTCCCCACGGCGTATGGGTAAGACGGGACTGATTCATCACTTTTTTGCTCAGAAGGATATCAGCGACCGTTACTATACCTTCCTGATAGATATCTATGCCACTAAGAACCTGCAGGACATGGTTTTCCGCATGGGCCAAAGCATCGTCAACCGACTGAAACCTCGCGGACAGCAAGCTATCGACGTTTTTCTCCGTTTTGTGACATCACTCCGCACTGGAATCTCTTTTGACGGACAAGGTAATGCCAGTTGGAACGTCGGCATCGGGGACATTACGTCGCCCGACTTTACACTGGAAGAGATTTTCAATTACCTAAAGCATGCCGACAAGAAATGTATTGTCGCCATCGATGAGTTTCAGGCTATTGCCGACTACCCAGAGCAGAATGTCGAGGAACTCATGCGAACTTATGTCCAACAGTGCCGGAATGCTGTGTTCGTTTTTTCTGGTTCTCAGAAAAGCATGATGAGCGAGATGTTCTCATCGCCAGCACGCCCTTTTTATCAGAGCGTTTCGATGATGTTCCTCAAGCCTGTTGCGCTACCGGAGTATGAATGGTTTGCCACCGGTCATTTCAGCAAGGCGGGAAAGCAGATTGCCAACGGGGTGGTAGCTGCTATCTATGAGCGTTTTGACGGTACGACGTGGTATTTGCAGAAAACGCTTAATCAACTGTTTGCCACCAGGGATATTGTTGAAGTCGGTGATGTTGACAAGGCTGTAAGGCAAATCATCGACCAGAACGAGGAAGCTTACAAAGACATCCTCTTCCAGTTGACAGCCCGCCAACGCGACCTGCTTGTTGCCGTCAGCCGTGAAGGGAAGGCCCGACAGATTACCGGATCACCATTCGTCAAGCAATATCATCTCGTCTCGGCCAGCAGTGTGCAGAAGACAGCTAAGTCGCTGCTTGACAGGCAACTGCTGACTCACCAACAGGGCGTATATGAGGTCTATGACAAATTTTTGGCCGAATGGCTTAGTCAGTGAACAAATAGCCAGTGAACAAATTACCCCCTGACTTACGTTTTTCATGAAAAAAATTTGGTAATAGAATTATTTTTATTATCTTTGCACCCGACTCTTACTGCCATTTGCATGGCTATAGATTTACTGACATTGATGGAATGAAGCCAACAAGCCGTTTGTAAGGCCGGCTTCGAAAGGCGTTTACGGACGTTATTCTGTGTTCTTCAAACTTCGCAACTTTGAATCCATTTCACAGAGATAATGCAACGGAACGCGTGCGTAGGTGTATTATATACGCTCCTTTTTTATGACCTGACTGGTTATGTGCTAGGCCATATAATACCAACGGCGTGGGCTAGTTGCGTTGTTTATCCTTGAAAAGGAGGCAATGCGAAGGCCTAAAGGATTGGGATAAGCACCTGTAGAAAACTCCCATGCCTTTTTTGTTTCCGCAAAAATTACTAGACTGCTAATGGCCGTTTAGGGAGATGACGGCCAAAGTTTTTCACGGAAAGAGATGGAGCTGTTTTACGGGAAATATCAGAAGGAACGCCTTTTAGGCCGTGGCGCTTTTTCGGAAGTATGGCAGGTTACTGACGTGCAGACTGGTGTGACGCAGGCTCTGAAGATTTATTCTCCGATGGCAAGCATGGACGGCGATGGTGTGGAAATGATGAAACACGAGTTTGCGCTCATGGCCAATGCGAACCATCAGAATTTGTTACGCCCTCTTTATTTTGATATTTGCAACAACCAGCCCTTCCTGGTGCTTTCTTATTGTAAGAATGGTAACATCAAGAACTATACAGGCAAGTTCACGGAGCATGATGCCTGGAAACTATTGAAAGACTGTGCCAGTGGTCTGGCTTATCTGCATACGATGCGTCCTCCAGTTATCCATCAGGACATCAAGCCCGACAACATACTGATTGCTGACAATGGCTCGTATATGCTGACCGACTTCGGGGTAAGCATCAAGGCGAAAGCCACGATGAGCCGTATGACGAATGGCGAGAAGCAGCTCCAGTCGGCAGGTACGCTGCCATATATGTCTCCCGAAAGATTCTCGAAAGACAACCGTCCCATCATGGCTGGCGACATCTGGTCGCTGGGGGTTACGGTGTACGAGATGTTGTCGGGCTACCTGCCCTTCTGCCAGGGTGAGGTGCAGGGCGGTCTGCTGCAGAAGATGGGTGCCGAGGTGCCCGACCTGCAGGGCTACTACTCGCAGGCGCTAAAGGATGTGCTGGCAAGATGTATGTCGGCGACACCGTGGGAACGTCCCACTGCCGAGGAGTTGGAAAGTCTGGCAGCTGAGGGCCTTAAGGGGTCTCAGACGTTACAGATGACACGGCATGACATTCAGTCGGAAAGGATAAAGGAGCTTGGTGATACGACGGTGTCAAGAGAAACAGCCAAGTCATGGAAGAAATACGTGCTGCCAGCCGCCATTATAGTGGCCTTACTGGCTGGACTGTTTTTCTTGTTTATGCCGTCTTTTGGTGATGAAGCTAAAGCAGAGTCCACACAACCAGCTGTCGTTGAAGAAGACCCGATGGCTGTAACACAGGGTGACGCGCAGGAAGCCACTCCGTTGTCAGAAGCTGAGGAAGCCGCCCGAGAGGTGGTCACAAAGCCTGTGGAGCAGGAGGTAAAGGCGGTACAGAAACCTGCGGGGCAGGAGGCTTTTAAGGAAAACCCCACGCAGGAGAAGGCTAAGCCCATAAAGACCAATCTGAGCTATGGCAATTGGACTGGTGACATCAGCAATGGCAGACCTTTGGGAATAGGAACGCTGACGTTCATCGCTGGAGTTAATATCCGCTGTAGCAACGGCAGCATTATCCAGCCTCAGGCTGGTGACTGTCTGGAGGATGCCGAGTTTGATGATGATGGCTACCTATATCAAGGGCGATGGCTAAAGAGTAACGGACTGACAAAGACAATAATGCCATAATAATGAAAAAGATACTTATTCTACTATCACTGCAGGTACTGATGATACAGGCAGTATGGGCACAACAGCATGTAGGCTTTACGGTTCGCGGCGGGATTGGCAACGAATTGTTGAAATCGCGTATTGAAGAGAATATCTCATTGTTGCTAAGCGAGATAAACAGTGCGTGTGCTGAGGGACGTAACCTGCAGACAGTTAGTCTGGAGATGACAAGCAATGCCGTGCGATCGCTATCGTTGTTGTGGGAAAACCTGCACTTCCTCTGTGAGCAAAGTCAGATTAGCGAGGAGTGCCATAGCGCGGTGAACGGCTATCAGCTTCGTAATATCCCTATCCGCGTAATTCCCGTTGCCGAGGGCTATGAGGGCGAAAGAGAGCGCCGGCTGACCATTAGTCTGACAAAGGAGGGACAGATTACAGGGGTGCGCATGGCTATGCCCAACCACGTCTATACCAATATCATCAAGAAGGGCGATGCTACGGACATGGCTCGCCGTGAGGAGATACTGAAGTTTGTGGAGGACTTCCGCAGTCACTATGACGAGAAGGACATTAATGCACTGGAGCAGGTGTTCAGCGACGATGCCTTGATCATTACGGGTACGGTGGTGATGAAGAGTGAGCGCAAGGGCGATCAAATCAGTCTGCGCTCAGAAATAGTATACCATACGCAGAACAAGCAGCAATACCTGACGAGACTTCGTCGCACCTTCAACCGCAACAAGTATATTAAGGTGACGTTCAGCGATCCTGTGGTAGTACGCTCGAAGAAGAATCCCAACTATTTCGGGGTGACGCTGCACCAGCACTGGCAGTCGTCGACCTACGAGGACGACGGCTATGTGTTCCTGCTCTGGGAATTCCGCGAGAACGGTCTGCCCCCTATCATCCATGTGCGCACGTGGCAGCCGGACAGGATAGAGGGTGCTCAGCTGGAGAAGGATAAGGTTATCAACATCCTCGACTTTGAGATTCCTGCCAAGAGAAGAACCAGATAACTATTCACGCAAAACTACAAATACTTATGAAGCATCGAATTCAATTATTACTACTGATGATGTTACTCGTTGCGGCAGCCCATGCCCAACAGATAACGGTAAAGAACTTCGGACAGGCTAACCAGTTTATTCCCAGCGAGAACCAGCTGAGGGACTGGGACAACGAGCCGTGTGCGCTGGTGAAGATACAGGGTGCCAGGATTGACAGCGTGTCGGGAGCCTTCGAGGTTGTCAAACATGCAGCAGAGACGTGGGCATATATGACCGTCGGCGACCGTCGGCTGACCATCTACAAGCAGGGCTATGAGCCCAAGGAGGTGACGTTCAGCAGCTTTGGTGTAGACGATGTGAAGGGCAATAAGGTGTATCTGATGACCATCTATGCACCGGAACTGACCAAGCAGCGGTTGTTCATCGGCTTGCAGGGTGGTGTGAACTTCACCACCAATACCGACCTCGGAGCCGGCTACGGCAGTGCGAAGATGCTGACGGGCTTCCATATAGGAGCTAATCTGCGCTATATGTTCTCCGATATGTTTGGCATCACCACTGGTGTCTATTTCTCTACTCGCGGCTATAAATACTCGGACGTCAACATTATCAATGAGAAGGGCGACTTCCAGTTCATCGACATTCCCGTGCTGGCAACCCTGCATTTCAACCTCTCGGATGCTGTGGCTGTGCAAGTGCTCGCCGGCCCCTGCATGAGCATGAATGTGGGAGGAAAGATCAAGGCTGACTTTCCCTATACGGACGATAAGTTCTCCGACCAGTACTCTTCATTCCAGATAGGCGGACAGGCTGGTGCGAAGCTTATTTTCGTCAAGCACATCGCGCTGGGCGTGGACTACCAATTGAGTTTTGGCAACTACAAGAGCAGTGGGGTCAATGTGAGTGTTGGGTATATTTTCTGAAACAAACAGGCTAACAACTATTAATTATGAACAAGTCAACTTTTATTAAATTATTCATGGCTCTTGTGGCTGTGCTCTTCTTTGCCAACTGTGGTGACGATGACAGCAGCGGGCCTGCGCTAAGTGTCTCACCGGCTTCTGTCACACTGAACGAGAACAACAATGAAACGCTGACGGTGTCGTCGAATACCACATGGAATGTAACACCGAGCGACTCATGGCTGAACTGCTCGCCATCAGGAGCCACGGGTGGTGCCCAAGTTACAGTTAGTGCCAACAGCTTGAACAATACAGGTTCGGCCCGCACGGCTACACTGAAGTTTACAGATAAGACGGGCACGAAAGTAGTAACTGTCAGTGTGACACAGCTTCCTGTAAAGAACAATGCCGATGACCCCGACAAGCCCGACGAGCCGATGCCAACGCTGACGGTAAGTAAAAGCAGCATTCAGTTCGGTGCTGACGGAGGTAACGAGACGGTTAGCATAGAATCGAACACCTCATGGACAGTTGCGAGCAGTGAGATCTGGTGTACTGTCAGTCCATCGTCAGGCACTAACAATGGAACGGTAACAGTATCGACTACCGCCAACACCGAAACCAGTCAGAGAACGGCCACCATCACCGTGAAGACTGCCAAAGGCGAGATAGAAAAGACCATCAGCATCTCGCAGGAAGAGGCTGCCCCCAGTATACCTTTCGACGAACCTTATTTAGGATGGGCTACATCGCCGTCTACTGTTGGAGCTGTTCTTACAGACAGAGGATATAGACTTAACGAATATACCACACAATCGGAGTCAATCATTAGCCACTCCGACAAAATGGAATATATGACAGTCTACCATTTCAAAAAGACAAGACTATATGATGCCGATGTGTGGATAGATGCATCAAAGTACTCTATGAGTCAGACTAGAAATTACCTTTCGACAACGCTGAAGTATACTAGCACGGGAACAACTACCAGCAGCGGCACCACCTATTACAACTATCTCTCGCTTGACGGGCTGACAAAGGCCAGTGTATATAAGTATACTGGCACCGATGCCACTTATACTATTATCACGTTTGAGAGTTCTGGCACGGGTCTTCTCTTTGAAGAGCCGTTTATGACCTGGGATGCTTCCATGAATACCGCAAAGACGGCAATTGAGAATATGGGGTACACGGTTAAAGTAGATGGAACAAACCTTACGACAGATCAATATAAACCAAAATATGAGGAATGGTTTTTCAATTACTGGTTCGGATTATCTAACAAATTATCTGATGTTACTGTCTATTTTGATGAAGACAAGTACACGAAAAACAATTTGCGCTATTATCTGACCAACACATTAAAGTATAATTATCAAAAAGAAGAAGGCTATAAAACTTACTTCCTATTGCCCGGTGGGGAAACCCAATGTTATATTTATAACATGCCTGGTTATCTTTGGATTTCCTTCGAACCAGCAAACACCAGTGCACCCAGTATGGCGAAAAGAATTGAAAGGGAAAAATCCATTGAAACCAAAATAAGGCAAGAAAGGATGCAACGCAACAGATAATCCATCTGCTGAAGGTGTCCTTCACTATCGCTCGACAATGACGGTGTGTCAAAATGAAGTAACTAGTTCCTCCCCTTAGTTACATTTTGACACAACGTTATTGTTCTCATCTATTCGTAGCTTTGAGACTTCGTCTCTTAGGTACTCACGCTTGACAAAACAAAAAAATGTATTCTTTTTTTTGTTTTGTCCTCGCTTATTCGTACCTTTGCAGGCGATTTGAGCAAAGTGCTCGTCAAGGGGTGCCTGCGTGTGCGGGCTGAGATGATACCCTTCTGAACCTGACACGGGTAATGCCGGCGTAGGGATGACGGAGTAAGGAACAATCGACAGACAATTCCCCTTATTTATTCATTCTTAATATAATAAGGTAAAGAAAATGCGAAAACAAATGATGACCTTGGCTTTGCTTGCCGCTGCTGTGGCAGGCAGGGCAGGGGAGGTGAGCGGACAGCGCACAGAGATTATTGACACACTGAAGACTTACGACCTGCAGGAAGTGCAGGTGACCGCCGTGCGTGCTACGAAGAAGACCCCCGTGGCCTTCACTAACATGAACAAGGAACAGCTGAAGGCTGTCAACTACGGACAGGACGTGCCCTACCTGCTGTCGCTGACGCCGTCGGTGACCATGACGTCGGATGCTGGTAACGGCATCGGATACACTTCCATAAGGGTACGCGGAACAGACCCCACACGTATCAACATTACGGCCAACGGCATCCCGATGAACGATGCCGAGAGTGCCGGGCTCTACTGGGTGAACATGGGCGACTTTGCCAGCTCGGTGCAGTCGGTGCAGATACAGCGCGGTGTGGGCACGTCGACCAACGGTGCCGGGTCGTTTGGTGCCACCATCAACATGCTGACGGAGAACGTCGGCGTCACGCCCTACGTGGGTGTTGACCTGAGTGCCGGCTCCTACTACAGCCACAAGGAGACACTGCGCTTCAGCACCGGACTGATAGGCGGGCACTGGGGACTGCAGGGCCGGCTGTCGAATATCGGGTCGAAGGGTTATCTGGACCGTGCCTCTGCGAAGCTGAACAGTTACTTCCTGCAGGCAGGTTGGTTTGGTGATAACACGGTGGTGAAGCTGATTACCTTCAACGGAGTGGAGGAGACCTACCATGCATGGAACTACACGTCGAAGTATGAGCAGTCGCTCTACGGACGTACTTACAACTCGTGCGGAGAGTACTGGGACGAGCAGGGCAACCGCCACTACTATGACGACCAGACGGACAACTACCACCAGCAGAACTACCAGCTCGTCTGGAATCAGAACATCGGCCGTGAGTTGAAGCTGAACGCCGCCCTGCACTACACGAAGGGTCACGGCTATTATAATGAGTACAAGTCGGATCGTACGCTCTTCGAGTACGACTTGGACAACCAGAAGACTTGGGCCGAGAGTGACTTGGTGCGCAAGAAGACCATGGATAACGACTTCTACGGTGCTGTGGCCTCGCTGACCTACGACAACAAGCAGAACCTGCAGGCTATCCTCGGAGGAGGGTGGAACAAATACGACGGCGACCACTACGGACTCACGCCCTGGGTGAAGCACCCTGTCAACGAGCTCTTCCCCGACCATCGCTACTACGACAACAACACGAAGAAGACCGACTTCAACGTCTACGGCAAGGTGACCTACGACCTGCTGCCGGGTTTGAACGCCTTCGTTGACTTGCAATACCGCCACATCGGCATCAAGATGAACGGTCCAACGGACGAGATAGACTGGGAGACAGAAAAACGCATTGTCTATGACATCAAGGAGTCGTACGACTTCTTCAACCCCAAGTTCGGACTGAACTACGACATCACACCCAACCACAAGGTGTATGTCTCCTACGCCATTGCCCATAAGGAGCCTACGCGCAACAACTTCGAGAACAACAACAATGCTGGCCTGGGGCGCCCAAAGACCGAACGGCTGAATGACTTGGAGGCAGGATATAAGTTCCAGTCGGAACGTTTCTCGGCAGGGGCTAACCTCTACTGGATGGATTACAAGGACCAGTTCGTGCTGACCGGCGAGATTGACAAGATTGGCGAAGCCATCACCCGCAACATGCCCAAGAGCTACCGGCTCGGCATCGAGTTAGAGGCGGCCTGGAAACCTGCCGACTGGCTGCGTTGGGATGTCAATGCCACGTGGTCCAGGAACCGAGTGAAGGACATCACCGTCAACCTGACTGACGGCACGGTGGCCAACTTAGGCACTCAGCCGCTGGCTTTCTCGCCCGACTTCCTGCTGAACAACATCCTGACCTTCAGATACTGTGGTTTCAAGGCCTCGGTGCAGAGCCGCTACATCAGCGACCAGTACATGACTAACACCGGACTGAAGAGCTATAGCACCCTTGACGACAACGGAAGCCCCGTGGCTGTCAGCATGATGCTGGACGGCCACTTCACGACGAACCTCGACCTGTCGTACAATTTCCGTCTGCCTAAGCTGGGACTGAAGGATGCTACCGTCGGCGTGACGCTTTACAACGTTTTCTCAGCCAAGTACGACAACAACGGCTGGGCCGCTCCTGCCTTCACCAAGGAGAATGGCAAGGTTGTGGCCACGGGCTGGGACGAGTCAGACCAGTATGAGGCCGGCTTCGCACCCTCGGCACCGTTCAACCTAATGGCGCACCTCAGTGTTAATTTTTAATTACTAATGAGTAATTATGATTACACTTGCAGGCATAATGGGCGTCAGGATGCTGGCAGACAATGGCTTGCATGGTAATCATAATTATTAATTATTAATTACTAATTAAATAAAGATGGAGTATTTTTCTCTGCACTGGCTTGACATACTGACTACAATACTCGGGCTGTTTTATATCTGGCTCGAGTATCGGGCCAGCATCTGGCTTTGGTTCTTTGGCATCGTGATGCCGGCACTCGACATCTATCTTTACTGGAGCCACGGACTCTATGGCGATGCGGGTATGGCGTGTTACTATACGGTAGCAGCCTGCTATGGCTATGCCGTTTGGGAGTTTGGACGCAAGAAGAGCCAGACGACCGACGTGATGCCCATCACCCACATGCCACTGCGCCTCTACCTGCCCGCCGCTGTCTTCTTTCTGCTGGCATGGGGCGCTACCTACTATGTCCTGGTTACCTGGACCAACTCGACAGTGCCCGTGCTCGATTCGTTCACCAACGCTCTCTCGTTTGTCGGCCTGTGGGCGCTGGCACGCAAGTATATCGAGCAGTGGTGGTTCTGGGTAGTGGTCGACATTGTTTGCTGTGTGCTTTACATACAGAAGGACATACCCTTCAAGGCTGGGCTCTACGGACTGTATGTTGTCATCGCCATAGCAGGTTATTTCAAGTGGAAACAGATGATGAAAGTGGAGCGTGAAGTATGAAGCGTGAAGAGTTTACTGCCGTCATCGTGGCCAATGGTGATTTCCCTAAACAGGAGGTGCCGCTTGCTATACTGCAACAAGCACGGCACATGGTGGCTTGTGACGGAGCCATTGTCTATGTGCCACAGGCAGAAGCTGTTGTGGGCGACGGTGACTCAGTGCCTGCTGAATATCGCTCAAAACTGATACAGATTGACGAGCAGGACGACAACGACCTCACCAAGGCCACGCGCTACTGTCTCGCCAAGGGATGGAGAAAGATAGCCTACCTCGGTGCAACGGGCAAACGCGAGGATCACACCTTGGGCAATATAGCACTGCTGATGCGCTACTACCGGGAGATGGGGGTTGAGGGGCAGCTGTTCACTGACTATGGATACTTCACACCGGCTAAGGGCGACCACACCTTTGCGTCGTTCATAGGCCAGCAGGTCAGTATTTTTAATTATGGATGCAGCCGCATAGCGGCAGAGGGACTGAAGTGGGACTCCTATGCTTATCGGGAGATGTGGCAAGGAACGCTCAATGAAGCACTCTCCTATAGTTTTACGCTCTATACTGATGGCTACTATATGGTATATCAGACCTACGATGGAAAAAAGTAATGTCTGAGGTTCTTTCGCTCGCTTATTCGTACCTTTGACCTTCGGTCATAGGTACTTTCGCTCGGAAATGCAAAATAAAAAAGTGTTTTTCCTTTTGCATTTCGCTCGCTTATTCGTACCTTTGCACCCGCTTAACGTTAAGAGTATGAAGATAGAGCAACAGATAATGGCGGCTGTCCAGGCGGCCGTAAAGGCACTTTACGGGCAGAACGTGCCTGAGAAGACGACAGTGAGCACTGATCGTCTGGTGCAGCTGCAGAAGACGCGCAGTGAGTTTGAGGGCAACCTGACCCTCGTCGTTTTCCCATTCGTAAAAATGGCTCGCAAGAGTCCTGAGCAGACCGCTCAGGAGTTGGGCGAATACCTGGTGCAGCACTGCCAGGCCGTCAGCAAGTATAATGTGGTGAAGGGTTTCCTGAACCTTAGCATTGCCGATACAGCTTGGTTGCAACTACTGGCCGATATCGAAGCCGATGCCCACTATGGTGAGAAGCAGGCTGCCGACGATGCACCGTTGGTGATGATAGAATACAGCAGTCCCAACACCAATAAGCCCCTGCACCTGGGTCATGTGCGAAACAACCTGTTAGGGTGGTCGTTAGCACAGATTATTCAGGCCAACGGCAACCGCGTGGTCAAGACTAACATTGTCAACGACCGAGGCATCCATATCTGCAAGTCCATGCTGGCCTGGCTGAAGTGGGGCAACGGTGAGACCCCCGAGAGCAGCGGCAAGAAGGGCGACCACCTCATTGGCGACTACTACGTAGCCTTCGACAAGCACTATCGTGAGGAAATTAAGCAGCTCGTGGCTCTGGGCATGGACGAGGAGCAGGCCAAGCGGGAGGCACCACTCATCAAGGAGGCTCACGAAATGCTGGTGAAGTGGGAAAAGGGCGACCCCGAAGTGCGTGCCCTGTGGGAGAAGATGAACTCATGGGTCTATGCCGGCTTCGACGAGACCTACCGGAAGATGGGTGTAAAGTTCGACAAGATATACTATGAGAGCCAGACCTACCTGAAGGGGAAAGCCAAGGTAGAGGAAGGCTTAGAAAAGGGACTTTTTGAGCAGCATGACGATGGCTCGGTATGGGCTGATCTCACCAATGAGGGACTGGACCAGAAGCTGCTGCTGCGTAGCGACGGCACCTCCGTCTACATGACGCAGGACATCGGTACGGCAGAGATGCGCTTCCAGGACTATCCCATTGACAAGATGATTTACGTGGTGGGCAACGAGCAGAACTACCACTTCCAGGTGCTCTCCATCCTGCTGGACCGTCTGGGCTTTAAGTGGGGTAAGGAACTGGTACACTTCTCTTACGGCATGGTGGAACTGCCCAATGGCAAGATGAAGAGCCGTGAGGGTACGGTGGTGGATGCCGATGATCTGATGGAGCTGATGGTCGAGGATGCTTACAAGACCTCGATGGAACTGGGCAAATTTGACGACATGACAGAGGAGGAACGCCAGGAGATTGCACGCATCGTGGGTATGGGTGCACTGAAGTACTTCATCCTGAAGGTCGATGCCCGCAAGAATATGCTGTTCAACCCCGAGGAGAGTATTGACTTCAACGGCAATACCGGTCCCTTCATACAGTATACCTATGCCCGCATCCGCAGCATACTGCGTAAGGCCGGAAACCAGGACACCGCTATCAACTCTCAGCTCTCAGCTCTCAACTCTAAGGAGGTTGAGCTCATCCAGAAGATGTCGGAATATGGTGCTGCCGTGGAGCAGGCCGGCAAGGACTACTCACCTTCTGGAATTGCCAATTACTGCTATGAGTTGACGAAAGTATTTAATCAGTTCTATCACGACTACTCCATTCTCAACGAGCCTGACGAACAGAAAAAGACTGTTCGTCTCGTCATAGCCAAGAATGTTGCAAAGATTATCAAGAACGGCATGGGGCTGCTGGGTATCGAAGTGCCAGAACGCATGTAATGAAAGAAGTCAATCCCCTGACCTACCGTAACGACACAGTACTGCCCTTACCCCTTGAGGTAAGGGCAGACGCTTGGGCTGTGGACGCTGCTTGCAGCGGGAATCCGGGACCTATGGAGTACCAGGCCATTGACCTTCAGACAGGCTTTCGTGTATTTCACTTCGGCCCCATGAAAGGTACCAACAACATCGGAGAGTTCCTGGCTATTGTGCATGCCCTGGCTCTGATGCAGCAAAAGGGACTGACTGACAAGGCCGTCTATTCAGACTCTTACAATGCCATCCTGTGGGTGAATAAGCGTAAGTGCAAGACAAAATTAGAGCGTACCCCGGAAACGGAGCCGCTCTATCAGATTATTCTTCGTGCTGAAAGGTGGTTACAGACGCACACTTGGCACAATCCTATCATTAAGTGGGAGACGCAGAAGTGGGGCGAGGTGCCTGCCGACTTCGGACGTAAGTAGCTAGGGCGTTGCTACCGTCGTTTACCAAATTCTTTAGCTTTATCCCATCAGGCAAATGGGGTGCAGGGGTGCCATCGGCAACAGTCAGCCGGTGGTTGGTTTCTAAGCGTATTTCATCCCATAAACCTGATTCGATAAACGATGTCAAAGTTTGTTGTCCACCTTCGACGATGAGTGACTGCACTACGTGCTGATAGAGGTCGTCCATGAGCTGGGGCAATGGGCGCTGACGGGTCAGTACAATACGCTTGGGGTTGGGGCCGTGCCAGTGGCGCACATTCAACTGGGGGTGTTCGCGCACATCTGTGGTATGTCCTATAAGGATGGCATCCTCCTCAGCGCGCAACTTGTGCGACAGCATCTGCGTAAACTCATTGCTAATAGTAAGTGCTTCTCCGTGGTCATTGAGGAAACCATCGGCCGTCTGGGCCCACTTTAGGATGATGTAGGGACGATGCTCGCGATGATAGGTAAAGAAACGGCGGTTCAGCCATTCGCATTCCTCTTTGAGTACTCCTACGGTGACGTCAATACCTGCCTCGCGAAGCATGGCAATGCCCCTCCCTTGCACCTTGGCAAAGGGGTCAATGCACCCTACGACGACACGACGTACGCCCTTCCTGATAATCAGTTCCGCACAGGGAGGCGTCTTGCCGTAGTGGGAACATGGCTCCAGCGACACGTAGAGGGTAGCATCCTTTAATAATACCTCGTCCTCAGGACGCACGCTGGCAAAGGCGTTGACCTCGGCATGTCCCTCGCCACAGCGTACGTGATAGCCCTCGCCGATGATTCGCTGGGCGTCGGCTGATGGATATTGGATGGTGGTGCAAGAGTGGTAGGTGGTGGCGGGTGCCACGATGATTGCCCCGACCATGGGGTTGGGACGTGCTCCCCAGATTCCGTTTGCTGCCAATTGCAGACAGCGTCGCATATATCTTTCGTCGTTCATGATGTCTGCAAAGTTACGAAAAAAGTCTGTAACGAAAGACGGATTTTGGAAGATTAACGCAGAAAGTGCGTAAATAAAAGGCAATACGGGGAACAATGGGGAATCAAAGGACGAAGAGAAAATGCAACTTGATGCGGATTAGTGCGAGAGTTAGGTCTCTAAATCGTAACCCGTTTAATCCGCATCTGACAGTTAAACTTTTCTAATTCCGAGGGTACGAAAAAGGAAGAATGACGCAGTTCAAACTGACTGGTTTTCGATTCAACAATCTGCAGTGGATTGCAAAAAAGCAACTCAAAAAAAGGTATTAAATTTGCAGCCTGAAACGAAAAAAGTAATTAGAAATGAGAAGTACTTTCAAGATTTTGTTCTACGCGAACAAGGGTAAGGAGAAGGATGGAATTGTTCCTATCATGGGCAGGATTACCATCAACGGTACGCAGTGCCAGTTTTCATGTAAGCACAGCATACCACTGGCTATGTGGGACGTGAAGGGCAACTGTGCCAACGGACGCAGCAAGGAAGCATTGCAGATAATGCAGTTGGTTTATTCCGGCGCGATTACTCGTCACCACCTTCGCCGTCACCGCCACCGCTGGGATCTGGCGTGGGGTCTGGCGTCGGGTCAGGCGTTGGATCAGGCTCTGGTGTTGGGTCAGGCGTAGTCGTAGCCCTCGGGCACCTGGACGATGGCCAGGGCGTTCACGGCCTTCACCACGTTGCGGTAGGCGGCCTCGGCCTTGAGGCGCGTCTCGCGCACGATGCCCTTCTGCTGTCCGGCCTGCGCCTCGGTGCGCTCGTCCATCTTCTGGAGGAACGCCTCGTTCTTCGCCTTCAGGTCGGTGAACCAGTCGTCCAGACCCGTGGCGGCGAGGGCGGCCTGTGCCTGCATGTTGGCCTCCATCTCCTGCACCATCTGCTGGATGGCCGTCGTCTCCTTCATGTATTCGTCGCTGGCCGAGAGCGTGTATTTGTCGCGGATGAACGTGAGCAGCCGTGCAGCCTGCTGCTTCTGGGCGTTGGGCGAGGCAAGCATGGCCTTCAGCGCGTTGAGGAATGCCGAGAGGGCCTGGTCGCGCTGGGCGTCGAGCGTCGAGATGTCCTCCGTCTGCGCCCACTTGCGGGAGTTCCGCAAGTCCGCCGGCGGAGGGCGCGACTCTTTATGGTGAGGCTTTCCGTTCATATCCTCGTCGGTCAATTATTTATGCCAAATGGTTCATGTCATTTCCGATGCCCGGCACGTAGCCGAAATCGTCGTCCCATTCATTGGGTTTGGGGGTGTTTTCTCCGCTGCCTGCCAAGAGATGGGTATTCTGGTGCAACTCGACGACGCGCATCGTGGGTTTCTGATATTCTTGCTTCATTGCTGTGTCCTCCTTATCTGATTATAACCTTTTTACCATTATTGATATATACTCCCTTCTCCGTCGGCTTGCCACCAAGACGGCGACCGCTCATGTCATACCAGTCGTCGGTCGTGAACTCGCCCGTGCGGGTATCAAGGGTGCCGATGGCGGTCACGTCGCCGCTCTTGTCAATGAGGCGCACGGTGATGCTCTCAGGCAGAGCGTCGCCGGTGACAGCGCGAGTCATGGCACGGGCTTTCAAAGCTGGGTTATCGCCCGTATAGGTCAGATAGGCTCGGAAGGCGGGCACCTTAGCACCGTCCTTGGCACGGACGAACTCACCGGCTTTCACCGCCACGCCGTCCACCGTCTTGTCCTTCGACGCGAAGCCGAAAATGGTGCCGTAGTCGTCAGCGTTCCATGCAAACTTCGTGTACGTGCCCTTCATCGTCCAGCCGTCGTTGCCGTCGGCATCGGTCAGCGTGAAGCCGTCCGTTGTAGCGGGTACAGTGCTGACGATGCCCGTGAATGTCACGTTGCCCGTGGCTGATGGCATGAACAGATAGGGTTTGCCTGCCGTGGTAGAAATGACGAGGTTCCCATCGGGCGTCGCGTCGCTCATCGTGGCCACCCAGACGGCGTTTTCGTTGTTGTAACTCACGTCGCGCAGTTCATAGACGCTTCCGCCCGTGATGCTCGTCATGGCGAACGGCAGACAGATGGTCGAACTGACATCCGCACTGAATGCCCTGATCAGCGACACCTCCACCTGCTTGCCCTGCAACGTCGAGACCAGTCCTGCCAGCGCATCCACGCCGATGTCCGTGCCCTCGGGTAGCGTATATTGGGGGTTGGCGGATACGGTGCCCGTGAAGGTCTTGCTGATGCTGCTGTTGAAGTAGTTCTGGAATAAATCCCAAGGATTCGCGCCGCTGTAGCCGGTGACGTTGAGCGTAGTGCCTGCATTGGCAGTGATGGTACCCTTGAAGGTGAGCACGTTGCTGCCAGACCCCGAGATGTATGTGGCCTCCCCCCACGAGGTATTGAGTTTCGTGGTTGCCGCCCCCAGTACGATTTCCGAGAAGGGTACGCTGATGTAGAAGTCGTTGCCCTTGTTGTACGGGCCGGGGCTGACGGTGATGTTGTCGTTCTGTGCGGTTGGCCTGGTTACATCGACAGCTGTGACATGGGCGTTGATGTTCTTGACATACCAGTCGTCATCCTTGTCGCCCGAACCAGTGAAGCGGAGAACGATGGTGTTGAAGTCTGTGTTAAGGATTAACTTGCCGTCGCCGGCGCGGCAGTCGGTGTTGAACTTCTGCTTGGAGAGATTGAAGCCATCGCCCCAGACGTTTTCAGCACTCGCGTTATTGCCAGCGCCTTTGACGGGAAAGGTATACGTCTTATAAGTTTCATATTTGCTGCCTTTCTTAATCTCAAAGCACGCCATGTAGCGCGAGAGGCTGATGGTGCCAGGGTCGCCATCTCCGGCTCCGGTGTCGTTGGTGCTGGTGTTGTCGGTGAGAATCTGGATGTGCTGGTAGCCATCATCCTTTTCTTTAGCCTCAAAATCAAGCGTCATGCGCAGTTGCGTACCATTCGCCACAAGGTAGGACTGTGTGTTGCTATCGTAGAACGAGCCGCTTGTCACAGTCACGTAGGAATTTTTAGCGTAGCCTTGATCCGTGATAGTAAGGGTAGTAGTACTCATAATGCCGTCCCGCGTGTTGCCGAGGTCATAGATATACGACAGGGCCTGTGTCTGGACTCTCGTCACCCCGATATTCCTGTCAAGGTCGGCCAGCAAGAATCCGTTCGCGTCCAGCACCTCAAAGCGATAACTGCGGTTCCAGCTTGAATAGCCTGCCGCATACTTGAACATGCCGGTAGCCGTTAGTTCCGTCACGTTGACGGTCTTAGTGGTCTCCCCGGCGTTGAAAGTCAGCGTACCGCTGACCCCTGTAAAGTTCTGCCCATCCAACGCACTGAGGCTCACGGTGCGGTAATAGACCGTCTCGGCGACGGAAGTGTCTCCGTTGCTGCGGGTGATGGTAAATGTAGTTGTGGTGCCACTGGTGGTGCGCGTCACTGAGAATATGTTTGCTGCGCAGACACCCTGCCACGATGTCGCCACGAGTAGCAGGGCAAGGATAGAAAAAACTTTTTGCTTCATAAGCGATTTGTGTTAATATTGTTAATAAGATGTATATACACATTCATTGTTCTGACGTTTTAGATGTCGTTTTTGGTGTGTTCTCAGTCTTTTCCTGTTCGGGCAGGCGTTCCACGAGGTCGTGTACGGCCTGGGCCATCTGCTGCATGGCCACGTTGCGGCGGCTGATGGTCTGGTAGAGCA
>Ga0247608_10001710_pt1 | contig 29282 bp, 27 predicted proteins | sample 176DNAGHGlowgp2_FD_193490 | JGI IMG/M metagenome (GOLD analysis project Ga0247608, IMG submission 193490) | Sheep rumen microbial communities from Palmerston North, Manawatu-Wanganui, New Zealand - 1766 DNA GHGlow gp2 | ecosystem: Host-associated > Mammals > Digestive system > Stomach > Rumen ... | reverse complement strand
TGCGAAGAGAATAGCAGAGACAAAGGAAGGAGATAATGGAGATATGATAGTAACACATTTTGACAGGATATTAATGGAGGCAGAAGCTGAGGCTCGTAAGACCGGGCTTAAACAAGGTCTTGAACAGGGTCGTGAACTTGGTCTTGAACAGGGTCGTGAACTTGGTCTTGAACAGGGGCTTGAACAGGGGCTTGAACAGGGCCGTGAACAAGGCAAAACTGAAAGTTCTATCGACACTGCTAAGCGCATGCTGGCAAAGGGAAAGCTGTCTGTAGAGGAGATAGCGGAGTATTCGTCTCTTCCCATCGAGACGGTAAAGGAACTTGCAAAGGGCGCATGAGCAAAGGATCACAAGTAACTATAAGGGCTGCTTCAGAACTCTGAAGCAGCCCTTTGCTTATGAACTTAACATTGCTTCCTTACAGATGCAGCACCCTGTCTCTGATCTCCTGAGTCCTGCCCTGATTCCAGAACTGGGTTCCGATGTAGCCGCATGTCCTTCTTGCAACATTGAGCTTGTTCTGGTCGGTGTTGCCGCAGTTGGGGCACTTCCAGATGAGCTTGCCGTCGACCTTCTCGATCCGGATCTCACCGTCGAAGCCGCAGACCTGACAGTAGTCAGACTTTGTATTCAATTCAGCATACATTATGTGATCGTAGATAAAGCGGATCACGGATAATACGGCAGGGATATTGCTCTGCATGTCAGGGACCTCAACGTAGGAGATGGCGCCGCCCGGAGAGAGCTTCTGGAACTCTGATTCGAGCTCGAGCTTGCTGAAGGCATCGATGTTCTCAGTTACGTGAACGTGGTAGGAATTCGTGATGTAATTCTTATCCGTAACGCCTTCGATGATGCCGAATCTTCTCTGAAGGTTTTTGGCAAACTTATATGTCGTTGACTCCAGCGGTGTGCCGTAGATCGAATAGTCGATATGCTCCTCAGCCTTCCACTTGGCACACGCATCATTCAACCTCTGCATGACCTTGAGTCCGAATAACCTTCCTTCGTCCTCTGTGAGCTTTTTGCCGGTTATCGCATAAACGCATTCCCACAGACCTGCGAAGCCAAGTGAGATGGTTGAATAGCCGTTGTAGAGGAGTTTGTTGATGGTCTCGCCTTTCTCGAGTCTTGCAAGGGCGCCATGCTGCCACAGGATCGGGGCGGCATCAGATAACGTTCCCTTGAGTCTCTCGTGTCTGCACCTTAATGCTCTGTGGCAGAGTTCAAGCCTCTCATCCATGATCTCCCAGAACGCGGCGGTCTTGTCGGCCTTGTTTGACTGACGCGCCGTACAAGCCACATCTACAAGGTTAAGCGTAACAACGCCCTGGTTGAACCTTCCGTAGTACTTGGGCTTGCCCTGTTCGTCTACATAAGGTGTCAGGAATGATCTGCAGCCCATTGCCGTGTAGCAGTTGCCATTACCGTTCTTGTCTATCTTGAGTGAGAGCATTACTTTCTCTGAGATGTAGTCGGGCACCATCCTCTTAGCCGTGCATCTTGCCGCGAGCTCGGTGAGATAGTAGTACGGTCTGTCTGGTTCTATGTTATCTTCCTCGAGCACGTATATGAGCTTCGGGAAAGCAGGAGTGACATACACGCCGGACTCGTTCTTGACGCCCTGGATCCTTTGCTTGAGCATCTCCTCGATGATCATGGCAAGATCGTGCTTGAGCTGCGGATCACTTGTCTCGTTCAGGTACATGAACACCGTGATGAACGGTGCCTGACCGTTGGTCGTGAGAAGGGTTATTACCTGATACTGGATCGTCTGAACGCCTCTTGTTATCTCTTCCTTGAGGCGGCTCTCGACCACTTCACCGAGCTTGTCTTCTGACAGCTCCACGCCGATGGCCTTCATCTCTTCCTTCACATATCTTGTGATCTTCTCACGTGATACCTGCACGAAAGGGGCCAGATGCGTCAGGGATATGGACTGGCCGCCATACTGATTGCTGGCGACCTGCGCGATTATCTGCGTAGCAATATTGCATGCGGTCGAGAATGACTTGGGCTTCTCGATCATGGTACCGGAGATGACCGTTCCGTTCTGGAGCATGTCTTCGAGATTGACCAGGTCGCAGTTGTGCATCCTCTGTGCATAGTAATCGGAATCATGGAAATGGATGATCCCTTCCTTATGTGCCTCGACGATGTCCTGGGGGAGAAGGAGCCTGCATGTCAGATCCTTGCTGACCTCACCTGCCATATAGTCACGCTGTACGCTGTTGACTGCAGGATTCTTGTTGGAGTTCTCCTGCTTGACTTCCTCATTGTTGCAGTCGATGAGGGAGAGGATCGTATCGTCTGTCGTGTTGGCTTTCCTGACGAGTGTCCTGGTGTAGCGGTATGTGATATAGAGCTTGGCAACTTCATAAGCACCGTGAGCCATGATCTGCTTCTCGACTAAGTCCTGGATCTCCTCAACAGAGAGCGCCCTGCCGATCTTCTCACATTGCTTTGTAACGGAATCAGAGATCCTCTCGATCTGGACGGGGGTCATCCTCTCATTCTCTTTTGCAGCGCTGTTCGCCTTGGTTACAGCTGCTGTTATCTTGCTCTGATCGAATTCTACTTCAGCTTTGTTACGCTTGATGATCTTCATACTGTTACCCCCTGATCATGTCCTGTCCGGACATTAGACTAATTGTATCATTCATTGTCTGAGATCAAGCCATCGATCTTAGACTGCCCTCTTTGTATTGTGACAGATGATAACACAACATATTGTGGGATGGAATAGCAATAGCCACAATATATTGTGTTGTAACCAAAATGTCATCTCATGGGGTAATAATGCTCGCGGAGGCAATCACTACAGGCATTTGAGAACCATTAAGGGAGAGTATCATATGGCAACCTGACGAAAATGAACGCCGCAAATTGTGTGACTCACACAAACACTGCCTTTACGCCTTCTTCTTCTTGAATCTCTTGTAGATGACCTCATAGGCAGAGATCTTAAGGATCAGGTTCCCGTCCTTGTACATCAGGAGGGAGAAATCGTCTGAATAATCACCTTCCGCTGTCCTTATCTCGTCGACGGTCACGGTTCCTTCCGTAACCCCGGTCTCATCAGTTATTCCCGCGAGTGTGAACTCCAGGCGGTCTGTTAAGACGCACTCGTCAAACCAGGGGAGAACTACGAGCGAGAAGGGAGGCTTCAGTCTGTCGGCAAACATCTTCCTGCTAAGCTTGAACTTTATGTTGCCGTTCTTATATCTCTTCACGGTCACATCAAGCGGAACGCCCTGTTTGCTGTCAGCAAACAGCGATATGAATATCGGATTATAGCTGTGATATACATTCTTATCGGTAACGGTCTGCATCTTGGAGACTTCTCCCAACAGACGTTCGATGTTCTCCTTGACCTTGTTATCTCCATAAGAGCAGTTTGTCTCTATCCGCAGATCGATCGCAAACTTAGCCTGCAGGAGATAGATCTTGGCTACTTCCAGAGCACCTTTCCTTGCGGCCGGATCTATCTCGTACCTGCTGATGTCACGGAACAGGCGGCCCATCCTGTAGGCCACGTCAGCAAAACTGTTATCCGCCTCTCCGTTCTCGAAACGGTACTTGGTCTCGGCATATAGTTCTCCGACGATATCTCTGGCCATCTTCTCGTTCCTGGCAACGTAGTAGCCGTTAACGAACATGTCGGCGAGTTTATATTTCGACTCGACGATGCCGTATGTGGAACCGACGGAGAAATAGAAGAAGGCCTTCTCATAATCAGGCTTGCCGCCGGGATCGATCCTGCCGTAATAGTAGATGTATCCGAGCGTGTTTGCGGCCTGTCCGAAGCTGAAGTCCCTCCACAGGATATCCAGGAGCCTTGCTGATTCTGCCCAGTCACAATCATAAACGCTGTTACCGCCGTAGCAGGCATATGCCTTGATCCTCATGGCATTGAAATTCCCGAGTTCAGACAGTTCATCCGTGAACTTCTTCCAGATGCGCCTCGTATCTTCATCGCTGTCCATGAGGAGCACGTCATTATCGAGCTGCATGATGAACTTCTCGCGCATCCTTACGGAGAATCTTCTCTCATCGACGGGGAGCTCCATATCTTCATAAAAATTGTTGATCTCCAGGAGGAGCTGGTCCAGGTCGAAGAACTCACCCACCGGTGCTTGCCCGAACCTGCTGTTATCCGAATTGCTGTACTCGGCGAGGATATCCAGGACATAAACGAGCATGTCGTCTTCCGTCAGCGGAAGGGGCGGGTCGATCTTGCCTGCGGGGGCTGACACGCCGGTAAAGATATCCCTGATCATGAAAGCCTCATCACACTTGAGGACAAGGGGGAACCACCATCCCAGAAGGAACTTGTCATTGGAGACATGCTCATCACGGACATACTCAAGAGCCTCCCTGATATCAGCGAGGGATAAGGGGTATGTTCCTTCAAACTCACAGTCACCCATTGGGTCAGCATCGCAGTCACGGGCTATATCATTCCAATCAACTGCAAATCTGGCAAAATCCGCAAGTTTATTGACCGTTACAAAAATCGAATTATCTTTATTCATCATTGCATTATTATACTCTAAAATCATATCGAAAATACTTCCATTTTATTGTAAATTATAATTAGATATTTCTATCGGGGAGAGCTCTGGATGGCAGTTAACAACAGCGGCGAGAATAAGAACGAACGCCAGCGTTTGGAACAGTTCAGACGTTATATGCGTGGCGAGAAGGTTCCAATGAAGAATGTCTTCAAGTCGATGTTCTCACTGCATGACGATGTAGCAAGCTATGAGGAGATCCGCGACAGGCTCTTATCCGGAGGCAAGGTAACAGGAACGAACATGGTCGTCATGATCTGCGCCATCCTCATCGCATCCGTAGGACTCAATACGAATTCCGTAGCTGTCATAATCGGGGCGATGCTCATCTCACCGCTAATGGGGTCTATCCTTGCCATGGCATACGGAACAGCCATAGCCAGCACCAGCGTTCTCGAGAGACATTCGCTCGGATTTATCACCCAGATAATCATAAGCGTTGCTGCTTCAACACTGTATTTTCTGCTCTCACCCGTCAAGGAAGTCACAAGTGAGCTCCTTGCAAGGACCCAGCCGAACGCATTTGCGGTACTGGTTGCTTTCTTTGGAGGTGTTGCAGGCATCATCGGATCGACCCGCAAGGACAAGGTCACGAATGTCATACCGGGCGTTGCCATAGCCACGGCGATCATGCCGCCGCTGTGCACCTGCGGATACTCGATTGCCAACGGCAAGTGGGACATGCTCATCAAGGCGGCATATCTGTTCGTCATCAACGCATACTTTATCTTCCTGTCTGCAGAACTGATACTCCTCATCCTCAAGGTCCCTAAGGTCAAGGAACTGGATCAGAAGGAGAAGAGGACGTTCATGATGCGCAGGATACGCAATACGATACTCGTGCTGCTGCCATGCGTTATTTTCGGTGTTTTGGCGGCAACTCACGGATTGGACTTTATTGGCTGATATATGTGATACAATAACAGTTAAAGCATTAGCAAAGGAGACAGTACCATGGGATTGAATTTTCGCAAGTCTATATCACTCATGAAGGGCCTGAAGCTGAACCTGAGCAAGTCCGGGCCTTCCATATCGTTTGGTAAGTCAGGTCTGAGACAGAGCGTTAATCTTAAGGGACAGACAAGAACGACAGTAGGCATCCCGGGAACGGGCATTTACTATACAAAGCAATCTAACGTCAAGAATATCGCAGGTGCCTTGACAGGCGGCGGCAAGGACAGCAAGGGCGGCAAGACTGCCAAGGCTGCACCTGCATCTGCAAGGGACAACAGCAAGGCTCAGGCAGCGGCAGCCGCCAAGGCAGAAGCAGCACAGCAGGCTGCAGCGGCCAAGCAGGCGGAACTCGAGCAGGCACAGCAGAAGGTTGCAGAGTATGAGGAATACATCGCATCCATCAAGGGAGTCCACAAGGCATCTGACGGCAAGGTCGACTGGGAGAAGGTCAGGGCAGGAAATGTTCCTGCAGACATGACTGGGCTCATCAATTTCGCTGACAGGGTACTCTCCGGCGATACTTCTGCATATCTGGAAGTCATCGGTGCATTCAATCCTTTCGAGGATCTCCTGGAATACGGAAGCGGTTTCCTCGTCGGAACGGACGATCCCGATATCCTTGAAGTGGAATTCCAGGTAAGATCTGAAGAAGTGGTTCCCACTATCGGGTATTCACTGACATCGACGGGCAAGCTCTCTGAGAAAGAACTCAGCAAGGCGGCATATTACGACTTAGTCCAGGATTACGTTGCAAGCACGATCCTGAGGGTTGCGAGGGATTCGTTCGCACTCCTTCCGATCAAGACTGTACTGATCCATGCATGTGATAATGTCATCAACACTGCAACGGGAATGGAAGAGGAGATGACTCTCGTATCAGCCAGGATCACGAGGGAGCAGACCGAGAGGATCAACTTCGAGCTCGTCGATCCTTCCGACTGCTTAGGACTCTTCGAAAGCAACTGCAACTTCAAGAAGACCTCAGGATACACTCCTGTTGACAGGCTTCTTCCCTAAGAGGTGTATATGGACAAAGTTGCAGTACTGATCCCCTGTTATAACGAATCCAAGACCATTGCAAAGGTCATAAAAGACTTCAAGGAGGTCCTCCCGGAGGACAGCGTCATCTACGTCTATGACAACAACTCCTCTGACGGTACGGCTGATATCGCCAGGGAAGCCGGCGCAGTGGTAAGGCATGAATACCAGCAGGGCAAAGGTAACGTTATCAGAAGGATGTTCCGTGAGATCGATGCGGAATGCTATCTCATGGTCGACGGAGACGATACATACCCGGCGGAATTTGCTCCCGAGATGATATCGAAGGTCCTCGACAGGAAGGTGGACATGGTCGTCGGAGACAGGTTGTCATCGACTTATTTCGAGGAGAACAAGAGGCCGTTCCATAACCTCGGCAACAGCATGGTAAGGGCTTTCATCAACACATTGTTCAAGAGCAATATCAAGGACATCATGACAGGCTACAGGGCGTTCAGCTTCCAGTTCGTCAAGTCATTCCCGGTTTTGTCCAAGGGATTTGAGATCGAGACTGAGATGAGCATCCATGCCATCGACAAGAATATGTCCATGGAGAATGTCATCATCGAGTACCGTGACAGGCCCGAGGGAAGTGAATCCAAGCTCAACACATATTCAGACGGATTCAAGGTGCTCCGGACGATCGCGAGATTGTTCAGGACATATAAGCCCATGGCATATTTTGGAATATGGGCATTCATCCTGCTGGGTCTGGCGATAGGCTTCTTCATCCCTGTCCTGATCACTTTTATCAAGACGGGATTAGTTCCCAATTATCCGACCCTCATCGTCTGCGGATTTGCCGCGATAGCCGGGATCCTCTCTTTCTTTGCGGGACTTATCCTGGAGACGATGGTACACAAGAACAAGCAGGATTTTGAATTGAGGCTCCTCCAGATCGAGAACGACAGGAAGAAACTTATGGAGGATCGAGGTCACCATGGCTAAGGCGAAGAGCAACATTCTCGTGGTATCCCTTGGCGGGACGATCACTTCCGAGATCAGGAGCGGTATCGTTAAGCAGTCATCGTTTGGCTGGGACGAGAAGTTCTTTGAGAAGCTCGATGGCAGGTTCAACTACAGCCTTGCCGCACTTGCAGGTTATTCATCCGAGAATGCCACGATAGCTGATTACCGCAAGGCGATACTCGGGATCATGTCTGCCATGAAGAGTACTGAACCTGATGCCGTCCTGATCCTTCACGGAACTGACAGCGTTGCTTATTTTGCACACCTTGCAGTAAGGGTGCTGACTCATCTCAATACGCCCGTCATCATAACGGGCAGCAAGCTCCCGCCATCACAGACGAAGAGTGATGCGATAAAGAATCTCAAGCTCTCGCTCGGTTTCCTTGGAGCGGCGATCGAAGGAAAGATCGGAAGCCGTACGTTCGGCATCATCTTTAACGACAGTTTTACGGAAGGGTCCGTATTTGTCAGGGCAATATGCAGCATGTCCCCGGATATCATGGGTGACATCAAATCTTTCAATGACGAGACTTCCAAGAAGGAAGCAGACTTTAAGAGCAGGGAATATGTTAAGCGCGTGGAGAACTTTATCGCGGGCGGCGGCGTCACGGAAGGCCTTCTCGTTATCCCTGCGGCTCCCGGGCTTCCGTATGGTTCATTCTCGCTTGACGGTGTTCAGGCACTCCTCATAGAGAGCTATCATTCAGGGACAGCCGATTCTAACGGACTCATCGAACTCGTAAGGGAAGCGAAGAACAGGAATATCCCCTGCTACATGGGCCCTGTTCCTTCACAGGGGAATGTATATGAGAGCAGGGCAGCACTCGAGAAGGAAGGCGTTACCGTTATCAAGGGAATGCCTTTCGAAGGGTGCTGGGCTGAGGCCGTACTGGGGTAAAGAGAATCCTTTAACAATGTTACACTTATTGCAGATACTGAGGGTTTCAGCGATGAGACCATCGGTCGGTCTCTTGCTCTGAAAACAATAAAAGTACGCCCGACTGCGACGCCCCGTGCGTCACTCTGAGGTGTCAATCTGCCCAAAACCACAACAACATCCCCCAACTCTGCCCCATTTAATCCACTCCTAACCCTTGATTTTTGGGCGGCTCTGTGCAATACTTTGATAATCAAACTATTTTCGGCGGGGGAGTAGTATGCCCGCCCGCAGAACATTCGGAGGAAATAATGACAGGAAGAATAACAGGTATTGGTTCGTATCTGCCGGAGCGCATTGTTACGAACGATGACCTTGCCGCTATTGTCGAGACGAGTGACGAGTGGATCCAGGAGAGGACCGGTATCGCCAGGCGTCACATAGCTGATCCTATCAGGGAGAAGCCCTCATTCATGGCAGGAGAAGCTGCAAAGAAAGCTTTGGAAGATGCAGGCATCAAGGGCTCTGACATAGATCTTATCGTTGTATCCTGCACCACGCCTGACAAAGTGATCCCTACTATGGCATGCTGTGTTCAGGAAGCCGTCGGCGCTGACGGGTGCGGATGCTTTGATATCAATTCGGCATGTCCCGGATGGCTTGCCGCATACAATACGGCACAGAGCTTCATCGAATCAGGCAACTGCAGCAAGGCTCTCGTGGTCGGTGTTGAGTGTCTGTCCAATTTTGTTGACTGGAGCGACAGGGGAACATGCATCCTCTTTGGCGACGGTGCAGGAGCAGTAGTCATCGAAGCTGATGAGACATGCCCCGGGAACAGGTTCATCATGCATGCTACTTCCAAGAAGGCCGAGTGCCTTACTGCTGAAGCAAGGATGCAGCCGAAGAGATGGGAGGAAGAGGGTTTCCTCAAGAATACGATGTTCCAGATGAACGGAAGAGATGTATTCAGGTTTGCAGTTACCGAGGTTCCCAAGATCATTACGGAACTGTCTGAGAAATATGATTTCGATCTGAACGATGTCGATCTGTTCATCCTTCATCAGGCAAATGCCAGGATCATCGAGACGATCGCTAAGCGCCTCGGTCAGGACATAGCAAAGTTCCCCATGACAGTCTACGATACGGGCAATACTTCAACTGCCAGCATCCCCAGTCTCATGGACAGGCTCAAGAAGGAAGGCAGGCTCGTTAAGGGTCAGAAGATCGTGATGGCGAGCTTCGGCGGCGGCCTCACGTGGAATGCTAATTATATCGAGTTCTAATATCGAAAGGAGATATCAGATATGTCAACTAGGATCACTGAATTAGTCGGAATCAAATATCCCATCTTCCAGGGCGGAATGGCATGGGTCGCAGACTGGCACATCGCAGCCGCTGTATCGAACGCAGGCGGACTCGGCATCATCGGTGTCGGCGGAGCTGACGAGAACTGGCTCCGTGAGCAGATAAAGAACTGCCGCCAGGCAACTGATAAGCCTTTCGGTGTTAACCTCATGCTCATGAATCCCAGGGCAGACGAGATCGCCAAGGTCATCGCAGAAGAGAAGGTCAAGGTCGTTACAACAGGTGCAGGTTCACCTGAGAAATACATGGATATGTGGAAGGAAGCAGGCATCATAGTAATCCCCGTTATCGCAGGTGTTGCACTTGCCAAGAGGATGGAGAAGTGCGGTGCTTCCGCTGTAGTTGCCGAGGGAACAGAGTCCGGCGGACATATCGGCGAGGCTACTACGATGGCGCTCATCCCTCAGGTTGTTGACGCAGTATCCATCCCCGTCATCGCGGCAGGCGGGATCGCTGACGGCAGAGGCGTTGCTGCAGCATTCATGCTCGGTGCGGAAGGTGTTCAGTGCGGAACTGTCTTCTGCGCATGTGACGAGGTAAACGTTCACCAGAACTACAAGGACATGATCCTCAAGGCAAAGGACAACTCAACAAGAGTTACCGGCAGATCATACGGTCACCCCGTAAGACAGATCAGAAATGCCCTGTCCAACAAGTACCTCGAAATGGAAGCTTCAGGCGTTACTTTCGATGAGCTCGAAGGATTAACGGTCGGCAGTCTCCGCAAGGCAGTTGTCGAGGGTGACAAGAACGAAGGAACATTCATGGCAGGCCAGATCGCAGGTCTCGTTAACGAGCAGCGTCCTGCAAAGGTGATCATCGAGACGATGTTCGCTGATGCCGCAAAGCTTATGGGAAGGGAGATCTGATAATAGATGAAGATCGCATTTGCATACCCCGGACAGGGAGCTCAGAAGATAGGAATGGCAAAGGATTTTGTCGATGCCTATGATTGGGCTAAGGAAATGATCAAGGAGGCTTCTGATGCTTCCGGGATCGATATGGAGAAGCTCCTTTTTGAGGAGAATGAGAACATCAATATCACAGAATACACACAGCCTGCGCTCGTTACGGCATGCATGATCATGACGAAAGCATTGACTGATGAAGGCATCACGCCCGACATCACAGGCGGTCTGTCCTTAGGCGAGTACTGCGCGCTTGTGGCATCAGGTGCCATGACATACAAAGACGCCGTTAAGCTTACAAGGATCAGAGGCAGCCTCATGAGCAACACCGTACCCGCAGGCGAGGGTACGATGGCAGCGATCGTCGGACTTGGAAGCGACGTTATCGAGAGCGTCATCAAGGACATTGACGGATGCACGATGGCAAACTACAACTGCCCCGGACAGATCGTTATCACCGGTAAGACAGAGGCAGTTGAGAAAGCGATGCCGCTCCTGTCTGAGGCAGGCGCGAGGAAGGTCGTTGCACTCAAGGTATCAGGACCTTTCCATTCACCCATGTTAAAGCCCGCAGGAGACAATCTCAGGAAGTATCTTGATGAGACTGAGATCTCAGAACTCAAGGTTCCCTATGTTGCCAACTGCAATGCGGAACTTATAACAGACAGTTCCGTCATCAGAGATCTCCTGCAGAAGCAGGTATCATCTCCCGTTATGTGGGAGCAGTCATTAAGGGTAATGGCAGAGCAGGGAGTTGAGCTCATCATCGAGATCGGCCCCGGTAAGACAATAGCAGGATTTGTTAAGAAGACCATACCGGAGATCCCGGTCATCAACGTATCTTCAGTTGAGGATATCGCCAAAGTAAAGGAGGCATTAAATGGCTAAGACAGCAATCGTAACAGGAAGCGCAAGAGGTATCGGCAAGGCTATCGCAGCAAAGCTCGCAGGAGACGGATATAACATCATTATCATCGATGCATGCCCTATCGAGAATTCCGAAGAGACAGCAGCAGAGATTGCTAAGCTCGGAGTAAAGACAAAGGCATATCAGTGCAATGTAACAAACTCCGAAGAGGTCAACAAAGTCGTTGAGGAAGTTAACGCTGAATTCGGTTCGGTCGATGTTCTTGTCAACAATGCCGGCATCACAAGGGACGGTCTGTTCGTAAGGATGAAGGAAGAGGATTTCGATCTGGTTATATCAGTAAACCTCAAGGGTACATATAATTTCACAAGGGCAGTTGCACCCATCATGATGAAGCAGAGATCAGGAAGGATCGTATCCATCAGCTCCATCGTAGGTATCCAGGGCAACGCAGGACAGGCTAACTACTCTGCTTCCAAGGCAGGCGTTATCGGTCTTACAAAGAGCGTAGCAAGAGAGCTCGCTGCAAGAGGCGTTACAGCTAATGCCATCGCTCCCGGATATGTTGAGACACCCATGACGGCAGTCCTTTCCGACAAGGTAAAGGAGGCCATGCTCGAGGCTATCCCCATGAAGCGCTACGGCCAGCCCGAGGACATCGCTAATACAGTTGCTTTCCTCGTCTCTGATCAGGCATCATACATCACCGGTCAGGTCATAAGCGTTGACGGCGGAATGCACATGTAAACCAGAGAGTTAAGGAGATCAACAATATGGCAAGAAGAGTAGTAATCACAGGTATGGGTGCGATCACACCTCTCGGAAATGACGTTGAGTCATACTGGGAGGGACTTAAGGCGGGCAAGACTGCAGTAGCTCCCATCACAAAGTTCGATACGTCAGAATGCAAGGTCCATATCGCCGCTGAGGTCAAGGACTTTGACGTAACAAAGTATATGGATTTCAAGACTGCAAAGAGAATGGAACTGTTCTCACAGTATGCCGTAGCTGCAGCTACGCAGGCAGTCGAGCAGGCAGGCATCGACATGACCAAAGAGGACCCCTACAGAGTGGGCGTTATCGTCAGCTCCGGCATTGGTTCCATGCAGGCTCACGAAAGGGAGCAGGTCAAGATCGCGGAGGGCAAGAAAGTAGCTCCTCTGTACATCCCATTGATGATCGCCAACATGGCATCTGCAAACATCGCCATCAAGTATGGCATGAAGGGTAAGAACACCTGCGTCGTAACTGCTTGTGCGACAGGTTCACACTCAATAGGTGATGCGTTCAAATCAGTTAAATATGATGAGGCTGACATCATGGTCGCAGGCGGCTGTGAGGCGGCAGTCTGCAAGTCAGGCATCCAGGGTTTCAATGCTCTTACGGCACTGTCAACAAATGAGGATCCAGAGACTGCATCGAGACCTTTCGACAAGGACCGCGACGGATTTGTCATCGGTGAGGGATCAGGCGTAGTCATCCTCGAGGAATATGAGCACGCCAAGGCAAGAGGCGCAAAGATCCTTGCAGAGGTAGTAGGTTATGGTGCGACATGTGACGCTTACCACATCACTTCACCTGCTGAGGACGGTTCAGGCGCAGGCATGGCGATGATCATCGCGATGAAGGAAGCAGGCATCAAGCCGTCTGACGTTGACTACATCAATGCTCACGGAACATCGACACACCACAACGATCTGTTCGAGACGAGAGCCATCAAGTATGCTTTCGGAGAGGATGCCTACAAGGTATCCATCAACTCTTCCAAGTCCATGATCGGACACCTTCTCGGCGGTGCAGGCGGCGTTGAGCTCATCGCATGCGTCAAGGCGATCGAAGATGGTTTTGTACATGTTACAGCAGGCTCTGTTGAGGCTGACGAAGAGCTCGATCTCGACTATACTTTCGGCGAGCCCAAGAAGCGTGACATCCGCTATGCAATGTCGAACAATCTCGGCTTCGGCGGCCACAATGCAACACTTCTTATCAAGAAGTTCGAAGAATGATCATTCGGAGGTTTATCTATGGCTAATTCACTTAACATCAAGCAGATCATGGACATCCTTCCTCACAGACAGCCGTTCCTGCTGATCGACAGAGTTGAGGATTATGAACCCGGACAGTACTGCATCGCTTACAAGAACATCACATATAATGAGCCTTTCTTTGCAGGCCACTTCCCCGGAGAGCCCATCGTTCCCGGTGTCCTGACCGTCGAAATGCTCGCTCAGACAGGTGCAGTCGCAATCCTCTGCCAGCCTGAGTTCAAGGGCAAGATCGCCGTATTTGCAGGCATCGACAAGTGCAAGTTCAAGAAGCCCATCGTACCCGGCGACGTGGTCCGTCTCGAGACGAGGATCACTGCCATCAGAGGTCCTGTCGGCATGGGAGAGGCAACAGCCACGGTTGACGGCAAAGTTGCCGTACAGTGTACCATTAAGTTCGCGATAATGACTTGAGGGCAAATATATTCTTTATGGTAAGGGGAGGGCTGTCTTTAGGAGAGACAGCCTTTTCTTTGTGTGGGGTGATGCTAGTCGAGGGAATTACATGTATTTGTACATGTAATCATGTTCCGGTGCGGTGCATACTGAGCAACGACAAAGGTGTCCCGGGTGGCATATATGGGTTGATTTAAGGCTGCCGGACGGTCCATTCTATAAAGTGCTCTATGTAATGAAAAAACATAGAGTGATTTATAGAGTATTCTATATATCGTTCTATGTAATGAATTTACATAGAGTGTTTTATAGAATGAGCTGATCCCACAACCGGGATCAAAGGTGTCCCGGGTGTCATCTGGCGTTGTCAGTCTCACTAACAGTGGGGCATACTGCCTCTGACCTTACTGCTAATCAGACTCGAATCAGCTGCTTACCAAAATAATTGCAACGGAGATCATGCAGCAGACAGCTTACCTGTCCAGCACGTACTCAACCGTCTCGCCGCTGCCGACAGAAGCTATCTTAACGACCTTATCCGTATCCGGAATGTATTCATAGATCGTGCTCTTCTTCTCGAAGAATATCCTTCCGTTGTCGTAGAACAGGCATGTGTGGTAGAACAATCCGTCCACGCTGTCGATGGCGTTTCTAAGTCCGGGATAGGCATCTATCAGAGCCTCGGTCCTGATCGAGACGAATGTCGTAAAATTATGATCCACTTCTGTGTATCTGTCGCGCAGACCACTGTCAGTAAACCCGTTATATCCCGACAGCGGGCACTCGGTTATCTCCCGGGCCTTGACGTTGATCTTATACACACTGCCGGTATTATCCGTCCTGAAATAATAGATGTTATCCCCAAGCACATAAACGAGGCTGTCCGGGCTTGTGAACTCATCACGAAAAACACTACCATCATTATCAGCAACCGTCTCAAGTGCTTCTCCTGACACCTTGTCATTATTCGCCTTGATCTCATTGATCCTGTCCTCATTTACTGAGGAGAACGGCACCCTGACCTTGAAGATGGGATTGGCATCGTAGAAATGGTGTGAACTGCTTATAAAACCGGATGTGCCGGTGACGATCGACGCATTGCGCGGAACAAGATACAGTGTTGCTGCACCTGCAGCAAAGGCAACTATACCCAGGATAACAGCCAATACTTTCTTGCTCATGGTATAACCTCCCGGATCGCTCAGAGAATATCAGAATCCTTAAGTGTGCAGTACATCGTATCACCTTCCATGTAGGTAGTGAATACGCCTGTTACGGTTATGTCTTCGCCGTCCTGGGGGTAATCCTTGGGGAATGAATACTTATCTCTTGCTTTGAACTCGACCCCCTGCGCACAGCACGCTGTAGCATCCTTGATTATGCAGGCATAATATGTCTTGCCTGTCTCATCGTTATTAAAGATGTTGAACTCGCCCCGCATCTTCACGCTCTTGCCGACATAGTCGGAGGGATTGCACATCATGTTGTAGACTTCCGAATAGACCATGGTCCCTGACATGGCAGTAAGATCAACATCTATCCCGGCCTGGGGGACGCCTGTGGTACCCTCTGTAGTGCCCTCCGTAGATTCCGAAGTCTCGTCAGCGAAATACTCTTCACTGAAGTAATCCTCTTCCTCAGTGATGCTTGTTGCAGAAGACTCTGAGATGCGGGCATTTATTACGTCATTAACACCGGTGGGACCATTAACAAGTCCGGACGCAGCCGGATCGCTGTTGTTATTGCATCCTGTCATTGCAAACAAGAAGCTTAAACAGATACCGCAGATGACGATCTTCTTCATTCTTACCTATCCCTTCTGGTTTTGTGCAGATTATTTCACCAAAGCGCAGTAATGTCAAGAATATAGATAATATGCTTATTACTTGCAATTTGTCAGTATCTTTGTATAATTCTTATTTGGTTGACATATTTCGACGGGGGTTTTTATGAAGGACATCGATAATTCACGTATGGTGATCAATTTTGCCAACAGGATCGTTGTTAAGGTTGGTACTTCTACGATCACGTACGAGAACGGCAAGATCAATCATGGCAACATAGACAAGCTGTGCCGTGCGATCGCGGATCTTATGAACCGCGGGAAGGAAGTCCTTCTGGTTACTTCCGGTGCCATCGGCGTCGGTGTGGGTTTCCTTAATCTCTCCGAGAGACCGACAGATATCAGGGATAAGCAGGCACTTGCCGCTGTCGGACAGTGCGAGCTCATGAATGCGTATACGAGGAGTTTTGCTGAGTATTCCTACATGTGCGGACAGATCCTGCTGACTAAGGATGATATCCTTGACAGACTTACGAAATCCAATATTACAAATACTATCGAGGCCTTGATCGAGAAGAAGATCATTCCCGTAATCAATGAGAATGACTCGGTATCGACGGCTGAGATCCTTCATAACGGTACGTTCGGAGACAATGATACATTATCTGCCGATGTTGCGTGCCTGACAAATGCAGATCTGTTGATCATCCTGTCAGATATAGACGGGCTTTACGATGATGATCCGCATACCAATCCCAATGCCAACAGGATCAGTTATGTTGAGAAGATAACAGATGAGATGGTGGAAGCAGCAGGTGCTCCGGGCAGCAAGCTCGGCACAGGCGGAATGGCTACCAAAGTCACTGCTATGAAGAAGGTAATGGAACATGGCATATGCGGCGTCATCGCACAGGGTTCCACGCCTCAGATACTGGAGCAGATCCTCGATCAGGAGAATATCGGCACGTTCTTTGCGGCTCTCTAACGGCAGAACAACATTTCTGTATGGATAATTCGCCATCGGCGTGGTCTATTTTTCGTCGCACTCCAGCTAACATTTTTAATTCAGTATTGAATATTGTTCAATACTGTGCTATATTCACATCGTAATCAAAACAAAGGAGGACTGATGCAAATTGAATACGCAGTTTAAAAAAGGCGTTCTCGATATGTGTGTACTCGCTGTTTTGAGCAAGGGGGATAGTTACGGGTATGACCTGGCGGAGGAATTATCGTCCAAGATACAGATCGCGGACGGAACCGTATACCCGCTGCTTCGTAAGCTCGCAAGCACAGGGGAAGTAAGTACATATCTTAAGGAGTCTTCGGGAGGTCCGCCGCGCAAGTACTACAGTCTGACCGACAAAGGCAGGCAGAGGCTTGAGACGGACAGGCAAGAATGGAAAGAATTCACCGCATTGGTTAGTGGGATCATAGGAGGAGAACAATGACAAAGAAAGAATATCTCGATTCATTGAGCGGCAAGCTCGGAACGATGTCATACAGCGACGTCACAGAGATCATTGCCGATATAGATGCTCATTTCGAAGAGGGGATAGCCAATGGCAAGACTGAGGAAGAGATCAGTAAGGGCTTAGGTGACCCCAGGGATCTGGCTATCGCGTACCTGGACGGCAACGAGACGATGATCAACAACGTCCTGAACCGTAACAAGGAGAAGCAGATCGACAAGATGGACAAGGAAGCATCCGGTCCGCTGTTCGTAGTCCTGTTTAATGTTTTCGTAGGTATCCCCGCGTGGGTAGTCCTGTTCTTCGTAAGTATTGCGCTTGCAGTAGTTGATGTAGGACTCGTCGCAGCGATCGTTGCACTCGCGATCAAGATCCCCGCAACAGGTTCATTTATGCCGGGTCTGATCATGCTGGACATCTCGATGTTCTTCACTGTGATCTTCCTGACATGCATGCTCTACTTCCTGTTCAAGCTCTTCTTCAAGGGCACCGGCAAGTACATCAGCTGGAACAGGAAAGTCTGGAATGAAGGTTTCTAAGGAGGGGTTAATATGAAAAAGTCTGCAGTTGCAATATTAATAACAGGTCTTTCTGCACTCGTTCTTGCAGTTGTGACGGGTATCATCGCGATTCTGCTCCTCATCGGACCTTCAGCAAAGAAGGTCGGCGAGTTCGACTTCAAGAAGTGTGTAAGTGACGTTACGGAATGGTTTGACGATACATTTATACCTGATGATAATGTCAACGTTAAGGTTAAAGTGAAATAAGGGAATAGTTCTTAATCTTCTGGAAAAGGGTGAAGGTTGTTTGTGTCAGGAAGGGTGCCCCATCGAGCCGGGGCGCCCTTTCGGCGTATATAAATAATTCACAGAAAAAGTCCGCCCGATATGTTAAAGTATCTGCATAGGGTCTAACGGATCCGGCAATACGATTTCGGAGGTATCATTATGGCTTATGTATGTAAATTCTGTGGTTATGTCCATGAAGGTGACGAGGCTCCCGAGGAGTGTCCCGTTTGCTTCCAGAAGGACTGCTTTGAGAAGATAGAGGACGGCGAGCCTGCCAAGAAGGAAGAGAACAAGTCCGGCAACAAGTATGCCGGAACACAGACGGAGAAGAATCTCCAGACTGCTTTCGCAGGCGAGTCACAGGCAAGGAATAAGTATACTTATTTTGCATCCAAGGCTAAGAAGGAAGGATTCGAGCAGATCTCTGCGATCTTCCTCAAGACAGCTGATAACGAGAAGGAACACGCCAAGATGTGGTTCAAGGAGCTGGGCGGAATCGGCTCTACGGCTGAGAACCTTGCAGCAGCTGCTGATGGCGAGAACTATGAGTGGACAGATATGTACGAGGGCTTTGCAAAGACAGCTGAAGCAGAGGGATTCCCTGAACTGGCAGCGAAGTTCCGTGCAGTAGGAGAGATCGAGAAGCATCACGAAGAGAGATACCGTGCACTCCTCAAGAATGTTGAGATGCAGGCAGTATTTGCCAAGAGCGAGGTCAAGGTATGGGAGTGCCGTAACTGCGGCCATATCGTAGTCGGAACGAAGGCTCCTGACGTATGTCCCGTATGTGATCACCCTCAGTCTTACTTCGAGATCCACGAAGAGAATTACTGAGTTGAATTGATCTGATAACTGCGGGGTTGTCTCAGAAGAGGCAACCCCGCTTTTTATGTTTGGGGCAAAAGAACACACGGCTGCGACACCCCGGGTGCCGCTTTTGGGAGTCGCCCTTATCATTTGACATCCCGTCACCTGTACTGTACGATGAACCCATGAGGTGGTAAATATGACAACGGCTAAGAAATGTCCGGCTTGCGGCGGCACAATGTTTTTTGATCCCGGGTGGAACAGACTCGTGTGCCAGTACTGCGGGACCAAGAAAGATATCGATGAGCTCTATGAGGATCCGGCAGAAGAGATAAGCATATCATCTGCCAGGGCTTTGGCGAGCCGTAACTGGGGTGTCGACACCCGTAATATACGCTGTGCGCAGTGCGGCGCCGTAACAGTCAACGATGCGCTCCAGCTCGCAGGCTGCTGTCCGTTCTGCGGATCGGCGACCGTTGTTCCTGCCGGGAACGACAATGAACAGCTTGCGCCTAATGCGGTCATTCCTTTCCTGGTGTCCAAGACGCACGCCGAAATGTATTTCAAGCAGTGGATAAGCAAGCGTTCAATGGCTCCGTCAGATATCAAGGATGGCAGTAAGATCGGAGATTTCCAGGGCGTATATATTCCGTACTGGACTTTTGATGTCAACACTGCCGTAAGTTACCAGGGTAAGTTCGGTTATGAACGCGGAAGCGGTGACAACAGGTATATTAAGTATTACAAGAAAGAAGGCAGCTTTCAGAAATTTGTCGATGACTATCCCATTGCAGGCAGCTGGAGGGCGATAAACGACCCTTTTATCAAAAAAGTATCCCAATACAACACCGGAGAGGCAAGGCCATACACTTCGGAAGCTCTTGCCGGATTTGTTGCCGAGCAGTATTCGATCGGTCTTGAGGACGCGTGGAAGCAGGCCAGACAGGGCATACTCCACAACCTTGAACTCCAGATCAAGAACAATGAAGCTGCTGATGTCGTATCCAATCTCAAGTACAATTATCAGTTCAGCAACATTAAGTTTAAATATGTCCTTGTTCCGGTGTGGCTGTCATCATATACGTACCGCGGCAAGCCCTACAGGATCGCCATAAACGGGCAGACCGGAGAAGTCTTTGGCAATTGGCCGAGGTCCTTTAAGATACTGTTTATCATATTGGGTATCATAGGCGGTGCGACTATGCTGCTCGTGTTCATGATGATGATCGCCAGAGGGTTTGGGAGGTAACCGTTGCCAAACTCATCAACAAAAATGAGCCAAACTCATCAATGAAAATATGCCAAAGCCATCAATAAAATCTTGCCAAAGCCATCAACGCCAATTATAATACGCGTAGAAATACGTGTTGAGGTCTGCTTATATGGCTAGGAAGTACTACAAAAGAATATGTGATGATCTTCTTGCTCAGAAGCTTGAAGCAAAGGGTGCCGTTCTGGTCAAAGGTGCCAAATGGTGCGGTAAGACCACTACTGCTGCCAATTTAGCAGGTTCAGTGGTCTATATGGAGGATCCAGAGAAGAAAAAGCAATATCTCGAGATGGCAGATCTCAATCCATCCCGTCTTCTGCAGGGGGAAGTGCCTCGTCTGATCGATGAATGGCAACTTGCTCCGAAGTTATGGGATGCAGTAAGATTTGAAGTTGATCAGAGAGATGAATTCGGTCAGTTTATCCTTACCGGTTCTGCAGTTCCTCCTGCAACCTCTGAGATATCTCATACCGGGACAGGAAGGATCACTTCACTTCTCATGAGACCAATGTCACTGTTTGAATCAGGTGATTCAGACGGAAGTGTCTCGCTGGCTGCATTATTCAAAAACGACGATGTTCAAGGATCGTGCAATCTCAGACTGAGTGATATAGAGTATCTTATCTGTCGCGGAGGCTGGCCGAAGGGAATAGGGCAGAAGGAAAGCGTGGCTCTGGCTCAGGCGCCAGATTATTATGATTCCCTGATCGAATCAGATATATCAAGAGTTGACGGGATTGAACGTGATCCTGAGAGAGCAAAACGTGTAATGCGGGCATATTCCAGAAGTGTTGCATCAGAAGCATCGATCACGTCAATTCTTAATGATGTGCGTGGCGATGGAAATGATACATTTAGCGAGAATACATTACGTTCGTATCTGTCTGCTTTGCGTAAGATCTTTGTGATCGAAGACGCCCCTGCATGGAATCCGAATCTGAGATCAAAGACCGCGATCAGGAGTTCTGACACCAGATACCTTGTGGATCCATCTATTGCAACGGCTGCTCTTGGAATAGGTCCTGAGGATCTGATGAATGATCTTGATACTTGCGGTCTATTCTTCGAGAATATGTGCGTGCGGGATCTGAGGATCTATGCCGAATCGATAGGAGGAAGTGTTTATCATTACAGAGATAAGAGCGGTCTGGAGTGTGATACTGTTGTTCATCTTCGAAATGGGCATTACGGACTGATCGAGATCAAGCTCGGAGGTGACAGACTGATCAAAGAGGGAGCCGCCAATCTGATCAAACTGAAGAAAATGATCGATACCGGGAAGATGTATGAACCGTCGTTTATGATGGTTCTTTGTGCCAATGCACCGTTTGCTTATAAGAGAGAGGATGGAGTGCTGGTTGTACCGATCGGATGTTTGAGAAATTAATCTGTCTTATAAGAGTTCTTTTTCTTTGCGTAACCATGTAAGAAAACTGTTAGCAAAGCGAAGTTGATACGGGGTCATAACTCTTAGAAGATCTGCCGTCTGACGCCATTCTTCTTCACGCCTTAATGCGCCTACCAGGAATTCGTCAGGAGTGGTGTCCAGCACCATTGCGATCTTCATTATCATTTCCAATGATGGGATAGAAGTTGAACGCTCGATATTTGATATGTACTGGTCGCTTACATCACAGGCATCAGCAAGTGCGGCTTGAGTCATCTTAAGTTCTTTACGTCTGGCCGCGATTCTTCTGCCGATCGTTTTGTAATCAACCTCCATTGCTCTATCCTCCCCTGCGAAATTATAACTTCATAATAAAAGAAGTATTACTTTGATCCAGCGAAAGACGGTGCAGCAGTCACCGGCGTAGCAAAGAAAATCAAGGGATACTACTACCTGTTCAATGCTAAAGGTGTCATGCAAAAGTCCGGTTGGAAGAAGGATTCTAAGGGTAATACATATTACTTGAAGTCAAGCGGTGTGGCTTACACAAAGAAGTGGAACAAGAAGTCCGGCAAGTGGTATTACTTCGGATCGAATGGCAAGATGGTCAAGGGCAAGAGCTTAAAGATCGGTAAGAAGACTTACAAGTTTAAGTCAAATGGCGTTTGCAAAAATCGGTAAGTGACTTAACGAGCAAAATGATCGGACATTAGATGTAACCAATGAATTAACCCTGGAGGATTTATCTTCCGGGGTTATAAATTAGTCTTACTCTTCTTCTCCACCTTCCTCTTCCGGCACAGGCGTCGGGGTAGGGGAAGGTACATGGATCGGACAAGGTGCATCTGGATCCGGGATGAGCGAACTGCCGGCTACATAATAATCACTTCTTACAGTCATCGCGTTGCGGCATGCATCGTTAGGCGCATAGCCTGATGAGCAGGCCTCTGCTGTTATGATCGTATCAGGCTTCTCGAACTTGGCGGCGGGCAGATCCTTGTGGATCTTGTTCATGCAGTACATCCAGATCCTGACGGCATTGTTGTAGTCGTAGGAAGGGATCTCAGTCTGCCTTAGTCTGTTGTCGTAACCGTACCAGACGGCTGCCGAATAGTAGGGCGTGAATCCGCAGAACCACTTATCGATATTATCTGATGTCGTACCTGTCTTGCCGGCCGTATCGATCTTGCCGCCCTTGTCGTTCTTGATCTGGCCGCCGTAGTTGGAAGGCGTTCCTGTTGTGACTACACCCTTTAGAACATCCGCCATAAGGAAGCAGGTCTCTTCAGAATAGACACGTCTTGTAGTGGGGTTAGCAGACAATACGACATTGCCGTCGCTGTCGAGAACTTTGGTATATGCATACGGTTCCGTAAACGTTCCGCCCGAAGCGAAAGAATTATACGCAGCAGCCATCTCCAGGGCCGTAACACCTTTGCCGACACCGCCGATCGCCTGTGAAGGATATACGAATCCGTTGCTGTCGAGCTTATCTATTCCGACCTGTGAGAGGAACCACAGCGCAGTCTCGCCGCCGACCTCGTTCCATACCATAACTGCAACTGTATTCTTGGAACTTACGAGAGCCTTGCGGACCGTGATGGGACCTTCGTATTTGCGGGAATAGTTCTTAGGCCATGCGACCTTGGGCTTGCTGGGGTTGAGGTACACTTTCTCGTCCACGAAGATCGTGCCGGGTGCGATCAGGTCGAGTTCGAATGCGGGTCCGTAATCGATAAGCGGCTTGATGGATGAACCGGGTGATCTTCTTGATGACGTTGCACGGTTGAGGATGAGGTTCTGGGTCTTGCGTCCGTAACCGCCCTGCATGGCCGCGATCGCACCTGTCTTGGAGTTTATTACTACCATGGAGCCGGTCGGTTTCTCGGGAAGATCCTCGAGTTTCTTGGGCTTCGTCTGGAAAAGATCCTTTTTGGTGAAAGCCTCGTCCAGCACTGCCTGCACATCAGGCTCCATCGTGGTGTAGATATGATATCCGCGGTTATACACGATCGTTGAAGCCAGAGCCCTTGATATGCCCCTGGACTTTGCCACGTCTCCGATGACCTGCGAGATCGCATACTCGGCGAAATAAGAGTTAACGTGAACACCCGAATTGGCATCACGTGACTTGAACTCGATATTGGTGTTAAGAGCTTCCTGATACTGCTCATCCGTGATGTGCCCGAGTTCGTACATCTTCCTCAGGATGATCCTCATCCTCCTGAGGCAGTTACGCTTGCCGGACTCACGGAGAGGGTTGTAGTACGAAGGGCTCTTGGGGAGGCCTGCAAGGAGCGCGCACTCTGCTATGTTGAGATCCTTTGCATCCTTGCCGAAATAGTTCTGTGCCGCCGACTGGATCCCGACGTAGTTATTGCCCATTGGTGCGAGGTTGATATAAAGCTCCATGATCTCGTCCTTGGACAGGTGCTGTTCGAGCTCCATGGCTGAGAACCATTCCTGTACCTTACGCGAAGTGGAATGCTGATCCTGACCGGAGATGAGCTTTACCGCCTGCTGAGTGATGGTGGAACCGCCGTATGTTGCAGTACCGCCGTGTGCCAGCGCCGAGAGGATCGCACCGCCGATCCTCTTCAGGTCGATCCCTGAGTGCTCGTAGAAACGCTCATCCTCAATGGATACGACAGCTTCGTCTATGTAAGTGTGCTTGATCTCACCGAAAGATACGTAGACCCTGTCAACATTCTCGCTACCCGTGAGCTTGGCGATCTGGTTGCCTTCGATATCGTAAACAAATGATGTCTGCGATGCCTGACCGGTCGTTGTCAGGTCACCTACTGCGAGCGGCTTGGTCGATGCTGCATAACCAAGCAGCATGCCCGCGCTGAAACCGCCGCAGACAAATCCTATGCACAGTACTATAACGATGACGACTTTGAGGACATCAGACAGGAACGACCACATCTCATGCTTAAAGCTGCGGTTAAAACCCGACCTTGTCGGCTTGCCCTTGAGGTTGGCACGGAGATCATCGGCTAACGCCGTATTCTCCGGTTTGACCTGATTGGCCGTTCTGCTCCTGTGATATTCAGACATGACTAGTCTTCCTTCTCGTCCCAGGTCCTGTCACTGATGATGTATCTCGGCCTCTGCTTCGTCTCGAGGTAGATCTTGCCGATGTACTCGCCGATGATGCCGAGGCTTAAGAGCTGTACGCCGCCGATAAAGAGCGTGATACATGCCAGGGAGGCCCAGCCTGCTACCGTCATATTGAGAAATACCATTACGATCGCCCAGATGATCCCGATAAAACCGAGAAATACGCAGAAGAATCCGAATCTGGTGATCATAGAGATGGGCTTTGTGGACAGGCTCGTAATGCCTTCAATGGCGAGCTTGATCATCTTATGAAGAGGATAGTGGCTCTCTCCGGCGATCCGCTCTGCTCTCTCGTATTCCACGCAGGTGCTCTTGAATCCTACGAGAGGGAACATACCGCGCAGGAAGATGTTGACTTCCTTGAAGTCGGCAAAGTGTTCCAAGACCCTCGCGCTGACAAGCCTGTAATCAGCGTGGTTATATACTGTCTCTGCACCCATCTTGTTCATTACTTTGTAGAACCCCTGAGCAGTCGTCCTCTTGAACCATGTGTCTGTCTGGCGGGAAGACCGCACGCCGTAAACGATCTCGCAGCCTTCGTGATATCTGTCGATCATCTCGTTCATGGCATTGATGTCATCCTGACCGTCACAGTCGATGGATATAGTGACGTCACACTTGTCCTTCGCTTCCATGAGACCTGCCAGAAGAGCGTTCTGATGCCCCCTGTTGCGGCTCTGGGAGATACCAAGGTAGTGCTCATCTTCCCTGGAGAGATCCGATATGATCTTCCATGTGTCATCAGATGATCCGTCATTTACAAAAAGAACACGGCTCTTCTCAGAGATCTTGCCGTTCCCGACGAGTTCGAGAACCTTATCCCTGAACAGAGGTGCCGTTATAGGCAATACTTCCTGCTCGTTATAGCAGGGGATAACTATCCACAATATAGGCTTTTCCATAACGTGGATTATAATCCAGAGGCATAATTAAATCAATCTTATGCGCACGCGTGTTGTATAATAGAGAAGATCAACTCATTAGGAACGGAGGACCGTTATGAAGCGTTCGGAGATCAACAGGGCACTTAAGAGGATGGAGGAGATGATAGCTGAGTATAAGATCAGTCTGCCTCCTTTCGCGAGGTTTACGCCTGAAGAGTGGAAGAGTAAGGGACATGATCATGACGAGATCAGGGATAACGGTCTCGGCTGGGACATTACTGATTACGGAATGGGTGATTTTGACAAGGTCGGCTTCTCGCTGATCACGATCCGTAACGGTAATCAGAAGATGAGTGACAAGTATAAAAAGCCTTATGCCGAGAAGCTCCTGTTCCTTAAGGAAGGGCAGTATTCGCCCAATCATTTTCACTGGTACAAGATGGAGGATATCATCAACCGCGGCGGCGGCAATCTGCTCATCAGGGTCTATAATTCCCTTGAGGACGAAGAGATCGACCGGGTAAGCGATGTGACTCTGCACTTAGACGGCAGGACGGTGACGGTCCCTGCAGGTACCCAGGTCAGGCTTACTCCCGGTGAGAGCATCAGTATCACTCAGAGGCTCTATCACGATTTCGAGGTGGAGAAGGGAACAGGAGACGTGCTTATCGGTGAGGTCAGCCAGTGCAACGATGACAGCAGTGACAACAGGTTCAATCCGCCTGTCGGAAGGTTCCCGGAGATTGAGGAAGACGAGGCGCCCTACAGGTTATTGTGTACTGAATACCCGGCTGCAGAGTAATGATCATCTGACAGGAGAATTGAGTAATGAACAAGAAGATCACCATATCGTACAAGGCATTCTTCATTATGGCGGCGGTCTATCTGGCGCTGCCTGTGATCATATTCTTTCTGGGCTATCTGAAGCTCGTTTACGGGATCATACTGACACTTGCAATGGCGGCTTCATTAGTGCTTGCCATACGCGATTGCGCCAGGGATCCCGACGGCGGTCTTGTGAAGAGCAAAGAAGTGGAATTTCCGGTTAAGTTCCTGGTGATAGGAGCTGTTGTGGCAGTAGTCCTCACGATCCTGAACGGCGTCGGAGAACTCGTCTGGGGACCGTACGATCATGCCTTCAGACGCGCGATATTAGATGACCTGATCGACTATAAATGGCCGATAATCTATGATCCTGCGACGCAGACAGATCCCTATGTCAAGGCGATCATGAACCTGAACGGACCGCAGGGATTTGTTTACTATTTCACTTACTGGATGCCTGCTGCCGTGATCGGCAAACTGTTCGGTTTTGCTGCCGGCAATACGATGCTGATCCTGTGGAACAGCATGGGCATATTCATCACTTTCATCGGCATGTCGATCTATCTCAAGAGAGCGACATACGCATCCATGGTCATGCTCATCTGCTTCTCCGGTCTTGATGTCATTCCCTATCTCATCGATTCCGTAAAGCATTATGAGGCGTGGTTCTGGATCGAAGGATGGGTATCCCATATCTCATACATAAGCAACTTCAATTCGCTCGAGAATGTCTATCATCAGGCAGTACCGTGCTACATCATCATCACGATGATCCTGCTGGCAAAGAACAACAGGAATCTGGGCTTTACTGCAGGCATGATCTTTGCATATTCACCATGGGTCACGATCGGAATGATCGTACCCGCTCTGACCAGGATGCTGTGTCCTGATCTTAAAGCAAAGACGGCGAAGAAGAGGATCACCAATATCTTCTCTGTTAATAACCTGCTCATGCCGGTCTTGCTGCTGTTCATCTTCGGCATGTTCTACTCGGCCAAGTCCGATTCAGTTCATGACAGGGGATTTGTGTGGGATTACTACGGGAGCATACCCGTATTCTTGCTCGTATATGTTTTGTTCATCATACTTGAAGTGCTTCCGTCTTTTGTTTTCGTGGTCGGAAGGGAGAAGAAGAATCCCATGCTCTGGGCTGCTGTATTCATGCTCCTCATCTGCCCTCTGTACAAGATGACTGAGAGCAACGATTTCACGATGCGTGTCAGCATGCCTGCACTGTTTATCATGTGCATCTTCATGACGCAGACTGTATCGGAATACACTTTGGAAGACATCGAGATCGCTGCCAAGAGGAAGCCTAAGCGCAAGCTCAAGGAGAACATCAGGATGGCATTGTTCGCACTTGTCCTTATCGGGATGTCCTACATCGCATACTACATGACGACTGCGATCTATTCTGCAACTTTCTTCGGTGATTATGAGGAATGGCCGCACGATGACATCGTCTCTTTCGGTAATGTTGCAGGACCCGCATATGCGGATAAGATCCAGGATCAGTTCTTCGTGGAAGGCCCTGAGAATACGTTTTTCTTCAAGTATCTGGCATCATAACTGAATCTTCCCGCAAAAGACTTTTGTTTGACACATAATCGCTTGACTTCGGTTTCCAAACCTAACAAGATAGAAATACCGAGGTTTATGCGATTATGGACAATAAGACTTTTGATGACAGGATCAGATCTTTGATCGACAGAGCGAGTGAACTCTTTGGCAGGTTCATCGTCCTGAATGAGAGGACGGCCCGCATCAGTCTGCTCGTCACGTCATCAATAGTTGCCGTATCGTGCCTCTCCGTTACTGCCATGAGCATAAGTGCAAGCGGCGGATATAAGTTTACTGATTCCACTGATAACATCACACAGGCAACCACGGAATCGATAACGATCCCGTATGAGGATCCCGGGGAGACCGCAGTTGATGATACTCCTGCCACTACGGCAGATCTTACGGATTGCCTTACGGGTGACGTCCTTGCTTTGGGCGGTATCAGTGATATCAACTCTGCCGATGATGTCAGTGAGGAGACTATCAAGAAGACTCCTGCCAAAGACCTTAATGACAAGCAGATCACGAAGATGCTCGCCGGTTCTTCAGGCAAGGTCAAGATCATCGACAGGAAAGACATCAAGGAGGGTGCCCAGAGTTCAGGTTCCAAAGAAGACATCGGCAACTCACAGGCAGAGAACAATGCGGTATCCGACAATTCCGGGGTAACAAAGACATTCGATTCGAACAACAATTATGTTATCGGTATCGACGTGTCGGCATGGAACGGGAACATCAACTGGACCAAGGTAAAGGATTACGGGATCAAGTTCGTCATCGTCAGATGCGGAGGCCGTTATACGGGTTCCGGAGAGGTGTTCAAGGATAAGAATTTCGAGAAGAACGTTAAGGGTGCGGCGGCAGCCGGGCTTAACGTCGGTGCATATTTCTATTCCGCAGCGACATCGATCTCCGAAGCATATGAGGAAGCATCCTATGCAGTTGACCTGTGCAAGGGCCTTAAGATCAATTATCCGCTTGCAATAGACTTTGAGATCAACAGTTCCACCGCGCGTCATGCGGGCGTCAAGGGAAAGGATCTAAGGGACATCCTGAAGACTTTCTGCGACACTGTTAAGAGCCAGGGGTATACTCCCATGGTCTACATGAGCAAGAGCTGCTGGACGAGCGTCCTCGGCACAACTTATGCATCAGAGATCACATCCAAGTACAAGGTGTGGCTGGCGGTATATTTCAAGAGGTTCATAAGCGGAACGGAGCCTTATAAGATGGGCGATCCGCTGCCTACGTTCGGATACCGCTACAACATCTGGCAGTATGGCTATCTGCACAATGTCATCCCGGGCATCTCGGGCGATGTTGACTGCAATCTCGGGTTCTTCTCATCTGCGTCCTTAGTCGAGCCGTCGATCACCGTGCCC
>Ga0247608_10001709_pt1 | contig 29291 bp, 23 predicted proteins | sample 176DNAGHGlowgp2_FD_193490 | JGI IMG/M metagenome (GOLD analysis project Ga0247608, IMG submission 193490) | Sheep rumen microbial communities from Palmerston North, Manawatu-Wanganui, New Zealand - 1766 DNA GHGlow gp2 | ecosystem: Host-associated > Mammals > Digestive system > Stomach > Rumen ... | reverse complement strand
CTACGATGATGAACTTGCTCCAGCCATACAGTTTGTTCAGTTCATACATCGTCTTGATATAGGTATAAGTCTTACCCGTACCTGTCTCCATCTCGATGGTCAGCCGCAGGTCGTTCATCAGCACTTCCTCAGAAGGTTTCAGTTGCTCTGCCATCTGTACCTCACGCATGTTTTTCAGCATCTGACTGGAATAGATGTTGATAGGCTGATTACGGAATCCCACCACATCGAATGCCTCTTGCTGTCCATCACTGCGACGACCCATATCATGGGTAAACTCCAGCATGCTCAAGTTCTGCTGTCCTTGAAACACATCCGTCACCGCCTTTGCAGCATCTATCTGGAATTGCTGATGTTTAAATTTCAGTTTCATATATTTGTCTTCTTTATTATTCCATTTCAACTATATAAATGACACAACAGGAAGTATTTTTGTTAAAAAACACAAACGGAAAGCAAGTTATTCCATTTTGTCAATCGTAGTTTATAGAAAATGGCTACTTTTGTAAACCAAACTTTATAAAAACAGCATTGCTGTATAAACTTCAGTTTAAACCATGAGCGTCAGCAAGGATATTATCAAACAATGCCTGATAGGTAAACAGAGAGAGATTGACGAAGCGGAAATCATCAGCCGCCCCATTGAATTCGAGCCTAATGGCAACTACGTCATAGTCGGCGTGAGACATGCTGGTAAATCATACATGCTCTATCAGCGGGTACGTCAGTTGCAGGCAGAAGGAAAGGGATGGGACGAGATACTCTTCATCGATTTTGAGGACGAACGACTGGCCGAATTCCAGACCGAAGATTTTGAACGGCTTCTGGAGGCTCACTTAGAGATGTATGGAAAGAAACCCGTGGTTTTCCTCGACGAGGTGCAGAACATACCGTACTGGGATAAGTTCGTGCGCCGACTCGCCGATGCGAAGTATCGCGTCTATGTGACGGGCAGCAATGCCAAGATGCTAAGCAAGGACGTAGCCACCACCCTTGGCGGCAGGTTCTTCATCCTCGATGTCTTCCCTTATTCACTGAAGGAATACCTTGCGGTCCAACATGTACGACTGAAAGAAAACTGGCAGTACGACACCGTCCTGCGTAGCGAGGTGAAACGCCACCTACAGGACTATTTCTACTATGGCGGATTGCCTGAGATTATCTCCTTCAAGAACAAGCGGGCAATGCTGTCGAGCCTTTATCAGAAAATATACCTCGGTGACATTTGTGCACGAAACAAAATCAAGAACGAACGAGTGATGAACATTCTCATCAAGAAAATGGCCGAGAGTGTCAAACAGCCACTGTCATACAACCGGCTGAAGAACATCATCACCTCTACTGGCAGCCCCATCAGCGTACCCACTGCCATCGACTATGTAGACTACACTGCTGACAGTTGGCTCGTCCTACCCATGGAGAACGAAGCAGGCAAGTTGACCGACCGGGAGACTCAGAAGAAATACTATTTTATCGACAATGGACTACTGAACCTGTTTCTGACCAACCCTGACACATCGCTGCTCGAGAACATGGTTGCTGTGGAACTATGCCGCCGATATGGCAGAGATAATGTGTTCTACCTAAATGTGGACAAGGAGATAGATTTCATAGTACCAGATGCCAAACTCGCCATCCAAGTGTCATACAGCATAGCCGATGAATCGACAAAAGAGCGTGATATACCACCACTCGCCAAATACAGCAAGACCCACCCTGACTGGCAGTGCTTCCTCATTTCATACGATGAAGAAACAACGGAATCGGGTATTGATGTCATTCCTGTCTGGAAATGGCTGCTTTCCTGATTGTCTATTACTTCCTTATTGTGTCACTATGTCAAAGAACGCTTTAACGAGTGGAGAGTGAAAGCATGCTTTCATGCTCTTCCGAGCGTTAGTTCTTCGAGGCATGCCTCAAAGAACGCCTTCTTTTATTTATTGAGGATTAGATAACCCTCACGTTATTTCTCACTTCCTGCTCTGTCCAGCCGCACTTCTGCTTGAACAATTCGAAGAGGTTCATCTTCTGTGCAGCCTCCTCAAAGCTACTGTCACGGAAGACCACACGAACTGGATACATCTCTGCAATGGCATTAATCACCTTTTCTGTCACCTTACCATCAAAGCAAGCCACGAGGCCACCCTCATTCACATTATGTATGGTGCAACCGTCCACCTTCGTCTTCGTCATCGGCAAGTCGAGGGTCACACCCCAACGGAGCATACAGTCAAAGAGCAAGTCGAGGTCTGTACGGTCCTCCTTAATATTATCCTCAAACAAATCGAGTTGAGCTTGGTTATAGTCCTTGGGTGCAAAAGCCACATCTTTATAGTTGCTGCTTTCGCACTTGAATACACGGAAACCTATATCAAGGCCTGTAGCTTCAGGATGTTCTTCTTTGATTTTCTTTCCTGCACGACGAATGCGCTCCTTGCCTATCTCACATATGTTCTTGTAGCCAGCTTTGTAGGCTTCACTGTCTGTAGGCGTATTCTCTGGCCATTGTACCATAATGAATTTACGAGTACCATTGTCTTCACTGTTTAGAAGCATAGTCGCATGAGCGGTAGTTGCAGAACCAGAAAAAAAATCTAATATAATCGAATCCTTTTCTGAAGCCACAATCTCTAAAAACCGAATTAGTTTATATGGTTTAGGATTAGAAAAATAATCTCTATTGAATAGTGCAAAACAATCTGTTTTACCTGTACGAGTTCTTCCAAAGCGGTCTTCTAAAAGTAAACTCCTTGCAATCGCTCCTTCTTTCTTATAATTTTTCGTATAAACACAGCCATTCTCGAAAACAAGCTCATTGTAATGTTCTTCAACGTTTTTCTTACTCCATCGCCAAGTTGCATTAGGATGTGACGGATCCTTATGCTTGGGCTTATACACCTTTCCATCTGGGCCGATAATTTCATAATCTAATGCTTCGGAATATCTAATGCTTTGTTTATCTAAACGGTCAAGCGCATATTCTCCTTTTTCATCTTTTCTATTATAAGATGTCGAAACAGAGGCTTCTTTGTCAATTTTAAGAATAAAATTATCTGCGGATTTTGCATATGCTAAAACATATTCATGATCCACGGCAAAATATCGCGAATCATTAGCACCTCCGCTTTTGCTCTTCCATATCAGATTAGCAATAAAGTTGGATTCTCCCATCACTTCATCACATATTTTTCGCTGATTATCCACTTCATTATCATCTATGGATATGAAAACAATACCATCTTCTCTTAGCAGCGACCTTGCCACCATCAAGCGAGAATATATCATAGAACACCAATCGGAATGGAACTTACCATTTGAAGAAGTGTTCTTCACCATGCGTTCGCCGTCTTCATTGATAACGCCTGCAGCTTCGTCTTCCTCTCGCTGGGTGCGATGAAAGTCATCATGATACACAAAATCATTGCCCGTGTTATATGGTGGGTCGATGTATATCATCTTGACCTTGCCCATATAGGAATTCTGAAGTAGTTTCAGAACTTCGAGGTTATCGCCTTCGATATAAAGATTTTGTGTATGCTCCCAGTCCACACTTTCCTCGGGACAAGGGCGCAAAGTCTTGTTGATAGGAGCTGCAGCCTCTTGCAGGGCAGCACGCTTGCCCACCCAAGTAAAGTCATATACTTCCGGGGCATCTTCCACTGTCTGGTCGCCAAGCAGCAGCCGGAGTTTATTGAAATCGACAACACGATGCACCTCACCGTCTTCACCTTTTGCTTCTGTGAAGCAAGAAGGAGCAATCTGGTAGAGTGAATCAAGATTGAGTTGTGCGCCATTAGGCGTTTGCATGTCAATATGTTTTGGCTGTTCCATATTATTTGTTTGTTATTATTGCGATTATGATTGATACAAGAATACCCACGATGGATATAATGGTTCCAATTAACCATTTTTTATCGTTCCAGATTTTGGGATTTGTAAGCTTAGGATTAAGTGCTATATATGTTTTGCCCTTATCTGATATAGAGCAATGCCACAAAGTACCGTCTGTAAGTTTGGTGATGTGCATTAATCCCATATCTTCGAGTTCTAGGAGAGCAGCATTGTCTTCTTTGGCAATCTCGTAATTAAGATTTGCTTTTTGGAGCAATATCTCTTTTGCTCTTTTTGAGAGATTCATTTTTTCCATTATTTCAATTCCTCCAGTTTCTTTTTGAGATTATCTAATTCCTTGCGCTTCGCCTTCACCTGCTTATTCATGGCAAACTGGCGGTCAAACTGTGGCTCCTTACGCATCTTCTTCTGAAGACTCTCCAGCTCTGCTTCAGCAGCTGCGATTTGCTTCTTCAGTGCAACTATGTCAGCCATGGCGCCAGCCTTGTGCTCACCAATGCCCGATACCTGCGCCACGAAGTTGTCATAGATGCGAGGTAATGACTGTCCTTGCACGGAAAGTTCTAGGTCGGCCATTGGCACCCATGGCGAAGCAAACGCCTGTCGTATGCGGAACTTCGTGTGCGTGTCGTCCGTCCAGTCCTTGTAGTTGATGAGCAGCATAGCACTGTTATCATGTACCAAGACAAAGACGATGTGATGCGGCATGTTCGTATCAATAAATGTGAACAAGTCTGTCGGACAATCCGGCTGTTTGAGGTTCACCACAAACACCTCGATTTCCTTCATCTTCTCCGTGTCTGTGACATTGAGGGAAGAAGCCGACAACTTGTAGAGCCAAGTGATGTTCACCACCTCATTGACGAAGCGAGACTTCATGCGAGGGTTTACCTCCATGAACTTGTAGAACATCGTCTTCGGCACGACACGGTTGACGATGGTGCTTTGTGGATAGTGAAGAATGTTATCCACGGGCACCTCCTTCCTTTATTACCAGGAAGCAAATCAGCTCGAAGTCATCAAGCCCCTTGATGTCATCCACGAGAGCCGTTGTTTCTCCGAAAGAGAACAAGCTTTCGAGGTCGCTTTCCTCCTTCTGTTCCACGATGGTACCGACAGCCTTTTGCAGCAACTCGCTATAGTGCTGCATCTTGCGCCCGTCCTTAGTTTCTTTGTTGAAGGCATGGCACAGCTCCAGTATTGGCTCCGTCTTACCCTTGCATGAAAGGCGCATGATGTCCAGCAGCCGCTTCGGTGAAAGATGATTGATGATAGGCTCCCCATCATCAGACAGATACACCATATAGAACGGATGCAGGAGATTCTGCCTCCCGATATTCACGGCATTGTTCCTGTTCTTCAGTATGAAGATAACACCCGGCTTAGCCTGTTCGCTAGCAGGAACAACAGCACACATGCCGAAAGGCGTATGTTCAATATCGGGGTTGTCTTTCATGTAAGCCAACAAGTCCAGACGGAACTCATTCAGTCCCAAGTCCATGATATTGATACCGGTGTCCATATCTTCCAAGTCAACCACCTCTTTCTGAAGTCGCTGAAGCTGGCTCTTGCGATAGTCAAGATCTGCCTGTTCCTCATCTGAGAGTAACACATTACTGTTACCTGCACCCGTAATATTAACCCCAGTCATACGAGCCTCTACCCTTCCCTTCAGTCGCAGGTAATCATCCAACTCAATATCGGGCCAGTAGTTCACCAACTGTATCACGTCGTTACGAGAGCCGATACGGTCTACTCGCCCAAACCTCTGGATGATACGAACAGGGTTCCAATGAATGTCATAATTGATCAGATAGTCGCAATCCTGTAGGTTCTGACCCTCAGAGATACAGTCGGTGGCTATGAGCACATCAATGAATTCCTGTTGGCGTGGTAGTAGTTTATCAGCCTCTTTGGACATGGGTGAAAAGAGTGTCAGTATGGTATTGAAATCTGCCTTGATAGTCGTTATCGTAGAACGAACGCCATTGCCTGTGACAAGACCAGTATGCAACCCTGTTTTCTCCTTAATGACTAATGCAAGATTATCGTAGAGATATTCTGCCGTATCCGAGAAGGCGGTAAAGATAATCACCTTTTTGTTATCACCATTAATTGGATTGGCAAATTTTTGGCGAAGATTCTCTATCAGCATTTGCAGTTTGCTGTCGTGCTCAGGGGTAATGTCTTCCAGCATGGTCAGCAGCAAGCCTAATATCTCTTGGTCGTGCAACAAGTCACGCTTCCATGAGCGACAATCCATATCTGCTAACATCACACGTGTCTTCTTGCCACCCACCAGGAAATCATTCTCACTATCTTCACTATCAAACATCGAGTCAAGTGTCTGAGTAGATATACGAATATCCTGCTTCGTCTCCATATAGGTCATAATTGCCTTCAAGGTCTCGTCCACCTGTTCTTTCATTCGATTCAGCGTCAGACGGAATGAGTTGACACTTGATTCCAAACGTTTCAGCAGGTTGATAGCCATCAACTTCTTTAGACCCTTCTCACGACCAGACATGCCCAAATGACCACCCTTACCGTCTTTGTCAATCTCATATTTATAGCGACGAGATGGGAGAATATAATCCGAAGGAGCATAGACACCTAAGTTTAGGTCATCAAGTTGTTCAGAGATATCCTTATAAGTAATTGCCTCGTTAAGGTCTGTCAGATGGGGTCGCTTAGAGATGGGGGGCAGACGTGTGGGGAACTTTCCTATGTCGGCAGTGTCATAATATTTCTCGATGTGCTTACGACTACGTGCAATAGTAACAGCATCGAGCACTTGGAAGAAGTCGAAACTCAACATATCTAGCAGACGCTCTGCTGTTCGTTCCTTAGGGTCAGAGAGTTTTGCCCAAGTATTATATTGTGCTTGAGCAGTACGGAAGATCTCCTCGATAGGACGATCTACATCTAACTTGTCGTTAATGAGATTCTGGTCTCCTTCATAAGCCAGTTGTAACTGGTTCTTCAAGTCGTTGAAACGATTGTTGACAGGTGTTGCTGATAGCATGAGCACCTTAGTACGGACACCTGCACGAATCACTTTATTCATCAAACGAAGATAGCGATTCTCACGGGGATTCTCATCGTCCTCATCTGTTGTCACCTTGCCACCATTGCGGAAGTTATGGCTCTCGTCAATCACTATCAAGTCATAGTTGCCCCAGTTGAGTAGTGCCAAGTCGAGACCATTGCTCGTTCCTTGCTCTCTGGAGAGGTCGGTATGGAACAGCACATCATAACGAAGACGGTCTTTCTCTAAAGGATTATTCTTATAGTTGCTCTTATAGGTGTTCCAGTTGTCATAGAGATTCTTGGGACAGAGCACCAACACACTCTTGTTGCGATTCTCGTAATACTTGATGACACTGAGTGCCGTAAACGTCTTACCCAGACCTACCGAGTCAGCAAGGATGCAACCATTATAGGTTTCGAGTTTATTGATGATGGCAAGTGCTGCATCCTTCTGGAAGTTATAGAGTTTGTTCCATATCTGCGAGGACTTGAAACCAGTAGCCTCATTAGGTAGCACGTCCTCACTAATATCTTCTAAGAACTCATTGAAGATATTGTAAAGCGTAACGAAATAAATGAAGTCGGGCGCATTCTCACGATACACATTCTCGATATTCTCAATAATGGCATTGGTGACATCGGCAAAGTCCGTCTGATCATTCCACAGGTCGTTGAAATTTTTCAGATAAGCATCACTGACTGGTGACGGCATTCGCTGGATGAGTTGGAAAATACTATTGCCACGCTCACATCCTAATTCTGTGGTTGTAAACTCGTTGAAAGGAAAATAAGTAAAGAGACCATCCTCGTTCTTCACATGAAGGAAGGCTGGCATCGGCTTCTGAGAAGTGTTGGTCTTAAAGCGGACCTTCTGACGAATCCAGTCAGCACACTCTTTGGCGATAGCACGCTGCGTCAAATTATTACGCAACTTAATCTCAAAATCAGAGCCATAAAGTGTTCGCTCACGATTCAGTTTGGGGATATAGAACTCTCGCTTCTGCTTCTTCTCACGTTCCTTATTAAATGTTGGAGAAGTAAAGATAAAACGTAATTCTTCAATATCCTTTAACTCCTTCTCCAATGCTTCAAAGGCATAAATGGAAAAGGAAGCGGCAGCCATAGCGACCTTAGAGCCACGCTGTAGTGTAGCCTTCAAATCATCTATCACCCTCGATGTGATATTGTCAAAACTGGTAATCATACCAAAGTTGACTTCCTTATCCATGTTCATTTGTTTTAAGTTAGGGGAAAAAGAAAGCGCACCCTCTACTCCTTATGTACTTACACTCTAGCCGTCGGCAAACAGGCCTGCATTACATACACAAGGAAAGGGTACGCCTATCAAGGCGTATCCCAATCCCTAGAGGTGTAATGCTTCAATTAGTTGCCGACTATTTGAGTGTAAACCTCATCAGAATTTTCGATACTTAATTCTTAACCCACGATGTCCTGCAAAGCATCCTTATGGACGCAATGCAAAGGCAAAGATAAACAATATTTCTGAAACTCCAAAGGATTTAAAAGAAAAAAGTGAGAAAGACCCTCTCCTAACCTCCCTTTGTTGAGGGGAAGGGAAAAGAACTGGGAAATTTGGTTTTCTGCTTAATTCTTCGTATCTTTGCAGATGATTTAGAAAAACCTTATTAATTTAACATTAGCGAAAGAATGAAGAATAAAATGGTCAGAATGTGGGCAATGCTGTTGGTGGCTTTGACAATGGGAGGCGTATCTGTAATGGCAGGTGATGGAAACCGATTGTCGGTAGATTTGAAGCGGTTGGTAGCACAACAGAACATGGGTCGTCGGGCAGCCGGGAATGATATGGTATGTGCTTTTGTCAAGTTCAAGAACGGTGATGCTGAGCAACTTCTGCAACTGTACGGTTGCCAGAAAGTGACACAAATAGGCGATATATATATTGCGAATATTCCACTCGTCCAGTTGGAGGAATTGGCTTCCAATGACAGTGTGGAACGCGTGGAAACCCAGATAGGCGGAAAGTTACTGAACGACGTGACACCGCTTTGGGTGAACAGCGCACCAGTGCGTTCGGGCTTGGAACTGCCTCATGGTTATGACGGTACGGGTGTCTTGCTGGGTATGGTGGACTACGGCTTCGATGTGACACATCCCACCTTCTATGCAGTAGATGGAAAAACATATCGCATCAAGGGCTTTGTGGACGATTTGGCTGTTGCTGACGAGACGAAAGGTGTTGCGACTCCTATTGGTCGCGAGTATTTGTCCCAGAAGGATATTCTGACCAACAACCATCCTGGTGGCACAGAGGCTGATCATGCCACGCATTGTTTGGGTACGGCTGCGGGCAGTGGCTACGGCTCACCCTATCGTGGCATTGCTTATGGTGCTGACATCTTTGCCATCAGTTCGAGGAATGCTGGAACAGAGAATTATATGAACTCGGCAGATCAGGTGGCACGCATGAAACGCATTTTCGACTATGCTGACAAACACCATCAGCCCTGTGTCATCTCCTATAGTATCGGTTTTAACGATATTCCCGGTGACTCGAAACTGTTGTCGGAGGCTGTGGAGAAATTGGTAGGACCAGGCAAAATTCTCGTGGTAGCAGCAGGCAATGAGAATGATAAAGATACCTATGTGAAAAAACCGCAAGGCAAAAAGACTGCTGGTGCTGTACTTATTAGTAGTAAAAAGCAGGATAGGGTGTTCCTACAAAGTGAGCAACCTTTTAAGTTGAAGTGTCTGACAACTTCTGTTGATGTGGATAAATTGCTCGTGGAACTGACTGATTCTATCGTATTAGACACGGAAGAGTTGCCAAGCGATACCGTTGTATTCCGCGGTCATCACATCCTGTTGGAAAAAGATGGCTCATTCTATACCTTTACCGATCGCCTACAGAATGTGGAGATGGGCGACTATCCAGTACTGGCGTTAGTTATTGAGGATGAGGATGCAGAAGTGGAGATGTTTGTGGCTCAAGAGTCTTCTTTCTTGTCTCATTCTCAACTTTTTAAAGAATCACGTTTCGTTTGTGCCACAGCAAGTCATAATATAGGCTTGCCAGGCACGCTGCCCTCGGTGGTAACGGTAGGAGCACTAAACGGACGTGAATCGTACCTTAATGCTAAGGGCGAGAAGATGGAAGGATTTGGTACCAATACCCCAGTGGGAACTATCGCTGGTTTCTCGTCGGTGGGTCCGACTCGTGACGGACGTGTTAAACCCGATGTGGTAGCACCTGGTGTGAACATCATCTCTGCTGGCAATAGTTTCATCAATTACAATGATTCGAAGCAATTGGTGACTACTACCGTCTTTCTGAACAAGAACTATCCTTGGCGTGTGATGTCGGGTACGTCAATGGCGACTCCCTGCGTGGCAGGTATCGTTGCTTTATGGTTACAAGCCAATCCGCAGTTGTCGCCAGACGATATCAAGGAGATTATCAAGGCTACGAGCAAGAAGCCCAAAGCATCGTTGGAATATCCCAACAACACTTATGGCTATGGATTGATAGATGCGTATGCCGGCATCAAGGAGATATTGAAAAGTTCAACAGGTATAGAACATGTTGAGAAGAGTCCTGTGACGAGTGATGAGTGGTATACTTTGTGGGGTACTCGTACAGATGGGAAACCTGCTGGCAAGGGCATTTATATCCATCAGGGCAGAAAGGTTGTCGTCAATCATGACAGCAGGGACAAGTAACTGACACATTGTATGTAACTTGGCAGATGTAAAAACGGTAAAGAATTCTAAAAAGGAAAAAACTCTTAAAATGTTTGGCGGTTCAGATTATTATTTGTAATTTTGCGGTCGAATTGATGAGTGATGCCCACCAAATGGGTTAATTCCGATTCACCAAGGTGTTTCCGTTCGCGAAACATTCCCACCCTATTTTTCAAATAATTATCGAAAACGAATACAGTTTATAGTATATGTATACGAAGAATGAATTAGAACAAATGGATATCCCCCAGTTGATGGAGATAGCCAATGACCTCGGTGTTAAGGTGTCGCAGGATGACGAACTGGAGACAGTGATCTATGCGATCCTCGACAAGGCTGCCGAGGACTCTGCTGCGAATAGCAGTACCACCAAGCGTAAGCGTACACGTATTACGAAGAAGGATAATAATAAGGTATATACCGTTAATGGTACCGAAGGCGAGAACCTTGACGTGAATGCCGGGAAGTCTGTGAAGGAGAAGAAGCCATCCCTTGACTCGCTGTTTGCGGAGGCTGACGCTGCTGAGGCAAAGAAACTTGAGGAGCAGAAAGCAGACGTTGCCGCCGAGGTACCTGCTGAGGAGGTAAAGCCCGCCCCCAAAAAGCGTGGAAGAAAGTCGAAGAAGGAACTTGAGGAGATTGCAGCCCGTGAGGCCGCTGAGGCTGCTGCCAAGGCACAAGCTGAGGCTGATGCCGCTGCCAATGAACAAGTAGAGACGGAGGCGGCTGCTCAAGAGGCAGTAGAAGTCCCGGAGGCTATCCAGAACTGCGAGGAGTCTATTGACCCCAGTAAAATCGAGGAGTTGCAAACCAAAATGGCACAACAACAGAATGACGAGCCTGCCGTCACACCAGACGGTGTATGGGAAGGTGACCCCGGTGACGGTACTGACTTCATCACTGTTGTCGACATACCCATAGAGGATGGTGAGGCAATCCCCACCCTTGACATCTTTGACCGTCCAATGTCACAGGTCAATACCAATCCTATAGCACCAGAAGTAAACACATACGCTCCTGCCCGCACGGCTCCTATCGAGAGATACAACTTCGACGACCTGATTACAGGCAACGGCGTTCTGGAGATGCTGCAGGACGGCTATGGTTTCCTGCGTTCCAGCGACTATAACTACCTGTCGTCACCAGATGACATCTATGTGAGTCCGCAACAGGTAAAGAGATACGGATTGAAAACAGGTGATGTCGTAGCATGCACCGTGCGTCCTCCTCATGACAATGAGAAATATTTTGCCATGACAGACGTGAAGACCATCAACGGTCGTCTGCCACAGGAAGTACGTGACCGTGTAAGTTTCGAGCACCTCACCCCACTCTTCCCTGACGAGAAGTTCACACTCTGTGGCGATCCAGCCACCACGAACCCCTCCGTCCGCATTGTCGATCTGTTCTCGCCTATCGGTAAGGGACAGCGAGCCTTGATTGTCGCCCAGCCAAAGACGGGTAAGACCATCCTGATGAAGGATATCGCCAACGCCATCGCCGCCAACCATCCAGAGGCATATATTATGATGCTGCTGATCGACGAGCGCCCTGAGGAGGTAACGGATATGGCACGTACCGTCAACGCTGAGGTCATCGCCTCTACTTTCGACGAGCCTGCCGACCGCCATGTGAAGATTGCCGGTATCGTATTGGAGAAGGCAAAGCGTATGGTAGAGTGCGGACATGACGTGGTCATCTTCCTCGACTCAATCACTCGTCTGGCTCGTGCCTATAACACTGTAGCACCAGCCAGCGGAAAAGTGCTGACGGGTGGTGTCGACGCCAATGCCCTGCAAAAACCTAAGCGTTTCTTCGGTGCCGCTCGTAACATCGAGAACGGCGGCTCGCTGACGATTATCGCCACGGCACTGACAGACACCGGTTCAAAGATGGATGAGGTAATCTTCGAGGAGTTCAAGGGTACGGGTAACTCTGAGTTGCAACTTGACCGTATGCTTGCCAACAAGCGTGTATATCCTGCTGTCAACCTCGTTCAGTCGTCTACCCGTCGTGATGACCTGCTGCAAGACCAGACTACCCTGAACCGCATGTGGATCATCCGCAAGTTCATCGCAGAGATGAATCCTATCGAGGCGATGAATACGGTACGTGACAGACTAGTGCAGACACACTCCAACGAGGAGTTCCTGCTCGCTATGAACGGATAAGGATTTACAAACATATAAAACTAAATAAACAATGGAAAGAGACAATGCGATTTTTGAGCTCATCGAGAAGGAGCATCAACGCCAACTGAAAGGTATCGAACTGATTGCGTCGGAGAACTTCGTCAGCGATCAAGTTATGGAGGCTATGGGCAGTTACCTGACCAATAAATATGCCGAGGGTTACCCTGGACACCGTTACTACGGTGGTTGTCAGGTAGTGGACGAGGTGGAGCAACTTGCCATCGACCGTGTCTGCAAATTGTTCGGCGCAGAGTATGCCAACGTACAGCCCCACTCTGGTGCACAGGCAAATGCCGCTGTGCTGCTTGCCGTACTGAAACCCGGCGATACCTTCATGGGTATGAACCTGGATCACGGCGGTCACCTCTCTCATGGCTCACTGGTGAATACCAGCGGTATCCTCTATAAGCCCGTAGGCTACAACCTGAACAAGGAGACGGGTCGTGTGGACTATGACGAGATGGAGCGTCTCGCCTTGGAGAACAAGCCAAAACTGATTATCGGTGGTGGCTCTGCCTACAGTCGTGAATGGGACTACAAACGTATGCGTGAGATCGCTGACAAAGTGGGTGCCTTACTGATGATTGACATGGCGCACCCCGCTGGACTCATCGCTGCTGGTCTGCTCGACAACCCCGTGAAGTATGCACATATCGTGACCTCTACCACTCACAAGACACTCCGTGGTCCCCGTGGTGGTATCATCCTCATGGGTAAGGACTTCGAGAATCCTTGGGGCTTGAAGACACCAAAGGGTGTTACCAAGATGATGTCACAACTGCTGAACTCCGCCGTATTCCCCGGACAGCAGGGCGGTCCGCTGGAGCACGTGATTGCTGCCAAGGCTGTTGCCTTCGGTGAGGCACTGCGTCCAGAGTTCAAGGAGTGGGCTAAGCAGGTGCAGAAGAATGCCAAGGTGCTTGCCGAGGAACTCATCAAACGTGGATTCACCATCGTCAGCGGCGGTACCGACAACCACTCTATGCTAGTAGACCTGCGCTCGAAATATCCTGAGTTGACTGGTAAGGTAGCCGAGAACGCCCTCGTTGCCGCCGACATCACCGTCAATAAGAATATGGTGCCTTTCGACAGCCGTTCTGCCTTCCAGACCAGTGGTATCCGTCTGGGAACTCCTGCCATCACTACCCGTGGTGCCAAGGAAGACCTAATGGTGGAGATTGCCGCTCTCATCGAGGAGGTACTGAACGCCCCTGAGGACGAGCAGGTGATTGCCAGTGTCCGCAAGCGTGTCAATGAGCGCATGAAGGACTATCCTCTGTTCGCTTATTAATTATAATACTGGGCCGTGTCGATTCGATCGGGATACTCATCAAATTACATTGAAAACTGAGTTGTCTTTCTGCCAATGGCGGGCCACATCTCCTCGGAGAAGTTGTAAAACCAGTGGATTACAAAGGTTGAGAGCGCTCTACATCTTTTAACAAAGGAGTTTTCATCACATCCTCGACGCGGCCCTTTCTTTTTTGTTCATATCTAAGAGTTAAAAAGTAAGAGTTATGTTTTCCGGTATTATAGAAGAGTTTGCCACCGTTACGGCTATCAAGAAAGACAGGGACAATATCGACTTCACCTTGCGTTGCTCATTTGTCGACGAACTGGGCATTGACCAGAGTGTCGCCCATAACGGTGTGTGTCTGACCGTTGTCAGTATCCAAGATGGCACCTATACGGTTACCGCCATGAAAGAGACGCTGGACCGCTCGAACCTCGGACTGCTGCAAGTAGGCGACAAGGTGAATGTGGAGCGTTCGATGCTGATGAACGGACGACTGGATGGGCATATCGTACAAGGACATGTCGATGAGACGGCACGGTGTGTTGCTGTAGAGGACGCTAACGGCTCTACCTACTTTACCTTCGAATACAAGGAAGACAAGGAGATGGCACTGAATGGTTACTTTACCGTTGATAAAGGATCCGTAACCGTCAATGGTGTCTCCCTCACCGTATGTAATCCCACGAGAAACACTTTTCAGGTAGCCATTATCCCCTATACCTTTGAACACACAAACTTTTGCGATATCAAAGTGGGCAGTATCGTCAATCTGGAATTTGACATCATCGGGAAATATATTGCCAGACTGCAACAACTGAAATAACCGTCTATTCTATATATAAATAGGTATAGAAGAGGTCTTCTCGTATCAAGAAATTATCTTTTTTCAAAAAAAAGTGCCAATAAATTTTCGTTTCCCGCTGAAAATCAGTATCTTTGCAGTCCGAAATACGAAACATTAATACAAGTAAACAAATTTAGATATCTTAATAAGATGACAAAAGCAGACATTATAAACAAGATTGTTGAGGACACGGGTCTTGCGAAAAAGGACGTTGCAGCCACAGTGGAGGCATTCATGGAAGAGATCCGTCAGAGCATGGCAGTACAGAAAGAAAACGTTTATTTGCGTGGTTTTGGTACGTTTACTATTAAGCATCGTGCCAAGAAGACCGCTCGCAATATCTCCAAGAATACTACATTGGTGATTGACGCGCACGACTTCCCCGCCTTCAAACCCGCCAAGAGTTTTATTGCTAAGATGAAATAAACATTAAACATTTAAATATTTAAATTATGCCAAACGGAAAGAAAAAGAAGGGCCACAAGATGGCTACTCACAAGCGTAAGAAGAGACTGCGCAAGAATCGTCACAAGAGCAAGTAAGTCTTGCTAAGTCTGAAAGAAATGAAAGGAGTGTACCAACAAGTCTACAAGACAAGTTGGTGCACCCTTTCCGTTAAAAAACAACAACTAAGTATGAATAGTGAAGTAATCATTGACGTCCAACCGAAAGAGATATCGATTGCCCTACTCGAAGACAAAAACCTGGTGGAATACCAGAACGAGAAGCGAGAGGCATCTTACTCTGTCGGAAACATCTATCTGGGCAAGGTACGCAAACTGATGCCCGGACTGAACGCATGCTTCGTGGATGTGGGCTCTGAGCGTGATGCTTTCTTACACTATCTTGACTTAGGCACTCAATTCAGTTCTTACGAAAAGTATCTTAAACAGGTACAAAGTGACAGGAAACGACTTTTCCCCATCACGAAAGCATCACGACAACCAGAACTGCCCAAGGACGGAAGCGTACAGAGTTTCCTGAAACAAGGACAGGAAATCTTAGTGCAGGTGGTCAAGGAGCCTATCTCCACTAAAGGTCCGCGACTGACTTGTGAACTAAGTTTCGCCGGCAGGTATATGGTCTTGATGCCGTTCCAGGACAAAGTGTCTGTATCCTCGAAGATTAAGAAAGGTGAAGAACGTACACGTCTGAAACAACTCGTACAAAGTATCAAGCCCAAGAACTTCGGCGTTATCGTCAGGACATCAGCCGAAGGAAAGCGTGTTGCAGAACTTGATGCTGAAATGAAAGTATTAGTAAAACGCTGGGATGATACCATCGCAAAAGTACAGAAGACCACAACAACGCCTCTACTGGCGTATGAGGAGACTGGAAGAGCCGTCGCTATGTTGCGCGACCTCTTCGACCCCACCTATGATGGTATCTATGTCAACGACACGGAAATCTTCCAGCAAATCAAAGACTATGTCGGTTTGATCGCTCCCGATAAGAAAGACATCGTCAAACAGTATACAGGCACAGTACCCATCTTCGACAACTTTAACGTTACCAAACAACTGAAATCTTCGTTTGGACGGACCGTCAACTATAAGCGGGGCGCCTATCTGATTATCCAACATACAGAGGCGATGCATGTAGTGGACGTGAACAGTGGTAACAGGACACGTGCAGAGAACGGACAAGAGGCTAACGCCTTGGAGGTCAATTTAGGTGCCGCAGACGAGTTGGCTCGCCAACTCCGCCTTCGTGACATGGGCGGTATTATCGTGGTCGACTTTATTGACATGAGTCTTGCAGAGGACCGCCAACTGTTATACGAGCGGATGTGCAAGAACATGCAGAAAGACCGTGCCCGCCATAACATCCTCCCACTGAGTAAGTTCGGACTGATGCAGATTACCCGTCAGCGTGTTCGTCCTGCCATGGATGTCAACGTTGAGGAAACCTGTCCCACCTGCTTCGGCAAGGGGAAAATCAAGTCGTCCATCCTGTTTACAGATCAGTTAGAGAGCAAAATTGACCGCCTTGTCAATAAGATAGGCATCAAGAGTTTCTCACTCCATGTACACCCTTACGTCGCAGCCTATATCAACCAGGGTATCGTCTCACTGAAGAGACGCTGGCAGATGAAATACGGCTGGGGAATACGGATTATCCCTTCGCAGAAACTGGCTTTCCTTCAGTATGAATTCTACGACAAGGACCGCCAGTATATCGATATGCAGGAGGAAATAGAGACGAACGAATAAATAGCGTCAGGCATGGTCACCTTGAAAGTAATTTTCTGGGTATGCCTCTTCCTGGTCTTCTATACGTATCTGGGATATGGCATCCTTCTCTGGATATTAGTTCGCTTGAAACGGCTCTTCAAAGGAAAGCCACAAAAGGCACAACTACCCTCAGAGGAGGAATTACCAGAGGTTACTTTGATGATCTGCGCATACAACGAGCAGGATATTGTAGATATCAAGATGGAGAACACCCATCAGATTACCTACCCTAAACTGCACGTTGTATGGGTGACTGACGGATCTAATGACGCCACCAACGACAATCTTGCTAAGTATCCTGACGTACAAGTCATCTATTCTCCTGAGCGTCGTGGAAAGACTGCGGCTCTGAACCATGGAATCAGTGAGGTAAAAAATGAACTGATCGTGATGACAGATGCCAATACCATGCTGAACCCAGAGTCTATACAGGAGATTGTACGTTGTTTCATGAACCCACAGGTAGCATGTGTGGCAGGAGAGAAACGAGTGGCAGCACGTCATGAGGGACAAGCCGCGGCGGAAGGTGAAGGACTCTACTGGAAATATGAGAGTACACTGAAGCGCTGGGATGGAGAACTATACTCCGCCATGGGTGCTGCAGGAGAACTCTGCGCTATCCGCAGGTCACTTTACGAGCCTATGCCCGAGAATGCTCTTCTTGACGATTTCGTGATGTCGCTTCGTATGGTAGACAAAGGTTACAAGATTGCCTATACCTCTGAAGCCTATGCCATGGAGTATGGCTCTGCTGATCTTGCTGAGGAATCGAAACGCAAACGTCGTATCGCTGCAGGCGGTCTGCAGAGTATCTGGTGGCTCCGCGAAATGATGAATCCTTTCCGTCAACCTATAGTAGCCTTCCAGTTTGTTTCTCACCGCGTATTACGTTGGAGCATCACACCTGTTGCTCTCCTCCTGCTGATTCCACTTAACGTGATTTTAGTATTCCTAAAGGCAGGTGCTATCTACAACTGGATCTGGGGATTACAAATCCTATTCTATATTGCGGCTTTATTAGGTTATTATCTTGAGAAACACGGTAAAAAGAACAAACTGCTATATGTGCCCTACTATTTCCTATTTATGAACCTGAACGTATTCCGTGGAATGACGTATTTGAAAAACCATAAAAGTAGCGGTGCATGGGAAAAAGCAAAAAGAGGATAAAAAAGTCACTAATTCCTTTGTGATTCGAAGAATTTTATATAACTTTGCAGAATATTATTGTCAGATTGTAAAGACATGAGTCAAGACGAAAAGGACATACTATTTCAGAAACTAGCAGAAGCGAATGCCAGATTAGATGCAGCAAACCGAAAATTACTTGCTGCTAATACCAAATTGGCGGAATACGAGGCTAAAGCCAAAGAAGCAGAAAAGGCAAGCAAGATGAAGTCCCTTTTCCTTGCAAACATGAGCCATGAGATACGCACCCCACTGAATGCTATTGAAGGTTTCTCAAGAGTCATGTGCGAGACAGACTCTCAGGAGGAGCGGACGAAATATATGGAGATTATCGAGAGTAATAATGCCCGTCTGTTAACTCTCATCAATGAAATACTCGATTTATCAAGAGTAGAGTCTGGTGAAGTGGTTATCAAGAAGACAATGACAGACCTGAGCGAACTTTGCAGGAGCCTGATGAACACCTTTAAGTTCAGATGCCCGGAAACGGTGCAGATGAACTGGACCAAGCCCAATATGGCTGTCACCCTCAATATAGACGCCAACCGTATCATGCAGGTATTCTCCAACTTGATCAGCAATGCACTGAAACATACCTCAAAAGGAAGTATCACCTATGGTTATCGCATGGTAAGTGACGGTCAAGAGGTGGAGTTCTTCGTAACTGATACTGGTTCTGGTATCGCTCCAGAGGATATCAATGATATTTTCAAGACTTATGTGTCTAAAGACGCTGAGACCACGCAGAACGGATATGGATTAGGTCTCCCACTTAGTAAGATTATCGTTGAGAAGTTAGGAGGTACCATCAGTGTCTCATCAACATTAGGAGAAGGCTCTACCTTCCGTTTCAGATTCCCTTTCGAAGGAACTATCGGTGGTGTCGCCAAGAACACCCGTATCACCACCAATTCAAGAACCATCCGTGTCGACACGCGTACTGATGTCGCCAATGCCCCATTGATATTAGTCGCAGAGGATGAGGACAACAACTACGAATTAGTAAAAGTTGTGCTCTCAAAACGTTATCGCCTGCTTCGTGCCCACAATGGCATTGAGGCTGTGACTCTTTGCGAGGATGAGCATCCTGACCTGATTCTGATGGATATCCGTATGCCGGACATGAATGGTCTTGATGCCACCCGTATCATTAAAGAGGTCAATCATGAAGTACCAATTATCGCACTCAGCGCTTATGCTTTCGATGAGAATATCAAAGAGGCAAGAGAGGCAGGATGTGATGAGTTCATGGCAAAACCTTTCCGCGTAGAGGACTTGCTGGATAAGATTCAGAAATTCTTGAAAAAATAATACTTTATGGGAAAACTTGCTGTCTATAAGTATGTGGCAATGATGTTTCTCGTGCTGCAACTTATTGTAACCGCCTATACATTCTTAGGCTTGTTCGGAGGAGATGTCAATCCTGCTGGAAATATGGCACGAGCCATGGTGGTATACATTCTCCCAGTCCTGATTGTAGCCAACTTCCTCTTATTAATCTATTGGTTAGTACGCAAGAAGTGGATCATTGTCATCCTGCCGTTTGTAACCATTCTCTGCTGTATCCCTTATATGGGTACACTTGTACAATTCCGTTCTGTTGATGAGAAAATTGGGAACGCACAGAAAGGCTTGAAAATTGCCACCTATAACGTGGCAAGATTCAACAGGGAGACTTCCGGATTCCTTGCGCAAGACATTCTTGCTGAGATGAAAAGACAGCAAGTGGATGTGTTCTGTATTCAGGAGTTTATGGAGACCAGCGGTGATGTCAAGAACACCTCTTCATACAAAGAGTATTTCCCTTACGTTGCCATGGCAGGAAGGGATGTGGTGATTTTCAGCCGCTACCCAATCAAAAAGATGAAGCCTTTCCTTTTTGAGGACTCTAACCAGGCTGGAATGTACGCGGATATTGACGTGAATGGTCAGAAACTCCGTATTTTCAACGTTCACTTGGAGAGTACGGGTATCAACCGTACGATATACAAGGCTGGAAAGTTGGAGGCACAAGGATATGACGTGAGCAAGAACCGTGTTCTGAATGCCATCTATGGTAATTACTCGTTAGGTATGATGTTCCGTGCCGGACAGGCGATCACCATTGCCAATGAGGTACGTTCCTCCGAGATACCTTGCATCATCTGCGGTGACTTCAACGACGTCCCCTACTCTTTTGTCTACAAGACAATGCTGGGAGACTTGGTTGACGGTTTTAAAGAGTGTGGCGGTGGTTATATGGGGACTTATCGTGGCAAGAAGAATGTGCGTATCGACTATATCTTCCATAGTCAGTTGCTGAAAGGACTGAATTATTACAAGACAGAACTGACTTACTCCGACCACTATCCCGTATTTATGAAATTAGAATTACCACAATAACCAATCATAAATCCCAACCGCTTGGCTGGGATTTATGATTTATACGATTTTGAATCTAACCCTGAACGACCGTTCATGCTCGTCCCAGTTGGTACCGAGCATCTCAAAACGACCTATCTGACTGGTAGAGCGCACATGCTTGCCGATACACGGACAGACATCATAGTCGCCAATACGAACCAACCGTATCGTCTCTGACGCATCGTCAGGAAGACGGTCTGCGGAGACTCCTTCGGGAAGGTCCTCACGAGTCACAAACTCAAAGGTCACGGGCAGGTCATCATCTATCAACTCATTCATCCGCCGCTCAATTTCCTTCTCTTCCTGACGCGTCGGCTTGTGGCCGATATGAAAACTCATCTTGCTCTTCTTACGCTCGATATGTGCATTGAACGAGCGCTCGCATCCAAACAAGCGAATCATAGTCTGGTTGAGCAGATGCTCCGCCGTGTGTGCAGGAGGGAACTCCTCCTTATGATGCTCATTCAGGATATAGTCGCCCATCTTACACCTTAAACTTTAAAACGTAACCACCTCTGGCATCCATGGTCAGACGTATGGAACCATCGCGTTTCAATACTGTATCCTCTTTCTCTTTCGTCAAGAGATCCGTAGCAGAATAAACCCCCTCGGCAATCTTCAAGTAGTCGAAAGCATGAGCAGGGATATTCACATCCACGGCAACGGCATAGTCATCGAAGTTCACGGCAACCAGCATGAGATCCTTACCTGCTTTACGCAGGAACACATACTGGCGCTCCAACTGCTGGTTCACATACATGAGGTCGAAGAACTCCCCTTCCCTCACCGCTTTCTCCTTTCGGGCAATCTGCATCACCCGCTTATGGATGTCAAACAGTTGTTTCTCTTTTGCCGTCAGTTTCTTCTCCGCAGCACGACACAACGTATCGATACTCCAATAGTCGAAGATTGTGGTACGACCGTCATTGCCACTGAAGCCCTCCTTGTCCATTCCATGCTCACCATACTCCTCACCAGCATACAGCATAAAAGGATTCTGCTGCATGAGCAGGGAGGCAATCATCGCAGGCACACCCTTCACAGCGTCTACCGCAAAGAAGTCACTGGCAATACGCTGTTCGTCATGGTTCTCCAGGAAATAAAGCATGTGGTCACGAATATCATCCGTCTGCTGCCAAGCACCACTGATTGCTGATGCAGGCTGGTGATGACAAATGACATTACGCATGGTGTCATACATACCGACCTTGTCATACAACCAGTCGAAACCTGAGGCGATATAGTGGCGGTATTCAGTGGGATTATACACCTCACCGACAAAGACAATATCCTGGTATTTCTTCTTGACAATCATCGTGGCGTAAGCCCAGAAGTCGGCAGGTACCATCTCTGCCATATCACAGCGAAAACCATCTATACCCTTGGATGCCCAGAACAACAGGATATCCGTCATTTTCTTCCAAGTGTCAGGAATAGGGTCGAAGTGTCCGATACCACCTGCATAATAGTCTACGCCATAGTTCAGTTTCACGGTCTCATACCAGTCGTTCTTACCTGGTGCATTGTCGAAGTGATCATTACCCGTCGCCTTTGCGGGCTCCTCCAGATAAGGCTCCTTCTCCCCATGGTACAAGTCGAAATAGGGTGTGAAACGCTGACCGGGACAATAGTAGAAGTTATTGTTTACCGGGTCGAAGCCACTATCCTTGTTATCATCCTCCCCCAAGTCTTTTACACCCTGCGGTTTACAGATAGAGTGATACTGGCGGGCGACATGATTCGGCACGAAGTCAATGATGACTTTCATGCCAGCCTCATGGGTACGCTCCACCAACTGCTCGAACTCCTGCATACGCCGGTTGACATCAGTGGCAAGATCAGGGTCTATGTCATAATAGTCAGTGATAGCGTATGGAGAACCAGCCTTTCCCTTGACAACAGCAGCATGCTGACGGGGAATGCCATAGGCAGTATAGTCGGTCGTGGTGGCATGACGGATAATACCCGTATACCACACATGACTAACGCCCATCTGCGCCAGATCCTTCAGCACCTTCGGAGTGAAGTCGGCAAGTTTACCGCATCCGTTCTCCTCGATGGTACCGTCCTCTTGGCGTGTCGTGTTCCGATTACCGTAAAGACGAGTGAACACTTGGTAGATGATAACCTTCTCTTTCATTATCTGTTACTTTCAGGAATTACTCGATACCGTGTGCAGGCACCTCCTTGTTAATCTTGGCAATCATGCCCTGCAAAGCCTTGCCAGGACCGCACTCCGTGAAGTCGTCAGCACCGTCTGCAATCATATTCTGTACAATCTGTGTCCAGCGTACAGAACTGGTCAACTGGGCAATCAGGTTTGCCTTGATTTCTGCGGCATCAGTATGAGGCTTTGCATCCACATTCTGGTAAACAGGACACTTAGGAGTCTGGAACTCCGTCTTCTCAATGGCTGCCTGTAACTCATCCTTGGCTGGCTGCATCAGTGGAGAGTGGAAGGCACCGCCTACCTTCAGCGGCAACGCACGCTTGGCACCAGCAGCCTTCAACTGCTCACAAGCCTCGTTGATGGCATCAATATCACCTGAGATCACCAACTGACCGGGATTGTTATAGTTAGCGGCGACACACACACCTTTACCCATCTTGCTGACAGCAGCACAAACTTCCTCGACTTTCTCATCGGGCAGACCAATAATGGCAGCCATCGTAGAGGGCTGTGCCTCGCAAGCCTTCTGCATCGCCATAGCACGAGCATAGACCAGTTTCAGACCATCCTCAAAACTCAATGCACCAGCAGCCACCAATGCAGAGAACTCACCCAAAGAGTGACCTGCGGTCATCTCGGGCTGGAACTTGTCACCCATACAGATTGCGGAAATCACAGAGTGAAGGAATACGGCAGGCTGTGTCACCTTCGTCTGCTTCAAATCCTCATCAGTCCCCTCAAACATGATATCCGTAATACGATAGCCCAGAATATCATTGGCTTTCTCAAAAAGTTCCTTTGCGGTAGGATTGTTGTCGTAGAGGTCCTTACCCATTCCTACAAACTGTGCTCCCTGTCCGGGAAAAACAAATGCTTTCATTTTCTTTCTTATTTTGTTTAATTAAACGTACCTTATTAATAATTGGGTGCAAAGGTAAGAAAAAAACAGCACATAAAAGAATAATTGGCAAAACATTTGGCGTTATCATGGAATTTCCTTAACTTTGCAGATTAGAATCTACTAAATAATTTTTAATATTATGTTATCACAACAAGACCTAAAACAACTCGCCCAGAAGGGTATCAGTGAAGCACAGATCGAGCGTCAACTCGGACAGTTCAAGACCGGTTTCCCATTCTTGAAATTAGAGGCTGCCGCCAGTATCGAACGTGGTATCGTCGCTCCTAACGAGGACGACCGCAAGAAGTATGTCAATGCTTGGGAGCAATATAAGGCTGCCGGCAAGCGTGTCGTGAAGTTTGTACCTGCAAGTGGTGCCGCCAGTCGTATGTTCAAGGACATGTTCGCCTTTGTAGATGCCGACTATGACGTGCCTACTACTGATTTCGAGAAGAAGTATTTCGACAATATCGAGAAGTTCGCTTTCTATGGAGAACTGGATGCCGCCTGCCAGAAGAACGAGGGCAAGGGTATCAAGGAACTCATCGCAGCAGGCAACTACAAGGCTGTCGCCGCCAATATGCTGAAAGCGGAGGGACTGAATTACGGACAACTGCCAAAAGGACTCCTCCTTTTCCACAACTATGCGGAAGGTCCTCGTACTCCTATGGAGGAGCATCTCGTAGAGGGCGCACTCTATGCCGCATCCAATGGCGAGGCTCATGTTCACTTCACCGTCTCTCATGAGCACATGGAACTCTTCAAGCAGAAGGTTGCCCAGAAGGCTGACATCTACGCGAAGAAGTATGGCATCAAGTACGACATCACCTTCTCTGAGCAGAAGCCGTCTACCGACACCATCGCCGCCAATCCTGACGGTACCCCATTCCGCAACAGCGACGGCTCTTTGCTGTTCCGCCCAGGTGGACACGGTGCCCTGATTGAGAACCTGAACGAGATTGAGGCTGATGTTATCTTCGTGAAGAACATCGACAATGTAGTACCTGACCGTCTGAAGCCAGAGACCGTAGAATGGAAGCAGATCATTGCCGGCGTACTCGTTACGCTGCAGCAGAAGGCGTTTGACTACCTGCGTCTGTTAGATACCGGCAAGTACACTCATGAGCAGGTTGAGGAGATGATCCGTTTCGTACAGCAGGACCTCTGCTGCCGCAAGGCTGACATCAAAGACCTGGAGGATGCCGAACTCGTTATCTACCTGCGTAACAAACTGAACCGTCCGATGCGTGTCTGCGGCGTAGTGAAGAACGTGGGCGAGCCTGGTGGCGGTCCATTCCTGACCTATAATCAGGATGGAACAGTATCCCTGCAGATCCTGGAGAGTTCACAGATCGACAAGTCAAACAAGGAGTATATGGAGATGTTCACCAAGGGTACTCATTTCAACCCTGTAGACCTTGTTTGCGCCGTGAAGGACTACAAGGGCAATGCCTTCGACCTGCCTAAGTATGTGGACCCGACGACAGGCTTTATCTCCCAGAAGTCGAAGAGCGGTAAGGAGTTACAGGCACTGGAGTTGCCAGGACTGTGGAATGGTGCGATGAGCGACTGGAACACTATCTTCGTTGAGGTTCCCCTCGGCACGTTCAACCCTGTGAAGACTGTCAACGACCTCCTTCGTGAGCAACATCAGTAATCCCCTACCCTGAGAAAGGGGATTACATCAACTACAAAACAACTTGTTTTGTTCTCTTAGGAAGCATTGTCATCCATGAAAAGGATGCCTTCTTTCGGAACAAAACAAGTTGTTTTGTATTATATCTTATATTTCTTCTTCTCGTGAGTAGCGCGTTGTGGAGTCCCTGACACACTTCCGACAGAAGGAGACTTGACACCCCGATAACCATTCCACCGCTGCATAATCTTGTCGACATAGCCTGCGGTCTCTGAGCCTCGTATATAACCATACTTCACCACCGGGTCATTATAGTATTCGGGTTGGGCAAGCAACAGGATATAATGGCTGACATCAGACCAGCGTTGTGGGTCACGACCGTTCTTCCGAGCCAGAGCCATCGCATCACGGACATGGTTGGCACCCCCGTTATAGGCGGCAAGGATGAACTTGATGCGTTCCTGCTGGTTACGGATATCACTAAACGAGCGGTTAAGTTCGCCGATGAGTTTTGCCGCCGCGGCGATACTCTTCTCCGGGTTAAACATATCCGAGCGGGCAAGACCTAAATGGTCGGCAGTAGAAGGCATGATCTGCATCAGTCCACAGGCACCAGCCCACGAACGAGCCTGCGGGTCGAAAGTAGACTCCTGGTAACACTGTGCCGCCATCAGTCGCCAGTCCCAACGGATGCCGCGGCAATACTGTTGGAAATAACCGTCATAATGGGAGATGACACCACCTTTTGCATTCAGCATAGGAGCATAGACACGGCGCTTGACGGAACGTGACGACAACAGATAGTCCTCCTCTTTCTTCACTTCGTCTAATAGTTGGGGACGATACCATTCCGTCAATGCCTTCACCAACTGGGGCTTGTCGTCCCCTATCTTCCATGCGAGTTGCTTGGACTGCGGACGATTGCGAAACAGGATAATATCAGCATCCCCATCGGCAAGACGTTTAAGCATCTCGGCAGAATCCCGGCAGACCTCCACACGAAGGCTTACCCCTATCTTATTGGTAAAACGCTGACAGAGCATATACTCCGTACCCAGTTGTTTGCCACGATAATCATAATAAGTGTCAGGACCAGACAGGGCAAGGGCTATCAACTCCCCGTTACTGACAATCTGCTCCAAGTCGAAGTCGGCAGAGGCGGTATCTGTCTCCTCACCACCCCATGGCGTCATTGGCTCCTGCTGTTTCTTCGCACAAGAAGCCAAGAGCAACAGGAGTGCTAAAAAAAGATGGATATATATGCCCTTTTGCGTCAATTTCTTCGGATTTTGGGTGCAAAAGTAATCATTTTCTTGCAAATATGATGAGAAATGCGTAAATTTGCAAACTAAATTAGCAAATAAGATTATGTTAAGAATTGCAGTACAGTCAAAAGGTCGTCTGTTTGACGACACTATGAACCTGCTGGCAGAGGCAGATATTAAGGTTAGTTCAGGACGACGCACACTATTGGTTCAGTCGGGCAACTTCCCATTGGAAGTGCTCTATCTCCGTGACGATGATATCCCACAGAGTGTGGCAAGCGGTGTTGCTGACATCGGTGTGGTTGGTGAGAACGAGTTCGTGGAGCGTGGCGAGGATGCTGAGATTATCTCTCGCTTAGGTTTCTCCAAGTGCCGTCTCTCCCTTGCTATTCCCAAAGAGATAGACTATCAGGGGGTGGCGTGGTTTAACGGGAAGAAGATAGCCACCTCCTATCCCCATATCCTCACCCAGTTCTTGGAGTCGAAAGGCATCAAGGCAGAGATCCATGTCATCACCGGTTCTGTGGAGATCAGCCCAGGTATCGGACTTGCCGATGGTATCTTCGATATTGTCAGCAGCGGCTCTACCCTCGTCAGCAACAATCTCCGTGAGGTGGAGGTGGTGATGCAGAGCGAGGCTTTGCTGATTGGACATAAGCAGATGTCACAGGAGAAGCGTAACATCTTAGAGCAGATGCTGTTCCGCTTCAAGGCAGTGAAGGACGCTGAGGACAAGAAATACGTGCGGATGAATGCCCCGAAGGCTCGTCTGCAGGAGATTATCAACGTACTGCCCGGTTTGAAGAGTCCCACCATCATTCCTCTTGCTGATGAGGAATGGTGCTCTGTACATACCGTTCTCGACCAGAAGCGTTTCTGGGAGATTATCGGCAAACTGAAGGAAATGGGTGCCCAGGGCATTCTGGTGACCCCGATAGAAAAAATGATACTATAATGAGAATCATCAAATATCCACAAAGGGAGCAATGGGCGGAGATTACCACCCGTCCACGACTGGATCTCTCACAGTTGAATGCCACCGTTGCCTCTGTGCTTGCTGATATCAAGGCACGTGGTGATGAGGCAGTCAAGGAATACGAAGAGAAGTTCGACAAGGTTGTCTTGACCTCTCTTGCCGTTACGGAGCAGGAGATGGACGAGGCGGAGCAGTTGATCAGTAACGACCTGAAAGACGCTATCATCCTTGCCCACCATAATATCAAGGTATTCCATATCTCCCAGCGTTTCATAGGACAGAAAATCAAGACACAGGAGGGTGTGACCTGCTGGCAGAAGAGTGTCGCCATCGAGAAGGTGGGACTTTATATCCCTGGTGGTACCGCCCCACTCTTCTCTACCGTGCTGATGCTCGCCACTCCTGCTAAGATTGCAGGTTGTAAGGAGATCGTACTTTGCACACCTCCCAACAAGGAGGGCAAGGTGAATCCCGCTATCCTCTATGCGGCACGTGTCGCTGGGGTCAGCAAGATATTCAAGGCTGGTGGTGTACAGGCAATCGGTGCGATGGCATACGGTACGGAGTCTGTTCCTAAGGTCTATAAGATCTTCGGTCCTGGCAACCAGTATGTGATGGCGGCAAAGCAACAGGTCAGTCTCGACGAGGTCGCCATTGACATGCCTGCCGGTCCTTCTGAGGTCTGTGTCATTGCCGACGAGACGGCTAATGCCGAGTTCGTTGCTGCCGACCTGTTGTCACAGGCTGAGCATGGTATCGACTCTCAGGTATTGCTCATCACTACCTCTGAAAGTAAACTGGAAGAGATCCATCAGGAGGTTGACAAACAACTTCAAGTATTACCACGCAAAGAACTGGCTTCCAAAGCATTAGAGAATAGTTGCTATGTACTCGTCAATGACTATAACGAGATGATGGCGTTGACGAATCTCTATGCGCCGGAGCACTTGGTGATACAGACGAAGAACTATGAGGAACTTGCTGAGAAGGTCGTCAATGCCGGCAGTGTCTTCTTAGGAAAGTATGCCTGTGAGAGTGCTGGTGACTATGCCAGCGGTACCAACCACACGCTGCCGACTCATGGTTATGCGACAGCCTATAATGGTGTGAACCTCGACAGTTATTGTCGAAAGATCACCTTCCAGCATCTGACGGAGGAAGGTATCCGCCATATCGGTCATGCCGTCGAACTGATGGCAGAGGCAGAACAACTGGATGCCCATAAGAATGCGATGAGTGTTCGTATCAAGAGTCTCACCTAACACACCTAACGCCCCTAACACACCTACCCACCCTATGAAACCTTTAGAGCAATTAGTCAGAAAGAATATCTGGAGCCTCGCTCCATACAGCAGTGCCCGTGACGAGTATTCTGGCAAGGAAGCCCACGTGTTCCTTGATGCCAATGAGAATCCTTATGGTGCCCCCTATAACCGTTATCCCGATCCTTTGCAGCGTGAGTTGAAGAAACAGATTGCCAAGGTGAAGGGTATTCCTGAGCAGATGATTTTCCTCGGCAATGGTAGTGACGAGGCGATTGACCTGCCTTATCGTATCTTCTGCGAGCCGGGTAAGGACAATGT
>Ga0247608_10001708_pt1 | contig 29305 bp, 26 predicted proteins | sample 176DNAGHGlowgp2_FD_193490 | JGI IMG/M metagenome (GOLD analysis project Ga0247608, IMG submission 193490) | Sheep rumen microbial communities from Palmerston North, Manawatu-Wanganui, New Zealand - 1766 DNA GHGlow gp2 | ecosystem: Host-associated > Mammals > Digestive system > Stomach > Rumen ... | reverse complement strand
GGAATAAGTACGAATTCCGTAGACGCTCCCTGGCCCTCCATGACATGTTCGGGAAGGTCAATGAGAAGTGGGGACTGGAACGCGGTGACAGTGTCGCCGTGACCCATGCGAAGAAGAAAAGCCATGAGGAGTACCGGCGTGAATTGTCAAGCCAATGCAGTACACTCGAAAAGGAGGTGGACCGCAAGAGTGCCACCCTCAAGACCCTGAACCAGCAGATCGCCCAGGCGTCAAAGAGCATGAAGGGCCTCAATACGATGGTCTCCAACCTGGAGGCCGGAAGGGCCCGCATCGAGGCTGAGATAGACTCCATCCGTCGTTCTCTTTCCGATGACGACCTTGGCACGGACCGGCGCGACGCGCTCAAGCAGAAGGAGGAGTCCCTCCAGAAGAAGCTGGACGATATCCTGGCAAAACTTGCCGACAAGCGTGGCAAACTCAAGGAGGCGGAGCGCAGGCTCGCCGACCTCAAGCGCCAAGTGGCAGCATCGGAACAGCGGCAGGATGAGCTCCAGCACCAGATCAAGGATGCCACATCCAAGGTGTCCCAGATTACTCTGAACAAGGTCGGGACGGAGGCGCTCTGGACTATCCTTCGTGACTTCCAGGAACTGAAAAGGACGATGCCGACCGAGCAGCTCTCTGCCATCGACGACTCGCTCCTTCAGGACATGAGCCGACAGGGCGTGAACATCATCACGAGCGCGTCGCTCCTCTTCATGGGGCTGGTTGACCAGGCCACGACCTTCGCCGAGAACAAGGGCGGAGGCGGCGGCCATGGCACGGGAGGATGGGGACGTGACAAGGATGAGGATGATCGCCAATGGATCCGGCGCTGCCTGGCACGCTCCCGACAGATGATGGCTCCTTCGGGACATAAGCTCAAGCGCTGATTGCCACGCCACTCAACTGAATTCAAGTAAAACCATTAACAAGAGTATCGAAATGAAAAGACATTTGATAATTCTATCCGTCCTCTGCCTGGCGGCCATGACGCTCCGGGCACAGGACACGACGGCGGTCCGGCCGGATGTCCGGATCCGCCAGAACTGTGACTGCGGATGCCATCAGCACCCTGTCAACGACTACGACGGACTGAACTCGCTACGAAAGAGACTTGCCAACCCTTCGTGGGACGGGAAGTCATCCCTGTTCGAATCCATCGGCACGGGATTGAAGTTCGAGGATGGCAGAATCGTCCCGCTGTCAAAGAAATCCGAATCCTCCGATACGGTTTCTCCGGTGACGTCTTTTGAGACTTCTGAACAGGGAAGTGCCAGCCCGCTGACGCCTTATCTACAGCAGATGGAGAGGGGAGAAGTGCCAATAGGTGCTCCGGTCTTCATCTTCTTCCGTCTTGCCGGGACGTACGTCACGGACTCCCCGCAACTGCTCAGCGTGAACGCCGCAGCGGATCTGGCCATAGCACAGAACCTACGTGTGCGTATAACCGGCGCAGCTGATTCAGCGACGGGATCGGCAGAGAAGAACAAGGCACTTGCGGAAGCCAGGGCCGAGCATGTAGCGTCACTTATGAAGAAAAGGGGAGTGCCGGATGACCAGATAGAAGTACTGTCCCAGGGTGGGACAGCCTCATACGAGCCCCTGTCCGCCAACCGGAACTGCCGGATAGAACTGTACGCCGAATAAATAAGCGCCCCCATCGTTACGGTGGGGGTATCGCATATTAATCGTGATATACCTCATGGCAAGATATAGAAATGGCTCAAGATTGCTTAATCGATTGTGATGGACTGTCTTTTCCCATAGAGGTCCACACGTTTGGGTGTAAACTTGTTTACAAGTGCCTCATATTCCTTAATCTCTTTTGCTGAAGGATGATTCTTCATATCCAACGTAGGTATAAGAGACAGGCACGCGTCTTTAAAAATCTCATATTCCAAATTAGAGCACTTTGCATCAATTTTAATCTCTTCTAGGATGTCTGCCCAATCTATATCCACATCAAAAGTATCTCCGTATACTTTTGTGCCACCTTTTTGAGATTCTTTCGCCTTAGGCTTGTCAACGTCATTTGGGATAATGAAAAAGCGAATCTCATTCTCGTGTTTGAAGTAGTCTCGTTTAAGTAATAATAGATTCAGATAGCTCATCAGATTAAATCCATCGAAATAGTTATGATAATTCACGTTTTCAACTTCAGAACCATTTGAAGCCTTATATGTTTTTTTATGGATCCCATTAATTACATCTTCACGACAATACAAAACTTTGCCTTCGAATACAGTATATCCCGATTTGATCTGTTTTGACTTGGCGAGTTGTAATCTCAATTTGTGTCTATTGATCTTGAACTGAACACAATGTGCACCGAGCCCTGTTTTCCCATATGAGTATATTTTCCACGCGGCTTCATTGTTTGGTTTATATGTCATACAACAAGCATATAAAAGAGGAGTACATTTATCGTCCTTACAGACATTCGCATATTTCGCTTGATAAAACCGTCCTTCGTACTTGTCCTCCCATCTAGTGGGTTCAGCAAATCTTATGTTTTTATACTTAAGACATAATAGTGCCGATTCTAGATCCAAATACTTGAAAAAACACGCCCCCGGACGTTCTGGTGCAAGCGTCTGTAGATAGTTGACACCCCGAATGGTAAATTCATGATCTAAACACTTTGATTCCTCATCAGTTTTATGATGAATATTATCAATAGGCTGCAATTCGATAATTCGTGAAGTCGTCTTCTTTGTTACTCTGACCATATTAGCTGTATCGGATAAAAGGAATAATTACTGAATAAAATAGAGATTAAGACCAGGAAATACATGCACACTCAATCTGGGCGAGTCTCATCTTCTTTCTTTTGTTTCATACTCTTCAACTCCTCCATGTAACTCGCAGTAATCACGCCGGAAGGCAACGCGATAATGGCCACACCAAATAGCGAAGACAACATACTGACGAAGCGTCCTATATCCGTTACAGGAGTCAGATCACCATACCCGACAGTTGTTAAAGTAACCGTAGCCCAATATAATGCATCAAAAAAGTCTTCAAAAGTTGTGGCGCCAGTAACGGGATTCACATGTGGTTCAGCGTTGAACATAATCAGCGCCGTGATGAAGACATAGAAAACAGCAATGCCAAGAACAGTCAACAAGACACCTTTTTCCTTCCGGACAACCCTTCCTAATACTTGAATCTTATCCGAGTAGCGGAAGAGCTTGAAAATGCGCAGGATTCGTAACAAACGCGTCACCCTAAAGATTTTGAAACCCCGACCTAGGACACTCAGTCCCGGAAGGATGGATAGCATATCCACGATAGCCCATCCTGTGAACGGATAAACTACGAACGACTTGCTCTTCATACCAAGTCGATAGTCCGCGGTGATCCAACGCAGGATATAATCCAGGATGAAGAGACTAACCGTAATGATCTCTATCGTCTTGAATACCGGGTATTCCGTCTTAAACATCAAAGGAATGATGCTGGCGACAATCGCCACCAGCATCACAAAGTCATAGACAAAACTAATTCGATCGCCTTCCTTGGCTTGTTCGATAATCTCGTAAATCCTCTTTCTCATCACTCATCGTTTAATTCACCCTTTGGAGCAGGAGAGGCTGCTTTCGCCATATCCGGACAGAAAGAATGAACATTCTCTGGGGAAGGCTCTTCCTTCTGTTCCGACTCCTGTGAGGCCTGTGCTTCCCGGGTGAAAATAGAATCGATAACAATATCATTGGTCACGTCATCGTCATCCAGCCTAAGAAGCGTCATAAGATACTCACGCTCCGACCTAGAGATAACGCCGTCCACTTCTGAAATGGCCTCAAACAGGGCATACATAGCAATCCGGTATGTCTTGTCAGCTTTCGGATGAACATCCTGGAGAAGAACGGAAATCACGCTCTCTTCCATCGGAATGTCGATCTGGTCCGAGCAGTTTGAGATATATGGCACGAGACCATCAAGGTTGATGATATCTGTAGGGATAGCTTTCAATCCTAGATAGCTGATGAAGTAATCAGGACGGAAGAACTTCACGAGCAACAGAAGTAGCGCGATACCCTCGGGGCAGTTGAGTCGTGTACTGTGATTCAGACCTTCATAGGCACGGATCACATCTATCATGAGCATCAACTTAAGGTCATTGTAGTCCTTGCGGCGTCGGGTATTCACTCGTTCATGGAGGGCAACATGCATACGCGTGTCAGCGATATACCTCTCATAGAACGACAAAATCATCGAACTTGCCTGGTCAATCTTATCGAAGTATTTCTCGTCAATGCCTGTTGACAGATCACTCTTGAAATCGTCATCTATGGTTCCCAGTTCGTCATCTTCCTCGATAACAGTGGGCTGCGTAAGGTTCTCTAGCAGCTCGTAAAACTCTGTGAAGCACTCCATAAGCGTTATTGTTTCAACCATTCATCCCAGCTGGACTGGGCTTCTATACTTTCCTCAATCCTGTCATTGAGGTTCGTGAACAAATCATAGCCGACCAGAGCTTCCACATCATTCACCGAGACCACAGCGCTCTTCACCGGCTGCGATTGAGAATTGTTCTCAAATACGAAAGCGATGGATCGGTAATTCTTACCGTCATACCGTAAAACAGCCTTGAAAAAGCCGTCCGGCACAACAACATTGCGGGCGCCAATGGAACCATAACTGTTGGCATACACGTAGGGTCCGCAAACCACCCACACGCTCCCGAATTTAACAGCCCAGTCGCGAACATACTTCTCTAGTGAATGCCAGGCCTTGCCGTTAAGGTCGTGGTTCTGGGGGCAGATGTTTGTGAGATAGAAACTCTCATTCATTGCGGTCTGAGACCATTTCATGTCGGCAGAAGGGGCCATATGGCCCTTGTCCCATCCGGTATTACTATAGTCCTCGCGCATGGCCTGCCTGTCCTTGTAGTCCAGGTCCATGCTGAATCCACGCGCCCTGGGAACCTCACCAGCAACCTCTTCCGCAGTCAACTCATAAGCCACCCAATTCGGGATCAGTCGCTCCGTATTGTAGTTAATGACGAAGCCGTTATAAACCAACACGACATCCGAGTTCCGAATTGCCGGCATTTCCATCAGGCCTTTGTTCAACGACGGTTCACCCATTCCACGATGCCCCTGTGCCAGCATTCCCATAGGAACCAGCGCGAACACAGCAAGTACTATGAGCCGACGTACTAGCGACATGGTGATTAGTTTAAAATGGAAACCTCGTCTGGAGCGACACCCTTCAATTGAAGCAACGTGATCTTGAATGGGGAATCCGTCATATGGCTCTGAGGCTCATTGTTGAAATTCCTACTGCAGGCGTCTTCCCAGGTCTTGCGATCCTGCTCACGCTCCGCATACAGAAACATCATCTTACAATGCGTATTGATGCCTTCCTTCTTCGCCGGAGCCGGGTTCAGACGAACGAACGGCGTGGACTTGTAATCCATCTGCTGAAGCAGCGCATCAATGTCCGTATAGTCGCGGCCCACATACGGATAGTCCTCCGTGTTAGTCACATACTTGAAGATCGAGAAGTCCTCGATGGCCTTGAAAAGCATCGCAACAAGCTTCTTCTTCAAGTCATTCTTGAACTTGACAACCTCTTCCTCCTGGACGTTATACTTGTCCTTGAACATCTTGCTCAGTTCAAGTCCCTGAGTAAGCTGCTCCTTGTTATCCTCGAAATACTTGTCCAGGCACTCATTGGAAATAAGGGTAAGGAAAGGATCCCTGCTGAGAGGGGTCATCTTCAAGGACTCATTCTCCTGCTCACGCCATACCTTCAGGTTGCCCACATAGGAACGCATACCATTATACTTGGTGTGCAGGTTGCGGCCCAACTTATACAGCGAGTCGATGATCATGCCGGCGAGGTGCGTCTTCAGATGTGTGATCTCCTTTTCACGCTCCCGCTTGGAGATCTCCTGAGACAGATGCTCCAGCTGGCTCTTGTAATCAAGATCCATATCCTGGCGCTCACGTTTACGGTGGCGCATTACCAACCAGAAAACGACACTGGCCACCGCTACGATTCCGTAGATCCACAGGCTCGGCTTCTTGACCAGAGGCTCCAGAGACTTGGCGATGATACAGGTGATGACGAACCCGAGGAAGATGACGGCCATGCTGCCCCAGAACCACCACCTGCGACGACGGCTCTCTTTATCAAATGAATCAAGTTCCCGCAAGCGCTCGTTGTGAAGGTCATCCTTCTCTCTGGTGAGATTGCGGCATTCCCAATCCAGCCTTTCCTTGGTGCCGTCACATAGGGTCTCGCGGACACCGTTGTTACCCAACTGCTGGAAGAGTTCATTGAACAGCCTACTCCTGTCAGTCAGTTCCTTGTTCAGCTTGTCCAGCTTGATCTTCTCCTCACGGATAAGGTTGGTCAGGATCTCTGACTTGATATTGGAGTCGGTAAGGTCGAAGGAAACTACGGCCTTCTGGTCGCTGCCCTTCACCTGGAGCTTGGTGTCACTGATCTCGGTGATGATGCAGGCGCCATTCAGCAGGGCCTCATTCTCAACATAGCCGTAGGGGATATAGCAATAACCCTTGTCACCGAACTTGCGGCCCCAGGAATTGCGCACGACGAAGAAACGGGCCTCGTCGTTGTAGCCGCAGATAACCATCGCATGATTACCTGACTGCTCGCTCTGAATCTCCTTTTCGTTCGGGATACGGATGAAGCCTCTCCGGGGATGGAAGGAGTTGAAGATCTTCAAGGAGATGGCCACGGGATAACCCTCAGCCACGGCAGACTTGATGTCGTGCAGGTTCTTCTTGACGTTTTTTGCTTTGACGACCTTGCGGGTCTGACCATCCTCGATGGCTTCTACGGGCGGGTCCTTGGAGATATTCTCCGGATTATAGGGGAACAGGTGCTCCTGGCAGACGCCGTCCTTCATCAAGGTCTGAACGACATCGTAAAGCGAACTGCCAGCATTGACCCGGGATGAGCCGTCTGCCTTGCGAGCATTGTAATAAACGAACTGCTCACTCAAGTCGATATCCGGCTGCTTGTTCTTCTTTAGGATATACTCGAAGATGCCAACCAGCGCGAAAGCAGAGCAGGCTCCCATCTCGCCCTGGTCCTTGACCGGCGTGAATTCCTTACGCAGGTCGATGGACGGAGCGATCGTCGCCAGTGGCTGGTACTCGTCGTCAAGATCGATCTCCTGGGTATCGCCCTGGAGCTTATACGTATGGCCCTCGAAGACAAACCCGTCATTGGTTAGGCGCTTGAAGCTTTCCTTGTGGTCCTGCCGCTGAATGTCCAGTCCCTCAAGCTCTATCGTCTTCTGACGAATGTAGTTCGTGGACTCACGCATTGTCACCTTGGTGGCCTTTAGGTCGTCCAGAAGCTCGCTGGCGGTGCGAATCCTTTCGGGCGTCGGAGTGAGCGCTGCGTACTCCTGGATCCTTGCCACTTCCATATCGCGGGCCTTCTTCTCGTCCTCGGCATCCGGTCCCGGCTGCACATCGGCGGGCTGCATAGCGCAGATCGCGTTATGCGCATTCACAAAGAGGTCCAGGACCTCCCGGCTGCAGTCGTCGATGACAAGCTGGCGCTTGTTGAACATATAGCCGGTGAGAAGGTCGTCGTCTTCACCCAGCAACTGGGCGAGGGTAGCCTTCTTCTCCGGGAGGGAGAGGTCCGGATCGTCGATATAGGACTGGAACTCCTGCGTCAGCCGGGAAATCTCCTTCTTGAGCGCAGGCCCGATCTGGCTGATGATCTCCGTATGGTCCAGGTTGTTGTTCAGCCTGGGGGAGACCTCCTTCTCGTAGAACTTGGAGAAGATGTTGACGTTCTGGCTAAGCAGTCCCTGCACGATCTGAGACACCTTGTTCACTTCCACCTCCGACTGGGAGACATTCTCCCGGTCAAGGATATGGGCATATGCACGGTGCAGCAGGTACTGTACGAAATAATACTTGTCGAAGCTCAGGACGGAGAGACCGAGCGCGTGCAACGGCCGCTTCGGATCCTGTGCCGCAGGCTGGAACATCTCCGGATAGTGTTTGACGGACAGCAGGGCGTACTCTCCGGCAATCCGCACGAAGGAATCGTCATTGAGTCCCAGGGCCGTACCGTCGGAGTTGCAGTTCTGCAACATCACCAGGGAGCCCAGCTTTGAGAACTTCTTCTTTGCGTTCAAGACCTCCTCCAGCACCTCCTTCGAAGTCTTGGCATAGGCGGTGTATTTCACCGTTAGGTCCGAGTCCTGCTTCTCGAAGAGGAAAGCTATATCGTAGGGGAGGAGGAACAGGTCCACGTTATAGCTCTGAGGCAACGCCTCAATCGCTGAGAGGAACTCTTCCACGACCGACCAGTATTCCCTCAAATACAGAGGGACATACAGGCAGAGATTCATCGTAGAGCTATCGCCCGGCCGGTTGATAGTGATGCTCCTGTCATACAACGTCCGGAAGAAACCCTTTAGGTATTCCTGCCGGTTGCTGGGTAGGACCTTGTAGGAACTGCCCAGCTGCACATCGAACATCTCGTCGATGCCCGCCACGAACACGCTCTCGTCGGCCTTGACCGGCTCGGCGCCCTGGAAACTAGCCTCGATGGAAGGATCCAGTTCGGGGAAGAGGAACGCCTTGAAATAGTCGTTCAACTCCTGGTCCCCGTACTTGATGACGTATCGCTTGATGTCTTTCAGCATGGATGCAGCGTCTGCGCCCAGCATGATGTGCGTTGTATGTCTCATTGCCCTATAGCTGCTTTACGTGGTTCAATTCTTCGGTGATCAGCTGACGGATCTTCTCGTATCCTTTCTTTTTCACCTCATCCTTCGTCATCATGATCTGGGAGAACTTATCATAGTAGTTCGCCTTGGCATCATCGATGACGGCCTTGATGGCGGTAGCGCCCTCGCTCAGAGCATGGCTGTCCAGCCATTCGGTGAACTCCTTGCGGACGGAGTTCTTGAAGGTGCGGAACTGGTCGAAAGCCTCGTCACGGTACTCGCCGAGCTTCACCCAGTTGTCATCCAGCGCATCGCCGTGCTCCTGGCTCTGGAAGTAATACGTGCCGTTCTCGTTCTTCACCAGACCGAAGATAAGACCCTTCACCCACAGGTCAAGGAGATCTTCGTCGCTGGCCTTCTTCGGCTTCAGACTGAAGTCCTCACGCTTCATGCGGGTCTCCAGGTTAGCGTCATAGTGGCAGTCCACGCGGCACTGCTCGTATTCCTTCTGGTATTCCGGAAGGGCAGAGATGGTATAGGCAGGAACAACACCCACCTGGCGGTAGATAATGATGCGGTCGTTCACGCCGATGCTGGCGAAATCGACATCCATCGTGCCGGTGAGTTTGCTCTTAAAGTAGTCATTCTTGTACAGACGGTTGCTCAGCTTGTTGGGCACGCCCACGAAGAAGCTGTCCTGCGGGCGCTCGTGCGGCATGTGACCACGGTAGTCGAAGCGGAACAGCGGCATGGCCTTCTCAATGGCCATACGGGTGATGCGGTCGAATTCGTCCTGAGGCATCTTGTCCAGGATGTCATCGATACCGGTGTCCCTCCAGTTGCGAGCGGTATGCAGGCGGCTGGTGTACTTCAAGATCTGGGCTTCAATCTCGTCATTGGAAAGCTCCGTGAAGCCGTAGAGCTTACCTTCCAACCGGAGTCCCTTAACGAACTCGGGAATCTGGATCTCATCGGCCACGACGCCCACGGAATTCACGGAATTCTGGGCGAGGTCAATCTGGAAGGTGGCGGGAGCCTTGCCCACGTTATTCTGGATACGAGCCAGACGGGTGGCGAGATTACGGTTGACAGCCTTCAAGCTCTCGGAGATAAGGCTGATCTTGCGGTTGGCTTCGGCAAGGATGCCCTTGATGTTGTTGAACACCGTGATGGCCGCGGTCCTGCGGATGATCTCCAGCTTGCAGGTGCAGAGGGCACGGCATGCGTCGCTCACGTCATTGGCCATGTCGTCGAGCTTGCTCTTCTTCTTGAAGAACTTGCCGTCATACTCGCTCAGGTCAGCGCAGGCGGTATCGAGAGAGGACTGGAGCATCGGCTCGCGGGAAAGTAAGTCCTCCTTCTCCTTGGTCATCTCGTCGAGGAAGATGTCCACCTGATCCTCGATGGCCTCAAGTACGTTCTCGACGGTGGAGATACCGCACTCCTGGTTGATATGCTCGACAATGAGCTTGCGGAGTTCGGTACGGACACGGCTGGTGAGATCGTTGATCTTCTTGTTGACATCCTCATCCTTGATGCGGTTGATGTTCAAGTTCTGCTCAACCTCGGGTTTCGGGTTGCCGAAATCATTGACGGTCAGCTCGTACTTAGGCATCTTGTCGCAGATATAGTCAATCACGTGGTCATAGTTGTTGTTCTCACGGATATTGACGTTCGGGCTGTCGATCCAGTTGTTGGCGATTAGGTTCGCATCCTGGCAGCTGTTGAAGAAACGGTCGATGAGGTTCTTGGCGGCCTTGATGGAGTAGATGTCGCTGAGGTCCTGACCTCGGTAAATAATCTCGCAGACACCCATACCGGCGGCCCAGGCCTTCTTGTTCTCGATATCCATCGCACCCTCGCGGATGTTCTTCTCAATGTTGTCGCTGACACTGGCAGAAGCGGAGGAGAGCTCTCCAGCAGAGGTAACCAGCGCAAGGCTGATCATCTCTGCCAGCTCGTCGATGTGAGTATAGGTATCGCCACGGTCGTTCTTGTTGTCGATGAAGATAACGGAGTTGAACGGGCGGTCCTTGATCTCATACGAGCCGTTGATGTAGTCGAGCTTCACGGTCTTGCTGCCGATGCCCATGTGCATCAGATAGTCCAGGTCCTCGATGGCGCCGAAAGCATTCGGGGCCACCTTGGCCATACCGGCGTTGGACATGTGCTTGAACACATCCGGAAGCACGGCATAACCCGTCAGCTTGCACTGAGGGGCCTTCTCGCGGAGAAGGTAGGCCATATTGATGAACGTACCGCAGCCGGTACCACCGCACACGGAGAAGACCATGTGGATCTCCGTATTGGCGCCCAGGAGCTCATACTTGTCATTGTTGATGATATGGGCGTTGGTGATCTGGGCAAGGGTGGTCTCCACCTTGCGGCTGATATCGTCAAAGTTCACCGTAAATGCGAAACGGCCGTTGGTCCTGACCTGGCCAGCACCCAGTTCCATGGAAGTGAGGGCATAGAGGTTCTCATCGGCGATCCAGGAGAAAGCCTCCTTGTTCACATCATAGATGGGACGGGCACGCTTCACGATGATCGGAAGCTGCTCCTTAGGGTCAAGAACCACGTCCTCACCCTTGTTGGAGAGGATGGATTTCTTGTATGCACCTCCATCGGTATCAATGCCGAGGAACCCGATCATAGGAGGGACCTCGCCATAGGTATCGATGAACATCTTCTTGGTATGAAGAAGAGCGTTCATACCGGTGCCGCCGAGTCCGACGTACAGACAGCGTTTAATCTTTGTTGCCATAGTTGCTTATGATATTTTGATTTTTGTCTTGGTGCTGGTGGTCATATTCTGGATGGTGTACTCCTGGTTCTTCTTTAGAACACGGGCGTCCGCCATAAAATCCTTCGGGCAGCGCAGTCTCACGCTGTTGCGGTCCTTCGGCTCGATCACCACTTCGCTCGTCCACAGGTCATTGACTTCGTAGAGGATCTTGCCGGCGAAAACCTTGTCAAAGAAACCCTGCTTGGGCTGCTTGTTGGTCAGGATCATCTTCCGGTAGCCGCGCATACGCTTGAGGGTGTTGTACGGGACAGGATCTGAGAGCTGGATCTTACCCACGCGGAAGGTAGGGAAGAAGATGGCCTTCATCACAAACAGCCATACCAGCAGGGCGGCAAGGAGAAGGAGCGTGGTTAGGGCAGTTCCCATCGCCAGCGGATTCATCACCTTGTTCTTGTCCACCTCGATATCCATCAAGGAAGCGTTGTCTGCCTGATATGTGTCAGGATCCATATCGTTGATACGCTCCAGGCCGCCGTCATCAACGGCGCGGAAGAACCAGTGGTGAACCTTGTTTTCGGCTTCGGGCTTGAACACGATGCCAACCTTCATCTGGTCGGTTCCGGGCTGGACATCGATGATGTTATTCGGACACTTCTGGCCGTCCACAAACACTTCCATCTCGCTTTCCGTCACAGGCAGCATTTTGCCGCTGTCGGTCTTCTTGAACAGGCCCAGTCGGAGCGGCTTGTCCATGTAGTTCTTAGCGTCCTGATTGAAGTCGAACTCGATGGTCCGGTACAGGGTATCGGGGACGTGCTTCTTCCAGAGGAACTTATCGTAATAGTTCTCCTTACCCCAGCGGGTAGGGGTATTAGTGTTATTGGCCTCCTTGTTACATGAAGCCAGGAGCATCAGAGGGCAGAGGACTGCCAGGATGAGGAATCTCTTAGAGCACATGGAACTTCACGGTTTTTTCGGGTTTGTTAATCATCTCAAGCGTGGTAGGGGATTCCAGGATGCGGGTCATCGCATACGGAAGCTTATCCATACCATCGGCCGGTTCGGAATACAGGAAGACCTTCTCGTTCTCTTCGATGGAGAGCGTCTCGATCATCTCCGTCTTGCTCATCAGATACTGGGCCTTCACGGTGACGGTGTAATCGTCCTTAAGTTCAACGACCTGGTCGATCTGCATATAGGCATTCTCGTAAGAATAGACGTGGACCTTGTAGCCGGGCTCAAGCTTGCCGCTGCCGCTATGGGCATACTTGATGGTAATCTCTTCGCCGTAAGATTCTCGCACGTTGAAGGCGATGTTCTGCTGGGGCGTGAGCATGAGCAGGGAGACGTCGGTTCCACCCAGATCGGCGACATCGATGGCGTCGAAGCGGCAGGGATTGATCTTCTCAAGCACGGTCTTGCCCTCGACAGCCTGGGATGTCAGCATGATGTAGAAGCCATAGGCGTCCTTTTCCTTGGCAATCTGGCACCAGCGACCCAGCAGGGCTTCGTACTCTGCCTGGTGTTCATCCGGAATACCGTCGGTCATCAGCTTTAGAACATCGACCTTGTCCGGAGACAGGACTTTGTCCACCACATACTGGAGCGGCTCGTAGAGACAAGTCATGGTCGTCATCTTACCGCCGAAATTATGAAGCGGAATCTTGTAGGCTTTGATCTTCGCAACAAGTGCGGCCTTTCCGGCGGCCGTCGCGGGCTGACGCCACTCGTCGAGTGCCTTATGCTGAAAGGGAATCACTACGATCTCCGTGCGGTCGTCGCTGATCTGCTGAATGTCCGTGATGATGGCCTCCTTGACCTGATCCCAGATATTAGGCGCTCCAGGAGCTTTGCCTTGCATGGACAGCGTCACGTCCCAGAGATAAGTCTGACGCACATCCTTAACGTTTCCACTCTGACCAAATGCCAGCGTGAAACTTGCCAAAGCGATGAGGGACAAAAGTGTTCTTTTCATTGAGTGGTTATGCTAATACTCTTAAACTTACAAAATTACTCTTTTTCGTCAAAAACACATCATAGTTATACTATGATTCCAATTTTGCCAACCGTTTTTCCCATTCTTCGACAATAGGGAAGGGGTTATAGAGTTCAAATACCCCACTGAAATACGTGATCTTTTTCCCGTCATTCACACGTTGCGAAAGGAACTCAATGGCACCATACTTATCGGCTAAGTGTTCAACGTATTGAAGCCGGCTTTCCCTCAATTCTTTGAAATGGGCGATTGAGGCTTTCAACACCTCTTTCTCAGCCTCTTTTAAATGAGCCTTTGAATAGATCTTTATGAGCCTATCATATGGTGCGGGCATGTAGTACTTCTCGAAAAGGAGCTGCTCATAATTATAGCAGGCCTTCTCGTAATTCCCTTCTGCCTCAAAGCGCTCCGCTGCCTCCAACAGGCTGCGGAAATGTCCTTGAAGACGATAAACAGGTTCAAGGTCCCTCTTGAAGGCAAGGAAGTCGTTTTGGACTCTCTCACCGGTAGGAGACTGGTAGAAATCAAACTCTGGAATACGATGTCGGATCACGGCTTCAAATACATCTCCCAGAATCTCCCTTCCTTCAAACTCCACTCGTTTCGTAGGATATATCGCCTCAGCTTTGTTTCCAGTCAGACGAATCATTCGCTTCTGGTATTCAATCTCATCTGGGAACTTATCAACGGCGAGTTTAGTCACTCTCAATTCATTCTCTTTGTCTCCCTTCTTGCTATACAGAACCATCAGACGCTTATACGCATGATGGGCAGGATATCCTATTCCGATGCATTCTTCGTATGTAGCGATGGCATCATCAATTAGACCATCCTTTTCCTGCTGCATACCTCGGTTATTGAGTTCCACCGTCGGACCGAAGAGCTCGATCGGCAAGGGATTGCCGGGCTGAGATTTAAAGGGATTAGAACCGGACATGAAAGGAGTGGGACCGACGGATATGTCAGAAGGCACTCTCTCCATCATATCGTCCTCAGTCGGCTCAACATCAATAAACTTGGCTTCCTTTGGTTCATTCCTGTACTTCTCTCCACGGACAAAGTCCTCTTCTCCGGGGACAGGGAAGGGGATGATACTTGAAAGGATTCCAGTCGCAGAAGCCTTGATGCGGTAAGGGAACTCACGCATCGCAAGCAAAGGATCAATGTTATCAATGATGAGGCGGGAGAAGGATTCCTTATCAAAGAAGACGGTGTAAACATAGTCATCTCCTTTTTCTCCTGTGGCTTTGTTAACCCGCTGTGTAAAACCAGAAATCTGGATATACTTGATATTACAGTTTACGTTGAAGAAACGGCCAGCGACAAGGAATGCGAGTCCACAGATACACTGGATGTAATCTAACTGGACCTCCTTCTGCGTCTTCTGCTTGAACGAAACGTTTCCAGAAGGCAGGTATTCCGCCTTTCTTCTCGGAATATCCTCGACTTCCGGAAGGTCCAGATCCACATAGAGAGTCTGATATTCCAAATCGAGAGAAAAATCTAGACCAAATCCACCTGGAATCTCGTCATTGAGTTTTACGTCCTCCTCTTTCAGACCCTCGATAATGAAATCAGGATTGCTGGTCAGAAATAACTCGAGAGGCTTCTTCTCATCCAGGTAATCTACCAAATACTCTCTGTCCTTATCCTTTCTTATACGCTCTTGTTCCTTGTTAAAATCGTCCTTGCGTTGCATCCAAGCCTGCATCTCATTTGCATACGCTGTAGGAAGATTCTCTTCTACATACTTTTCCCTATCAGGTTTATTCTTCCACCAGAAGAGATGGACAATTTTCTCCTTAGCTTCTTCCTCCAGTTTCTTCCGTACTTCATCCTTATCTGGCTCGGCTTCAGTGAATAGAAGGGGAGTGTAGTGCTTCTGGAAGACACGTGAAAGGATAGCCTCGATATCGGACTCCCGTTTAAGCTCGGGAGATTTCTTGTATAGTTCAGTAAACTTCTGTGTTTCCTCGTTGACTTCGTCGTGAGTCATCCGAGTGAGTTGAGCAAGATGGGTCTTATATTGAGGGCTTGCCTTAGTCTTCCGAATCAGTCTCTGTTTTACCGTCTCGTCAGTTATTGGTCTGCCAAGACTATCGGTGAACGAGAAGGACAAACTGCCTGTACTATCCATCTTCATATTCACTCCGAAATCTTCATCATAAGAAGATCGGCTACCTGCAGTGTAGGAAGAAGAACTATATAAACCAGAAGTATAAGACGGTTTGCTGGAACTGGTGGCTGACGCTATCTTTTGACGACTATAGATACCGGTCCCAGGAATACCCGCACTCAGATATGTCCCTTTCGGGCCAATAGTTACCTTAGCCCCTCGTGGCCCAATTGAGGTACTGATACCGCTCTTGCTTAGATTGATGGATAAACCTGGAGCAATCTTTATCCTTTTTCTATAAGACCAAGCCATTGGACTATACGTGTTAAAAGATAGAATCTGTTAGTCATTTTTGAGCATTGTCGTCCCCTCCTGCCACTGCTAAGTCTTTATTTATATAGCAGTTTAAACGTGATGTTGTTAGTTGCAAAAATAAGGAATATGGCAGACAAATCCTATTTGATCATATCACTTATAGCTCGATAACTTGTTGGACTAGTTATAATACCAAAAAGAACAATAGCATGAATAGCTCTATCAAGTAACCAAATCTAAGAATTCAGGAAATGCCCCAGAGAATAACCATAGTATCTTGATAACAAGGCATTCAAAAATGCAGGCTGGGTGACGCTATTCCATTAGCCTGCATAAATACTTCAAATCTAGAAATATTGAGCCCTATTGCGTGCGAAAGCGAGCCCTCCTATTTGAACCTCTGATCCCAATGGGTGCAGGATGCCATGCCCTGCATAGGGCAACCGTTGAAGCCGCCCCCGCACAACGGGCTCTCTCTGTATTATCATATTCTACCCACTTGCACCAGAAATCTGAAGAAGTGCGTCCACACCAGTGGGAACATGTCGCGCATATGCGCCAGTCGCTGGGAACTTTGTTTGCCATAATCTCGTGTTGCTTTTCTATTTATACCGTCGGTTTTGATATATCTTTCAATTGATATTAGAAGGATCCAAACTCAATCCTTTGTTCTTTGCGATAACACTCAATATGCTTCGCAATCTCATCTTCTGAGTTGTATATGGACTGCTCCTTAAAAGTACTTGAATAGATGCAAATCCTATTATTGTCAGAGAATCTCCATATTTCATGCTTGCCAAAAGAAAAGAGCATACCCTTGGTCCAATACCAACAACATAAGGACCGCCTGATGGATTTGGCAAGTGCCTTTACTGATTTGGCATGTAAAATCTTATACTCTTCACATATAGAAGTCAGCAATGGATGAGTGTTGCTGAATAGAATATCTTCAGAATCAAATATATCCAAGTTTCCGTCAACCTTCACCCAGATGTCTCCAATCTTTTGAAATATAGCCAAGCTATCATTCATCTTCCTTAATAGCACATTATCACCCACCTCAAGAATGACATCTTCATCTGCCCCCTTCGCACGTGCCACCATACGTGCATCAAACAGGCCTAAGCCATACTTGGAATGCAATTCCTTGATTTGAGAGATCAACTTTCTTTGTGGAAAATGTGCAATCCACATATTCACATACTCCTTAAAAAAGCCCTCATTAATCATCAGGCGAGCGTCAGATTCTTCACAGATTCGTATGGTTATCATCCTTGTTGTGTGTTTTCGGTTTAAACCGGTCGGAGTACCAGCAACGGTATACTCCGACCGGAGGTATATATTGACCTATGGATAGCGCTCGGGGAACATTGACAAGAACGCGATCAATAACCCGGACGACTCGAAATCGAGTGCGATAGCAAAGTCAGCCATTTTTGTTAACGCGGCCTATGGTTGCTCCCGTAAAGGACTGCATTTAAACTTATCAACCCGGCTTACGGCCGCCGAAGGATTGCGCCATCCGGAAAACAGGCATTCCATATCGAAACCGGCTTCGCTGCGTCCATTGCCTATGAAGGCAACTTCGAGCCCACTACTGGTGCCGGTTCTAATTATGGTCTGGCGTCGAGATCAACTCCCCTCAGCTATCCATATTCGGATCTTTGGCCCCCTAAATAGGTGACCTGGATCCTGGACAATACTTCAAAGAACTGTTTAATGATTGGGGTGAATGCTACTTGGCATTTGCTACCGCATTCACTTTTTCATAGACCTCCCTCAGATTCTGAGGGATCACAATCTTTAGTGCCTTCACTTCAGAATCATACTGAGTCCTTTCCACCTTTCTTGTGTCAACCCAAAGCTTCATAGCTGTTAAGGTATCATTTGCAACCTGCTTATTGGCTTCTGCCACCCTCTCATCCACCTCAGCCTTGAGTTTATTGAACTCTGCCTGAATGGTTCTGTATTCCTTCTGAAGTTCAAAGAATACAGAGTCAATCTGCTCAGCAGTAAACTGCTGGAGAAAGTATTAATTTCTGCCTCTTGACCTTTTCCTACAACCTTGATAGGGTCTTTTGTATGCTCAAAGAACTCCTTACGAGCCTTTGCAAATGCCCCATCGGGGTGAATGAAAGAGCCAATAGTGGCACACTTTGCCTCCAAGGCATAATACCTTGCCTTTTGCTCAGCAGTAAGTTTTGCCAACTCCTCATCAAAAGTGACTTCTTTCCTTGCAGAAGGTTTCTCAAGGTCTTTACGACCACTCTTGATAAGCTCCTCTACATGCTCCTCAAAAGCAGCATCAGAACCCATTTGGTTCTTTGCCTTAATGCCTTCCCTTAGGTAGGCAATAAGGGATTTGAGTGCTCCAATCTCCTTGAGACCAGAGGCAAGAGTCTCAAGCTCAGATTTCTCTGACTCATTCTCCACTCTGAAAGTTTTGCCTGCAATAGCAAGCATATAGTCCCTTGAGTAGAATCTCAGAGACTCAAGTTTGCTCACCAAAGCCTCATACATCTCCTTTGCAATGTTTGCCAAATGATTGGCGCTTGTAATGGTAAGGCCATCCTTACCCAGCATGTTGTTCAGCTTCATGTTCTTTTTCTGCGTTTGTTCTTCCACTTATACCGCCAACCGTCCAATTTCTTTCACATCGAATATGTTTTGTTTTTTAGTCGGCTGATTTCTCGGGGTTCACATACACATACTGCGAGCAAATGCGATTCTTACAAGGGAGTGGAGGTATTCTTTTTTGTCGGATGAAATAATAGCGCCCCGACTTGGTATAAATTCTCGGAACCAATGAATTGTTACCATGATTATCGAAACAGAAGAAAAGGATGTGCGTCATCCGGAAGGAAAGATCCAATTGAAGAACGGAAATGTGCTGGACTGCTATCCAATAACTGACCAACCAGGTGCTATTGTTAGGGATAATCTTTCGCTGGATACAACCGGCGAGTTCCTCCAGGTTGGAAAGAATAGAGGGAAGAGATTATCCGGGAAAAAGATTCCAGAAAGACCCGCCTGGGAACAGTTGTTTCTCCAGGAAGCATTCTATCTATATGAACACAGGGAACAGATTATGGCCGATAGCCGGATGTTCTTAACGCCGTTGCCCTTCAAAAATGGCTTGGCTTATACTGGTACCTCTGGACTTAGCAAGGCGACGTTGGGTGTTTACCTTGAATGGTGGGATGAATGCGGGCAAGCAATTATTCGAAAGGATGACCAGGTGGAGGCTTTGACATATTATATTGCAGGCAGTCCGTTAAGCGGCGCAAACCATTGTTCTGCTATAGACAGGGAAGGTCGAACCGTCACCATGCATTTCTCTCCTTTTCTCCCGATTTGGAGTTCTTTTATGCGGATCAATCAACGTTATACCGAGGCAAAACAGATATATCAAGCATATAGCCTGGAAGAAACCATCGCAAAACTCCGCGAAGCATGAGGAGCACTATCATAATAACCACAGTTCTTGTCTTAATGACGGCTTGCGGCCAGCGACCAAAGAGCCATGACACCCCAGAGGTTATCTTGGCCCAGATGCGCTCCGATACCTGTTGGATTCGTGAGCTTGACTCTCTGGCTCAAGTCGCCATCGGGCCAGGAGCAAAGTGCATAGATCCGGTCTGGCATACCTTCTCTTATGATGGTCGAACTTGGTTCTTCAATCAAGATTGGGGAGGGGTGTTAGAGATACCTTCAGATTTTATCCCTGAAGACGATTCATGGCAGGCAGAATTATCCTTCCATGGCACAAGGGCATGGTCTCCCGATTCACTTATACTCATATCTTTTTACGCGGGATTCCAGGCGCTCCGTAATGAGGAGGTCCAAGAATCCGCACTCTTAGGGCTGATCGACTATGGGTTCGTCGTACAAAGCATTGAAGAGAAAGACGGGGCTCTCACCGTTCATGCCCGCAATGCAGAAGGCGTTAACTATTATGGCCGCTACATTTTTGCAAATGCGGATGGAATTGAGTACTCAGTCTCAATCCAATATCCGGATGAAAAGATTCACGCGATAACACACATATTGGAAATGATAAACCGCTTCCCGGCCGGACCGAATAATCATGTATATAAGGGTATGGCTCTATAAAAGATGGCCTCAAGATAAAGTCTCGGGAAAGATTTAAAACCGTCCATGATTCCTGGAGGCCATCTACAATGATGTGGAAACTAGATGTTAAAGTCGAACCGACATAATCGTTCCAAATCCTCATCTGTTGCCAATCGCTTGATATCCCTATCGCTTACAAAACTGCAATAGAACGACAACGGAGCAAACGTTATGGCGGAGTATAACTGGGGCGTTGATTCTAGATAAATATCATTTATCACTCCCACGAATTCTTCTTTCTTCTTGGCACAAGGCTTTATCGGACCTCCTTCACCATAATACCGGTGGAAATGCTCTCCCGGCTCTCTTGTCTTGAACAAGATTCGGTCGCCGATCCGATACTTCGTCTTTCGCTCATCGAACAAGTGAGTCCAAGATAGACGAAGTGTCTGACGCTTCAGACGATGACCGCCTTCCCAATCTATGAGAATCCGATATCCGATCTCATAGCAAACCCGCTGGTTATTGCGGACACCGGCAGGCCCAATCAACTCGTCCTTAATGGAGAACATGGCGTAATCACGCTTCCCTAAAGTGGGTTGATGCTCTGCAATGAAGTGCTCGAACCGGGCGCAGATACTCTCGTCCAGAACATATTCTTGGATTCCATCCTGCCTGGGCACGAAATACTCCTTCGTGCCGAATCCGATAGTCTCACGAATAACCCGGGCGATGTCGCAAGCAGGATTGAAGATGAACCTAATTGCGTTTTCCTCGCAAGAATCCATATCAGCATACATCAGATATAGTCCGCCAAGGGAAGTCCCCACCAGAAACGCCGGGTGTAATTGCCCTATCGTATGGTTGATGATATTGACCGAATCCACTGGATCTTCGTTCACTTCCAACGGTGTCCATTCATAGTCCGAGAACACCTTCCGGACTATGTCAGTAGTTGTTGAGGCCGCACCTGACCCTAGACCATGAACGTATATTGCTTTCTTCTTTGATTCCATTTGTGCCGCGATATAAAATAAATACACCAGACAAATCCCAACACTTCGTCATTTATCCGGCGTACACTCCAAATCCAGGACAAAAGCCCGTGCGCAGTCCAGACAGTAACCGTAGTCGCGAACACTGATTGGGCCTCCCTCATGTAGGGTGTGACCAAAAATGTGAAGATATCCTCCGAGCAGACGTTCTCCGTTCAGATACTCTTCAACATCCGCCCAGACAGGGCTTCCGACATTATCCATACCACCACGATACCATGAGACATCAGCGAGAGCAAGAAATAGCCTTTCCCGCTCTGCCTGATCGCCATGAAGCATCTCGTTAAGGTGCTCCGGCCGGAAACCGTTCATCTTCCCGACCAGTTTGCTACGGTGCTTGATCCAGTTCTCTGCGATTCCGGCGTGTGAAAACAGCACCTTTCCGCCATCCACATCTTCGATATGGACGATGTCGAAGAGATCGAGATTGTCTTCGAATTCGCGTCGGATCTTTTCGGCCCTATAGGAATCCCTCCGGCATGTACAGATGGATGGATCCAAGTAACCAAGGTCATGGTTGCCAAGCAGCAGCACGACATTGTCTGGATGCTCCTTCTTGAAGGCGATGATGTCCCTGAGTTCCTTGTATGCTTCTCCGGGAAGGATCTCCTCCCAAGCATACGGATCCACGTAATCCCCGAGGAAGATGATCTTCTCTTCCTCGTGTCCTTGAACGGCACTGCGCCAGAACTGGCGTCCGTGTACGTCCGGTATGATGATCCATTTCGACATTTCAGTTTCTCGTTCTAAAGGTAATGAAAGATTTCCGGATGGGTTTCAAGTTCAACACCGACATAGTGTCGTACAATTCGCCATCCATCAAGGAGTCTCCGCAGTAGGCGTACTCCACCCTCAGTTGAATGTAATCCGCGAGTGCTCCTGGGGCCATATCCAGCGATGCAAGACCAGACCGTACGGATGTCAAGGACGACCAGCGAGCGCCGTCGAAGTAACTGAAATCCAGTCCTCCGACCGGCCTGCCGCGAAAAGTGAAGTTCAGCTTCACCACATCTCCGGTATGACTTGTCATCCGTACGTGGACGTCTTCCAGGATGGAAGAGATGCTCTCGGGAATTGAGTTGAGCAGCATCAGCCCGTCGTCGGAACGGAGTTCAGAAGGTCGCTGGAGGGAGCGGAGGAGAACATATGCCCAGTAATGGTATCTCAAGGCATCATCCAGTCGGCCAGCCAGTTCTGCATCCGATGCAAGGTCCTCGTACTCAAGAATCCTTGACTTCCTATCGGCGAAGATGATGTCCAGCTCATCCCTGCGGATCCATCGACCGACGTGTGTTTTCCGGCCATTCTTGAGGACAACCCTATGTGTGTTGGAAAGGGTCACGTTGGAGTAAGCCGACGACCTATTGCTTCGCATCAGATAGTGCTCATCTCTATTGGAGGATAGTACCTGCTCTTCCACCTGGCGGAAATCACTCACGACAGCAATGGTTATCTTACTGACCAACGAGGAGAGTGCCTGCTGGTCGGCTTCGTCGACGGATGATCCCCATCCTTCGCCCCATATATAGGAGTTGTCCGTCTTGACGTACTCCCAGTCCTGGGCCGAGACGGCAAGGCAGGATAGCATCCAAATAATTGTGATACAGATTCTGCGCATCTATTCCTGTACTTTGTTAAATCCTTCGTCAATCCATCCGGAAACCATCGATCCATATTGCTCCGCCAGGGATTGCTCCTCAAGTGCAATCTCCAGAGCGCGACGCCTAAGTTGGTAGGCGGAATCCAAATCTATGATACAGTATGCCCGCGCTGTGATCAGGCCCTTCCTTTCGCGCACGGCGGTCACGTAGGGGACGAGCTCCCCACGGATATCCTTCTCGACAAGACGTTCAAAGGAGGAGACGATATTGTCCACCTGCTGCCCGGTTAGGCTGCTCGGGCTGGTGAGAATCCGGCCCCGGACATCACCACCGGCCAGCATCGCATACTGGTTCGCCGCATTGGCCAGTGCGGTAACCTGCGCCAGGTTCGTGCTCATGCAGTTGTCAGCGACACCGATAACCTGGGCACAACCGGAGTTCACCTTTAGGAAGTACTTCTCCAGACGGCTCTGGATGTTACCCAGTTCAATGGGCTTGAATCCCTCTCGCTTGAGAGTCCTGGCGGCAGAGGACGCCTCCTTGCGAATGCTGTTAAGTTCTCTTCTGGTCTGTCCGCACACCGGCGCAATCGCAACCAGAGCGGTAATCATGGTCAATACGAGTTTCTTCGTCATGTTCTTGGTTCGTTTTCGTTTCTGACCATTTATACGTGATGCTTCGGGATTTCTTACACGAATCTTTACTTGAAAGAAACGGCTGTGGGCGATGTATAAATAGACGATGAAGAAAACGCTCCTCATACTGATACTTCTTAGGTGCATCACCGTCTCCGCCCAGATTCGCATCAGCGACTTCAAGCAGTCGTTCTCCGACGGTGCGGCCGCCGACGTCCGGACATCCGTTGCCGATCCGGACGGCCAACTCTGTTCCGTACTCAAGCTGGAGACGAAGCTGACTGGCTGGACCTTCGATGCCGGTCTAGCCGGAATCATTGACACAAGGTATGGGGATGGAATCATATGGATATATGTACCCGCATCCGCGCGTAAGCTTACAGTCGCGCACAACGAATATGGTGTCCTTCGGGATTGGAGTTTCCCGGTTTCCCTAGAGCCCGGACGGACCTATACGATGAAACTCTCCTACGAGAGGCCGCGTCAGACGAGTCAAGCACAACGTCCTGCAAGGATGTCTGCCCCGACCACACGTTCTGGTTCTTCTCAATCTACGTCTCGTCGCATTACGCCGCCGCTTCCGACCCCGGCTGCGTATAACGCGCCCAGATATGCTGCAGCGCCATCTGAACGGACATTCTGCGACCATTTCGTCGACTTCTATATGGGTTTCAGTTGTTACAAGGACTATCAAGACTACTATTCATTTGATGATGAGTGCTGGTTCGGCTTCAGTTATACCTGGATTGGAAACCGGGTCGGACCGTATGCGTCGCTGGCTTTCAATGCAGACGAGTGCTTTTCCGTCTTGGGCGGCGTGGCTTTCCGCTTGACCGACCCTGGAACGGCCACAATGGACTGGCAGCTTTACGGAGGGGCCGGACTGATTGACGAGTGCCTGGGATTCGATATCGGGGCGCGGTTTGCCTGGCGCTCTTCCCATAAACTGAGCCACTGGGACTTTGGTTTCGGATGCCAGTTCTCCCAAGGGGCGATTATCCCGACAGTAAGCGTCGGTCTGTATATCTGGGGAATCCCGGCGGTGATTGGTCTTGGGCTGGTATGCGGGGGACTTTAGGGAATGTTGTTATGAACGTGAAAGGACAAGTATTTATCCCATCAGACCTATATGAGCATCTTCGCGCCAGGGCATATGGAATAATCGTTGATAGAATGATACGGGATGAGATGAATCCGACTATCGAGGAATGCCTGGAGCCATGCATTTATGCCGCATATCTGTGGTTGTCGAACCATGTTGGCGGATATAGAGAGCTGGATTCGGATTCAATGATAGATGAGGTAGTGGATTCGTTTCGGCAAAACAGTCCAAACGCGGTTTTGGTAAGGACGTGTGAGAATTCATTTACGATAAGGTTCCCTCATACATATTGGACTCTCTTTCAACTTATTGATAATTACCTTACAGATGAGACATGTATTCGAATAACATATCAACGCCAGACGTTAAGAGGTTTCGTCCCGTCGAACAAGTCTGCCGAGATGCTGGGATACATAGATTCTCTCATCCCGGACATCAGAAAAATGATTTCGGACCTCATTCTTGAGGCAAATAAACAACAGCTGGTTTCCCAATTGCAATCGACTGTGACCGAGGCACGTAAAAAACCTCGTTCAAAATAACGACTATTGGTCTGGATAATATGGTCTTTTAAGTCAAAAGCCGTAACTTTGTAAAAATCAATCCAGACCATGAATATCGACCTCGATTACAAGACTTTCTGCGACACGTATTATGATGCCGCAGTACAAGTTGCAGACATTACTATCGCTGAACACATCAAGTCACACGGACAGTTGAATCCATATATTGATGTTACCTTGGTTAAGGACCTTGGGATCTCGTACGGTCTGGAAAAGGTTTACAATACTTTCGATGTAGATCATGAGAGCAGGGCGAAGATAAAGACATTTTTGTCAAAGGTCGTGCACAACTGTGTTCTAACCGAACTTGGCAAGGAGTCAACAGCTGTGGGAGCAAAAAAGCGCCCTGGAAAGCCTATGGATTCAATGGTTCTTGCTGCAACCATCAGAGGTGGGAACGCTTCCTTGGAATCATTCAGTGGAACCTTCAAGACTTCAGGCCGGTTCCAAAAGAAGGAGGACCTAATTGCAAAGATGCTTGAATGCCTCAAGAAACTGAACGGCGTCGACCAGGTCATCCTCAGGTGCTGGATGGTTTATCCAAAGGGGGAATATACCGATATGGCAATCGAAGAACTCGGATGGGACGATAACAAGCGAACCAGGAACGTGGTCAATGTGCGGTGCAACCGTGCCATTACAATGCTCGGAAAGATGATGGACGATGCCCGGTGCGATTACCGGGATGTTTATGTGCCCAGCGTGCAGAAAGCACCTGATCAACCCTCTGAGCCTATACGGTCCATCAATGATTACAACTTCATCCGGAGGAGGCAGCGGGCTGCAAGAAAGAGTATCACCTCCGGTATAGACTATCGTGATTTGGCCAAGTCGCTCTCTTCAAGACTTCCCGACTAGGCGTGGCACGCCAGATAGTTATTCTAAGTTTTGCATGATTTCGGTGTAAGAATTCTGGGGCAGGGGAGTATAAATTACCGAAACCATGACGAACATGACGAATACCAAAGACCGGATCTGTGAGATCCTCCGCGCAACCGAGCGCCCCGGCATCGAAGCCGTTATCAACTATCTCCTGACCTCTAGCTACTTCAAGCGCGGCTGCTATGGCCACCACAAGGAGTACGGAGGTCTTGCCCAGCACTCCCTTGAGGTGTATGAGCATATGCTCTCGCACACAAGCGGTTACGCCGCTGACAGCATTGCCGTCGTGGGCTTGTTCCACGATCTGGGCAAGACCGCCCGGCGCGACGGCCGTGGTCACGGCCGCAGGTCCGTGGATATCCTTGACCGTCTGGGATTCGCGCTGACAGACGAGGAGCGCACCGCCATCGGACGTCATCACGACAAGTCACTTGACCTTCTCACATGCCCCCTCCGTCGTCATCTGACTGCGGCGGACTGCTCCAGTACAGGTAGCTGGAAGCGTGCTCATCCCGAGTTCTGCCACCATCGTCGCCATCATAACTCCATCCGATAAACGATTGGCTATGAAGCAATACAAGGGCATCATCTTCAACTCGACTACAGTTCGCTGCCTTCGTGGCCCGCTTGAGGAGGCGGTACGCGAACGTCATATCCATACCGCCGTCGTCTCCAATCACGGCAGGACCGAAGTGGGGGAGAGACTCTCCCAAGAGGGAGTGTCCGTCGACCTCGTTGTCGGCGGTTATGACCTAAACCGCTGGGGCAAGTACCGTAAGCCGCTGCCGGACCTTCTATTCGTCGCTGCGGCGAAGATGAACCTGGAACCGGCAGACCTTGTATGCGTGACCGACTGCGCCCGTGACGAGCAGGCCGCGAAGGCGGCGGGAATCGACACCGTACCCTTCGATGCCAAAGGGATGGATTCCCTTGTGCCGCTGCTCGGAGTCAATCCGGTCCCGGAAGCCCCGCGTGACTTCCGTGGAGTCGAGGCGCCGGTGACAGGGGTGATGGGGCTCATTGTCGGCGACACGGTCGGCTGCGTCTACGAGCACCATCGTACCAATGATTACGATTTCCCTCTCTTCCCGGCGGGGTCCCATCCTACGGATGACACCATCGGAGCACTCTCCATCGCACGTTGGCTCCTTGGGGATAGGACCCGCGAGAACCTCATCCGTAGAATGGTCCAGCTTTGCAACAGCTATCCCCGCGCCGGTTATAGCCACCGGTTCAAGGCATGGCTCCGTTCCTTGGACCATCGGCCATACGGAGGCAACACCAACGGCAGCGCCATGCGAGTTGGTGCGTGCGGCTGGGCGGCAGAATCGCTGGAGGAAGCCATCGACCTGGCCCGGCAGACAGCCGAGGTGAGTCACAACTCAGACGAAGGCATCCGCGGCGCCCAGGCGGTGGCCGCCGGAATCTATCTGGCCCGGACCGGTCACGGAAAGGCCGAGATCAAGCGATACGTGGAGGAGACCTTCGGATATGACTTCAGCACTCCGGTTGATGAGATACGCCGCACGGCTGACCATAGCTACAATTGCGACGTGTCCATCCCGCAGGCATTCTGCTGCTGGCTTCAGTCGGAGACCTACGAGGAGGCGGTCCGCAATGCCGTGTCACTCGCGACCGATGCCGATACCATCGCGGCGATTGCCGGCGCTCTCGCCGCGGCGACGCCTGGGATGGAGATACCGAAGGCATGGGCTGACCGGGTTTTCATCATGCTGAAGCCCGACCTCAAGGCCATCCTCGTGGATTTTGATGAAAGATTCTGCCGGGAATAGGGTATAAGTTGGTATGAGAAAGACGAATTACGACATCATTTTGTCCCGGGACCACATCCTTATCGACAGTGTCGATGGCATCCTGTTGGTCGATACGGGTAGTCCAATGAGCTTCCATGAGAATGGAATGATCCGCCTTGGAGACGAGGAGTTCCAGGTTCCCACCTCCTTGATGGGTGTGGATGCTTCATACATCGCCGACAAGGTGGGAGAACGCGTCTCGGGCCTGCTGGGTATGGATATCATATCCCGGATGGGGGTCAAGATTGATATTCCCGCAGGGAAACTGTCCTTCCATCCTTCGACCGACGGGATGACCCGCCTTCCGTCCAGGATGGGGATGGGTTATATGTCCGTGGAAATGGTTCTGGCCGGAAAACCCGCCAGAATCATCCTTGACACGGGTGCTCCTACATCGTACGTGTCCGGGGCATTCACGGAGGGGCTCAACCCGATTGGACAAGTAACTGACTTCAATCCGCTGGTTCCGGGAGACACCTTCGAGACTTCCATATTCGTGTTCCCGGCATCATTCGCGGGGATAGGGTTTACGATGAAGGCAGGACATCTTCCTGCCTCATTGCAGATGATGCTTTCCGTTCTCGGTGTAGACGGCGTTGTCGGTATGGAGGTCTTGAAACGATTCTCTGTAACAATCTCCGATGGAAATATTTGGGTTTAACTCGTTATGATATGAAAAGATTCGATTTCACGATTGAGATTTGTCTGGGTTATCGCTGCAACGGCGTGGGCGAGTATGCCGAAGGAGAGGGGAGCGTGTCGCTGGAGGATAACCAGGTGGAGCAGATTGTCGCCCTAATCAAGGAGAATGGAGGGGAGACCGACGTGGAGAAACTCGGCCTCAAGGAGAAGTGCCCGGAGATCTACCAGGCACTTGATTATGCGTCGTACGATGCCGCGAGCTATGCCAACTACAAGCACTGGCTTATTGAGGGGCATCTTTGCGGCTATTTCGAGATCCCGGAAGGGCAGCGTCGCCGTACCATCAAGAACTTCAACAAATTGAGCGAAGCCGAGAAGGTAGCCAGCATCGAGGCATTGTACGGGGATGTGATGGAACAGGGAAGCCCGGGTGACTTCGACTACACCCCGGTCATCCCTCAAGGTATCATTGATCTTGCCATGGGGCAGTGAACGGTCTGAGTAGGGACGGGATGTGTGTAAGAAAGACGTGAGTGGGGAGTATATATGGTTGTCATGAGACTGAACAACCTTACTCCCGACCGCATCGCTCGCGGCCCCGTCCCAATGGACGACCTGCTGAAAGACTCTCTCTATTACCCGGCCAGCCGTACCGACGGACGGCCCATCCGTTTGTGCAACACCCTTTGGCGGAGCCTGGGCATAAATAGCTTCGTGTACTGCGATTTCGACGTGTCGGAGGTGGAATTCATCCGTGACACAAGGACGGTGCTGGGCTATCATGTACTTGGCCACCGCAGCCTCCGCCGGGAGGAGTACATCCCGGCCGACTGGCATCTGGAGATGGTTTCACCCGAGGCTCGTCCGGAGCCCATGGCCAGTCCCCACTACTGGGATTCCTTCCTTGGAACAAAGGACGGTCCTGCCCATTTCGCCCATTGGGTCGTGTTCGAGCGTAATGCCGACCGAGGCGAGGAACATGGTCCCGAGCGGTTCTCTTTGCTGTTCGTCTGCGGCGAGGGACTCGCTACGTTCCAGCAGCTCTACTGCAGCCGGGGTCTTGCCCCGAAGATGCTCTGCTTCA
>Ga0247608_10001707_pt1 | contig 29319 bp, 52 predicted proteins | sample 176DNAGHGlowgp2_FD_193490 | JGI IMG/M metagenome (GOLD analysis project Ga0247608, IMG submission 193490) | Sheep rumen microbial communities from Palmerston North, Manawatu-Wanganui, New Zealand - 1766 DNA GHGlow gp2 | ecosystem: Host-associated > Mammals > Digestive system > Stomach > Rumen ... | reverse complement strand
TGATGGAATAGGAAACCAAGAACATCAGGTTACAGAAAAACCATTTAACTATGATCCTAAAGAAGCAATATCATATGAACAAGGTAAAGCAGGTGGTCAATATAAAGCGCAAGATATGGTTGATGGAATAGGAAACCAAGAACATCAGGTTACAGAAAAACCATTTAACTATGATCCTCAATCTGCTGTATCATATGAACAAGGTAAAGCAGTAGGACAGTATAAAGCGCAAGATATGGTTGATGGAATAGGAAACCCAGAACATGCTGTAACTGAGGCTCCATTCAATTATGATCCTAAAAATGCAATATCATATGAACAAGGTAAAGCAGGAGGACAGTATAAAGTACAAGACATGGTTGATGGAATAGGAAACCCAGAACATCAGGTTACAGAAAAACCATTTAACTATGATCCTAAAAATGCTATAACGTATGAACAAAATAAAAAATGAGTTACTAACTAGTAACTCATTTTTTTATCTATAATATTTATTATTTATCACAATAAAATTATTATCTTCTGGGTTATTTTTATCAATTAAATCATTAAATTTAATTTCTATTAAATTATTAAGATTATATTTTATTTGTTTTATTTTTGCTTGTAAAATATCTAATTCATTTTGATTATAATTAGTTACAAATAAATATTTCTTATTATGTATTTCATATAAAGTAAATGGAATTGTTTTATCATTATATATATATACCTTATTTGGCATTGCATATGTTTCTAAAAAATAATTAATTTCTGTTCGTTTATCAATGATTCCATCTTCTATTAACATTAAATCAATTTCATGTTTTGTAAGAATTAAATCTTCAATATCATTTATGTTTACTATTTTCATATTTCTTAAACATATATTTACTATATTTAATATAGATATATTTCTTTATAAATAAAAATATCATTTATTTTTAATTATAAGCATATATTATTAAATTTATGAATAATGTTTTTAATAGAGAACGCGAACCGTGGTTAAGACCTTGGAATCTGGAAAAATTTGATGATTTATATAATCGTGATGAAAGATTTTTTAGTTTAGTAATTAAAGGTTTACTATCATGGTTAAATAGAAATATTGTTTTATATAATAAACCAATTAATCATTTTATATTTAACACAGGTTCATCATATTTATATATAGAATCAAATGGTTATGAATATACGTTATCTGAAACATCAGGTGAAGATACTATGTATATGACATTACCTCGATGTTTAATTGAATTGTCAGATATTAATATACCTATGGAAGAATTATCTGCTCCATTTTCAAGAGGTAATTATGAAAGACGTAGTGGTAATCAATTACAAGGATTTAACGCTGAAATGCGTAGATTACCAATTGAGCTAACAGTAAATATGAAATACTATTTATCCAATTTTAATGAAACCATTGTCTTATTACAAGAACTTATTGATAAATTAGTATTTCAAAGATATTTTAATATAACATATCTTGGTAAAGTTATTCAATGTTCAATAGAATTTCCAGCAAATTATAATCCTGAAATTAACAAAATTGATATGTCTTCACCAGAACCAAATCAACGTAATTTAACATTTGATATTAAAATATGTTCAAATTATCCATTAATAGATGTTAGAACAGAAATACCAACAGATAAAGTTATTGCATCATTTGGTCATGAAATAGATTTATACTTAAAAGGATTTAATTCAGATCCTGTTAAAAAAGGAAATGTTATTAATAATGAAATAGATCATTATGATAATTTTGTATCAGATGATATTCAAGAATCAGAAGATATCATAAATGCAAAACCAAAATCTGATAATAATCCAGATACACCAATAGATGATAATCCTGATAATCCTGATAATCCTGATAATCCTGATAATCCCGATAATCCTGATAATCCAGATAATCCAGATACACCAATAGATGATGATAATAATCCTAATATATTTGATGAAGATGCAAATATAACATTAGAAGAATTAATTCAAAAACATGATACAAATAACGATGGATTAGTAAATGAAATTGAATTAATTGAAATGCTTGATGCAATAAAATATGGAAAATATGATAAACAAATGGATTATGTTGAAGGATGTCATTATCAAATAGATTATGAAGATATATATAATGCTATTAAGTTAATTAATAAGCAAAAAGAAGTATCTGCAAATTATGATAGATTTACAAATAAGATATATGTAACTAATAATGAAACTGGAGATACTAAAGAAATTGATATTAAAAAATATAAAGCACAAATAAAATAAATTGAATTATGAGTAAAATAGGAACAACAGATTTAGTTGGTCAATTATTTAAAGCTGTAGTTACAACATTAAATGATTCAGAATTAGATAATTATGTTCAAAAAAATATGTCAATAGGTGTTAATAACGCTATTATTTTTTCAATACCACAAGGTTCTGAAGGTGTTGATTTAGCAGGACATGGGTCAATTTGGATAAGTGATAGTAATGGATATTTATATCAAATGACTAAACCAATTAATTCATCATCTGAAAACGCTAATAGTACAAAATATACAAGATTTATGATTTTGTGGGTGCGTACAACAGATGGTACTAGAAAGTTTTCAAATTATATATTAGATCCATCATTAGGTTATAAACCAATTGGTATATGTTTTGCTGAAACAAATTTCTTTGGTGAAGGAGAAAAATCAAGATGGATAGCATTGCAAATGGTAGACATCAATAAATATTTAAATGTTTTAGAACATAATGGATATACATATGCAATTACAAATGTTTGTAAAAATGGCGGAAAATCAGGTACAATTATAGATGCATATTTATCAAAAAATGGAAAAAATGATGGATATTATAATCCTACTGGTGATACAAAAATACCACATTTAATTAGAAATGATGTTTGGAATATTAATCAATTAGGTACAGTTAATCAATTTGTAATTACTGATATTAATGGATATGATCATACAAAATATAAAGATGGCAATACAACTGATGCATATGGAGTAACAACATATGATAAAAATAATGATTATTATAATAGTGATTTATATTTAAAAGGCTTTAATTGGTATTTAGGAGCTGCTGGTGAATTAGGATTAGTTATGTATTTATATCAGGATTTAGATAATATAATTACATTAATAAATAAATTATACCCAAATGATTGTATACAAAAGATTCCAAGTAATATAAACTGGGTTACATCAACATTTGGGAATGATAATTTTTATCATGTTAGAAATCCTGGTGGTCATGATGGTCATGTTCATATACATGATACAGGTATGGAAGGACAAACTTTACCAATATTTCAATTATAATTTAACTATTTATAAAATAAGGAACCTCTGGCATCATTCATTTTTAATAGATATATAGTTAATTAGATATACTATTATAATGATGCCAGAGGTTACTCTAGATATCTTAGATGCAAGATTTAATACTATAATACTATATAATATTATTCATCTTCGTCTGGATTTTTAATTTCATCAATTGCGTCATTCATCTCTTTAATCTTTTCTTCAAACTTTTTTGTCTTTTGCGCATATTGTTCATCATTTGTTCTTTTTGATGAATTTCTAACAGTATCGCAAAATTGTTGAAGAATATCTTGCGGAGTATCAATTTTATTTACATTATCAGATGTAATTTCCAATGTTACTGTTTTATCTTCAATAGTAACGCCTTCCATGTCTTTTAATGAATCAATTGTTTCTTCAGCGTTTTCTAAATCAGTAAAATCAAAAGTAATTTTTTTTGATTCAGATTCATTTAATTTTACTTCTTGAGATTTCTCTACAATGTATTCGTTTAAATGTTTCATGTATTATTAATTTTATATATTTATTCAAAAGATTTTTTATGCTTATCTTTTCTATTATATTTACTCCTATCTCTAAAAGTTTTATTATATGATATTGGACGACCATGATCTCTAATTTCATCTTCACGAGAACCTCGTTTAAATGCTTTCATTCGATCTTTCATATCAGATATATTTTTCTTTGTACATTCGTAGATACCATTATCATCATCAAAATCTAAATAATTAATTATGTTTTTCATAATATAATAAAATTTATTTAATAAAACTAAAAATTAAGTAATGGAAATATTTCAGCAAATTGTTTCCCATATAAATATATTTTGTTTTTATTTTCATTTATTTTATCATTCTTTATCCAATTTAATACTTTAATGTAATTGCTTATAATATTTTCGTTTGTGCAACTTCCATTAGATGAACTATCATATCCTGATAAATCTGAACATTTAGATGACATATTAGAATTTGAATTATTTGATTTAGAATGCCCGCATCCACATCCAGTTTTACATGTACTTTTTAAATTAGATAAATCATATCCGGCGTTTAAGAAATCAGTTAATAAATCAATCAATGCATCTAATAATATTTCGTTAGGTACTGTAATATTATCATTTTCTTCTAATGTTATAAACATCCAATTACAATAAAAATTTACATCAGATAACATTTGTAATAACCATTGATACATTGCAGCTTTATATTTATCTAAACATGTTGCAGTATCAATATTTATAGTTGATGTACCAGTATTAATTGTATTATATGATGTTGAACCTGAACTGCAATTTGTTTGTGTATTACAATTACAAGATGACGTTGCTGTAGTTGTTGTAAGTGTAGTATTAAATATAGAATTCATTAATACTGTTGCATCATCATATTGACCATTAGCATAATAATCTATAACATTTTTATAAACAAAATCTAATGTATCTTTATATAATTTATACATTGGTGAATACTTAATAATCTGCTTCATGAATGTAGCATTTAATTGATTTAATTCATCTTCATTAAATGTATTTTTAGCATTATTATTTTTGTGTATAAAATAAGCTATATTATCAATGTCTTTAATTTTAATATCTGATAAATCATCAAATTGATTTAAATCATTTGGCAATGATATACCTGATATTTCACCAGAAATAAAATAATCTATTCCAATAACCAAATCAGTTACACCATGTATTATACGATCAAAAATAAAATCATCATATTCAAGATTTGATAAAAAGTTATAAATTTCGTTTCCTTCATAATCTTCACAAAACTTTTCATCAATAGTAAAATATATATTATCACCAAATATTGTGTGTTGATCATTCATAAATATATTTGTCATTAAATAATATTTTCCATTATACTTTACAATTTTATATGGAAGATAATTTTTGAATAAATCGAAATTATTTGTAGGAATATGTGTTTCTAATATATTCATTTTATATTAATCTACTTGTATTTTTCCAATAAATTTTCCTGGTGTTTTACATTTATATATATAAAAATAATTTTTTGAATCATTTCCAAACATATTAAAATGATCATTCACCAAATCAAATTTGTCTGTAATATTATCTATTTTATTATAAATTTTTAAGTTATTATCATAATAATACGCATCCCATTTAATGTTAATAAATTTTTCATCATACGGTAATGCTAAATACATATATTTGCTTTCATCATTTGGTAATTCTTTCCCAATGCCTTCTGTTTCATAATCATATAGTAAATTACCACATGTATATAATGGAATTTCATTATCATCTACTGATGAATATAAACGCATTTTAACAATAGCATCAAAATTTGATTCTAATGGATTTTCATATCCAAAGTAATAATAAAAATCATATGAATATGTTATATCTTTATTAAATATTGGCATTTCATTAATCAATGATTTCATAAATGCTGAATTATATGGCTCATATACATATATCTTATTATCAATTAATAAATTCTTATTTAATTCTTCTCTTTGCTTATCATCAGTAGGAGCAAATCTTATATATAAATAATTTATTTCATTATTCTTAAACTTACGAATGCATTCATTAATATATTCTTGGTTTTGACCATTTTTAATAGCTAATTCAATGTTATGTAAATTATTTGCTTCATTTATTGCATTCTTTAAATCTGAAATAAAATTATTGATTGTAATATATTTTACATCTTTATAAAAAGATAGAATATTACTTTTATATGCATTATCGATTGAATAATTAGTACTAACATATAAATTATCTTCATAATTATGAGGATTTTGCGATAACACACATATATTATAATTACGTTGTATTTTATTTGTTGAAGTATACACACCATTAATAAAATCATCTTCAGTTAATGTAATAATCTTACTAGGACCATTAAATTTTTGACTTATTAACTTAAAATGTTTTATTAATTTACCTTTTATTTTGTGTAACTCTATTTCATAAATATCATTATTATTATGTTCCATTAAAAAAGACATTATATGTATAATTAAAAATAATAAATATACACATAATGTCTTTTTAAATTATAATTTTATTGTTCTATGTATAATTTCAGATATCTTTTTTAACATATTAACAATTTCAAACGTTATTACATTGCTATCATATATTACCCAATTGCCTTCTCCGTATATAATGTTATTCCAACCTGAAACTGTATGATTTGTATTATTATCATGTCCAAGACAAATCAAGTTAATATATGTTTTCTGTTTAGGATCATTCCTTAAGTTATTTACCAAATTTGCTAATTTTTGCTCATTTGAACAATAGCAGGAGTCAGTAATGTTAAATATTACAATTGGTAAATTTGTATAACGCTTAATATCGTCTACAATTGTTGCATATGATATTAATTCATCCTGACCACCTTGTGAACGTCTATCTCCAAGCACATATTTATTTTTCATATTTATAGGATCAATGTACTTATATACACAATCACCATGTCCATAAACAAATAATTTAACTCGTTTATAAGTTGACATTGCTTCATATAGCATAATAGCAATTTTTGATGCCAAACGATTAATACCACGATGGTCCATTGATCCTGATTCATCAATGATAATTCCTAATGCGTATTCCGCATCTTTATAATGTTCTATTTGATGCCTTCTAATAAATACAGTTGATTCATTACACATTGCATTTGCTAATCGTGTAGGATCCAAACTACCATTACGATTAAATCTATCATTACGATATTCAACTGTTTTTTTATTGTTTATAATCAATTTTTTAGTAGCATCAATATAATTTCGAACATCATTAAGATACATATTATAAATACGAGGATTATCTTCAGTCCATTCATGAATATTTGGATTGACATTTACTGAATCTCCAATTTTTTTCCATTCAAATCTTCTATAAGTATCGTGTGAATCTTCAATAGACTGATGATATATATTTAATTCTTGTTCATCCACCTGTTCAGATTCAGACGATATTTCTTCTAAAATTTTATTAAGAATTTCAACAATTTTTGCATTATTCAATTTATTATCAATATCGTTTCCTGTTGATGAAGTATCTTTATTATCAGATTTATTTTCATTTTCAGAACTTTTATTTGAATTATTTGATGAATTATTTGAAGAATTACCATCATTAGAATTATTATCTGAATCATTATTACCTGAATTATTGTCTTTATTATTCAGACATTCATTATAAATTAATTCATAAATCTTAATAGCTGCTGCTGTTGATGACTTAGTACATTCATTATTTATATCACTAAAACAATTATATGTTTTTAAAATATCTTTAATCTTTACAAATGTATCTGCATATTTATTTAATAATGATTCATCAATCTTTTCAAGATATTTTGGATAACGAATTACATAAAACAGAATTCTTAAAATCTTTGCTGGATCTGTGTCTTCCTTATCTAAATCATCATTACTATTTTTTTCAAATATATTATATTTAAGCTTGGAAAGAAAGTTTTCATATCCTGGATATTCAATACATAATTTATGCTCAATCATTTCATCTTCAATAACATTATGAATATGATGAACAACTTCAGGATATAAACCAATAACACGTTTAAGATATGTAAAATCTGTATATAAGCAATGACAGCATTCATGAATAGTCATACCAATAATTCGATCTAACTTATCATAGCAATTATCAATATTGACATAATCATCACCAATGCCTATTTCAATATACTTGCCATTAGTACATGCAGTTTCACATGTTTTAGATAATTTAATTGATACCCCATTTAAATTGAGTGCATGTACCATATCAAGAATTTCATTACGAAGCAGCTTTTCATCATTGCAAATACGTTCAGCTTTGTCTTCATTATAAAGAAATGAAGAATATAAATCATCATTGAAATTAACAATACCGTGATGATTTATATTATATGTGTACTTTACATTTGTACGACCAAACCAATCTGATGTATATATCTCCGCAATCATATTATCTAAATTTTATATAATATATAGTTTTTTCTGTTTAAAAATTCAAAAGGTAGCAAACCATTTTGCTACCTTATTTATTATTTATTTTCTATAATATGAAAATGCGAAAATATTTCACTTATTGGAATTGGTGTTTCAAATAATTCATTTGGTTTATTTTCAATCTTTATAAGTGATCCACATTCAAACCAAACAATATCTCCAATCTTTATTTCAATATTATTAAATTCAAAGTTTCTTATACAAATAAATTTACCAGTGATTGCCCTTAATTCATTTTCAATTTTATCATGTATAAATGTATAAAACAAATTACGATTAGTATTATGGAAATAATCATAACATATTACATTATCAAGTTGACCATGTAAATTTGATACTCCTAAAAAATACTCATTAGCATTTACAAGTTTCTTTACTGCTTCAATACGTTCAATAAAATTTTTAATTGTTTTAATAATGTTATTCATATAATACTTTATAACCGTTTGTGATCTTTATTAATACTTTATCAAAATCTGGTGAATTATCTTTATATGTAATAACTATCATATTTACTTGTATGATATTGTTATAATACATATTTTGTATCTTTTTAAACTTTCTAAATAATTCATCTATAGTAATTGTAGATGGAGATGTATTTGTAACATTTATGCATTTATCAATAAATTCATCAATAAAATTATCATAATTATTTTCAACAACTCCAATGTATTTTATTTCACGAGTCTTTAATGTATCTAAATTGCCAACTACTGTTTTACTTATAATTAATTCATTTTTATTTATATTTTCGTTAATAATATAATATGTTTTTTTATTATCAAATTCACTGATTGTTATTTCGCTATCTTCAAATAATATTGATGATGGTATATTTTCTATTTTTACAATTGAGTCATTTCCATTTAAGTGATATTTATGAGTAAAGTTAATTTGTGAAAAACTAACCAATGACATAAATAAAAATATACATATAAATATAAAGCGTTTCATTCATTTACAAATATTTTATTAAAAATAATATATTAGTAAAATAACATTTATTTATATTCATATATAAGTTTTCTATAATTATCCCATTTAATTTCGCCCTTAAGAAATTTCCAACTATAAAAATATTTTCTTAATCGTTTTTGTTCATATGTATCAAATTTGGGCAAACGTTTAACATCCATGTTATCTTCCAAATCATAAATCTTAACAATTGTTGCTATTTTGTTTTCACTAACACGCTTAATAAATGTTGCATAATATTTTTCATCTTCTTTACGAGAAATTGCATCAACTGCATTAATTATATCTTCATCGAAACCATGTTCACGAAGAATATCTAATGTACAATCAGTGTCTTCAATAATATCATGCAGCAATGCAACAATTTCAGCCTTCTTATAGAGTTCACGTTCATCTGTTGTATTATTTTCATCAGATGTTAATTTATTGCATATTGCAGACGATACTCTATAAGGATGCTCAATATAATCTTCTCCACCCTTATCAAACTTATTCTTAAAATATAATTTAGCTAAATCGTATGCAACACTCCAATTATTCATAAATGTTTTACCCATAAATTTCCTTTGATTACAAAATAAATATAGTAAAATATAAATATAATTCAAAAAAATAGAGGAGGTTTATTTATCCCCCTCTAATAAAAATTTATCTAGATATTGTTCTAATAAATTATATATGTTTTTAGATACATTAATTTTTAAACCAGTATTTAATATTACAATGAATTTTTCTTTATACTTTGGTTTATCTCCTACTATTGATAATATATGCTCATTTAATGCATTTTTATATAATTCTAATAAATGTGGATCATTTTCTTCTCCATATTTTGGTTGAAACACTTGTTTATCATCTATAGCTAATAATGGTGGATCTTCAGCAAATGTTTGTATATATTTATTATATTCATTATACCAAAGATCAATTTCAAATTGATTATCTTCTCTTTCTAATGAATATATAAATTCAATATTTATTCTTACATTATCATTAAGCTTTACAATTTTCATACGCCAACGTTTTCACCAGTAACCATATTGTCACCTATACGATGCATTTTTCCATCTTCTTTAATACCTCTTTGTGGTGTAATATTAGTTTTGCTAATTAATCCATTATCTTCTAATATTTTAATAATATCTGCTAATACATCATCTGAATGAGAATATATATCCTTTTCATTTTCGAGAATTGAATAATTATCTTGTAACTTATTAAACTTTTCTAATAATGTTTGATAATCTGCATCAGCTGCTAATTTTTGATTTTCAAAATCATTACATATATTTGAAAGATTATCATACTTATCTTGAAGTTCTTTATTATATTCAACAGCTTTCTTTAATTCATTTGCAAGTCCTTCATTTGTTTGCTGAACTGACTTTAATGATTCAAATGATTTTTCATATTCTTCGCACTTTTGTTTTAATTCTGTATTATCATCTTTCATTTGAATACATAATGTATTCAATGCATTAACTTGTTCATGTGCTTTAATTTGTTGTTCTTGTAAAGAATTATAATTTTTATAAACTTCAGAATATTCTTCATTTAACTTATTATAAGTTGCAGTTAAAGCATCATGTTCTTTTTTAATTTTATTACAATCAAGTTCATTATCTTCTATTTGCTTTAATAATTCAACTTCTTTTTCTTTGCGAGCTTGATATTTTTTCTTAAATTGTTCTAATTCTGCAAATACGTCATTATAAGTTTTTTGTAATTCTTTAGCAAATAAATCTTTTGATTCAATATTACTCTTTAATGAATTAATTTGATTAACATAATCAATACCAAGTGCAGTTAATTTTTTAATTTCTGCTTCTTGCTTATTAAACTTATCTGTGTATTCTTTTTGAATTGATTCTAAGTTAATTTCAGCTTCTCCTTTAGCAATATCATTAGATTTATAATTTTCTTTTAATTCTTTATTTTCCTTTTCAATAGCTTGAAGCTTTAATTCATATTCATTTAACTGCTTATTAAAATTATCTTTCTCTTGAGTTAACGTTTCTATTTGTGCTTTTTGCTCTCTAAAAAATTTTGCAGCATTATTTAATCGTTCTTTTAATTTCGCATTATCCTGTTGTAATTGCTCAATGTTTTCCATAAATGTATATATACTTTATTTTATTATATAAAATAGAAAACTGTTAATAAATATTAAATAAAATAGGCAGTACATATGTACTGCCTATAATTATGATATTCCTAAAGTATTTGGTATTTTACCATTTACAACTGGAGTTGGCATTGATGATATAACAGCGGTTTGTGTTGTTGGAGAACCTACTGTTATAATTGTTCCAGTTATAGCCATGTTTTTTATATAATAATCGATAGCATTTGCAATATTATCTGCTAATGGTTCACTTACCATATCATCAAATGCTTTGGCTATTTGCTCAGCCATTTTTTCTCCAGCTTCAGATTTTTGTGGTTGACGTTCTAATTCAATTTCTTTTATGGCCGGAATAACAATATCTTGTATACTTTGTTTTATTTGATCTTTAAGACCATCAACATTAAGCATCGAATTCCATAATAAATATTTTTATCTGTTCATAATCCATGCTGCAAACTCATATAAGCCTGCATATGCATCATTGATTTGATCATTTGTTAAATAACCATTATTAAATGGCTTAATTATAGTATCAACATATTCTTGAACAATTTTATGTAATTGTAATTTTTGTGGTATTGATAACTTTTCAGATGGACGAACTATTTTATTATTTTCAATAGTATGATCTACTACATTTTTTTCTATTTTAGATTCTTTCTTTTCGTTTTGCTTCTTCTGTTCTTGTTTAGCTTTATATATATTGTTTCCAATATTTCTTAAATTTTTAACAAGTTCATCACCATTAATACCAAATGCATTCAAAAATGATAAATTAGTATCTTCTAATTCATCTAATGTATTATTAAATCCTTCTAAACCTTCTTCAGTGTTTAAATCAAAAGTTTTAATATTTGCATTTGGGTTCATCATTTTAATAATTTTATCTAATTCCATATTTAATTAAAGTGTTTGTTTATTTAAAATAAAAACATTATATAATATATATAGAAATACATATAGATTTATTTTTAATTAAATCATAAATAATTATATGAATACTGATTTATTATATAATATGGATAACTTTGATTCGTTTAATAACATATATACAATTTATCAAAAAAATAAAAAAGTATATAAACGAACAGGTTTAGAAAATAAAGATCATGAATTAGTAAAAGAATACACAAAATATATTCCTATTTATGGACATTATTTTAATGCGAATAACCAATTTGTTGCAAAAAAAGTAGTTAAAGGAAAAGTGTATTCAGGTATTTATGCTGATGATTTTCTTATAATTGAAAATAAAGATATAGTACGCCCATTAAAAGGTGGGATATATGTTTGTAAAACACCTGATGAATTATATAATATTATAAATAGATTAAAACAATAAAAGGAAGAATAAATCTTCCTTTTGTTATTTATAAGTTTATGAAATGTGATTCTCTCTTTTGAATATCTTCTTCAACAGGTTCTTTAACCAATTTTTCTTCCGGTGTTTCTTCAACTCCGGGTTCAGATTCTTCTGTGTTTGATTCTTGTCCATTAGACTCTTCGATATGTTTGATTGAATCATCATTATCATTCTCACTCTTTGTACTTTCGGACTGTTCAACATTTTCATTCTCTTGTTGTAACGAATCATTGCTTCCGTTGTTGCGAAGTGTTTCCTCGTCTTTTTTAGTCTCATTAGTATTTTCTTTTGATTGTTTTAATTCTTCGAGTTCTTTTTTAAGTTTTTCAATTTCTTCGTCTTTTTTTGAAAGTTCTTCAGTGGCTTTAGGAAATTCTTCAGCAATATCACCATATAAAGAACGTTCATTTTCTAAATCTTTTTTGAGTTTTTCTATTTCTTCATCTTTCTTTTCTAATTCAGTATTCAAAATATCATTTTCAGCTTCATCATCATCTTCAATTTCATCTCCAACTTCTTCCTCAAGTTCTAATTCTTCTTGTTCCTTTTTTAATGCTTCTTGGTCAGATAAATAATTTGTTACCATAGATGTAAGTAACAATGCAGCAATAGGAAGCAATGCACCTACAAGATATACAATTATTACTGTTGCTTGGTCATCAGGTAAATTCTTTGTCCATATAAATATTGGCTCTTTAAAATACTTCAGATTATCAACTGAATTAAGTACAATATATTTATAAGAACTATATACATTACCAATAACCTGTACTAAGGTAAACATAAACATCAAAGTCCAAGGCATAAATCTCTTTCTATCCTTTTCTGATGTTAATAAGCTAAATAATACAGCAGCTTGTCCAACCTCAAACGCGAATGCCAATATAACTGACATCCATGAATTGTTTGCTAAACCAAAGAATGCACATGCATGAAAAAATGAACTGAATGCTACAATTAAATAAAGAATCGAAAAAAGCCCAATATAAATATTCTTTTTTGTAAACTTCATAAATTATTAAGCTATTTATTCTAAAAATAATTATTAAATACTATTTGTATGTATCATTAATTCATTATCAATATCTATAAATGCATCTATAATATATTTTTCATTTAATTTTGTGCCAATTGATAAATATGGACCTCCTGATGGATCAATCATATCGATTGTTTTATTATCTTCCATATATCCAACTCTTATGTACTCTAATACATATAAGTGTTCTTTATCAACTTTAAATCTCCAAAGTAATTCATCATCAGATACTAATCTTAAATCAGCACCATCTCTATTATATAATTTTATTTCCATAATTTAAATTTCAAGTTTGTTTCCGCATTTTGGACATATAATTAATTTTGCTTTATATGTTTCTCCAGCATATGATGCAACTCCATATGATTGTTCAGCTTCAATTATATCTGAATCATCATATTGTATAAATGAACTACATCTATAACATTTAACTACATTATTTACTATATGTGCCATATTAAAGTATTAATGATGTACTTTTTACTGCTTCTTTATTTTCAGCTGCTTTCTTTGCTGCTGCTTCAATTTCTTCTCTTACTGCTTTGATAATTGTACCACATTTTGCACAAACATAAACAGGAATTGGATAAGGAATATCTCCAGTACCAGCACCAAGTGCAACACCTGGAATATTGTACATTATAACTTCTCTTCTAAAAGTATTATGACCGCATTTATCACATGTAATCTGTGGGTATTTCATTGGGTCAATTTGTGGTCCTTGAGGACCCATAGCTCCTAATATATCGTCTTTCATTTAAACGGATTATAAATATATTTATCATTATTAGTATAATATAGTACTTCTGTTGCTTTGTAATATGATAAATTATATTTATTTTGCAAATATTCTTCAATATCTGTATATGCTGACGTTCCAAATATCTTTTCGAAAAATCTTCCAATTATACCTGCATTAAGTTTATGAGTTTCATCTAAAAATTTATATTCCATCATATAAATTTTTGCATTTAATGCATCGTCTGTATTGTAATTCATAACATTAGAAAAAATTGAATCATTTTAATATTCATTAAAATGATTCAAAACTATTAAATGATTAATAAATATCTTCTTTAATTGATTCATCTGGAATATATGAAGAACAACTTCCATTCCATTCATTTACTGGAACTCGAATTTTCTTATATCCAAATGTTCTATAATAATATCCGTCTTCCTTTTGAACTGTTTTGTTTGTCCAAGACCAAAACCATTCAACTTCTGAACCATCTGTTAAAATTGACTTATGATGATGTTCGTAATCAAAACAATGTACAAGATCATTCCATACAAACAGATCTTCAATATCATGCATATAATATCTTTCTTCTGTCGGCATATCTCTTGTAATTCTTTCGAATTCCTTAATCATCTCTTCTTGATTCATTTTTTCTCCAGATGCCCAATTTTCAAAATACTTCCAAGCGAAGTCTTCAGACATTGCATCATTACCGTAATACTTTGAAACAATATCTAATACTTGTGGACGGAGCCATTCTTCCCACATTACAGTTTCAAATGTATAACCACGATCATTATCTGATAATTTAATATGTACATCTCTATATTTAATTAAATCTGCAATATCTTCAATCTTATAATCTTCTAAGAACTGACAGAAAATATCAATTGCAGATGTATAAATACGATTAAGAGATGTTAATGGAAAATGAAAGTAAGGCTTAATAAATGCCATTGATGATTCAATTTCCCTATTAATATCAAATGCAGTAAATAAAGAACGTTCATCTGACATTCTCCCTTTACAATGTTTCCAAATAACAGGAGCATGCATACTTGCTGCAATTGTATGACGTCCTACACAATAACGATAAGACATCCACATGCAATCCTCTTCATAATCTGAAAGTGGATAATTATCACATATTGCATTATTCAATGCAGTACGGGCAAGCTGCTTATTATGTTCAGATGCGTCTTTAATTAACTTACCATTAATTTTAGCTTCACCAGTTTTTGTATCAATTATAACTTTCATTTTTTACAAATTTATGTTGTTTATAATTATAATACATTCCAATTTTCCTATAAAAATCAAATATAGCTTGAGTATAATGAGGATCCTGTATTTCTCCCATAATTACCAAATATAATGTTTACGTTTGTTATTTCTTTCATTACGATGATTCCATAAATATTGAGCAGCTTCCTTTTGCCACAAATAAATCATATATTTATCTGCATCTTCTCGTTCATCCCATGCACAATATTCTAAATACATACGTGGGCCACATTGTATTCTCCATTTATATGAACCATCATTTTCTTTTATATGTGTAACTTGATATTTATTGGCGACTTGCTGTCGAATTTGCTTAAGAAGTTTTATCTTCATACGGTTCCCATTGATTTGTTCTTATATTATAAAATTCATCATTTAACATATGACCTAACATTTCCATACGAAATGCCCACCATGCAGCGCCTTCATAAAACATTATTGGATGATTATCTTCAACATTAAAATCATTACACATATCAATAGTGCTATGCATAACATTAATTATTAACTGTTTAGTTTTATCATCTAATGAATTGAAATATTCAGCGCCTTTTTTCTTTAATTCAAGTGTACTCATTAATTATATTATTTTCTAAACGTTTTATTGATTTGTTAAATATTTTAGTATCTTTTTCAAATGCTATATAATTTCTATTTAATATAGAACTTGCTAATGCAAATGTTCCGCTTCCAGAAAAACAGTCTAATATTATATCACCTTCATTAGTAAAAGTGTTTATAAGAAGTTTTGCTAACTCTAATGGCTTTTGAGTTTCATGTATTGTTGATCCAAGTTTTTCTCTATTGATACGTAATATATCTGTAGGATAACGATATCCAGTGTCATTATATGGAGTTATTGTAGATTTTGAAATTCCTGTCGTTACTGATGTATGCGACTTTTTAGTTGAATTCGTTACCTTCTTTCCTTCATATTTAACCATTTGAGGATTATATGTTGGCTGCTCTTTATAGAACACCATTATATTCTCAGTTGTCTTTCCAAAACGTCTTTTAAGTTGAAAGAAATTGACTGGTTTCTCTTTTACCCAATACAAATCATATTTATACCAACTAAGATTAGATAGGCGAACTTTTGATGAAAATGGCTCTGAACCACATACTAAAACGGCACCATTTGGTTTAAGAATACGTTTCCATTCTTCCCATAATGTTTCTAAATCTACTTCTGTCTCCCAGTCACAATTCGTCGTCATATATGGGGGATCTGTTAATATGCAATCTATGGAATGGTTATCAATTTGTTTCATTCCATAAAAACAATCCTGATTATATATTTTATTTAACTCAATCATTTCAATCTTGTGACAATTCTACCTTTTGTCAAATCATAAGGACTCATTTCAACCTTTACTTTATCACCTGTCATAAGTCGTATATTATTGATACGAATCTTTCCAGATATATGACAAAGAATTTCAACACCATTATCCAATTCAACTCTAAACATAGAATTAGATAAATTTTCAACTATAATTCCAAATTGCTCAATTGAATTTTGCTTAGCCATTATTTTGATTGTCTTACATTAACATTAATATTTTTCTTTGCATTAGATATCTGCTCATTTGCCTGAGAAAGACGATTAATCATTTCTTGATTACCGTTAATCGTAGCCTCTAAAACTTGAACTTTCATATTTAATGACTTAACTGAATCATTCATGATACTAATAACATTATTTAATGAATCAACCTGTTCTATACGTGTTTTTTCTGATGATTCATATTTATTTTCATTTGTGCATGAACTAGCACATTTATTCATCCCAAACAAAATTAATAATACAATTACTATAATTTGCCACTTCTTTTTTAAAAACTCCATATTCTTCTTTTTATTTTAATAATATTATCCTAAAACAAATGTTGCTCCTTTAAACTTGAATATTCCATTTTCTGGCATAAAACCAATTTCTCTTGTAAAATCATAAAGATCTTGGTCCATTTCAATTGTAAAATACAAGTCAAATGGATATCTTTTTGTCTTATTTGTTAAAAATTCTAAAAAATCATAAAACTCTTTCCACATAATTTAATGATACTTATGTTAAACAACCATAAATAATATAGAAACTTATATTTTAGCTTTCAATATACTCCTTAATTAGATTTTGAAGTTTGGTAAAATTATGCCTTTCATTAAACCAAAATCTTCCTCCTGGATTATAACTAAAATGCTTTAGTTTACAACGTGGCTTACCTGTTTTATTATATCCATATTCTCCTTCAATATCAAAAAAACTCCATTTTGGAAATTCTAAATGTATTCTTTCTTTAAATTGAATAACTGCATTTGGCTCTTTTATAATATTTTCAGTTACAATCTTCTTTAATTCAGGCAATAAAAAAATAATTGCTTCATCACATAAACCAAGATATAAATCCGGAAACTTATCAAAAATTTCATTCTCTTTAGGATTATCTGGTATATGTATATCAATTACTTCAAGAAAACAATCTTTATAATTCCAATCGAAAGGTGTAACATATTCTCCTTTTGGTTTTACTGTAATTTCATCAAGCATTTTCTTTAATTGAGAAATTGAACGCCCCTTATATTCAAACCAACGATTATATGAAGCATGACCCATTACATTAATTCTTTTATATTTATCAAATGTAACTTCGTAATCTTCAATTTCTTCACAATGCCAATTATTATTAAAAATTTTTACTCTTATATAATTCTTAAAATTCCGTTCCATTATTTTCAATATAATCGTCTATACTATTTTCAAATTCACACCATGCTTGACACAACCCAAATGTTTCAAATGTATTCAGCATTCTAAACTTATTTCCAAACAAGTCAATTCCACGATGTTCGTGCCAAAAGTTTGCAATTGTATATTCCACATCAAACTCAATTGGAGAATGCGTCTGATTTTGCGGACGAACAAACTTTACAGTATATTCTTTAACAACCTTTACAACACAAGGAATCCATTTATATTTATTATGATAAGCAACAATATATTCCTTACCAGTTTCAAGATCTCTTAATTCGTATTGTTTCATATTAATCGTTATGATATCTATAATTTGCCCAATAAGCTTCACAATGATAGCAATCACAATTACACGTCTGTTCTGAACGTTCACAAATACGTTCAAGTTCTGAGTCACTAATGATATAAGCCATATTCTAAAAGTTTATAAATTATAAAACTAACAACTGTAATAATTATAAGTGAGATAATAATATCTTTCCACGTTATATCTTCATTATCATTATTGCCATTATTTGGTGTTGGACACCCTGGAAGTATAATTGGAGTATTTCCGCAATATATCATCATCTTAACCTATTTTGTTAATACAATCACGAAGCCATTCAATTGTCTTAATTGATACTTTCTTACGACCTTCAGCATCACGACAACTATAAGTAGGAGTTCCGTAATATTCAACATGGCTATTCATATATGAAAGAGTCATATAATACAAAGTATTCTTTGCAATTGAATCTACATCAAATCCGTTAATTGAAGGAACAAAAGTCTCAAGCCAGTTACAAGCATCTGTCGCAAGATCTTTCATCTCAGGAACATCAACAAAACTAAAGTCATCTAATGTCTTGATGAAATTCCACTTCTCTGGTTTCTCAAAACGAAGATAATCATAAATTGTATAAAACAGATCTTCGTTGCAATTAAAAAGTTCAGCTATATAATGCATATTAAATTAATTTAAGCAATTTACAAAATTCAATTACCTCATCCTTGCTAACCTTAGAAACAGAAACACTAACAATACCAACATTTACTTTTTTATCTGGTTTACATTGGCCATCATATCTGTATTCAATCATGTCAACAAAAAATCTAATTTTATTATTTACATAATCACACCCAATTATATTACCACGAATAACATCTGCATGATGGCAATGGAAATAATCAATTCCATTGCCACTATCAAATCTGATGCCATTAATATGATGTTTCTGAAGATATGATATAATCTTATTAATGTTATCTTGCTTACTCATACATGAGAATTTTACATTATGATATTTTGTAGCATAATTCTTAAAGTATGCAATTGCTTCATCAACAGTATCAAACTCGCAATTCTTTATATCCCATGCACGGTTATAATATGAAAACTTTTGTCCATTCCATGTTCCATAATGGATCTCTCCAATTCGTTTACGTTTTACCATATTAAGCGGGTGGCAATAATGCTTATCAAACCATCTGCGCCACATATATCGCTTATTGGGAGTCAGATAAAGTACGAAATGCTCCTCATCATTAGTACGACTAGGATTAACTACATCAATGTTACCTGCTCGGTTAACTCGTACAAAAAACTTAGTACCAAGTGCGCTAAAAACTGAAAGTGTCTGCTCGTTTGAAAAATTATTCTTCATATATTATTTAATTAAATTACAATTATAATATAGTATCTTAATTAAAAAATTCAAATATAATTAAAATTTCTTACGTAATTTAATAATATAAAATAATATATATTTTATCCAACATATTCTTCACCTTCATCATATTCAAGTTTTCTATTTACAAACATGTTGTATTCACAACCCGGATATAAGTCAGAACCAAGTGAATGATAATCAGATGGACCTGCAGGTATTAATCTTTCAAATTCGTTAGCCCAATCATCAAATGATCCTTCTCCGTATTTCTCTTCATAATCATAAATTGCATCATCTCCAATTCTTCCGCATTCAACATCTGATTCAAATATTTCATAAGGAGCATCATATGATTTATGAACTGAATAATAAATAATTTTATCCAATTTTGGAGATGCATCAAACATTTTCTTACAAAGATTCAAGAATTCAGTATCGTCTTCAGCTTCTTTAGTCTTGGTTTCAATCTTTATATTATTTGTACCCTTATATTTAGAATCAATATTCTTCATAAGTTTAGGTGCAGTCTTTTCAAATGCTTTATGAATAATATTTACAATATCAGTATCATCTTCATAAATACCAACATCAATATCGTTTACACCAGGATATTTATCATGAAGCTCTTTATAAATTTCTTTTGACTTTTCAAGATATTCATCTTTTACTGCTTCAAGTCTGCCATAAATTTCATTATAAATATCAAGTATTTTGTTTTCAAAATTTTGTGCCATCAATTTATAACTATCTTTATAATCAGATTTAGCGTTTTTAATAGTATCTTTATATCCATCTAACGACAAATACATTGTCCGAGTTTTCTCTAAATCTTTAAGATACCCAGTAAATCCTGATGTTGATGTAAATGAATTCTTTCCATAAAGCAAAGCTAAATGATAACAATTATAATAAACACTATCAGTTAAAGTCCATACATTGTTCCAACCTTTTTCAATATGTTTACACTTACACTTATCAACATATTCAATGATAATGTTTTCTTTACTTTCTGAAAGACGACACATACCAATGACATCATCAAAAGTAACTGTTTGATTTTCGATATAAAGTACAAGCCACAAATCAAAAATCTCTTTTGGTTTCAAATGTACAGTTTTACATTTAGTTTTGAAATCTGTATCTTCAATAATTGATTTATTATCATTATATGCTTTCAATCCAATTTCTTGTACCTTTTTAGCATATTCCTCAATCTTGTTTGCATATTCATTTAATGTATGTTTATTCTTATCAACACTTCTTAGAATAGGAGTGCTTTTATATTCAATTGAATCATTAACATCAATAAATGGATATTCATTGATCCATGAATTACTATAATCGTTACTTTTGCCTAATCTATAATATACTGCAATTTCAGAATTATTTACAATATCAGGGCCACCAATGTAAATATGAGAGCTTATAGCACTATTTCCGTGTCCATCGTTTGCAGAAATATTAGTTAAATTAAATGAATATTGTCTATCTATATAATAATCAAATCCCCAAACTTTCTTACCATCTGAAAATTTCTTTTTGGTATCTGTATATGTAAAATTACCGCTTAACATATAAGTTAAACATTCTCCATATTTAGATACTTTTGTAACTGCAACATTAAGAGTATCATAATGATCTTTCTTAATCTTATCAAGAGCAGTTTTATCATTATTTTTATATGTTGACATACATGGCACTATACGCCACCCGCAACCTTCCGGAAATTCAACACCAAAACACTCTTTAATATCGGTGAACCAATAATCACCTTTGTATTCTCCTTTTGGATCTCTATAATTCTTTTTAAGCCATTCTTTCATTTCAAGAATAGTCATATTAAATAATTCGTCTATTGTCATAATTAAATTTATGATTGATGGATATTTTCATTTTTAAAACTTACATCAAATGCTGTCATACAATTCATATATGGAAATACATAAAGAATATTATTCCAATCCTTTTCTCCATAATGTTTAACGCAAAATTTCAAATCAGTGTCAAGAACAGCAATTGCATCATGTTGACGATGCATATGTTTAAAATTATTTTCAAACATTTTAATTGGTACAATACCACCGTCACGAATAACTCGTTTTAATTCCAAAATTTGTCGTGATATAATATCAATAACATTATTAACATTAATATCTGATTGTCCAAATTCTTTTCCACTAAATGGACTCATCATAACATCAAGTAATATATTTCCTTGTATTGCTCCTCCACCCGCATAAAGATTATCCTTAATATCTTTAATACGGTCTTCATAACTTTTATTATTAAAATCTTCCATATTAATAACCTACTTTCTTCAAATTTGCTTTAACATTACCAATTGAAAAATACCAAAAGAACCACGAAAAATTCAATTCCCAAGACATTGGAGTTGTAGTTGTCTTGTGCATCCAATTAAAATTGATTGATGGTGTAATACAAAAACATTCAATCAAATGTCCACAGTTAAAATAATCTTTAATCATAAATCTCACAACACTTTTTACATTCAGGACTATGTTCAATACTAAATGAATAAGATCCATAACCATTTGCACGATTACCATATTCATGTAAAATAAGAGTATGTCCTGCACTATCTGTTACTACTGAATGACGAATATATTTATCAAACCATACTTGTGATGGAACTGAATCATAATTTAATTCATCATATCCATGTTTGTCAGTACAAGAACAAGATAGCAAAAAACAACACATAAGTATAATAAAAATCTTTTTCATATTATTACCATTTAATTCTTTTCATTGCATCACCATCTGATGTATATCGTTCAATTGTATATCCTAAAAGTTGCAAATAAGATTCAACATTTACGGGACAATCACAAGCATCAACATTAATATGATTTTCAAACCTTGAAATAGCTCCTTTAATCAATTCCATAATCTTATCTACTTGCTTATCATTATTCAATGATGGATCGTGCATCATTTCTCTTGCTTGTTTTGCTGTAATTCTTTCAGTCATTTTTATTCTTATATTGTTCTATAATTTCTTCAATATCTGATTTAGGAATTTCCATTTGCAATTGCAATGTTCGCTTAATAGGCCACCATTTTTTATCTTCACCAGGATAATTCCAATAATGAAAATCAGATGGTTTATTTACATAAGTTTTTCCAACATAAGCACGATTAATTACATTTGCATATCCAATAACAGGAGAAGTACAATAGCAAGTCACCAAGCAATTATCATATTCATCTCCATATTCCGCTAATATATCTTTAAGTTCTTTAACTGTCATACTAATTTAAATTCTTTGCATTCACCTATTTTAACATCAGGAAAATCTGTAGGTACAAGTGTTATCATAAAACCATCATTATGTTTTAACCACACCTTTCCTTCATTATTCCAAATAGGAGGCATTCTATAGCAAAGGTATACTCTGCTATTGAAATAATCACTATTTGCTGCTTCCCTACAAACCCAGATTTTAGTAAAATCTCTTTTCATTAAATCTCAATTTCAGATATGTCATCGGGTCCAAGATTAAGATAATCCATTATAACTTCATCTACTTTAAAAGGGTCATCCAACATCATAATTTCATCACGAGTTTCTTTAACTAATGCACGGGCATCCTCTTCTGAAATACCATCACGTTCCATTAAAATTTTAATAATATCTTTCATAATTTATTGATAAATTGTTTTACACCTTCTTAAAAGTCTTATTTTCCTAAATCACCTTTATCTTCTCGTTTATTCAGATATTCATTTACTTCATCTAATGAATCAAAAGCAATAGCTTCATAACTGTCATAATCAGACTTAGTAGAAACAAACTTATGATCTATTATTTCCTTACCAGATTTTATATTTTTACCAATAATACGTAAATTACCCCACCCAGTAGAGAAGTGAATTACTCCCTTTATAATACGCAGTTTATGATGTGGTCCAGGAATAGGAGGACACAAAAAGTAATGAGTTTTCTGGTATTTCTCTTCGTCATAATTAGGATAACCATATACCATATAATCCTTTGTAATTATAACGTCATCTTTTGATGCTTCATTTTTTAATGAATATACACCATTCTCATATACCCAATCTAAATCAATAACTTTCATATTTATTACATTTTATATTCTGCTATTCTAATTGAATTGTATATGTTTTTTCAATCATTCATTCTATGACTTCAAATTTTTCTTTATAATAATATATATCTTCAGGATCTTCGTAACGATTACGTTTAGAATACCAATCATCAAGTTCATTGTATTCCTCAAATGTCAGTTTAGTTAAATCTTTATTGATGATTTGATTAAGATAAAATCGTTCAAGATCATCCATTTTATACCAAACTTCATCATTAAAAGTCATTCCATCAAATTTCTTTAACAATTCATCATATGCATGTTTTGCTATTTTATTCAATCCATTATAATCAAATCGTTTAAGAAATCCACCTTTCTTTTTACCACATGACTCATTATGAATAAGATTTTTTCTATTTTTATAAAAATAGTCTCCACAAGCTAACCAAGATTCTTTATCCATTTTTGGATGATCATCTTTATGCTTATCAATTTCAATAAGCTCATCAGCCTTTTTATCTGTCATACAAACACCAAGAATCTTAGTATAAGAATCTTCCCATTGATCATATTTACGTTTTACAACAATTACTTCCATATTATTTAATATTTACTTTTCTAATCATTGTCGGCAAAAGTTCATCAGTTCTTATAAAACCAAATTTAGAATAAAATATTTGCAAATCAACAACAGTTTTTAGAGTATCAGTATCTTCCCATCGTTTTTGTGGGCTACATAATAAAATTAAATTATATTCTTTATATTTATTAATTGTATTTTTGATAAGTTTTGTTGCAATTCCTTGTCCTACATAATTTGGATTAGTTTCAACTCTAATAATTTTTGCAATCTTATCTCCATTACAATATTCTTTATATCTTGGATATTCATCACAATTAGTATCAAGAATTACTGTACTTAGCCACGTTTCTTCATTATTAAATGCCTGAATATAGCATTTACCATTATATTCAGTATACTTAATCTTCATAAATTTATCCAATATACCCGTGTCTTATGTCATCATACATCTCATCAAGATATTCATCATATGCTTCTTTTGACTTATATCCTAAACGTTTCCAGTCAGGAATATCATTACCATCCATATTCATTGAAAGCATATATTGGCGCTTGAGACCTTTCATATTTGCACGCATACCATTCAGTTTGTTAATCTGTGTGTTAATATATGCAGAATAATTCTGATATGCAGTATTCAAATCAAGATCCATTAGTGTAAATTCATACCCGTACTTAATATCGTTATATCGGTCTTCAAAAGGAATATCAATGATAGAATACTCTTTACCGTTCTTAATATTGTTAATACTCTCAATGCAAACAGTAATTTCGTGTGTAAATAGACTGATATTTGTAACTTTATAAATATAAAAATTCTTATTCACAAAGCTATAAATAATATCTCCAATTTTAAGTTTGTTTAATTCTTCAAATTTCATAATTGAATATTTTTGATTAAAAATTTACATGACGAAACAACTCACGAACATTATGACCGTCAGCAGCAGTATTTTCGCATAATCTATTATAATCATATTGATTAAGAATACGACGTAATTTCCAGAGCAATCCCCACTTCTTTCGATAACAAAAATACAAAGGATCACCAAGATGAACGTCTCCAAAATTGTTTGTCTGACTAATATAATAATTAGTCAGCTTATTAATTAATTTATCTTGGTCGACATAATTAACTTTAACAATTTTCCAATTATTCATATTCTTTTTTTTGTTTGTTACAAATATAATGGAGTTTTTATGTTAACTACCATACATAAATAATATAGTAATTAGCTGTAAAAATTCAATATATTATTAAAATTTTCTTGATAATTGGTCAACTAATTTAAGCATAGTTGGAATTCTATATTTTCCATGCATTTGTTTTATAATTAATGCAGCAACATAATTACTATTTATTGATTGCACATATAATGGAGTTTTTGATTCTCCTCTATAAACTATTTCAGATATTTCATTACATTCACCAAAATTTGTTTTAGCAACACCTATTATAAGTTTATTATCATCTTTAAGATAATCATTTTTCAAATGTTGTCCTAAACCTTCCCAAATTTTTCCTTCAGCTTTTAACATTATAAAGCTATCTAATATAATTAATGCAACATCGTTCCACCAATCATTATGTTCATTTTTAAACTTATTAAGTATTTGAATAATTCCAGGTAATTCTCTTTTATAAAATTGTCCAGGAATATATTCAGATGTTACATTTGTAAATATAGTATCTGTATAAATAGGTGTATCATCCTCAACAGAATTAAATAAAACTAATGAGGTATTACAAATATCATATTTATAATATGAATCTAGTGCTATTATCATTTATATATATGTTAAATTTCTTGATTCATTTCCACAATCGCGACATACATACAAATCAGTCATTAATCCTGGTTTAATATATATATTTGTTGAATTGCATTTTGAACAATATATTTTTAATTCTTTTTTATTATATATCATTTTTCCAATAACTTTAAGATATTGTCTTTATCTGTACTAGTATCTTATGCATATGATAATACTGACATTAGTTTATACTTTACATCATCACCCCAATTCCAATGTTCAATTTCTTTCTTTACTCTACATCTGTAATGATTTTTATCATTAAAATTTATTGTATGCTCATAAATATTCAAATCAAGGAAGTCATCATCTTTATAATGCTTATTATGTGTATTATTAAGAAATTCACCAGAAAGAATAACCTCTTCACAATCATTTAAATTATCGCTACCAGAAAGAACAATTACATCTTCCCATTTCTTACCATGAATCCACGCCTCCTGATGTTCAAACTCACCATCTTCAATGTCCTGTTCTTTATGATTAGGAAACATCTTATTAATTTTCTCAATTACATCACAGTGCATATCAGCAAATTCAAAATCTGGTTCATTATTAGGACGATATTTTCCATCATTATAATATGCTTCACTATAATGTAAAGGCAAAACATTTGGGTTTGGTTTTACAAGAAGTTCATCAAAATACTTTGATTCTAGATTTGAAATAATATTCCTATAATGAAGGATAATAGCATCTTTCATATCTAATTCTTCACGATAATACCATTCATTACGTCTTACAATATCATTTACTTCCTTCCAGAAATAAGTCAAATCAAGTTGATTCTTATAAGGAAAATTCTTATCTTCTCTCATGCCATCCATACGATGAAGACACCAATCAACAACATCATCCTTTGACCAAAGAGACCACCCATCAGCATTAATACAATGAAGAAGATCCATCCACATTGTATTAATTTTATTACTACGATGCTGATACCAACCCTTACAATAAAGTGCTACATTTCCAAATTTCATAGTTATATTTCAATTTTACCGTCTGGTTTTTTAATAATCAATGTTACTCCTGTCCCATGGTCTTCTAATCCAGTAATTCTAAACCATTTACCTGTTGGTTTACCATTTTCATCTTCTTCTCTACAATAAACATGAGAATCTTTAAGCATTTGGATCCAACCATCACCATTCTTTTTGTTTTCATGTTCATTTGTCCATTTTACCATTTTTTCGGTAAACCATCTCCACATTTCAATAAAATATGCAGATGTACAAATTCCTTCTTTATACATAATCTTCTGAATATCTATTTTTAAACAATTTTATATATTCATTAACTTCTGATTCTTTAATTGAATGTACTATTGAAGTAAATTCATAAGGAGAATTCAATCCATAATAACAAAATTTATTATGATTAACAATATTTTCAAATACAGAAGCATCTTTCCAAAATCCTCTAGTTTCCTGACCAAGATATTTATAAATACCTTGATGAATACCATATTGAATTCTATAAAAGTTTCCAACAATTAATTCAAGATCATAATGTCCTTTAATAATTCTCAAATTCGTATTCATTAGTCTTCTTCGTTAGTATGACGTTTAATTTGTTTACATTATTAATATAGAAATAAATATAAAAAATTCAAATAATATTTAATATTTATCAAAAGAATGATATTTCACTATATTTTTTATTGCACGTCTTTGTTGAACACAGCATAATATATAAAGTATTATACGTGCTATATCTTTGATTGAATGTTTTTCTGCTATAATATCGTCTTCTGGGACTCTATAAATTTCAACGTCATTCCAATTAATAACAAGATATTTTATATCTAAATATTCTGAAGCATCTAACCAATGTTTATCATATTCAAATTTATATGTCATTTGTGGATATAAATTTTCTTTTAATTTATCAAACAAACGCATAATATAATATTCATTGACACCTTCATTATTTTCATATAAAATATTTTCAATATGCCCAAGATATTGTTTATTTGAAAAATCTAATTTATTATAGACTTCTTTAGCTGTTTCAACAAAATATGGTTCAATACGTTTTAATTCTTTATGAATATTTTTATATGTCATATTAATAGATTATTTTTAATAAACTTAATATAGTAATGTATTATGAAAAATTTAGAATCATATATTAATGAAAGTGCATCTATCGTAATTGATCTTATGAAGAATGCATTAAAAGAAGAACTTAATGCATGGTATGGTTACATGATAGTTAAAGAATGGCTTAAAGGTACTGATAGAAAAGATGTTGAAAAATTCTATGAAGATACTGCTAAAGATGAATTAGAAGATCATGCATATTGGTTAATGGAAAGAATTAATCAACTTGGTGGCACTATTGAAGATATTACAATGTCTCCAAATACATGGGAAACTGCTAAGCATAAATATATTGCACCTATTTGGAAAAATGGTAATATTAATATTAAAGAATCTATTATGATTAATATTACAAATGAAGAAGGTGCAATTGAAACTTATGAGGAATTAGTTAAAGTTACTGATGGCGTTGATCCTGCATCTAATTCAAAGTTAAAGCAAATTTTAGCAGATGAGCAAGAACATCTAC
>Ga0247608_10001705_pt1 | contig 29355 bp, 16 predicted proteins | sample 176DNAGHGlowgp2_FD_193490 | JGI IMG/M metagenome (GOLD analysis project Ga0247608, IMG submission 193490) | Sheep rumen microbial communities from Palmerston North, Manawatu-Wanganui, New Zealand - 1766 DNA GHGlow gp2 | ecosystem: Host-associated > Mammals > Digestive system > Stomach > Rumen ... | reverse complement strand
CTACCTACGGCACGGCTGTCGCCATCATAACCCTCAGCGTTGAGCATGGCCTTGTAGTCGGACTGTACCGTAGGGGAGTGGAATGGCTGGTCGGGAAACTGTGCCAGCACCACCAGACCCTCGTAGTGCCCCACGTGATGCGTGGGCTGAAGCACAGCGCGACGCAGCCCAGAACCTTCCGCACGAGCATTAGCGGCGATGCTCTCCACAGACTTCAGAGAGCCAACATAGCGCAACTCGCTATCAGTGCGCTCTCCAAGCTCATGGGCCACGATGCCACTCGACTTCATGCCGAAGCCGTAGGCATCGGCATAGCACAGGTCGCCATCCTCGTCCTCCAGTAAAGGCACCCCGTCGCGAGTAACAAAGAAGTGCAGCCACTCGTCGCCACAAAGCATCACCTCTATCTGGGAGCCGTCGCTCTGCGTGGCCACCTGCCAACCGCCGGCAGCCCTCATCCCCTGCGCCGTCTCGACCACAGCCAAGACAGCCAACAGCAACATCACGATACCTTTTCTCATCTTCTCCCCACCAGTGTGCTCAGCGGTTTTGTCGCTGAGCGTTATGCCTTCTTTTATTTACAGTTCGGGCACCAAGGCTTAAGCGTCTGAAAGAAGTCGTTACCCTTGTCATCCACCAGGATAAAGGCAGGAAAATCCTCTACCTCAATCTTCCAGATGGCCTCCATACCCAGTTCGGGGTACTCCACGCACTCTATCGACTTAATGCTCTTCTGCGAAAGCACTGCCGCCACGCCGCCGATGCTGCCCAAGTAGAAGCCGCCATGCTTCTTGCAGGCATCAGTCACCTGCTGCGAGCGGTTACCCTTAGCAATCATCACCAACGAGGCACCCAGCGACTGGAACTCATCAACGTATGGATCCATGCGGTTCGCTGTCGTCGGTCCCATCGAGCCGCAGGGATAGCCCTCCGGAGTCTTCGCCGGACCAGCGTAGAGCACAGGATAGTCCTTGAAGTACTGGGGCATCTCCTCGCCCGCATCGATGCGTGCCTTGAGCTTGGCGTGGGCTATGTCGCGAGCCACGATGATGGTGCCCTTCAGGTTGACGCGCGTCGAGACGGGATACTTGCTCAGCTCCCTTCTCACGGCATCGATGCCTTGGTTCAGGTCTATCTCTATCGTGTTGCCACCCTCGCCAGCCTGGGCATATTCGGCGGGGATAAGCTCAGAAGGATGGCTGTCCATCTGCTCAAGCCAGATGCCCTGCGCGTTGATCTTCGCCTTTATATTGCGGTCGGCCGAGCAGCTCACGCCCATGCCTATCGGGCAGCTCGCGCCGTGACGAGGCAGGCGCACCACACGTATGTCGTGCGCCAGATACTTGCCACCAAACTGTGCGCCGAGGCCTATGCGGTGGGCTTCCTTCAGCAGCTTCTGCTCCAAGTCAACGTCACGGAAGGCTCTACCCGTCTCGTCGCCGGTCGTAGGCAGCGAGTCGTAGTACTTGATGGAAGCCAACTTCACCGTCAGTAGGTTCTTCTCAGCCGACGTACCGCCAATGACAAAGGCAATGTGGTAGGGCGGGCACGCAGCAGTGCCCAGGCTCTTCATCTTCTCCACCAAGAAGGGGATCAGCGTACCCTCGTTCTGTATCGTCGCCTTGGTCATCGGGTAGAAGTAGGTCTTGTTCGCACTACCACCGCCTTTGGCCACCATTACGAAGCGATACTCTGCCCCCTCCGTGGCCTCGATGTCTATCTGCGCTGGCAGGTTGCACCGCGTATTCACCTCTTCGTACATCGTCAGAGGCGCGTTCTGCGAGTAGCGCAGGTTGTCCTGCGTAAACGTATTGTACACGCCCAGGCTCAGAGCCTCCTCGTCGTCGAAGCCTGTCCACACCTGCTGACCCTTCTCACCATGGATGATGGCCGTGCCAGTGTCCTGGCAGAAGGGCAGTACGCCACGCGCAGCAACCTCGGCATTGCGCAGGAACTGCAACGCCACGTACTTGTCGTTCTCGCTCGCTTCGGGGTCTGACAATATCTGAGCCACCTGCAGGTTGTGCTCGCGGCGAAGCATGAACTCCACATCGTGGAAAGCCTGTTGGGCAAGCAGCGTCAAGGCCTCGCGCGACACCTTTACTATCGTCTTGCCTTCAAACTCCGAGGTGGTCACACCCTCCTTGCTCAGAAGTCTATACTCTGTCTTGTCCTCGCCCAGCTGAAACATCGGGGCGTACTTGAATTCTACGTTCTTTCCCATTGCTCTAATCTATATTTTTAGTTCTTTATTTTACCTTTTAATACTATTGCTGGCAAAAGTAGCAAAAAAAAGCGAGACACGCAAACATCGTGCCTCGTTTTTATTTATATTTAATAATGTGTAAGTTCCTTTCCACTGTGTCGCATGCTCAGCGACATTTTCGCTGAGGCCAACACGGGGAAAGCACTCCCTCAAGCCCTTAGTTCTTCGAAGCCATGAGGTTGATTACGGCCATGATGTCGCCAACGTCCACATTGCCATCGCCATTGACATCGGCCTTCTGCTTGCTGATGCTGCCGCCCGGGCCAGCGAATCTTCATGCCAGCCTTTTGCTCTACCTCGGCCTTCAGACGCTCAAGGGCTTCACTTGTATCCTTATTGTCTTGTGTCATAGATGCTTTCTGCCTCTATCTGTTCTACTGTGCCGGGCGAGTCTCCCACACGGTACAAATGGGTAAAGTGCTTGTTGTAAAGCTCCGAGGCTCCCTGGCGGTTGCCTATGGCCTTGCCCACTACGATCATCGTCGTCAGCGTCAGACCATTCTCCTTCACCAGCGCAGCCAGCCCCGACAGCTCCCCGCGATAGATACGCTGGTCGGGCCACGTCAGGTGGTAGCAAACGGCAACGGGAGTGTCGCCAGGATACTCGCACAGCAGCTCCTGCTGCACCTGGTCGACTATCGATGCCGAGAGGAAAATGCACATCGTGCTCTGGCTGCGTGCCAGCAGACGCAGCCGTTCAAGCGGCGGCACCGGCGTGCGACCCTCGCCACGGGTGAGGATAACGGTCTGCGTGCCGCCCGGTATGGTAAACTGAGAGCGCAGCTCAGCGGCTGCGGCGAGAAACGACGAGATGCCCGGAGTGATATGATAGTCCATGCCCTGCGCGTCGAAGAAGGCCATCTGCTCCTCTATGGCTCCGAAGAGCGAGGGGTCGCCAGTGTGCAGCCGTACTATCAGATGCCCCTCGTCGTAGTGGCGCTTCATCAGCGCGCACTGCTCCTCAAGCGCCATGTCGGCGCTGCTCCTCACCTCCGCACCCGGCTTGTGGCAGGCGGTCAGCTCCCGCGGCACAAGCGAACCGGCATAGAGTATCAGGTCGGCCTGCTCCAACAGCCTACGGCCACGAACGCTCACTAAGTCGGGATCGCCGGGGCCAGCGCCTACTATCTCCACGTGTCCGCGGCGCAGGTGGCAGCGGTCCATGGCCACGGCCAGCGTGAAAAGCCCATGCTTCTGCTTCGGCAACAACAGTTCGCCATGGTTGGAGCCAAGGATGGCGGCGGCCTCGCTCACGCTGGGCGTGCCGACATGGCGAGCCACCACGGCACTCGGTGTGGGCACATCCACCTTCGCAAGCTCCTCCGCCGTGAACAACCTCACAGGAAAGCCACGCTGCCGAAGCAAGCCCACAAAAGGCTCGTCAGCCTTCACATCGATGGTGCAGAACGAGCGGATGGCCTCTACCAGCAGACCTGCACGCTGGCAGTCGCCGCCGATGGCCTCGGCGATGGTCTCCGCGGGCGAGGCCTGATGGGCCAGTCCCACGCCAGCGGTGAGCACGCACGGCACATAGTGCAGCATGGGCACGCCCGCAGGCGCGTCCACCATGTAGGGCGACACAACGATGAAGAGGCTGTAGCGACTGGCAGTCACCTCGTCCGGGGAATCCACCAGAGTGACGTGCGAGGGCAGCGTGCGCTCAAGATAGGCGGTTCCCTCGTCGCGCACAGCCAGCAGCAGGGCTGTGGGCTGCTTGGCCACGAAGCGGAATATGGCCTCGTTGAGCCAGGAAGGCCCGTGGCTGTCCGTGTCGGCGGGTTTCCCCCGCCGAAAGCCGCCGGCCACAGGGGCAGCGGATAAGGGGGCAGCGGCGGAAGCAGGAGCGCGCAACACCCAGCCAAAGCGCTGGCAGAGCGTGTCCAAGGGCCACAGGCCTGCATTGTCGCTCTGGGTGGTAATGACCGGCTGCGCACCGAGCAAGCGCGCCACTTGGCGCGTCAGGTCGTTGGCACCGCCCACATGGCCGCTGACCACGCTCACCGCGTGCAGTCCCATGCTGTCGACGCAGACCACGGCGGGGTCGCTGTGCTTGTCGTGGAGCAATGGCGCAATGGTGCGCACGCAGATGCCCATGGCTCCCACGAAGACAAAGGCATCGAACTGACGCCAGCACGCGGCTACGTCGCCACGGCCAACGCTCTCTGCCTCGAGGGCGGTAAGCAGCCGCGAGGCTACGCGCTGGCCGCTCTCGCTGATGGTTATGATGGCTGTTCGCATTTCATTATGTTGATAGGGTTGTTGTCGTTCACCACCACATGGAGGGGAGTGGCAAGATGCAGGCCCAGCTCATGGCAGGCCTGAAGGAAGAGGTCATGGGAAGCATCGCTAACGCTGTTCATGACGATAACACCTCCTGGAGCGAGGTAGTGCTGCACGCGAGCCAGAATGTCGCGCAGCCGTCCGCCATGACCACCTATGAAGACGGCATCAGGACGACCACCCTCCTCTGCGATAGCATCGACGTCCGCCTGAAGGAAGTCGCCGATATGGAGGGCTATGCCTGGAGCGCCATGCCGACGGGCATTGGTCTGGACAATGGCCTCGCACTCGGGCCTCACCTCGAAGGCCACCACGCTGAGGTGGGGGAAGAGCCGACGCGCCTCGATGCTCACCGACCCGGTGCAGGCCCCGATGTCCCACAGCGTGTGCCTGCGGGGCAGGTCGAGCATCTGGAGCGTGAGCAGCCGCAGAGGCATCTTCGTTATCATCTTCTCGCGGCCATCGAGCAGCTCAAACTCACTGTCGGGCAGGCCGAAGACGCGCGCCGGCAGGTTCTTGGCCTCAAGGATGACGCAGTTGGGGCTGTCGAAGATGAGCTGCGTGGCCTGGTCTATGGAGCAGGTGGTGAGTCGCTCCTTGTCGGGATTGCCCAAATGCTCGCCCACGTGCATGGTGTAGGAGCGAAAGCCGTAGTCGGCCATGCGCTGGGCAATGGCCGCTGGCGTATGGTCGCCGTCGGTGAGCACGCCTATCTTGGCGGCACGCTCTATGAGCGCCGCATCAAGGGCAGGCCAGGGGCGGCCTGTGAGCGACACGATGCGCATGTCGTGGTAGGGCATGAGCAGGCGGTGGGCCAGGGTCTGTAGCGAGTTGAAGGCAGGATAGACCACCACGCCGGCCTCTGGCATGAGTCGCCGGATGGTGTTGGCGAAGCCGAAGAACAGCGGGTCGCCAGAGGCGAAGACGACGACGGTGGCCGTGGTGCGCTCCCCGGCGGCAAAACCGCTGGGCACAGTGGCATCGGATAGAGTGGCGGCGTAGGCCCGATAGCGGGCAAACACGCCGCTCAGCGGCGAGGTAATGTCTATCCACCGCGCCCCGGCGGGCAGCAGCGGCGCCACCAGCTCGTGGTGGCGGCGGCCACCCGAGAACACAGAGCAATGGCTGATGACCTCCATGACCTCTGGCGGAAAGAAGGGCTGCGGATGGTCTGTGATGCCGATGACTACAAATCGAAGCATGGAACTCATGGTCTACAGGTCGCGCCCAGGCATGAGCTGGGCGGCATCGTCGAAGGTGAGTATGGCATTGCAGAGCGTGGCAGCCAGGCTGGAGCCTCCCTTTCTACCCTCGACAATGATGGTGGGTATGTGGGTGAAGGGCTTTACCATGTGCTTCGACTCCTCCACATGGACGAAGCCCACGGGCGCAGCGATGATGCCGGCCGGACGGGCCTGGCCGCTGCGCACCAGACGGCACAGCTCCATGAGGGCGGTGGGGGCATTGCCGAAGGCGAAGAGCGCGTCGGGATGGTCGGCCACGGCTATGCGAATGCCAGCCTGCGTGCGCGTGATGCCCTCCTTGTCGGCCAGGGCTGTGGCGCGCTCGTCGGCCAGGTAGCACTTGGCCTCTATGCCCAGGCGGGCCAGCGCCCCCTTGCGTATGCCACTGGCCACCATGGTCACGTCGGTGACGATGGTCTTCAGCCGCCCCTCTGCCACCTTCTGGTAGAGCTGCTCCACGGCCTGATGGCCAGTGTTGAGTATGTTCTCCATGTCGAAGTCGGCAGTGGTGTGGATGGCGTGCAGCAGTGCCCACTTGTGGCCCAGGGGCCAGTCGTGGCGACGCAGCTCGCCCTCGATGGTGCGAAACGACTGGGTCATAATGTCCTGGCCTATCTTCTCGCGCCTTGACTCGTCGTCGCTATGGTAGTAGCCACGGGGGGTAATCATCTTGCCGCCGGCGACGTAGGTCTGCGAGTTGCCTATGAGCACCACGGTGAACATGTCGACGGCGTCGGGGTCGAAGGCTTCCAAGGTAGTGAGCTCCACGGCCTGCTCCTCGCGGCCAGCCTGGCGCACAAAGCCCACGGGCGTGGTGCCCTGTCGATGGCAGAGCATCAGCTCGCGCAGGCGGTGGAGCTGCCAGTAGCGCCCTTGGGAGCGGGGATTGTAGACGGCCACGACGAAGTCGCCCTGGGCGGCGGCGCGTATGCGCCGCTCAATGACCGCCCAGGGTGTGAGCAGGTCGGAGAGCGAGATGGTGCACAGGTCGTGGCCGATGGGGGCGCCGAGCAGCGCTGCCGCCTTCTGGAAGGCCGAGATGCCGGGCAGCGTGGTCACCTCCACCGGCGTGCCTACACGCTGGGCCATCTCGTAGACCAGCGGGGCCATGCCGTAGATGCCGGCGTCGCCGGAGGATACCACCACCACCGTTTTGCCCTCGCTGGCCAGCTCGAAGGCCTGGCTGGCACGCTCGCGCTCGCGCCGCATGCCCGTGTCTATGCACTGGCAGTCAGCCCTCAGATAGGGGGCAATGAACTGGAAGTAGTACTTGTAGCCCACCACAGCGTAGGCCTCGTTCAAAGCAGCTATCACGGCGGGCGTGATGTCGTTCGCGTCGCCAGGGCCAATGCCAGCAACAATGATTTTTCCCATAGTGTCTATTTTATTATGCCGTCTGGCTCAGAACCCGAACACCTCTTCGGTGGTGAGGCGCTTCACGGGAGCCAGCTTCTGCAGGGCCTCCATGTCGAGCTGCGACTCGTCGCCGAGAATCATGTAGCGGAACTGCTTGTTGGCTATCTGCTGCCGCTCAAAGTCGACGATGCTCTGCAGCGTGACGCCGTCCAGGTCGCGGTAGACCTTACTGTTGAGGTCGTAGTCGAGTCCCAGGCGCTTCATGGCGTTCCACAGGTTGATGATGCCCATCTTCGTGGTGCGAAGGCTGGCCAGCCGCTTGGTCACGGCCTCCTTGGCTATCTGGAAGGCGTTCTGGCTGGCTGGCATGTTGTTGATAATCTCGTGGAAGTGGTTCACGCAGTCCATCATCTTGTCGTTCTGGGTGATGATGTGGGCCAGGAACGTCTCCTTGCGGTCTTTGCGGTCGGGCTGGAAGTAGTAGGCGTATGCGTTGTAGGCCAGGCCGCGGGCCTCGCGCATCTCCTGGAACACGATGCCGTTCATGCCGCCGCCATAGTACTCATTGAACACCTCCTGCACGGCAGCCTCGTCTACATTCCAGCTGCGGCCCTCGTTGTGGAACAGGCGCATGTAGATGTTCTTGGCCTCGAAGGGTGCCAAGAGCACCTCATTGGTAGTGGCGAGCTGCTCTATATAGGGCTTGTTCTGTGGCACGTCGGCGAGCGTCTTGGCCGTGGCGTGGGTCTTGTCGATGACACTCTTTATCTCCTGCTGGCCCATGGGGCCGTAGTAGGCCACCTGGTGCTTGAGCGTGCTGAGCTGCCTGATGAGGTCGATGAGCACCTGGGGGTTGGTGTCCTTGAGCTGCTGGGCAGTCATCACGTCGGTATATCGGTTGCGCTGTCCCACGCTGCCATAATAATAGAGGTATCCGAAGTAGGTGCCCTGGCTCTTCTTGGCGTCGTCGCGGCGCTTGAGGGTCACGCTGACCAGGTTGTCGTAGGCCTCCTGGTCGGCCTTGGCCGAGCTGAGCAGCTGCTCGAGCAGCGCGAGTGCGGGCTGCATGTTCTCGCTAAGCCCGGAGAGGCTCACGGTGGTCACCTCTTCGCCCACGCTGATGCTCCAGTCGCAGGCCAGCGAGTAGAACCTCTGTCGCAGGTCGGCGGCCGAGAGCTTGTCGGTGCCGAGGTAGCGCAGGTAGTCGGCGGCCATGGCGTAGCGGTTGTCGGCGCTCTTTCCGAACTCATACTGGAAGACGAGCTGGAAGAGTCCGTTCTCGGTGTTGTGCACATAGAGCAGCGGCAGCTTCTTCTTGGTCTGGTCGAAGGCAAGGTCGGTCTTGAAGTCGACGAAGCGGGGCTGTATAGGCTCCACCTTGGCGCTCTGTATGTCGCTCACGAACCGGCTCTTCTGGTCGCGGTTGGTGGGTATGGCGGTGATGGCAGGCTTGTCTATTTTCTTCTGCAGGGTGTCTATGCCCTGCTTCTTGTACACCGAGACATAGCCGTCGGTGAAGAAGCGGTTGGCAAAGGCCACCAGCTCCTGCTTGGTGATGCGGGCTATGCGGTCGATGCGGCCCACCTCCTGCTTCCAGTCCACTTCGTTGATGAAGGCGTCGACAAACATGTCGGCCCTTCCACGGTTGCTCTCCAGGAGCTGGTAGTGGCTGCGCTTCATGTTGTTGACGATGCTGGGCAGCAGGTCGTCGGGGAAGTCGCCCTTCTTGAGCTTGTCTATCTCTGCGAGCATGAGGGTCTTCACCTCGTCGAGGGTCTGCTCCTGCTTGGGCGTGCCCATGAGGAAGAAGGCGCCGTGGTCGTGGAGCAGCTCCACCCCGCCGCTGGCCCGCTGCACCTTCATGGCCTGGTTGAGGTTGAGGTCGAAGAGTCCGGCACGGCCATTGCTCAGCACATTTTCCACCAGCTGGAGCGTATCGCCCTGGAGCGCGTTGCCACGCTTGGCGCGCCACCCCATCCAGATCTGCTCGGCCTCCTGGCCCACGACGGTGGTGTCGCGCGGCTGGGTGAGCGGCGGCAGCGGGGCGAAGGTGGGCTGGGCCACATCCTGTCCGGGCTTCCACGCGCCAAAGTACTGGTCGATGATGGCTATGGTCTTGTCAGGGTCCAGGTCGCCAGCCATGCAGATGGCCACGTTGTTGGGCACGTACCAGTGGTGGAAGTAGTTCTTGATGTTGACTATCGATGGATTCTTCAGGTGCTCCTGCGTGCCAATGGTGGTCTGCAGGCCATAGGGGTGGTTGGGCCAGAGCATCTTGCAGATGGTGGCGAAGAGCTTGCGCTGGTCGCTCGACAGGCCTATGTTGTACTCCTCGTAGACGGCCTCCAGCTCGGTGTGGAAGCCGCGTATGACCATGTTCTGGAAGCGGTCGCTCTGTATCTTGGCCCAGTTCTCTATCTCGTTCGAGGGAATGTCCTCGGTGTAGCAGGTCACGTCGTTGGAGGTGTAGGCGTTGGTGCCCTCGGCACCGATGGCCGCCATGAGCTTGTCGTACTCGTTGGGAATGAAGTAGGCGGCGGCCAGCTGGCTCACGCTGTCGATGGCGTGGTAGGCCTGTCGCCGCTGCTCCGGGTCGGTGAGCAGGCGGTACTGCTCGTAGCGGCGCTCAATGTCGTCGAGCAGCGGAGCCTCGGCGTCGGGGTTGTTGGTGCCAAACTGCTTGGTGCCCTTGAACATGAGGTGCTCCAGATAGTGGGCCAGGCCGGTGGTCTCGGCTGGGTCGTTCTTCGAGCCGGTGCGCACAGCGACGTAGGTCTGTATGCGCGGCTTCTCGGCGTTCACCGAGAGATACACCTTCAGGCCGTTGGCAAGCGTATAGATGCGCGTCTGCATCAGGTCGCCCTCCACGGTGTCGTACTTGTAGTCTTTTGCCTGCGCGCCCGTGGCGAGCAGCAATGCGGCAACAGCCGCTAAAGTCTTCAGTTTCATTTGCTATGTTGAATTAGGTTTTTCTCCGCAAAGGTACGATTTAGCGAGAACAAAACAAAGAAAAACTTTCTTTTTTTTGTCGAGCGTGAGTACCTTCGCCTTCTTTTAGAAGGCAAAAGTACAACAAAAAGCCTAAACGGCCAAACATTTGCACGTAAAAACCGACGGCGACACGAAGTTTAGCCACGTGAAGTTACTAAAATATCATAAATAAAGGGCAAAAAAGCACTGTCTTTGCTCAGAATTCAGTACATTTGCGTCCAGTATGCTGCTGTATTTCAGCAGCCATCAGACAATATCTGCACTCACTGTAACATAAACCTAAACACAACCATGAAACTTTACCACCTATTACTCATCTCCCTGCTCGCCACGACGGCAGGCACGGGAACCCAGGCCAAGCCATCGACCAAGGGCAACGGCTGGTGCAAGCTGTTCGACCAAGGATGGCAGTTTGAAAAAGACGGCAAGACCGCAAGCGTTGACCTGCCCCACGACTGGGACATCTACTACGCGCCGAGCGCCACAGGAGCCTCGGGCAACGACGGCGGCTACTACCCCGGCGGCCGAGGCACCTACACCAAGCGCTTCGCCACGCCGAAGGCCGAGCGCGTGATGCTCCACTTCGAAGGCGTGTACCACAACGCCACTGTTACCATCAACGGCCAGAAAGCCGGGCAGCACGCCTATGGCTACACGCCATTCACCGTCGACGTTACACCTTATTTATATAAGGACCGGCGGCTGAACGAGGTGAAGGTAGTGGTAGACAACTCCGACCAGCCCAACTGCCGGTGGTACAGCGGTTCGGGCATCTACCGCCACGTGTGGCTACAGACCATGCCCGCCCTTCACATCGTGGAGAACGGCATACAGGTGTACACTACCGAAGCCACGGCCGAGAAGGCCACCGTGGAGATGAGCGTCACATTTACCAACAGCGACAGCATAGAGCGCCAAGTAGACGACGTCGAGGTGAGCTTCGACGGAGGGAGCTTCCAGCTCGACGCCAACAGCCGACAGACGCTGGAGCGCTGGAAGCAGGAGCTGCGCACAGTCAAGCCCGGCACCAGCTGCGTGCTCAGCGGCAAGTACACCACCGACCAGCCGCGACTGTGGTCGCCCGACACGCCCAGCCTCTACTCGGCCACGGTGAGGCTGAAGTCGCAAGGGCGCGTCATCGACGAGCGCACGGTGACGTTTGGCATACGCACCATCAGCTTCGATGCCCGCAGGGGATTCCGGCTCAACGGCAAGCCGATGAAGCTCAACGGAGCCTGCGTACACCACGACGACGGAGTGCTCGGAGCCATGGCTTTCGACGCAGCCGAAGTGCGCAAGGTGAGGCTGATGAAGGAGGCTGGATTCAACCTCATCCGCACCAGCCACAACCCCACCACCAGAGCCTTTCTCGATGCCTGCGACTCGCTGGGGATGCTCGTCATAGGCGAAGTGTTCGACGGATGGCGCACGGAGAAGACCGCCCACGACTACCACGAGCAGTTCGACTCCTGCGCACGCGCCGACGTCTACGCCATGGTGCAGCGCGACCGCCTGCACCCCAGCATCATCAGCTGGAGCATAGGCAACGAGGTGATAGAGCGCAAGGACATACGCGTGGTGACCACCGCACGGCAGCTCAAGCGCTACATACTCGACATGGACAACACACGGCCAGTGACCGAGGCCCTCTGCGCCTGGGACCGCGACTGGGAAATCTACGACCCGCACGCCGAGGTGCTCGACGTGGTGGGCTACAACTACATGATGTTCAAGCACGAGACCGACCACCAGCGCGACCCGGAGCGCGTGATGTGGCAGACGGAGAGCTACTCGCGCGACGCCTTCCAGAACTGGAAGCGCACGCAGCAATACCCCTACATCGTGGGCGACATGGTGTGGACGGGACTCGACTACCTCGGAGAGTCGGGCATAGGCCGCAACTACTATGAGGGAGAGCTGGCCGGCGAGCACTGGCAGAACAAGCAATTTCCCTGGCACGGGGCCTACTGCGGCGACGTGGACATCACTGGCTGGCGCAAGCCCATCAGCCACTACCGCGACATGCTGTGGAACAACCTGCAGAAGCCCTACATGGCCGTGAAGGAGCCCAACGGCTATCGCGGACAGGTGAAGACGACCATGTGGAGCGTGTGGCCCACCTGGGAGAGCTGGAACTGGCCCGGCTGGGAGGGCAAGCCCATCGAGGTAGAGGTGTACACCAAGCAGCCCACCGTGGAGCTATATCTCGACGACCAGCTCATAGCCAAGCAAGAGGTAAGCGAGAAAACCGCCTACAAGGCCACCTTCACCACTCCCTACAAGCCCGGCGTGCTCAAGGCCGTCACACCCGCTGGCACCACCACGCTCACCACAGCCGCCGCGCCGGCACGGCTGCGCCTCACGCCCGACCGCTCCATCATCAGCGCCGACGGCCAGGACCTGGCCTATGTCACCCTTGAGGTGGTCGACGCCGATGGCCGCGTGGTGCCCGAGGCGGCCATAGCCTGCCAGGTGAGTGTGGGCGGCACGGCCCAGCTGATGGCCGCCGCATCGGCCGACCTGAGAGACCTCGAGCCCAAGACCTCGGCCAAGGTCACCACCTGGAAGGGCCGCGCAGTCATCGTGGTGCGCAGCCAGCAGAAGCGCGGCAAGGCCACCGTGAGCGTGAAGTCGGAGCTGCCTGTGGCAACCACCGTCGTCACCACCCGCTAAGCGCAGCCGTTCGTGTCGGCGGGTTTTCCCCGCAGGAAAAAAGCACCGCAGTCTGTGTCGGCGGGTTTTCCCCGCCGAAAAAAGCGCAGCCGTTCGTGTCGGCGGGTTTTCCCCGCAGGAAAAAAGCGCAGCCGTTCGTGTCGGCGGGTTTTCCCCGCCGAAAAGCTCTTGGGATGCAAGAAACGAAAGGCGCTGACTTTTTCAAAAGTCAGCGCCTTTTGAAAATGGGTTGCACCATTTGTCGTTCCAATAATAAGAGAGAGAGATAATACAGCCGCCAACTCCCACCATACGAACCTCAAATAAGTTAAAATATTTCTGGTAATATTTTGTTTCCAGAATCCTGAAACCAAGGAGTGCCGTCTACCTATTCTCAGGCGTTTTCCACAGCCGGCGAAAGGCGGTAGATAGGCAGACTGCCGTCGGGATAGGACTACAATGGTTTGGATTTTCGAAAAAAATGTTCGAAAAGTCGGTTTTTTCATGCGTGGAATCGAGTTCCCTAACCATCCTTACGCATCTTTGGACGTGCCTTTTCTGAAAGAGGACGTGCCTTTCCTGAAAAAGGACGTGCTTTTTGAAAAAAAGGACGTGCTTTTTGCAGAAGACTCCCATGCTATTTTCCGCGAAAAAGCCATTATTTCAGAAGTAGCTGGCTTTCAAGGCTTTGCAAAAACCAACAAAACTTGTGTATTTACCCTTTTCCTTTTCTTCGCTGGCAAATACGCAAGTCTCAGCGAACACTTTGTAAGAAAAGTTTGGTGCTTTTCGCAAAAAAGTCAGTGCTAATTTCCCAACAGTCAGGCATTGCTGCACAAAAGCCAAAAGGACAGGGCACTAACCAAAGCAACAAATTTGGTTAGCACCCTGCCGACGGAGAAAAGGTGGCCCCAGAAGCGACTCATCGGTGAGGAGGGAGGTGACAAAGTCGCCGCAGGGCCGGAAAAGGTTTACTGGTTGACTTGTGTGGAGTATCTCACGGTGACCGTGGGCGAGTAGGTGTTGAGCAGCGTCAGCACTATGGTGCCCGCATCGGTGGTGTAGTCGGCCTCCTTGTGCAGGTCGCCGTGGTGGGGCATGCCTGGCCAGGTGTCGAGTTCCTTCTGCAGCTCGTCGTGTATGGCCTGCCACAGGTTGCTGGTGGAGTCGTTGTAGGTGGCGGTGTACTGCTCCAAGATGTCGCTGATGGTGTCGCCCTGGTGGAAGATGGTGAGCATATAGTTGCGTGCCACGGTGTCGGCCAGCACGATTTGCGTGGCGTTGGTCGCGTGGGTGTCGACAGCCAGCCCGCGCGCCTCAAAGGAGTCGGCCATGGCCTTGGCACTCATGCCCATCGACAGTCCGTGGCAGTTGAGATACTTACGCTCGCCGCTGCAGGCACACAAGGCGCAGAAGGCCACGAGCAGAAACAGGATTTTTTTCATGGTGGGAAAGGGGTGTTTGGTGGTTAAACATTAGATGGGTTGTACGGCGAGGCATACCACGCCGCACGGTTAGTCCTTGTGAATGGGCAGGGTGAAGATGCGCCCGTCGCTGAGTATGAAGGTGACGGCACTGCCGTCGGTGGTGACAAGTATGTTCTGGAAGATGCTCAGCTTGCCGTCCTTTCCGTCCTGGCCGTCGGCGGGCGTGCCCGTGTCCTGCCAGGTGATGCCACCGTCGGAGGATACTTCCCACGTGCCGGTGACACTGTTGATGCGCACGATGGGGATGGGCACGTTGCTGGTCAGGTCGTCCTTGCCGTCCTTGCCGTCCTTGCCGTCGCGACCGTTCTTGCCGTCGACGCCGTCGTGGCCATCCTTGCCGTCGACACCGTTGTGACCGTCCTTGCCGTCCTTGCCGTCGATGCCGTCGCGCCCATCCTGGCCATCGACGGCGCTGGCACGCAGCTTGTTGCCATTGGCGTCCACCATCCAAGCGCCATTGATGGTCCAGTAGTACAGGCTGTCGGCATCCTGGGCCACGCTCAGCTCAAGGCCGGTGCCGTCGTCGCCACGCTCGCCCGCCTCGCCCTGGCGCCCATTGCGCAGGGTCACGGGGTCGCTGTTGGCGAAGGTGATGGTATAGGAGCCATCGCTGTTGCGCACTACGTCGGTGACGCGATTCTGCCCTTCCACGGTCTCCACGATGCGCTTCAGGGCGGTGAGTTCCTCGCCAGCCTCGAGCACCCTCTTCTCGAGCACCTCGACGCGCGAGCCCAGCTGGCGCAGGTCGTCGCCATACTTGTCGCAGGAGATGAAGAGCGTGGGGAGCGCGATGGCCAGCACAGCCAGCCCTGCCCTCAGTGGGACGAGGCGAGCACCCTGGCGGCAAAGCCGCCGGGCACGCTGGGAGAGAGGGGCCTCCCGGCGGCAAAACCGCCGGGCACACTGGAGGCTGAATGTTGCGTTATGTCTCATACTGGTTAGCGTTTTTAAGGGTCATACACTGTGGCAAGGGTCAGGAGTGGTTGTTGAGCAGGGGCACGGTGAAGGTGACACCGTTTCTGAGCTTGAACACCACGACATCGCCGTCGACGGAGGTGGTGACGTTGACCGACTCGATGAGCGAGTCGGCATCCTGTCCGTCCTTGCCGTCCTTGCCGGTGGCTGGTGTGCCGGTAGAAATCCAGGTCTCGCCGCCGTCGGTGGAAATCTCCCACACGCCCGACTCCTGGTTGATGCGCAGCTGGGGCGAGATGGCCTTGCCATCCTTGCCGTCGACACCGTCGCGGCCGTCCTTGCCGTCGACACCGTCGATGCCGTCCTTGCCGTCCTCGCCGTCAACGCCGTCCTTGCCATCCTGGCCGTCGACGCCATCCTTGCCGTCGCGGCCATCGATACCGTTGGCCCTGATTTTCTGGCCGTTGACCACGAGCCACTCGCCGTTGAGCACCCAGTACCACAGGCCGTCGCTGTCCTGCTGCACCGACACGTTGGGAGCCTGGGCATCGCGGCCACGCTCGCCACGCTCGCCGTCCTTGCCGTCGGTGATGACGATGGCCCCCTCGTTGGCAAAGGTGATGATGTAGCCGTCGTCGGTATTGGTGACATTGGTAATGTAGTCGCCGCCCTCCATGGCATCGAGAATGGTCTGGATGCTGGTAATGTCGCTGTTGACACGCTTCACCAGGTTCTCGAGCACGGTGACGCGATACTCCAGGGCGTCGATCTCGTCCTGATAGTCGGTGCACGAGGTGGTCAGCCCAGCGGCAAGCACCATGGCGGCGATGAGCAGTGATAGTCTGATTGCTTTCATATTAGTCGCTATGTTTTGTTTGGTATGTTACTCTATGGGTTCGTAGACGAAGCAGATGGTGACACGGTTGTCCTCGGGTATGTCGAAGGGCTGCACACGGTCGCCCTTGGCAAACTTGCGTATGCGCGACTCGTTGACACCCTCGTCCATGATATACTGCGCCACCACCGAGGCCCGCTCGCGGGAGAGGCGCTCGTTGATCTGCGGCGTGCCGGTTTCCTTGTCGGCGTAGCCCGTGAGGCGCACGTAGGCCGTGGGGTGGTTCTCCAGGTAGGTCAACAGGCGGCGCAGCTTGGGTATCTCGCTGCTGCGAATGACGCTTTGGTTGAGTTCAAACTGTATGTTGACCGTGAACTGTATCTTCTCCTTGGGCTGTTCCACCACGGGCTGCGGCTGCGGGGCGGGCGGCGTGATGGTCTCGTAGACGGCCTCGGTGCGGCGATAGGTGCGACCCAGGTTGAACTTCACGCCCACGAGGGCGTTGAAGTGCCAGTCGCGGTTGTCGCGCTTGCCGCGCTTGGAGTTGAAGTGGTCGGGAAGCATGTTGGCGTTGGCCTCCAAGCCCACCGACACGCGGTCGGAAAGGCGGAAGTCGGCGCCAAGGCCAGCGCGCGCCACCAGATGCCAGCGGCTGTCGTGCCACAGTTTCTGGAAGTCCACGCCGAAGCGCTTGTCGGCTTCCACGGCGTCGTCGTTGTTCCAGCTGTAGGCCGCGCCGCCCCCTAAGAACACGTAGGGGTTGAACAGCCGCTCCGGGTTCCACCCGGCAAAGAGCGAAGCCAGGTCGGCATGCAGCTCAAGGGCGGGCTGAATGAAGTTCCACTTGTATTTCTCCTCAGGAAAGGCATACTTGTTGCGCGCCCAAAGGCCCGACAGCGAGAGGCGGGCCTGCAGCTGCGGAATGAAGCGGTAGCCCAGTGTGAGCTGGGCTGCGGGCGAAAGCAGCTCGCCGAACGTGGCCTCACCCACGTCGTAGGCACCGCCAGCCTGGATGCCAAGCTGGAAATGGGGCACGAAAACGGTCTCGGAGGGCCTTACCAGTCGCCGCTCAGTGGCGGACTGCTGCGCCAACATGACAGCAGAGGACAGGAAAAGCGAAAAGACAAAAACAAAAAACCGGTTCATCATGATAAGTAGCGCAGGTTATTTTTACTTTTTTTTGCAAAGATACGAATTATTGACAAACACGCAAACTTTTTTGGACATTTTTTTTGAAATATGCGAAAAAATAGCTAATTTTGCACCTACATACTGCGTAGCAGTAGGAGAAATATCATAAACCGAACAGATGACGAGCAGACAAACAAGGCGTTTACTGACCTTTGCCGTATTTCTATACATTATTATATTCGCGCGCGCGCAAAGCGTCATGGCCTCACCCGGCGACAGCGTCAGGGTGTACACCAACGAGCACCCCCTGGTGTTTGAGGGTGAGTGGGATTTGTTGCCCTACACCTTCCTCAACGAGAACGGACAGCCCGACGGCTACAGCGTGGAGCTGGTGAACCTGCTGCTCGACGAGCTGGGCATACCCCACGTGGTAAAGCTCAAGCAGCCCGTGGAGGCATACAACGACCTCAAGGAGGGACGTGCCGACCTCATGCTCGGACTGGCCATGGACTTCCACGACGAATACGGCAAGTATGGCAAGAAGACGCTCTCGCTCTTCACACAGAGCGTGGTCACGCCCAAGGGCAAGCCCGTGCTCATCAAGCGCTTCAAGGACCTGAGCGACCACAAGGTCATAGTCAGGGACTCGGGATTGTGCCACCACCTGATGATAGACTACGGCTGGGGCGACAACGCCATCACCTACAGCGACATACGCGAGGCCGTGCGCGAACTGAGCATCGACGAAGACGGGCAGCTCGTGTGGAACACGGCATCGCTGAAGTGGCTCCTCCACCATCACCACATCGACAACCTGGAAATGACGCCAGTAAACATGCACTACGGCGAGTACAAGTTCATTTCCAACGACCAGCACCTGCTCGACATGCTCGACGAGGCCTACTCCAGGCTCGAGACCTCGGACAAGGTGGAGCGGCTGAGACAGAAGTGGTTCTACCCCGAAATCAACGAAAAGCCCACACAGCCCTGGCTCTACGTAATGGCAGCACTCGGAGCACTGCTGGTGGTGGTGCTGGTGGTCTACACCGTGACCTACCGCATACAGGAAAGGAAGCTCAGCCGACTGAACCAAACGCAGAACAGCCGACTGACGCTCATCATCGAAGCCAGCCAGGTGAACATGTGGACCTACGACATCAAGGCCAACCAGATTGCGTGGCGAAGCGAGAACGGGCAACCCCTGTACACCTACACCATGGAGGAGTTTGCCCAGCGCTACAGCCCAGAGGACTTCCTCCGCCTGCGCCACGTACTCGACGAGCTGGCCGCCAGCCGGAAGCTGCCAGGCGACAAGGAACAGGAACACACCCTCGAACTCATGGCCCGCGACACGGAGAGCGGCTCCGACGAGCTGCGCGACTACGTCATATCGCTCTCAGTGCTCAACCGCGACAAGAACGGCACCGCCACCGTCATCATTGGCACCAAGAAGGACATAACCAAGCTTAAAAAGAAGCAGCGCGAGGACGAACAGCGCACCCGACGCTACTGGGCACTGTTCAATACGCAGCTGCTGGGCGTGCTGTTCTTCAACAAAGAAGGCGTGCTGGTCGACATCAACCCTAAGGCCTGCGAGATGTACGGCTGCCAGGCCGACGAGATACTCGCCGAGCACGTCAGGCTCACCGACGTCATCGACACCGGAGACCTGCCACTGGAGCAGCTCAACGGATTCGCCACCACACAGTTCATCGACCTCGACAAGCTGTCGCCAAGCCAGTACCGGGTGAAGAGCGTGAGCCACAAGGGGAGGCTGTGCAACGAATACAAGCTGATGACCGTCACCGCCGACAACGGGCAGCTCATAGGCATCTTTGCCGTGTGCAGAGACATCACCAGCGTAGTTACCAGCATGGCCAAGACAGAACAAGCCACACAGCTGCTCAGCCAGACCAAGGCCGTACTGGGGCAGTATGAGCACAACATCGACACAGTGCTCCACGGTAGCGACCTCAGGCTGGCCACATACTCGCCAACGTCGCACACGCTGACCATACACCGAAGCGTGAGCCAGATACAGCACGTGCTCACACAGACCAGGTGCATGACGCTCGTCGACGACCACTCCAAGAAGCAAGCCATGCGACTGCTCAACGACATGGACCAGCGCATAGACCGCAACATCGACGTGAGCATACGCACCACCCTGCGAGGCAAGGACAGGCGCAGGCTCGAACTGCGATTCTGCCTCATGCCCCTGCACGGACGCGACGGCCAGGTGACCGACTACCTGGGCTTGCTGCTCGACCAGAGCGAGCTGGCAGACATAGCCCAGCAGACCGAAGAGAAACTGGCCAAGGTGGAGGAGGTGGAAGCCACGAAAAACAGCTTCATCAACAACATGGTGCAGGAAATACGCACGCCGATGAACACCGTCACCGACTTCGTGGCACAGCTCGGCACCAACCAGGCCAAGGAGTCGGAGGAGATGCTCACAGCAGGCATACTTAAGAACGCCGACCAACTCATCCACCTCATAGACAACATACTCTACTTGTCGAGGCTCGAAGCCAGCATGGTGGAAATCAACAAACAGCCTTGCGACTTCGCCGAAATATTCTCATCGCTGTGCATGAACGGCTGGGCAAAGTACCAAAACGACAAGACCAGCTACATCGTGGACAACCCCTACGAGCAGCTCGTGGTAGACATCGACGCCACAAACCTGGGCAACGCCATAGCACAGCTCACGGCCAACGCCGCACAGCACACCGCCACCGGCGTGGTGCGCACGCGCTACGACTATATTGGCCGCCGACTCATGATCACCATCGACGACACCGGCGAAGGCATAGACCAGGCCGAGATGGAGCGCATCAACCAAATAGCCACCGGCGGGGTACGCACCACCAAGGGGCTGGGCCTGGCCATCACCAAGGAGCTGGTGAGGCAGATGGGTGGCACGGTAGACATCAACTCAGAGAAGGGGCTGGGCACCACCGTCTACGTCACCATACCCTGCCAGGCCACAGTAGTCAAGCGCAAGAAAACCATAGAAAGAGAGACAAGCGCGACGAAAAGGGCAATAACCACACTACTCATCGCCCTGCTAAGCGCCACCCCACTCTGGGCGCTGTCGCTCCGAGAGCGCTACACCAACGAGCACCCGGTGGTCATCGTATGCGACCTGGACAAGCCCCCCTATGAGTTTCTCAACAGCCAGGGCGAGCCGGCCGGCTCCAACATCGACGTGATGCGCGCCGTGCTGAAGGAGCTGGAGCTGCCCTGCACCTTCGTGATGAAGGAATGGACGCTGGCACTGAAGACCTTCGAGCGCGGCAAGGCCGACATCGTGCTGGCCAACGAGCACAGATACAAGAAGTCGGGCTACGCCATCTCAAGCAACATACTCAACTACAACCGCATACGCGTGGCCATGTATGGCGACTCGGTGGCCAACGTGTCGTTGAAGAAGCTCAAGGAGGAAGGCGCGGTGTTCAAGCCCGGCGACTACACGGCACTCAGGTTCAGGGAGGAAGACAGCAGCCACGTGAGCGCCATGGAGTACCAGTCGCCCAAGATGGCCCTCACCGGCCTGGTGAACGGCGACTACAAGTACTACGTGTGGGGAGAGGAGCCGCTGAAATGGAAAATCAGGGAACTCAACCTCGAAGGCATCACGCTCAACGAGTGCGCCATACCCCCCAGCGAAATCCACATTATCGGCCACGACCACCAGCTCATAGAACAGATTGACGACCAGTTCTCGCGCATGAAGCAAAACGGTGTCATCGCCGCCATACAGGACCACTGGCTCCACCCCGAGCGCGCCAGCAAGGAACGTTCCTTCCGCGCCGTCTACGCCACCCTGGCCGCACTCTTCGCCCTGGCCCTCGTCTGGCTGCTCAGCCGCCTGGCACGCACCCACGCCCGGATGGTGCAGCGCAAGTCGACCGAGCTTAACGACATGATGCTCAAGGCACTGCACATGGGCAACTACAAGGTGATGGTCTACGACGTGGCCAACGACCTCATAGTCGACCGCTACGGCAACACCCTGCCCGAGGGAGGCATCACCCTGGAGGAGTTCACACGCCGCATACACCCCAACCAGCAACAGGAGTTCACGCAGAAGATGAAGCGCCTGCTCAACGGCCGCGAACGCCACTTCGAGCTTGACAAGCTGTGGAACGCCGGCACCGACGACGACCCTCACTGGCTCATCTTCCAGGGAAGAGCCGCCGTGGAGCTTGACAACCACGGCCACGCCGCCTACGTGGTCAACGTCATCCACGACATCACGCAGGACATGGAGCAGGACCGCGCCGCCCAGGAGCTGGAGCGCAAGTACGAGTGCCTGGTCAACATGCCGTTCGTGGCCGTCTCCTTCTACGACAAAGGCGGCAAGTTCATCAGCGCCAACGACACCATGCAGGAGCTGTGCGGCATGGACAAGTCCCCCGACGTGAAGCGCTTCTGGGAAAAGACGAGCATGTTCGACGTGGCACTCTTCCGGGGCATCTACAACGCCAACGAGCACAACGACCTGCTCTTCTGCCAGCACATGCTCTACCCCGAACTGGGCCTCGACCGCTACATAGAGTGCCACATACAGCCCCTGCTGGACGACAGCGGCGAAGTGGCCAACTACTTTATCAACACCTTCAACCTCACCAGCCAGCGGCAGCACATCAGGCAGCTGTATGCCATGGAGCGCGAGAGCAAAGACACCCTTGAGCAGATAGGCGTGAAGAAAGACCAGCTCACATACCTGCTCCTCCACGGCGAGCGCTACCTCGTAAGGCTGGACGTGGCCAAGCAGACAGCCGTCTTCTTCCGCCAGATGGAGAAGCCCGAATACACACACACCACCGACAGCTTCTGCGCCATGCTCTGCCAGGCCGACCGACAGCCCTTCATGGAGCTGTTTGGCAGCAACCCGCCACTCACCACCCACCACATGGTGCTCCACCTGGACCACACCACCAACCAGCCAAAGGGCGCAGTGCTCGACATGACGCTTGAGCCGTGCCTCGACAGCCAGGGCGCAGTAGTGGCCTACACAGGCACTGCCACCAATGTCACCAGCCTTAGCCACGCCCGCCAGCACCTACAGGAGATGACCACGCTGGCCAACGACAGCCTGCGCAGGAAGAGCGGATTCATGGCCTCCATGACCCACGAGCTGCGCACGCCGCTCAACGCCATCGTGGGCTTCACCAGCGTGCTACAGGCCATGAGCGACACGCCCGAGCGCGCCGAGTACCTACGAATCATCCGCAACAGCAGCGACATGCTGCGCCGACTCATCGACGACATCATCGAGGCATCGACCTACACCATCAGCGGCACCATGACCATCGTGCCCGAGAAGGTGAACTTCTCCGCCGCCTTCGAAGACATCTGCCTCACCCTGGAGAAGCGTATGCAAGAGCCAGAGGTGAAGTTCATCAAGGACAACCCCTACAGCACGCTCAACGCTTCCGTCGACACCAACCGCATACAGCAGGTGCTCACCAACTTCGTCACCAATGCCGTGAAATTCACCAAGAAGGGCCACATACGCCTGGGCTACCGCTACCAGGACCAGGGCCTCTACTTCTACTGCGAGGACACGGGCAAAGGCATTCCCAAGGCCCAGCAGGCCATCGTGTTCGACCGCTTCGTGAAGCTCGACGAGTTTGTGCAGGGCACGGGCATGGGCCTGTACATCTGCAAGCAGATAGCCCAGAGCTACCACGGGCGCATAGGCGTCGACAGCCTGGGCCAGGACAAGGGGTCCACCTTCTGGATGTGGATACCCTGCACGGTGGAAGAGCCAGCCAAGTAAGAGCCAGCAACCATGAAAGACCTGCCAGCAACCCTTCTGAAGATAGTACTGCCATTGCTTCTCGGCGGTGCCATACTCTACTGGATGTATCGCGACTTCGACTTCCAGAGCATCAGCCACGTGCTGTGGCACGAGATGGACTGGACGTGGATGCTCCTGTCGTTTCCCTTCGGCATACTGGCACAGCTCATGCGCGGCTGGCGCTGGCAGCAGACGCTCGAGCCCCTGGGCGAGCACACCCGCCGCCCAGTGGCCACCGGGGCCATATTCATCTCCTACGCCGCCAGCCTCGTCGTGCCACGCATAGGCGAGTTCACGCGCTGCGGAGTGCTCAAGCGCTACGAGGGCATATCCTTCTCCAAGGCCCTTGGCACGGTGGTCACCGAGCGGGCCATCGACACGCTGCTCCTGCTGCTCATCGTGGGCACCACGCTGCTGCTACAGATGTCGGCCTTCGGCACCTTCTTCCGCCGCACGGGAACCACCCTCGAGAGCCTGCTCCACGGATTCTCCCCGGCCGGCTACCTCGTCACCTTCGTCTGTGGTGCCGCCGCCCTGCTGCTGCTCCACCTGCTGCTTAGGAAGCTGTCCATATATAATAAGGTGAAGGCCACAGCGGCTGGCATCTGGCAAGGCATCGGCTCGCTGCGCCACGTGGCCAACCTGCCACTATTCATCGCCTTCACCCTCGGCATCTGGGCAAGCTACTTCCTGCACTACTACCTCACCTTCTTCTGCTTCACCTTCACCAGCCACTTAGGCATGGGCTGCGCCTTGGTCACCTTCATAGCTGGCTCACTGGCAGTCATCGTGCCCACGCCCAACGGGGCTGGCCCGTGGCACTTCGCGGTGAAGACCATGCTCATACTCTATGGCGTGGCCGACGAGCAAGCACTCTACTTCGTATTAATAGTTCACACGGTGCAGACCATGCTGGTGGCCGTACTGGGCATCTACGCCTGGATGCGGCTCAGCTTCATCACACCAAAAAAAATCATAAAGACCTAAGACATGAGTGAAATCAAGAACTTACAGCCTCAGTGCGTATGGAAGCATTTCTACGCACTGACACAGGTGCCCCGCCCCAGTGGGCACTTAGAGAGAATCCAGCAGTTTCTGCTCGACTTCGGCAAGCAGGCCGGCGTGGAAGTGTTTAAGGACGCCGCAGGCAACATCGTCATGCGCAAGGGAGCTACGCCTGGCATGGAAGGGCGCAAGGGAGTAATCCTGCAGGCCCACATGGACATGGTGCCCCAGAAGGCCCCGGAGTCGCCCCACAACTTTGAGACCGACCCCATCGAGGCGTGGATCGACGGCGAATGGGTGAAGGCTCGCGGCACCACCCTCGGCGCCGACGACGGCCTGGGCGTGGCCGCCATCATGGCCGTGATGGAGGACAAGACGCTGCAGCACGGCCCCGTCGAGGCCCTCATCACCGCCGACGAAGAGACGGGCATGTACGGTGCCAACGACCTGCCCGCAGGCGAGCTACAGGGCGACATACTGCTCAACCTCGACTCTGAGACCTGGGGCAAGTTCGTCATAGGCTCCGCCGGCGGCATCGACGTCACCGCCACACTGGCCTACAAGGAAGCCGACACCGACCCCGACGACGCTGCCGTGCGCATCACCCTCAAGGGGCTGCGCGGCGGCCACTCCGGCCTGGAGATACACGAGGGCCGCGCCAACGCCAACAAACAGATGGTGCGCATCGTGCGCGAGGCCATAGAGCAGCTCGACGCCCGCTTAGCCTCCTGGCACGGCGGCAACATGCGCAACGCCATACCCTTCAAGGCCGAGGTGGTGCTCACCCTGCCCAAGGACAACGTCGAGGCCATGCGCTCGCTGGCCAACGACTGGCTCGACGACCTCAAGGACCAGTTCAAGCTCATCGAGAACGACATAGAGCTCATCGTGGAAGACGTGGACACGCCAGCCACGGAGGTGCCCGTGGAAATACAGGACAACCTGGTCGACGCCATCTACGCCTGCCACGACGGCGTGGTGCGCATGATCCCCTCCTACCCCGACGTGGTGGAGACCTCGTCCAACCTGGCCATCATCGACATCGACGGCGGCAGCGCAACCCTCAAGATCCTGGCCCGGAGCAGCCGCGAGGACATGAAGGACTACGTGGTCAACATGCTTGTCAGCTGCTTCAGCATGGCCGGCATGAAGGTGGAGACGACAGGCAGCTACGGCGGCTGGGACCCCAACCCGCAGTCGGAGATACTCAACCTGCTGATGAAGAACTACAAGGAGCTGTTCGCACAGGACGCCACCATACAGGTGGACCACGCCGGACTGGAGTGCTCGATCATACTGGAGAAATATCCACACCTCGACGTGGTGAGCCTCGGCCCCACCCTGCGCTCGCCACACACCACCAACGAGCGTACACTCATAGCCACCGTGGAACCCTTCTGGCAGCTGCTCACCAAGACACTGGCCACCCTACCCGAGCGCTAACCTTTCCCCACACCAACAACAAGCATGATTGACAGGGCAACCGTTGACAAGATACTCGACGCGGCACAGATAGTGGATGTCGTGGGCGACTTCGTCACGCTGCGCAAGAGCGGCGTCAACTACAAGGGACTTTGCCCCTTCCACGACGACAAGAACCCCTCGTTCATGGTCAGCCCCGCAAAGAACATCTGCCACTGCTTCGTGTGCGGCAAGGGTGGCACACCCGCCGGCTTCCTCATGGAGCACGAGCAGATAAGCTACCCCGAGGCGCTGCGCTGGCTGGCGCGCAAGTACAACATTGAGATTGTAGAGCGCGAGCAGACCGACGAGGAGCGGCGCGAGCAGACCGAGCGCGAGTCGATGTTCATAGTCAACGAGTGGGCCTGCCAGTGGTTCCACGACACGCTGAAGAACGACCCCGACGGCGTGGCCATAGGCCGGCAGTACTTCCGCAGCCGAGGCATACGCGACGACATCGTGGAGAAGTTCTCGCTCGGCTACGCCCCACAGCGGCGCGACGCCCTGGCCAACGCCGCCCTCAAGAAGGGCTACAAGGCCGACTACCTGCTCAAGACCGGACTCTGCTACAGCCGCGACGACCAGCCGCAGCTCGTCGACCGCTACCGAGGGCGCGTCATCTTCCCCTGGCACAACGTCAGCGGAAAGGTGGTGGCCTTCGGCGGCCGACTGCTCGACCAGCGCACCAAGGGCGTGGCACAGAAGTACGTCAACTCGCCCGACTCCGACATCTACCACAAGGAGCGCGAGCTATACGGCATCTACCAGGCCAAGCGCGCCATAGTCAAGGAAGACCGCGTGTTCATGGTCGAAGGCTACACCGACGTCATTGCCATGCACCAGGCCGGCATCGAGAACGTGGTGGCCAACTCCGGCACGGCCCTCTCGCAATACCAGATCAGGCTCCTTCACCGCTTCACGCAGAACATCACCCTGCTCTACGACGGCGACGAGGCCGGCATACACGCCGCCATGCGAGGCACCGACATGCTCCTGGCCGACGGCATGAACATACGCGTGCTGCTACTGCCCGACGGACACGACCCAGACTCTTTCGCACGGGCACACTCCGCCGAGGAGCTGCGCGCCTACATCGACGACAACCAGCAGGACTTCATCTCCTTCAAGACGAAACTCAACGTCGAGGGCATCAGCGACCCCGTGAAGCGCTCGGAGGGCATCAGCGGTATCGTCAAGAGCATCTCGGTCATACCAGACCCCATCCTGCGCTCCACCTACCTCTCCGACCTGGCCTCGCGTCTTGGGCTGAAAGAGCAGACGCTCATCTCCACCATGAACAAGTTCATTCGCCAGGACAAGGAGAACCGCCTAAAGGAGCAGGAGCGTCAGGCCCGCGCCACAACCGCGCCCGCCGACGTTCCCACCGACGCTCCCGCCCCCACTGTGCCCGGCGGTTTTGCCGCCGGGGAGCCTGCCACGCCTGCCACCACCACCACGTCAGCACCCACTGCGCCCGGCGGTTTTGCCCCCGGGGTGTCTGCCATCGACCCCGCCAACAGCGGCATCGCGCCGCTGGAGACGCTGCTCGTGCGCGAAGTGATACGCCACGGCGAGGAGGTGGTGTTCGACAACGTGGAGACCGACGACGGCCAGACCGTGAGCCTCAACGTGGCGCAATACCTCAGCCAAGACCTCGCACAAGACAACCTGCAGTTCAGCAACCCGCTCTACAACCGCATACTGGCCGAGGCCGTGGCCCAAAGCTCCGACCCTACCTTCAGAGCCGAGCACTACTTCACCTCCCACCCCGACATAGCCGTGAGCCAGCTGGCGGCAAGGCTCATCACCGACCGCCACCAGCTGGGCGGACGCTTTGTCATCACCCCCAGGGAGGGAGCGCGGCGACAGCGACTGCTCCACTTAGTCATGGACTACCGCATGAGCCTGGTCAACCAGCGGCTGCACGACATACAAGATGCCATGCGCCACTCCACAGGCGACATGGAGAGCCTCATGGCCCTCATGCAGGAGTACAAGGACATGCAGGAGCTGCGCAACGCCATTGCCCGCCGACTGGGCAGCGACGTGATGACAACGCGCTAAGAAGAAACAGTCCCAACACCCAAGCAACAAGAGGCAACAATCCATAGCCGTAGCCACGCTCCCGCCCCTACTGTGCCCGGCGGTTTTGCCGCCGGGAATTCCGCCGTTCATCCTGCCCCCCTAAAGGCCCCCACCACCCCAACAACAAGTAGCCAAGCCATGCCCAGCACAAACCTCATCCTTTTCGTCCTCTACCACGTGGTGGTCATACTCACCATCGTCCACGTGCTCATGGACAACCGACAGCCCCCCAAGACCGCCGCCTGGATACTCGTCATCTGGTTTGTACCCATAGCCGGCATCGTGCTCTACCTCTTCTTCGGTGTCAACACGCGCAAGGAGCGCATGGTCAGCCAGCGCTCGCTCGACGAGCTCACCCGACGCTCCATGCTCAGCTTCGTGGGACAGCAAAACCTACAGATACCCCAACAGCACCGCACACTCGTCGACCTCTTCATCAACCAGAGCCTCTCGCTGCCCTTCAAGGACAGCGCCGTCGAGGTATATACCGACGGGTACCAGTTCTTCCCGGCACTGCTCAAGGCCATTGCCTCCGCCAAGAACCACATACACATCGACATCTACATCTTCGAAGACGACCCCCTCGGACGCCTCGTGAGCGACGCCCTCATCGCACGGGCACGACAGGGTGTCGAGGTGCGCATCATCTACGACGACGTAGGCTGCTGGCGCGTCAGCCACAGCTTTTTCGAGCACATGCGCGAAGAGGGCATCGAGGTCGTGCCATTCCTGCCAGTGCGCTTCCCCTCCTTCACCAGCAAGGCCAACTACCGCAACCACCGCAAGCTCTTCATCGTCGACGGCTCCACCGGCTTCATAGGCGGCATGAACATTGCCCTGCGCTACGTCAAGGGACCCGGCAAGCCAGGCACCAAGCCCACGGAAGGCTCCACACCCTGGCGCGACACCATGGTGCGCATCACCGGCCCGGGCGTCTACACCCTGCAACGCGCCTTCCTCACCGACTGGTACTTCGTCGACCGCACGCTGCTCAGCGACCGACGCTTCTACCCCCCACAGCCCGCGAACACTGTGCCCGGCAGCTTTGCCGCCGGGGGCGAAGCCTCCACCCTCATAGCACAGACCGTCACCAGCGGCCCCGACGCGCCCTACCCCGAAATCATGCAAGGCTACGTCGCCATCGTGCAGTCGGCCCAATCCTACGTCTACATGCAGACACCCTACTTCCTGCCCACCGAGCCACTGCTCTTCGCACTCAAGACAGCAGCCAGCGCAGGCATCGACGTCAGGCTACTCGTACCCCTCAAGGGCGACAACTTCATTACCGACTGGGCCAGCCGATCCTACCTGCGCGAGGTCGCCGAGGCCGGCATCAAGGTTAGCCTATACACCCCCGGATTCCTCCACTCCAAGCTCATGGTCAGCGACGACGCCGTCACCACCATAGGCTCCACCAACATCGACTTCCGCTCCTTTGAAAACAACTTCGAAGCCAACACCTTCTTCTACGGCCAGCAGCTCGCAAAGCACATACGCCACATCTTCCTCACCGACCAAGCCCAGTCCACACCGCTCCAAGACCTGCCCCACCGCATCAGGCCATCCTTCCTGGCCCGGCTCGCCGAAAGCCTCTTCCGCCTGCTCGCGCCACTCATGTAGCCCCGCACCACCTCTGCCCGCCCCCCGTCGCTGTACCCGGCGGTATTCCCGCTGGCGACACCCCCACGCCTAACACCTTCCCTTGTAAGAGTCACGAAGCACTGACTTTCGCGCGAAAGTCAGTGCTTTTCAAAAAATAGTCAGTGCTTTACGAAAAATAGTCAGTGCTTATTTTTCAAAAAGCACTGACTATTTTCTATCCTCGGCAGCCTGCC